>Ga0102593_1000626_pt1 | contig 53026 bp, 44 predicted proteins | sample AraplaCol_mMS_r2_2_FD_76862 | JGI IMG/M metagenome (GOLD analysis project Ga0102593, IMG submission 76862) | Arabidopsis root microbial communities from North Carolina, USA - plate scrape MF_Col_mMS_r2 (SPADES assembly) (version 2) | ecosystem: Host-associated > Plants > Roots > Endosphere... | reverse complement strand
GCGGCGAACATCCTCATCGCACGCGATGGTGCGCTGTGGGTCGCATGCACGACGGGTGTCGCACGCCTGGCCCCGGGCACGGATCGCTTCCAGATCGTGCTACCCGCGCTGAGTGCGAAGCTTGCACAGGACCCCGCCGGCCGCATCTGGCTCTTCGACGCGAACGGCACGCGCGCCATCACGGGGCCGGGTGGTCGCGGCGAGCCGCCGGCGTCGCGCAGCGCACGCAACGCGCACGACTATCCGGCACGCGGCATGCCGCTGTTCGATCGTGCGGGCAACGTCTGGATCGCCACGCGCTACGACGGCGTGGAACGCCTCGCGTTCGCCAGCGGTTCGCCCGACGGCGAGATCGCGGTGGAGTCGTTCACCGCACGCGACGGTTTGTCTTCGGACGTCACCAACCAGATCGTGGAGGATCGCGAGGGCAACGTGTGGGTCGGGACCCAGGGTGGACTCGACCGCTTCCGCCCCGCGACGCTGGTGGGCGAACCCGGTCTGTCGTCTCCGGCCGCGTACGGCGACAAGCTGCTGGCCGCGTCCGATGGCAGCGTCTACATCGGCCAGGCGCAGAAGCTGTATCGCGCACGACCGCACGAAGCGCCCGAAGCATTGCCGATCGACCTGACGGAACCGGAAAGCCTCTGCGAAGCGCCCGATGGCGCCATCTGGATCGGAACGCGGACGCAGATCCTCGTCTGGGCGAATGGACGCGTGCAGCGCCGCATCGAGCGTCCGGACCGGCAGGCCGCGCACAACGTCATCTACGACTGCGCCTTCGATGCGCATGGCGATTTCTGGATCTCCGCGGCAGGCAGCGGCGTGCATCGCCTGCGGCACGACGAATGGACGACGCAGCTGGAACCCGGGACGCGCATCGACTTCTATCCGACCACGATGGAACGATCGCCTTCCGGGGGCGTGGTGGTGCAGGCGGGCGACCGGCTTGCATGGCTGGGCGACCCGGGCAGGACCTACACGCCGCTCGATTTCGGTGGCGGCGACATCAAGGTGCTGACGCTGTACACCGCCGGCCGCGATGTCTACACCGCGGGCTCATTCGGCCTGTCTCGTCATCGCGACGGCAAGGTCATGACGGCGAGGACCGCCGATGCATCGCCGCGCAGCCGCATCAACGGCATCGTGCGCACGCCGGAGGGCGACACGTGGCTGGCGTTTCCGCGTTCGCTGATGCGGCTGACGCCACGCGAACTGGATGCCGCATTCGAGGAGGGCCAGCTGCCGGACCAGGCGCTCTCGCTCGGCCCCGGCGACGGACTGGGGAGTCGCGCGCATTCGCATTCGCAGCGTTCGCTGGTGCTCGGCGGCGATGGACGGCTGTGGCTGGCCACCGAAACCGGCACGCTGTCGATGGATCCGGCGCGGATCCTTTCCAATCGCGTGCCGCCGGGCATCCTCATCCGCTCGATCGAGGTGGACGGTCGCACCTACCGCGATCCACGCAACGTCAGGTTGCACACGGGCGCGTCGAAGATCCAGATCGACTTCGCCGTGCTCAGTTTCGCCGACCAGCAGCGCGTGCGCGCGCGATACATGCTGAAGGGCTTCGACCGGGAATGGGTCGATCCCGGCCTCAGGCGCCAGGCGTTCTACACGAACCTGCCACCGGGCCGATACACGTTCCACGTGATCGCGGCCAACAACGACGGCGTGTGGAATCGCACGGGCGCCACGCTCGATTTCGAAATCCCGCCCACGTTCGTGCAATCGATCTGGTTCCCGATCCTGTGCGCGGGCGTGGCGCTGGTGCTGTTGCTGGCGCTGTACCGCTTGCGCATCGCGCAGGTCGCCGCGCGCATCCGCGCCCGCCTGGAAGAGCGCACGGAAGAGCGCGAGCGCATCGCGCGCGAGTTGCACGACACGTTGCTGCAGGGCGTGCAGGGCCTGATCCTGCGCTTCCAGGCGGTCGCCGACCGCATCGCGCCGGACGACACGTCGAAGTCGCAGCTCGACTCGGCGCTGGCCGCGGCGGACGAAGTCGTGGCCGACGCGCGCGATCGCGTCAGGGACCTGCGCGGCGCGGGCGAGGAGGGCGACCTGTCGCGCGTGATCGAGCATCTGGTCGACGACACGCCATTCGATCCGCCCATCCCGGTGCGCATCGTCATCGAAGGCCGGCAGGTTCCGGTGCATCCGCTGGTGGTGGCGGAAGTGAGCAAGATCCTGCGCGAGGCGCTGCTCAACGTGTCCCACCATGCGCAGGCGTCGTCGGTGGAAATCGGCATCGGTTACGACACTCGCCACCTGGCCGTGCGTGTCCGCGACGATGGCGTGGGCATTCCCGCGCACGTGGTCGTCAACGGCCACAAGGAAGGCCACTACGGCATGCTCGGCATGCGCGAACGCGCGGAGAAGATCGGCGGGAAGCTCACGGTCGCGAGCATCCACCACGGCGGATCGGAAGTTACACTCACGCTTCCTGCCCGGCTGGCGTTCGCCCGGCGTACATCGCGCAAACGCGCCCGCGCCTGGTGGCGTCCGTTCGGCATGAGGTCGGCTGATGAGTGATCCCAAGATCCGCGTCCTGGTCGTCGACGACCACCCGATGCTGCGCGACGGCGTCGCCGCATTGCTGGCGAACCAGGTGGACATGACGATGGTCGGGGAAGCGAACAACGGCAGCGAAGCGCTCCAGCGCTACATCGAACTGCGTCCGGACGTGACGCTGATGGACCTGCAGATGCCCGGCATGAACGGTGTCGAGGCGATAGGCGCGATCCACGCCGAAGACCCGCACGCGCGGATCATCGTGCTGACCACCTACGCCGGCGATGCGCAGGCGGTGCGCGCCCTGCGGGCAGGCGCGGCCGGGTACCTGCTCAAGAGCAGCCTTCGCACCGAACTGATCGACGCGATCCACGATGTGCACCGCGGCCAGCGCCATGTGCACCGGGACGTGGCGGGGGAGATCGCGATGCACGTCGCCGACGAACCCCTGAGCGAACGCGAGATCGCGATCCTGCGGCTGGTGTCGGTCGGCCATGCCAACAAGCAGATCGCCGCGCGGTTGGGCCTTTCGGAAGAAACGGTGAAGGGCCACCTCAAGAGCATCTTCGCCAAACTCGACGTGGCCGATCGCACCCACGCGGTTACGGTGGCCGCGAAGCGGGGCATCATCGAGCTCTGAGCGGGTTCTCCCGCGCGTGTTCGCGCAGGATGCGCACGATCTCGGCCACCGTCTCGGGGCGCTCGTGCACGCGATGGCCGGATTCGACGATCAGCGAAGAGACGGCGCCGGGCAGCATGGCGCTTTCCAGCGGGACCACGCCATCCGACGGCGGGCGACGGCCCGGCAACACGCCGGCGATGGTGTGGTACGGAATGGCTTCGGCCGGCATCAGCGCTTCTGCCGCGCGCCGCACCGGCTGCGCCGCCTGCAGGGTGGTGATGCTGTTGATCCACCCCTCCAGGAACACCGGCAGCAGTTCGGGCCGGACCGCATGCGGATTGCGCAACGCGATGCGACGCAATGCGTGCACTTCGCTCGTGCGGCGACCGACCAGGTCGCCGGTCAATCGCCCCAGCACCGTCGCCGCGCTCGGGCTGCCGTGGTGCGGCGCCGCGAGGAAGATGGCGCGTGCGATCCCCGCGTAGGGCATGAAGTGGAAGATGCGGTGGATGAGTCGCAGGTCGTCCTCATCGGCGTCGAGCCTCTGCGGCGGGACGAGGAACGCCGCGTTCCAAAGCGCTTCGCCGCTGCGCGCGCACAACAGTCGCGACACGACGCCGCCGAGGCTGTGTCCGATGAGCGCGAGGTGCGGACGCGCCTTCGCATCGCCATCGGGATCGAGCAACCGCCACGCGTCGTCGAGGTAGTCCTGCACATGCAATCGCGCGACCAGCAGCGGCACGTCGGTCTGGTAGACGACCTGCCAGATCTGGAAGCGGTCGCGCAGTTCCTGCTCGCCCCAGATGGCGTTGGATACGCGCGACCAGATCAGCGGATTGCTCCCCAGTCCGTGGATCATCACCAGCGGGCATTTGCGCGGGTCGTAATCTTCGAGCAGGTAAAGCCCGGCGCGACGTCCGATCTCCTTTCCGCCCAGCAGCGCCCACAGTCCCCGTCGCTCGAGTCTGGAAACTTCCATCGCCCACGCGTACGCGGCCGAGCTGTCGTGGGCGAGTGGCAGGCGATGCGGTCCGATGCCGGCTTCGTAGCACCGTTGCGGATCGGCCAGCACCAGGCGCGGTGGCGCATCCGGCGATTGCGCATCCGGTTCGAACCAGGCCGTGAGGTTCCGGAACGCGCCCGAATGCGGCTGCAGGCGCGAGGCAGGAGAGGCGGCATTTAGCGACGACAACGCGGCCAGCGCGACGCCGAAGCCGGGACGTTCGTAACGCCGGCCGTCGAAGGCGTCCATCGATACGTCCCGCGCCAGACGCATGCGTAACGGTGGATGCAGCGTCGGCGGAACGGATCGGAATTCGACGTGGAGACCGATTTCCCCGACCACCGTGCGTCCGGCACGCCAGCCGGACGGATGCTGCTGCAGCAACGCGGACATCGCCCCGGCCGTGGCGCGGTTCGCCAGCCCGATGGCGGCTTCGACAACGCGTTCCTCGCCGGATGCCAGGACGCGATATGCCTCCATCGCGCACTGCATCCAGGCGGCCAGCGGCGCATCGATCGCCTGCGCCGTCGCTTCCCAGTCGCGTGCGAGGTCGAGGGCGGCGCACGAAGGTGGCGTCGATGCGTTCCCCGAATCGTCAGACCGCGGCGACGTCGTCATGGGCGCGATGCCGGCTACAGATGCGGTTCGATCGGCAGCCAGCCGAACATCCGCACGACGGCGCGCGACCAGGGCCCCACGTCGGGTTCGTGCGTCAGGACCACCGGCGGCGTCTGCGTGCCGTCGAGCCAACGCAGTTCGCCATCCTCGTTCCGGTAGACCCGGTAGCTCAGCGGCGGCGTCGTCAGGCGGAGGTACTCCGCGCGCACCTGGGCGGCCAGGACCGCGTCGTCGAACACCACGCCCATTTCGGTGTTCAGGTCCTTCGAGCGCGGATCGACGTTGAACGACCCGACGAAGCCGCGCTCGTCGTCCAGGACGAAGGCTTTGGTGTGGAGACTCGCGCCTTCGCGGCGCATGCCCGGTCGCGCCTGGGCCGCGTAGGGGCGCAGCTCGTGCAGGCGCACGCCGTGTTCGAGCAGGCGGGGGCGGTACCTCGCATAGCCGCTGTGGACCGCATGGACATCGGTGGCGGCGAGCGAGTTGGTGACCACGCCGACGTGGACGCCGCGCCGCGTCAGTCCGGACAGGCGCGCGGTGCCGTCTTCACCGGGAATGAAATACGGCGAGATCACCAGCGCCTCGCTGCGCGCGCCGGAGATCATCGGCGCCAGGCGTTCCACGAGCCACTGGCGGCGATCGCCGCGCCATTTGAGCGGAGGATCGGCGACAACCTCGATATGCGCGGTCCAGTGCGGCGCGATCGCATCGCGGTAGTAGTCGCGGATCACCTGCGAGACGGCAACGCGGGCGAGGTATTTTTCTGCCTCCTGGCCCCGGGCGTCTTCGCGCACGCGTGCAAGCACCGCGCGCAACGCCTCGGGCGCCCGCTTTCCCAGCGAGCCGACGGGCACGGCCGCATCGCTGTTCCAGTAGAGATCGAAGATGCCGCTGGCCTGCTCCGCGGCGGGACCGAACAGCAGCAGGTCCAGATCGCGGAAGTTCGTCTGCGCGCCCGCCTCGAAATACCGGTCGCCGATGTTGCGGCCGCCGACGATGGCGATGCGGCCATCGGCGATCCACGCCTTGTTGTGCATGCGGTGGTTGATGCGGACCAGCCGGCGAACCAGTTCCAGTGCCCGCGTCACGCCTGTGCGATTATTGAACGGGTTGTAGAGGCGCAACTCGATGTTCGGATGCGCGTCCATCGCGAGCAGATGCGGATCGAGCCCGTAAGCGTTCATGTCGTCGAGCAGGATGCGCACGCGAACGCCGCGTTCGGCCGCATCGAGCGCTTCGCTGGCCAGCAGGCGCCCGGTCAGGTCGTTGTGCCAGATGAAATACTGCAGGTCCAGGCTGCGTCCGGCGCGGCGTGCGGAAATCGCGCGTGCGGCGAAGGCGTCGATCCCGTCGGTCAGGAACAATGCGCCCGTCCTGCCCGGATGGGCGGCAAGCAGCGGCGCCAGTTCGCGATCGATCTCCGTCTGGGCGGGCTGCAGGGGCATGGCGAACTCGGGCGTGCCGGACGGTGGAGGGGCAGAGCGGCCGGTCAGCAGCACGGCGCCGACGAGCGCGACCAGCAGCACGAACACGATCAGCGCGCTCAGGCCGAGCCAGGCAACGACACGCCGCATCACCACCTCGATGGCCGCGACGCGATCGCGGCCGTTGGCCTAGACGAACGCGCTGAAGCCCGTGATCGCCCGACCCACGATCAGCGCGTTCATCTCGCGCGTGCCCTCGTAGGAATAGAGCGCCTCCGCGTCGGCCACGAAGCGGCCGACCTGCTGGTCCAGCAGGATTCCGTTGCCGCCCAGCAATTCGCGCGCCCAGCCCACGGTCTCGCGCATGCGCACCGTGCACACGCCTTTCGCCAGCGCGGCGTGTTCGTCGCGCATCAGGCCCTGGTCCTGCATCTGCGACAGCCGCACGCAGACCGCCTGGGTCGAGGTGATGTTGCACAGCATGCGGAACAGGAGGTCCTGCACGAGCTGGAAACTCGCGATGGGCTTGCCGAACTGCATGCGACGCTGCGCATAGCGAAGCGCGTATTCGTATGCGCCGCGCGCGCAGCCCACCGATTCCCAGGCCACGCCGGCCCGCGTCGCGGCCAGCACGCGGGAGGTGTCCTTGAACGACGTCGCGCCCTGCAGGCGGTTGGACTCCGGCACGCGGCAGTCCTGCAGCGTGATCAATCCGTTCTGGACGACGCGCAGCGCCATCTTGTGCAGGATCTTCTCGACGTGGAAACCGGGCGAGCGGTTCTCCACGATGAAGCCCTTGACCTGTCCGTCGTCGAGATCGCGCGCCCAGACGATCGTGATGTCGCCCCACGTCGCGTTGCCGATCCACTTCTTCTGGCCGTTGAGGATCCAGGTATCGCCCTCGCGCCGGGCCGTCGTGGTGAGTCCTCCGGCCGCGCCGGAGCCGACGTCGGGCTCGGTCAGCCCGAACGATCCGATGGTTTCCATCCTCGCCATCGGCGGCAGCCAACGCTCCTTCTGCTCGTGCGAGCCGCACAGGTAGATCGAGCCCATGGCCAGGCCGCCGTGCACGCCGAAGAACGTGGCGATGGACGAATCCACGCGTGCGATTTCCATCGTGATGAAACCCAGCAGCGTCGTCGTGCCGCCCGGGCAGCCGTAGCCCTGGTAAGGAATCCCGCTGATGCCCAGCGCCTTCAGTCCGGGCAGCAACTGGAAGGGGAACTCGTCGCGCTCCCAGTACCCGGAGATCACCGGCTGGACTTCGCGCTCCATGAAGTCACGGACCCGCAGTCGCAGTGCGTTCTCCTCGTCGGACAACAGTCCGGCGAAGCCGTAGAAGTCGCCGTCGGCCTCCGGCAGCCGGACCTGCGCGGAAGAAGCGGGATTGTCGAGCCGGTTCATCGAGCGATCCTCCTGTGTCCACGCCGTCTCGGATGAACGCGCGTCGCGATGTCGAATCGCGACGCGGCGCTGCACTGTGGCGATGCTAGTCGCGCGCGGGAATGCGCAGTAGCGACACGATCGTCAACAGCTTGTTTCCCCACATGCGCCAAAGCGGAGCGGTTCGCGAGGGCGATCGCCCGCAGGCGCATCGGTCACGGCCGGGCTGGCTTCCCACGCGCGGCGGATGCGCCCGGCGGCCTGTTCCCAGGCCAGGCCGGTGCAGCCGACGTAGTCGCTCCAGAGCGCTTCAGCCAGCGCCGCGACCGCCTCCCAGTCGTCGGCGCGTGCGAGTTCGCGCACCGATTCGCCGATCTCGCGAATCAGGCCCTGCGCCGGAAGGTCGGCGGAGTGGGGCGGTTTCGCGGGTGCCGGGTACGTGCGTGCCATGCGCGGGCGATGCGCGCCGCGCAGGAACACATCGACCACGCAGGTGACGTGATCGCGGATCTCGCTGTACGACGGAGACTCCCGCAATCCCAGTGCGACCTCCAGGTGCAGGTCGCCCCTCAGCATCGCCACGAACCGCCGCGCTTCAAGCGTGCAATCGTCCGTGTCGATCTCGCCTCGCCATTTCGCGGCGGCCAGCAGCTTGCGCGTCTTCTCGATCGCCTGTTCCGGCGCAGCCGTGCGGTACGCACCGGCGATGGCCGGATCGCGCGCGATTTCGGTAACGGCGGCACGATGAAGTCCGATGCCGGATCGCGACGTCATCGCCGCGACGACGGCCGTGCCAAGTTCGAGCAGCACGTCCCGCAACGAAGCGTCGCGTCGCTTCGGCATCCAGGCCAGCGCGGCGCGCGAGTGGCGCTGCGATTCGGACAGCATGTGTCGACGCAGGAAGCCCGCGACCTCGACCTGTTCGGCGTCCGGTTCGTCAACCAGTCGCCGGTAGAGGCCGTTGGGCGTCCAAGTCCAGTACGAACGGCCCAGCATGTAGGACACCAGCACGCTGCAAGTGGCCCAGCCGCGCATCTGGCTGCCGCGTCCGGGAATGCGCTCGCGCACCTTGAGGACATCGCCCATCCCGCCCCAGCGCAGGAACTTGATGGCCTGTTCCAGCGTCAGCACGTTGACCATCATCCGCGTCCACCAGGGCTCCATCAGCAGCCAGGTGCCGTCGTCGAGCGGGCGAAGCGCGAACACGTGCTTGTGCCGGCCATCCGCGAACGCGTGCCACCATTGCCGGCGCAGTCCCGGCACGAAACAGACGAACCAGGTGGCCGCCTCGACGGTAATGGGCGAACCGTTGGCGTCGATCGCGATGGACGCGGGCGCCGGCGCGGGCGCGATCCATGCGTCGATGGCGCAGCGCAACGCCTGCGCGGCGCGATCAAGCCAATGCGTGGCGAGTGGGGAAAGCATCGTCTGCTCGTGATTGGATACCGGAAAGGAACACCTGGACCATCCAGTCGAGGTCGTCGTCGATGTGCGAATGGGCGTTCGCGGCGGACACGTCCGCGAGATCCCAGTACGTGCGCAGCAGCGAAAGGAAATGCACCGCGGCGCGCCGGCAGTCCAGGTCGGGCCCGAAGCCCTGCGACGTGGCGAAGGACATGAACCGGGCCAGTTCGTCGCGCACGCGTGCGGGGCCGTGCCGGTAGAACTCCGCGCGTATCGCGTGCCCGCCGAACTCGTTCGCCACCGCAATGCGGTACAGGTTGCCCAGTTGCAGCCCGGAGTACCCCTCCGTCGCCTGGCGGGCGAACGCGACCAGCTGCGGATGGAAGCTGACGCCCGTCGGGCGCTCGGCAAGCGGCGCGAGCACGCGGTCGGCGATCGTGGTGACCACGGCGATGAACAGCGCGCTGTCGTGATCGAACGCCGCGACCACGTCGCGTCTGGGTATCGCCGCTATCTGGAGGATGACATCGAGGGTGTCGGCGTGCCTGGAGTGGAGGACATCGGCCACTTTCTGGACGAGCTCGCCGCGAAGCGACTCGCGCGATCCTTCCTGCGTGGCGTGTGCTGCGGCGGACATGACGGTGCTCCGTGGTGCCTGGAGCGGCGGGATTCTAGGAGCCGGCACGCACCGCGAGTAGCCATGCGCGAGGACGCAGTTCGTTTACCGCAGGGAATCAGTCGGCGGCCCCCCGGCCGTCGCGATCCGAATTGGTGCCTTCGGAGCAACATGCTGTGCGCCGCCGGATGGCTACCGGCCGGGGTCGCGCGCGCCTAGATTTCGCTGCATCGATAGCCGAACCGTAGGGTCCCTGCGGGATCCCAGGAGAGTTCGCATGAGTCCCGACGCACGCTTCCGCGCCTGGATGTCCGGATCACTTGCCCTGACCGGGCTGGCATTCGTCTACTTTCTCGTCGCCGACGTGCACATGCCGGTGTCGCCCGAGGCCCGGCTCACCTATCAGGTGACGCAGGTCGCGCCCGACGTCGGCGGGCGCGTGGTCGACGTGCTGGTTCGCAACAACGAGCAGGTCGTGCCGGGCCAGCCGTTGTTCCGCATCGACCCGGACTCCTACCGCACGGCCGTCCACGACGCGGAACTGCTGGTCGAACAGGCCATGCAGGACAACTCGCAACTGGACGCGAACATCATTGCAGCCACGGCGGAAGTCCGTCGCATGCAGGCGCAGGTGGACGACGCGGAGCGCGAACTCAAACGCTTCCGCGAGCTGGTCGGCGAACGTTACGTCTCCCGTTCGGCGCTCGACCAGGCGCAGGCGCGCCGCGATGTATCGCAAGCCGCGCTGCAATCGGCACGGGCCGCGCTCAACGCCGTGCGTGTCCAGCGCGGCAACGATGGCGATCGGAGCCTGCGACTGCGCCGCGCGCGCAACGCGCTGGACAACGCGCAGCTCAACCTGCGGCGGACGGAGGTGGTCGCGCTGGCGCCGGGAATCGTCAGCAACATGCGGCTCCAGGTCGGAGCGTATGCGCAGGCGGGCGCGCCGAAGCTGGTGCTCATCAGCGAGATGCCGAACCTGCAGGCGGATTTCCGCGAGAAGGCGCTGATCAACGTCGCGCATGGCACGCGGGCCCAGGTCGCGTTCGATGCCTTGCCGGGGCGGCTGTTCGATGCGGAAGTGACCTCGCTCGATGCAGGCGTCGCGCAGGGGCAGATCGATCCGGACGGCCGACTGGCCGCGCCGACGCAGAACGATCGCTGGGTTCGCGATGCCGAGCGCGTGCGCGTGAACCTGCGCCTGCTGGAAGCGCCGCCACGCCCGTTGATGACCGGCGCGCGCGCGACGGTGCAGCTGCATCCGCGTCCGGACGGCCTGCGTCACTGGCTGGGGAACGTGCAGATCCGCCTGATCACCCTGCTTCACTATGTCTACTGATGCGCTGCCCGCATCGGTGACTGCACGCCCCGCGCTGGGTGAGGACGCATGGCGGCAGGCGTGCCGCATCGCGATCGGCAGCACGGCCGGCCTTGCGGTGGTGAAACTGGCGGACTGGCCGTTCGGCGTGTTCTTCGGTCTGTATCCGGTGCTGTTGCTGGGCCTGGTGCCCATTTTCAAGCTGCCCATCGCGCTGCAGTTCGTCGCCAGTAGCGTGGTGAGCATCGTGATGGTCAACCTGCTCGGATTGCTGGGCAATGCATCGCCGATCCTCGCGGTCACGGTGTTCTTCGCCTTTTCGCTGCTGTGCTTCCGCCTGATGGCGAACGGGCCGCTGTTCCTGTTCGGCGCGCTGTCGATGGTCGCCACGTCGGTGCTCGTACACCTGGCCAGCTATCCGCAGGTACCGAAGGACGATCTGTTCACGGCACAGTTCATCGCGACCCTGCTGGCCGTCTTCATCGCCGCGCTGGTGCATGCGTTGTTGCCGGAACGGCGCAACATCCCGCGTCCGGGCGGCCAGAAGCCGCTTGTCGTGGTGCGCCACCAGATGCTGCTGGGCGCGGTGTGCGCCAGCGCGTCGTTCATCGCGTTCCAGCTCCTGGACCTGAGCGATTCGCTCTCGGCACAGGCCGCAACCGTGCTGATCCTGTTCCCGATGTCGCTGGCGGGCGGTCGCAGCGCCGCGTGGACGCGCGTGGCCGGGACGCTGCTCGGCACGGTGTACGCGCTTGCGATCCAGGTGTTCCTCTACACGCACGTCTCGCAGGTGGTTTTCATCATCGCGCTGTACGGCATCGGCATGCTGCTGTTCGCGGTGATGCATGTGCGGGAGAACGCCGGGCCCGCGGTCGGGCTGAGCGGCGCGACAGCACTGGCGGTGCTGATCGGGCAGCTTTCGCCCACCGGCGACCTCTATGGCGTGTCGCTTTACCGCTTCAGCTCCGTGGCCGTCGCGGTGCTGGCGATGCTGTTGTGCATCTTCGCGGTGGACTGGTTCCTGCGGTGGTACCTCGCAGATCGCGCCGTGATCGGCGCGAAGCAGCCCAGCGACACCGCGCCGTCCCCCAAGCCGAGGCAAACGGATGAACGCTGAAACCAACGGATTCGTCGAACTCCACCATCCCGTCCGCACATCGTCGGACCGCGTCGCCTATGGCATCACCAGGGCGCTGCGATTCTTCGCCGACACGCTGTTCGCCAAGCGATACGGCAACCGCGCGATCGTCCTGGAAACCGTGGCCGCCGTGCCGGGCATGGTCGGCGGCGCATTGCTGCACCTTCGTTGCCTGCGCTGGATGCGCCACGATCGCGGCTGGATCCGCACGCTGCTGGACGAAGCCGACAACGAACGCATGCACCTGATGACCTTCATGGAGATCGCGCGACCGAGCGCGTTCGAACGCATGATGGTGCTGATCGCCCAGGCGTTGTTCTTCACCTTCTACCTGCTGCTCTACCTGCTGTCTTCGCGTACCGCGCACAGGCTGGTCGGCTATTTCGAGGAAGAGGCGGTGGTGAGCTACACGCGTTATCTGGAAGAGATCGACGCGGGGCGCATCGAGAACCCCCCGGCGCCGGCGATCGCGATCGACTACTGGCAGCTGCCGGCCGATGCCCGCCTGCGGGAAGTCGTCATTGCTGTGCGCCAGGACGAGGCGGGCCATCGCGACGTCAACCACGCGATCGCCGCGCAGCAGGCGCATACGGTGCCCATCACCGACGCGCTCTGAACGTATCCTGGCGAGGCTGCCCTCGCCACTCAGCGCACGCGCGTCGCGGTGCCTTGCAGGAAGATGTCGACGGCGCGCGTGACTCGTGGCTTCCAGGCGCGTTCGGTCAGGGGCGGGCGGACGCCGAGCAACACCTCGAGCCAGGTGTCGTCGCGCAACATGCCGATGAAATGCTCGGCCGCCGCGGTCGGATTGGCGATCGTCAACGAACCCGCCCTGGCGTGGCGCGACAGGAGCTGCGCCAGACCCGTCACGGCGCGCCGCGGGCCACTTCGCAGGAAGACATCCGCCAGCTCCGGCATGCGCACGCCTTCGGTCACGACAAGGCGATAGAGCGCCACCGTCCGCGGGTCCATCAAAGCGCGCATGACCGCATTGCCGAACTGGACCAGCGACGCACGCACGTCGTCGCCGGTGGCCTCATCGGCGTCCGGAAGCGTGCGCAGCACCTCTTCGGAGATGCCCGTGAGCATCGCGGCGAGCAGATCGTCCTTGCCGCCGAAGTGGCTGTAGATGGCCCGCTTGGAGCCGCCGACGCGCTCGATCACCGCATCGAGGCTGGTGTTGGCATAGCCATCGCGCAGGAACAACTCGCCGGCGGCTTCGAGAATCTGCTGCCGCAGGTCGTCGGGATTGCGGCGGGTGCGCCGGGGAGCGGGGGCATTGCTGGAGGAGGGCACGCGACGTTCCTGCCGGTTGACAGTTAAAGGTACTCGACGGTACCTTGACTTTCAATGGTACCGGTCAGTACCAGTCGGCCGCACCCTGACAGCACCTGCTTCCAGGCGCGGTGGAGTTCACCCATTGCGTCTCACCATGTCGATCGCCTGCCTGCCCACCACCGGTTTCACCCATGTCATCGCCTTCATTTCCGTCGTACGGGAAGGCAGTTTTGCCCGCGCTGCGGATCGCCTGGGGGTAGGGCGCTCGGCGGTAAGTCGCAGCGTACGCAAACTGGAAGATCACATCGGCGCGCGACTGCTTCGCCGCACGACGCGCTGCGTGTCGCTGACATCGGAAGGCCAGACGTTCTACGACGCATGCTGGCCGGGTGTCGAAAGGATCGTCCTCGCCGTGGAGGAAATGCAGGACCTGCGCGCGGGGCCTCCCAGGGGGCAAATGCGGATCGCCGCGCCGCAGAGCTTCGGGCGGCAGGTCGTGGCGCCATTGCTGGCCGAGTTCCAGGCACTGTTCCCCGAGCTTTCGCTGGAACTGATGTTGGGCGAAGGCCCGATCGATTTCGCCGCCGACCGCGTCGACGTGGCCTTCCGCGATGGCGATCTGGAGGACAGCCGGATCCACGCCAGGCTTCTGGCCCCCATGAAGCTGCGGATCCATGCCTCCGCCGACTATGCGCGTCGACATGGATTGCCTGCATCCGTGGAGGAACTGCCGCATCACGCGTGCATCAACCTGCGCCTGCCCAATGGACGCCTGCAGGAATGGCACTTCAGAAGCGAAGAGCGGATGCGTGCGGTCACGCCGGAAGCGCGACTGGTATTCAACGACACCTCGCTGGTACTGCAGGCGGCACTCGACGGGATGGGCCTGGCGCAACTGCCGGCATGCGTCGGTCGCGACGCCGTATCGGCTGGAAAGCTGGTGGTCTGTCTGGACCAGATGGCGCCGGACAACCGCAGCCATTACATCTGCTACCTGAGCCGCCGGCAGCAACCCGCACGCATCCGGGCCTTCGTCGACTTCATGACCCGGCGGATCCGGGAATCCGGTTGAGACGTGGCTCATGAGAAGCGCGACGGAGCTGCCTGCGCCGCCCGATCACGATCGCCTGCGCGCCGCCAGCCCGATGGCAGCGGGGGCGAGGCTTCGCCCCCGCTGTTGAATCAACGGCTGCTTTCGCCGCCGGCCTGCTCGATCAACTTCGCCACCGGTTCCGGGTGCGACACCATCACCACGTGCGATGCGCCGGGAACCACGACGGTGTTCTTCGACTTCGCGCGTTCGGCCATGAACCCCAGCGCCTTCGCCGGGATGTTCTTGTCCTGGTCGCCGTAGATGAACCACGACGGGATGCTCTTCCACGCCGGTGCGCCGGACTTTTCGTTGAGCGCGGCCTCGGTGATGGGGCGCTGCGTGGCCGCCATCAGTGCGGCGTCTTCGGCGCCAACATCCGCCGCGAACTGCGCATGGAACTTCGACGGCTGGATGTAGAGGTCCACGCCGCCTTCGGCAAGTTTCACCGGAGGTGCGAGCGTCGGACCGAGCGTGCTGCCGGGGAACTTGCCGGACAGTGCGGCCGCTGTTTCGCCGGCATCCGGTGCGAACGCGGCGACGTACACCAGCGCCTTCACGTTGTCGTGTCCACGCGCGCCTTCGGTGATGACGCTGCCGCCGTAGGAGTGACCGACGACCACGACGGGCGTGGGAATGCTGGCGATCAGGTCGGACACATACGCACCATCGCCGCTGACGCTGCGCAGCGGGTTGGCGACGGCGACGACGGGATATCCATCCTTCTTCAGGATCTCGATGACGCCGTTCCAGCTCGTGGAATCCGCGAACGCGCCGTGTACCAGCACGATCGTCGGCTTCGCGGTTTGTGCGGCTGCATCCGCGCCGAAGAGGGCGGCGGCGAGGGCAATTCCTGCCAGAAGGGTCTTCATTTCGGATCTCCGGTTGAGGGGGGGAGGCATCGGCGACCGTCAGCGGTCGGCGCAATTCGAACGTTAGGCACTGTTCGGGTCCGTCTAAAGACATGCCCGCGGCCATGTTGTGTTGTCGCGCGCGCAACAATCGCGAACGCGCATCGGCGTGACCGGGCGATCGGTGCGCACCGGGCAACACGATGTGTCGGCAAAGGACGTAGCCGCGGCGCTGCGATGTGCGCACGCTCCGGCATACCCCCACGGAACGAGCCGGCACCATGGACACTCCTTCGATCGCTGCAAGCCGCCCATCCACGCGCATGCTCGCGGGCGTCGAGGTCCCGGACACCGCGCTCGTCACGCGTGCGATCGAATTCGCGCATGCGCATTCCAGCCCGTGGCTGTTCAATCACGCGATGCGGTCGTGGCTGTTCGCCTGCGTGATCGCGCGTCTGGACAACACCGCGCACGATCCCGAAGTGCTTGGTGTGATCACGCTGCTGCACGACCTGGGCCTGACCTCGTCGTTCCGGGGCGAGTTGCGTTTCGAGGTGGAAGGAGCCAACGCGGCACGCGCGTTCGCGCGCGAGCAGGGGTTGGACGAACACAGCTGCCAGCGGGTGTGGGACGGTGTGGCGCTCAACTCGACGCCATCGATCTGTCTGCACAAGGAAGCCGAACCCGCGCTGGGCGTGCTCGGCGTCGGGCTGGACTGGGGCGGGTGGGGCATCGAGCGGATACCGCCGGACGTGATGGCCGGCATCCTCCAGGCGTTCCCGCGCCTGGAGATGAAGCACGAGTTCACCGACGCCATCTGCGTGCTGTGCGCGACGCGGCCGCAGACGACGTATGACAACTTCGCGCGCGACTTCGGTGTGCGCCTGGTGCCTGGTTATCAGCCGCCTTCGATGGTAGATGCGCTGTTGGGTGCGCCGTTCGAGCAATAGCGGCAGGAAGACGCATTGGAGGGGCTGAGGCGGGCGCTCCCCGTCCCCGCCTCGGCGCGATTTCACCCTCACCACGAACTTGCCGCGCGCGATGCGGCAAACACTGCACCCACAAAGCAAAACAGCGCGAAACGCCCGGGGCGTAACGCGCTGTTCTGGCTGGATGAATGGTGGAGCGGAGGAGGATCGAACTCCCGACCTTCGCATTGCGAACGCGACGCTCTCCCAGCTGAGCTACCGCCCCACGAAGGGCAAATTCTAGCCGGCGATCCGGCGGCACGCCAGCCCCCCGGCGGGATGTCTAAATCCGGGAGCCGTAGAGCCGGCCTGGGTCCGCGCTTTCCCAGCGCCCCAATGCGGATGATCCGCGTCCGAACACCGGTTTCGGGCCCGTCCTAACGTGGCACTTACAGTCACTTACGGGACCACGCTCTAATGAGAACCGCCCTCACTAAGCGCATCGTCGCAGCCGCCCAGCCCCAGGCGCGACCCTACGAGCTGCGCGACACCCAAGTCCGGGGTCTGATCCTTCGCGTCCAGCCGTCGGGATACAAAGCCTGGATCATCGAGTGGACGCGAGGGAAGCGTCGCACCCTCGGGGCCTTCGGTCATCTGACCCTCGAGCAGGCACGCGCCCACGCGCAGCAGACGGCGGCCGAATACATCCAGCAGGGGCTGCCCAGCATCGCGAAGACAAAGCCCACCAGCTGCACACTGGACGCGTTCCTCACTGATCGCTACGAGCCTTGGGCTCGGGTCGAATTGAAGGGCGGTCAGCGTTACGTCGAGCGCATTCGGGGCGTGTTTGCCGGGATGCTTGAGACGCCCCTGATTGACTTCAACGCCGCCCTGATCGACAGCTGGTGGCGGGATCGACTGTCCACCAAGACTGCCAAGACCTCGCTGCCTCCGACGAAGGCGACCGCAGCGCGGGACCTCGCGTGCTTGCGCTCGGCTCTGACGAAAGCTGTGGACTGGGGGCTGTTGGAGCGAAACCCGCTGCTCGGGCTGCGACAGAAGTCAGTGCAGTCCCGCAAAGTCATCCGTTTCCTATCGCCCGACGAAGAAACCCGGCTCCGGACAGCCTTGCAGCGCCGGGACGGTTACATGGTCGCAGCGCGTGCGTCAGGGAATCACTGGCGGACCATCAGGGGCGAGCCGCTGTATCCGGATATGCCGGAGGGCAGTTACGGCGATCACCTGACCCCGGTCGTGCTGCTGGCAATGAACACCGGTCTACGCCGGGGCGAACTGCTCTCCCTGACATGGTCCGATGTCGACCTGGAGGCTCGGATGCTGACCATCCGGGCAGAGAACGCGAAGAGCGGACGCCAGCGTCATGTGCCGCTCAATACCGAAGCGCAGGCTGTATTGAAGCAATGGGGCGAGCAGAAGGGGAGAGAAGGGCGCGTGTTCGACGTCGCAGACGTCAAGACCGCCTGGAACGGCTTGTTGGAGACTGCATGCATTAAGACTTTCCGCTTCCATGATCTTCGCCATCACTTCGCGAGTAGGCTGGTGCGTGCAGGAGTGGATCTGAACACGGTGCGGGAGTTGCTGGGGCACGCGGACATTACGATGACTCTGCGTTACTCCCACCTGGCACCTGACGGCCTCGCTGCCGCGGTGGCGAAGCTGGCGGCGTAAGTATTGATCCTCTTGACAGTCATTAGGCAACCGAAGGACGGGTATGGCAGCTTGCACAAACTGCGGAGAGCCCGCAGGTTTCATGTCAACGGTGTGTGGCACATGTATTGTGAGGATGGATCAAGCTACACAGGACAACGAGTCTGCGAGGGCGCGAGAGGAGGCTGAATACCGTCATGAACTCAGGGCGATTCGATGTTCAACAAGCGACTCTATTCCGGGGAGTGCCATGTCAGCCGTGCTGGATATTGTCACTGCAGACTGCGTGCTGGGCGCAGACCTCTTACGTGATCTATCGGCTGCTGCTGCCCATTTCACGGCGGGACGTAGCGGAAGGATGGAGCAGTCCTTGAGGGAGGCGCGCGAAACTTGCATCCTGGAGCTTCGAGCCGCTGCCAAGCTTCTCGGCGCGAATGCGATTGTCGGAATTCGCTTTGAATGCAATGAGCTTTCCGGCGCCGGTAAGAACATGCTTGCCGTGGCTGCGACCGGGACAGCCGTGCTGGTGACGCACCATGAAGGATGAGCGTCTTCAGAGGCCCAACGTGGTAGCACGCCGATTCGCGCTAATAGGCGCGAAAACGACGTGTTGGTCATGCAGGGGAGTTACTGACGTAACTACGATTATGGTCGGCGAGCGCCTTGAGATGTCACCGTGGGACGATGACATCGACGCTACCTATGAGTCGCGGAATGAACCTGCGGTTTTAAAGAGTATCGTTTTCCTCGACGTCGACGCAGCCGAAGTCGTCGCAAGCAACGCTCCCAGGCTTCGCTGGTCATTCTCGACGACAGCGGGCGAGAGATATCTGGGAAATCGCTGTGGTCAGTGTGATGCGCTCCAAGGCGACTGGTATCTCCACAAGCCCGAAGGTCCGTTTTTCCCTCTGAGCCAGACTGCTGCCAAGGATCTGACGATCGCATGGGTAGAGCGCGAGCTTTCGGCAATCGCCACGGCAGTCGAGTCGACTTGGCTGGACTGGATGCTTTCTCGCTCTGAATAAGACGGCTGGCTAAATTCTTACGTATGTCCAGCTTTTGAGCCCCAATCGTTTGGCGAAGAGCTTGGCTGTAGCAAGATCTCCAGCGCCCTGCAGCTGAGCTCGATCGAGCTGATCTATTAACGTCCATGGAGTTGATCCGTCCTCAGCCGGCTCGTCGAACAAATAGAACTGCATAACGTCGGTGTTTGTGGCTAGGTAAAAGACGAAATCTGGTCGCTCCCTGCCGGATGGGGTCAAGCGCGGCCCGTAGGTCAGCGTCATTCTGCGCGCCATATGTCCTCCTTGATGACGGCGTAGAGAGTGGTTGCCAGCGGCGAAGGAGTCAACTGGCCAACTTACTCGTGGGCGACGTATTCGCGGAAGTGAGCAGCTGGACGACGACTTGCGCGTGCCACCTACCTCTTGCCAGACGTGCCTGGACCAGCCGTCGGTATTTCTCAGGGTCTAGCGGCACCTTGCGCCGATGCCGAAGCGAGTTGCAGTGCCAACAGGCCGCGACGATGTTATGTCGCGTGTTCCGCCCGCCGTCTTCGCGAGCTTGGAGATGCTCGGCTGTGCACCGAAGCGCACGGGCGAAGGGTGTGCTTCCCAGGTCTGAGAGTTCCGCAGGCGACGATTCCCACATCGGCGCGTTGCAGTAGAAACAACGCCCACCCTGCTTAGAGAAGGCATGCGCGCGCAGGCGCTTAAGATTCGGCATGACAGCGTCCTTGGGGGCGAGGGGAGAATCCCGTCGCCTGGGAAGCAGGACGCGCAGGCACCTGGAGCCATTGGCTATGCAGGCACAACACCGGCGGAGTAGTCCGACCGGCATGGGTAGTTAGAGGCCACGCAACGCCGCACTCGTTGCGTAGAAGATACCTACGGCGACGATAATCTTTGCCTGACATTGGCTCAGACCTATCTCAATCGCCTTCTTTCCATGCCGTCTTTAGTGGAATGGCTTAGCGTGAACCACGCGGATTATCTGACCGAGTTTCAATCGATCGCGGGGTTAAGCTCTCTATCGTCGTCAGGTCACGGCACCGAGCCTTAGTAGCGCTCGAAGCCTTGGGTCGACCCGGTCTAGCATCCCCACATTCTGCCTTCGTGGGCTCAGGTCTTTGGCATAGGGAGGAAGGCCAAAGAGGGAGCGTCTAAGCGCCCTGCTATCGGACTGTGAGTTCGCGTTAGGGGGCGCTGTGGTTTCAGTCGACTTATAACGTGGTGTGGTCGTCGACCTGCCACTTACGAAAACACCCGCTCGCGGCGGGTGTCGGTCAAATCCTTGTTTGGTGAGGCAAATTTCCCAAGCAATTCAATGGCTTAGAGGCATTGCGAACGCGACGCTCTCCCAGCTGAGCTACCGCCCCACGAAGGGCAAATTCTAGCGGGCGATCCTGCGGCGCGCCAGCCCCCGGCGCGGGAATCGGGCGCGATGGCCTGAGACAACGGCTTATCGACGGGCCGGCTGGCGATTGATCCGGCTCAAGCGGGCTGCGCGGACGGGGCGGGAGAGTGGGGGCTTCCCACCCTCCCAGGAATCGCCATGACCATGCAGGAACACAGCGCAACCGCCGAGCTGGAGAACGACCAGACGCCCGTCGGCGAAACCGTTGCGCGCGCGCCGGATGCCTCGCCCGGCGGGCGCATGTCGCGGGCGCGATACGAGCGCGAGAAACGCCGGCTGCAGATCGAACTGCTGAAGTGGCAGGCGTGGGTGAAGGAGAGCGGACAGCGCGTGGTCATCCTGTTCGAAGGTCGCGACGCGGCGGGCAAGGGCGGGGCGATCAAGCGCTTCATGGAGCACCTGAACCCGCGCGGCGCGCGCGTGGTCGCGCTCGAGAAACCCAGCGAGACGCAACGTTCGCAGTGGTACTTCCAGCGTTACGTGGAACACCTTCCCGCGGCGGGGGAGATCGTGCTGTTCGACCGCTCCTGGTACAACCGCGCGGGCGTCGAGCGCGTGATGGGTTTCTGCTCGACCGACGAATACCTGGAGTTCATCCACCAGTGCCCGAACTTCGAACGCATGCTCGTGCGCAGCGGCGTGCGGCTGTTCAAGTTCTGGTTCTCTGTGAGCCGCGCCGAACAGCATCGCCGTTTCGCGCAGCGCAGGAAGGATCCGCTGAAGCAGTGGAAGCTCTCGCCGGTCGACCTGGCTTCGCTCGACAAATGGGACGAATACACGCGCGCGAAGGAGGCGATGTTCGTCTCCACCGATACGCCCGATGCGCCCTGGACCGTGATCCGCTCCGACGACAAGAAGCGTGCGCGCGTGAACGCGATGCGCGTGGTGCTGGATTCGTTCGACTACACGGCGAAGGAACGCGGCGTGATCGGCGAGGCCGATCCGTTCATCGTCGGATCGGCGTCGCGCGTGTACGAGGATGGCGAAGGACTGCTGGCGAACGGGCGCTCACGCCGCTTCGCGCAGATGGCCGCGGTGTAGCGGCTCAGGAGGCCTGCGCGAGCAGCGGCGCCAGTCCGGGCTCCAGCGCCCGGCGGCGCCAGCCGGCGAGGGCGTCGGGCCATTCGCCCTGGTCCATCAGCACTTCGAGCCAGCGGCGTGAGGCGAGCACGCCGTCGGGCAGGCCGAGTTCGGCGCTGCGCGCGGCCACCGCGTCCTGCAACTTGCGAAGGCGCTGCTTGTCGCGCTGTTCGGACTGCACGGCGTCGGGTGCGTCGGCCTCGTCGGACAGCGGTGTGTTCAGCGCGGACCAGATCGCATTGGTGAGGCGACGCGGCGATTTGGGTACGGCATCGAGCGTGCGCTGCAGGCCGGCGCGATCGATCGGCGGCGTGCGGGCGAGGGTGACGGCCAGTTCGTTGTCGAGGATCCAGCTGCGCGGGCGGTCGTTGTCGCGCGCGTACACATCGCGCCAGCGCAGCAGTCGCAGCAGGCGCAGCTGCGCGTCGCGGTCGAGGAACTGCGCGCTGCGCATCGAGGCGTGCGGCCAGCGTTCGGGGCCTTCGTTCTCGGCGTTGTGGATGGTGCGCGCGGCGTCCTCGGCGAGCCATTCGCGACGGCCGAGTTCGCCCAGCCGGTGGTCCAGCTGGTCGTGCAGTTCGAACAGATGGCGCACGTCGTCGGCCGCATATTCCAGCTGCGACGGCGAAAGCGGGCGGCGCAGCCAGTCCGAACGCGTTTCGCCCTTGGGCAGCGCGACGCCAGTGAGCTGCTCCACCAGTTTCTGGTAACCCAGCCCGCCACCGACGCCGGTCAGCGCCGCGGCCAGCTGCGTGTCGAAGAGCGGCTTGGGCACGACGTTGCAGGCGTGCTTGAACGCGACCAGGTCCTCGCTCGGGCTGTGCATGATCTTGACGATGGATTCATCGGCGAGGATCGGCGTCAACGCTTCCAGCATGCCCGGGACGAGCGGGTCGATCAGCAGGATGTCTTCGTCCTCCGCGTCGCCCAGCGCGATCTGCACCAGAGCCAGTTGCGGCCAGTAGGTGCGTTCGCGGATGAATTCGGTGTCCAGGCCGATGCGCGTGGGCTTTGCGGCGAAGCGGTCCCGCAGTTGGGCGGGGTCGTTGATCCAGGCGACGGGCATGTCTGCGATGCGGGGCGGGTGGTCGGCGGTTGCCGGGGCGGGCGACAATAGCCTACTTTCGGGGCTCCCGGCATTCGCAGGCCGTGAAGGCCGGGCCCCCGCACAATCTGCCCCGGAGGCGAGGAGGACGTTTGCGCGCAGTGTTTTTGGCCGCCGGAATCGCCGTGATGGCGCTGGCGGCAGGATGCTCACGCGATGCGTCCTCGCCCAAGCGCGACGCCGCGGCGGCCCACACGCCGATCGTCACCATCAGCGCCGACCAGGCGGTATCGCCCGTGCCGGCCTGGCGCGTGCCGGCGGTGCAGGTGAGCGACGACAATGTCGCCGAACTGAAGGAAAAAGCCGCGCAGGCGCTGTCGCGCGGGCGCCTGTTCGGCGGGGCCGACGACGCGATACCGCTGTACTACGCGCTGCGCCGCTTCGATCCGGAGGACGCGGCGGCCAACGCCGGGTTCGACCGTTCGCTCAAGCGCCTGATCGCCAATGGCGACGAGGCCCTCAAGCAGCTCGACCGCGATCCGCTGTCGCTGCGTCGCGCCCACGAGATCGCCGCGGTCGCGCGCGCCGTGGCGCCGGGCAACGTCGATATCGTCGATTACCTGGCGCGCCTGGACCGCGCCGACGAAGCGCAGGAAGCCAACCGCCTGGGCGAGGACGCGCTCAACGCCGGGCGCCTCGGCGTGGCCGGCGAACCCGACCAGGCGCTGACGCATTTCCGCGAAGCGCTGAAACTGCGTCCGGGCGACATGCGCGCCAACCAGGGCATCGCCGCGGTCGAGAGCGCGCTCATCCGGCGCGCGGAGACGGCCGCCGACGGCGACGATTACACGACGGCCGAACGCGAGCTCGACGTCGCCGCGAAGGTGCGTCCGCCGTCCACGAGCGTGGAGGACGCGCGCAGCCGGCTGGTGATGCAGCGCATCGTGCGCATCAACGCGCTGCGCGACGCGGGGCTTGCGGCGCTGATGCGGCAGGGCGGCATCGACGAAGCCCGTCGTCATCTTGCCGTGATGCTGCGCATCGCGCCGACGGGCGATCCGGCCACGCGCGAGCTGCGCGAGCGCATCGACCTGGCCACGCATTACGGGCTGTTCCGTCCGGGACAGGTGTTTACCGATGGCATGCGCAGCGGCGCGCGCGGACCGCAGATGGTCGTCGTTCCCCATGGCGCGTTCCGCATGGGTTCGGAAGACGACGAAGGCAAGGAATCGGAGCGGCCGGCGCGCAACATCCGCTTCGAGCGCGGCGTGGCGATGTCGCGCACGGAGGTCACCGTCGGGCAGTTCCGTCAGTTCATGCAGGCGACGAAGCATCGCGATCGCGCCAGCCGCCGCGGTTATTCGACCGCCTACGACGAGCGCAGCGGCAACCTCGTGCGTCGCGGCAATGTCGATTGGGAATCCGACTACACGGGACGCCCCGCAAGCGACGACATGCCGGTGATCCACGTCAGCGCCAAGGACGCGATGGCCTACGCGGAATGGCTGTCGGCGCAGACCGGCCAGCGCTACCGGCTGCCCAGCGAAGCGGAGTTCGAATACGCGCTGCGGGCCGGCGGCCGGGGCCGCTACCCGTGGGGCAATGGCCTGCCGCCGACGCGCGTGGGCAATTTCACCGGTGCGCTCGACGTCTCGCCCAGCGGCCGGCGCTGGCAGAACGCGTTCCCCGGTTACGGCGACGGCGCCTGGGGCCCGGCGCCGGTGGCGAGCTACAAGCCCAACCGGTGGGGGCTGCACGACATGGCCGGCAACGTCAGCGAATGGGTCGCCGACTGCTGGCACGACACGTTCCGCCGCGCGCCGCGCGGTGGCGAGGCCTGGATCAACCCCGGTTGCCGTTCCAGGGTGGTGAGGGGCGCCTCCTGGGCCAGCGCGCCGGAAGAACTGCGTTCGGCCTGGAGACAGGGCAGTGACGCGAACAACACGACCGCGCGGATAGGGTTCCGGGTGGTGCGCGACATCTGAGCATCGATCCTGCCGCGACGCGGCGACACACTTGGCCAGGGATGGTTTCGAGGAGATGCAGACGATGAGGACAGACCCGTTCGGCGGTGCACGGCAGCAGGGCCGGCCGCGACGCGGCTTCGGCGGGATCCGCTGGTGGATCCTGATCCTGTTCGCCGGTTACGCGGCGTGGCAGTGGTTCGGCAATGCGCGCGTGGACCCGTACACGGGCGAGAAGGCCCACTACGGCACGACCGCCGACGAGGAAGTCCAGCTGGGCGCGCAGGCGTTCCAGCAGGTGCTGGGCGATGCGAACGCGCAGGGCGCGCTGCTCCCGGCCGATTCGCAGGCCAGCGTGCAGATCCGGCAGATCGCGCAGCGGCTGATCCAGCGCGTGCCGGAGGTGACCTCCACGCTGGCCGCGCAGAACCAGCAGCAGGTGCCGACCGATTTCCAGCAGTTCCAGTGGGACGTCGCGGTGATCCAGTCCGACCAGGCCAACGCGTTCTGCCTGCCGGGCGGGAAGATGGCGGTCTACACCGGGCTGATCCCGATCGCGCAGAACGCCGACGCGATGGCGGTGGTGATGGGGCATGAAATCGCCCACGCGCTGCTTCGCCACGGCAGCCAGCGCATGGCCCAGCAGAAGCTGGTGCAGATGGGGCAGATGGCCGCGGGCATGGCCATCGGCGGCATGGACCCGCAACAGCAGCAGGCGGTGATGGCGGCGCTGGGCGCGGGCGCGCAGTACGGTTTCATCCTGCCGTATGGGCGCAACCACGAGACGCAGGCGGACAAGGTCGGCCTGATGCTGGCGGCGGCCGCGTGTTACGACCCGAATGCGGCGATCCCGCTGTGGGAGCGCATGGCGGAGCTCGGCGGCGGCGAACGTCCGCCGGAATTCGCCTCGACCCATCCGGACCCGGCCAACCGCATCCAGGTGCTGCAATCGCTGATGCCGCAGGCGGAGCAGTTCCGCGCGCAGTTCTGCGGACCGGGGGCGAAGGCGGCGACGGCCGCGCGGTGATCCCGGGCGTCCCGGCGAACCCCGCCGCATGAGGCCCGCAACGCAAAAGGCCCGCTCTCGCGGGCCTTTGCCGTATCTGGATCGTGGACGCCTTAGCGCTTCTGCTCGCCGCCCTTGGCCTTGTTCGGCGGCGGGGTGGTGCTCTGGCCGACGTTGCCGGACAGGTTGCGCTGGAACTCGTTCCACATCTGCAGGTTGCGCTCGGTGAGCTGGTTCATCAGCGCCCACGGGGTCTGGCCGAGGATGCCGCCCATCTGGTTGCGGAACTGCTGCTGCTGGTCGAGGAAGACCTGCATCGAGCGCTCCAGGTAGCTGCCCATGAAGCCCTGCAGCGAGTCGCCGTAGAAGCGGATGATCTGGCTCAGCAGCTGGGTCGACAGGACCGGTTCGCCGTCCTGTTCGTGCTCGGCGATGATCTGGAGCAACACCTGGCGGGTGAGGTCGTCGCCGCTGCGGGCGTCGCGCACCTCGAACTCCTCGCCGTCGACGATGAGCTGTCGAACGTCCTCGATGGTGATGTAACTCGAAATCTCGGTGTCGTAGAGCCGTCGGTTCGGATACTTCTTGATGACGCGCATCGAGGCCATGGAGCTTCGGCTCTAAATCGTGATGCTTCGCAGCATGGCTCAGCGCGGCGGGCCTTGCAACTGCCGCCGGGCACGGGCGGCGGAAGCGGGCGGGGTGAATGGGGAAGACGTCGTCACCATCGGCAACACAGGCTGAAAGCCGCCGGGCGCGCGCTGGAAGCATGCGGCCCGGTGCGTTCGCGCCTCACCAGCCCATGTGGTGGCCGCCGTTGATGTCCAGGTTCGAACCGGTGATCCAGGCCGCTTCCTCGGCGACGAGGAACGACACCGCGTAGGCGATTTCGTCCGGCGTGCCCAGGCGGCCGGTGGGGATCTCCGCCACGATCTTCGCGCGGACGTCCTCCGGCACCGCCATCACCATGTCGGTGGCCACGTAGCCCGGCGAGACGGTGTTGACGGTGATGCCGAAGCGGGCGTTCTCGCGTGCCAGCGAAATCGTGAAACCGTGCATGCCGGCCTTCGCCGCGGCGTAGTTCGCCTGGCCGTACTGGCCCTTGAGGCCGTTGATGGAGCTGATCTGCACGATGCGGCCCCACTTGCGCTCGCGCATGCCCTCGATGACCGGCCGGGTCACGTTGAAGCAGGAATTGAGGTTGGTGCCGATCACCTCGTTCCACTGCATCGGCGTCATGCGGTGGAAGGTGGAATCGCGGGTGATGCCGGCGTTGTTCACCAGCACCTCGATCGGGCCGAGGTCGCGTTCGATGTCCGCCACCAGCGCCTGCGCCTCCTCGGGCGAGGACACGTCGCCGCGCGCCAGCACCACGTCGACGCCGCGTTCGCGCATCTTCGATTGCCAGGCGAGGGCGCGCCCCTCGTCGCGGTAATTGGTGGCCACGCGATGCCCCATCGCCGCCAGGCGCTGGACGATCGAACTGCCGATACCGCCGGTACCGCCGGTGACTAGGGCGACGCGAGACTGCATGGGGGGATCTCCTGTGCGGAACCGCACGGCGCGCGCGGCCCGATTCGATTCTAGGGGGAAACTTGGGGCAAGCAGGCGGCCATCGTGCGGGCCGCTCATTACATTTCGTGCGGTCCTGTGTCGTGCCGTGGAATGCACGCGGGATCGAACGCCGCCTTCGCGCGGGCAAGCAGGTCGGGGACGTCGCGCGCCTGCGCCAGCGCATCGGGCGACTGCCCGAGCCGGAGCCATGCCGCGCGCAGCGTGGCGAGCGGATCGGCCGGATCCACCGGCTGCGCCGCGTCCGACTTCGACAGCTTGCGCCCGTCCGGCCCGAGGACCAGCGGCAGGTGCGCATAGCGGGGCGTCGGCAGGTCGAGCGCGCGTTGCAGGAGGATCTGTCGCGGCGTGGAGTCGAGCAGGTCCGCGCCACGCACGACATCGGTGATGCCCTGGTCCGCATCGTCCACGACCACCGCCAGCTGGTACGCCCAGAACCCGTCCGCGCGCCGCAGCACGAAGTCGCCGACTTCGCGCGACACATCCTGTTCGACGCGGCCGCGGATCGCGTCGTCGAACGCCACCACGCTGCCGTCTTCCACGCGAAGGCGTACCGCGGGATCGGGTCGCGTGCGGCTGGCGACGCAGGCGCGATGGATGCCTGACACCGTGGCAAGGTCGGTGCGGCTGCAATGGCAGTGGAACGCGCGGCCTTCGCGCAGGAGTTTTTCCAGCGCGGCTTCGTAGAGCGGCGAACGTTGGCTCTGCCAGGCGATCTCCTCGTCCTCCTCCAACCCGAACGCGCGCAGGGCCTCGAGCTGCCGACGAGCGGCACCGGCGACTTCGCGCGGGGGATCAAGATCCTCCACGCGCACCAGCCAGCGGCCGCCGGCATGCCGCGCCAGCAGCCAGCTGCCGAAGGCGGCGAGCAGGGAACCGAAATGGAGATCGCCGGTCGGGGAGGGCGCGAAACGGCCGCGATAGCCCGATGGCGCGGGAGGAAGTCTCACAAGGGCTCGTCAGGCAAAGGGCCGGTGGCGGATTTCACTTGAATTCAACGGCAGCGTGCCACATTTTTCCTGCATGTCGCGCCCGTCAGGCGCAAAAGGTTCCCATCATGTTCAAGCGCGTATTCCTTTTCCTCGCGACCAACTTCGCCGTGCTGGTGCTGTTGAGCATCGTCATGTCGATCTTCAACGTGAACCCGCAGCAGTTCACCGGCCTGCTGGTGATGGCGACGGTGTTCGGCTTCGGCGGTTCGTTGTTCTCGCTGATGATCTCCAAGTGGGTCGCCAAGCGTTCCACCGGCGCGCACGTCATCGAGCAGCCGCGCAACGAGTCCGAGCAGTGGCTGGTCGCCACCGTGCGTCGCCAGGCCGAAGCGGCCGGCATCAAGATGCCGGAAGTGGCCATCTACGACGCACCGGAAATCAACGCCTTCGCCACCGGCCCGAGCCGCAACAATTCGCTGGTCGCGGTCTCCACCGGCCTGCTTCGCGCGATGAACCGCGATGAAGCCGAAGCGGTGCTGGGCCATGAAGTCAGCCACGTCGCCAACGGCGACATGGTGACGATGGCGCTGATCCAGGGCGTGCTCAACACGTTCGTGATCGTGCTGGCGCGCGTGGTCGGCCGCGTGATCGACAGCTACCTCAGCGGCAACCGCGAGGGCGGCCCCGGCCTGGGCTACTTCGCGATCGTGTTCGTGCTGGACATGATCTTCGGCCTGTTCGCCAGCATGATCGCGATGTGGTTCTCGCGTCATCGCGAATTCCGCGCCGACGCGGGCGGTGCCCGCCTGGCCGGCCGCGAGAAGATGATCGCCGCGCTGCAGCGGCTGTCGATGACCTACGGCGAAAGCACGCTGCCCAAGACGGTGCAGGCGTTCGGCATCAGCGGCGCGGTGGGCCACGGCCTGCGTCGCCTGTTCCTGAGCCACCCGCCGCTGGAAGAGCGTATCCAGGCGCTGCAGAACGCGCCGGTGGAGCAGGTGCGCGGGACGGTCGTCAGCTGATCGTTCTTCGCTGAGGCGGTGACGCTCTCCAACGAAAAGCCCGCCGGAAGGCGGGCTTTTTTGTAGGTCCGATTGCGTGATCCGGAAGACTCGGTGTCGTAGCCCGGGTAAAGCCAAGCGCACCCGGGGCGCCTTCCCGGATGCGCTTCGCTTATCCGGGCTACCAAGGCCGATGTCTCAGAACTCGTAATCCATCGCCGGCCCCGGCGGTGCCAGGAAGTTGCCCTGCGCATAGTCGATGCCGGCGCCGAACAGCGCGCTCATGCTTGCCGCGTCCTGCACGAATTCGGCGATGGTGGTCCTGCCCTGTTCGCGCGCCTTTTCGGCGATCTCGCGCAGGCGGGCCTGATGCTCGGTATTGCTGCCCAGCTCTTCCATGAAGCTGCGGTCGATCTTGAGCAGCGCGGCATTGAAGTGCGTCAGCAGCTGGAACGAGTTCAGGCCCACGCCGAACTGCTCCAGGCCCACGCGCACGCCGTGCTGCGCGACCTGCGCCTGGAAGTCCTGCGCCGCGCGCAGGTGCGTGAACACCTTCGATTCGGGCAACTGGAGCACCAGCAGGTTGCCGTCGGCGCCGTGCCTGGCAAGCATTTCCTGGATGAACTTCGCCAGCGAGTCGTCCTGCAACGACGCCTGCGTGATCTTCACCAGCACCGTCGTCGGGCGGCCGGCGCGCGATCGCTCGCCGATCACCGAGATCGCCTTGCCGACGACCCAGCGGTCGATTTCCCACAGCAGCCCGTGTTCCTCGGCGATCTGCAGGAACGCCAGCGGCGGCACGAGTTCGCCGTGCTCGCCCTGCAGGCGCAGGTAGCACTCGTACATCTCCAGCGGTTCGCCGTGCATCGCGATGAGCGGCTGGTACTCCATGACGAAGCGGTCGGAATCCAGTGCGTCGCGGATGCGCTGCACCCAGGCTTCGACGCGCTCTTCCTCGGCGCGATCGGCCGCGCCCGGATCGAACAGTTCGGTGCGGTTGCCGCCCACGCCGCTGGCCGATTGCAGGCACTGGCTGGCCTTGCCGAGCACGGCGGTGATGCTGGCGATCTTCTCGCCGATGAGCACGCCGCCGATGCTGACGGTGGTGCTGAGCGAACGGTCCGGGGTTTCCAGAACGTGGTCGGCGAACGCGGTGCGCAGCTTTTCCGCGAGGCCCATGACCTGGCGGTGGTCGGCATTGGGCACGAGCACGGCGAACTGGTGTTCGCCGAATCGCGCCGCGACATGCTCGGCACCGAGCGTACTGCGCAGGCGATCGCCCATCGCGGAGACGAGGGCATCGGCCGCGTCCAGGCCGATGTCCTGCAGCAGGCGGTTGAAGTGGTCCGGTTCGATCAGCAGCAGGCCGTGGTGCGTGGCGCTCTGCGCGGCATCGGCGACGGTGTCTTCCAGCGAACGCAGGAACGTGGCGCGATTGAGCAGGCCGGTGACCTGGTCGCGCTGGCGCAGTTCCTCGACTTCGCGTGCGAGTTCCGGGTCGACCTCCTGCCGGCGCAGGATCACCTGCAGGCAGTGTTCGCCCTCGTAGGTCGCAGGAGTGAATTCCATTACGGCGGGAAAGCCGCTTCCGTCGAGCGCGCGCGCCTCGGTCTCGTGCCGCGGCGGCGCTTCGCCCTTGCCGATCTGCTTGAGCAGCTGCTTGAAGCCTTCGACCTTCGACGGTGCGATGAGGTCCAGCAGCGACATGCCTTCGATGTCCTCGAAGGACTCGAAGCCGAAGATGTCCAGGTACGCCGGATTGGCGCGGATGTGCATGCCTTCGTGGATGTAGGCGATGGGCTCGCGCGAGGAGTCGATCAGCGCGTCGCAGCGGCGCTCGGTCTCGCGGATCTGCGCTTCCAGGCGGCGCTGCGAACGGCGCGCCTCCAGGTCCGCCCATTCCTGGCGAACGCGCACCTGGATGTGCTCGCCACTGCGGCGCAGGAGGATGCCGCGCGCGCCGAGGGTGACCATTTCGAGCAGGCGCGAATCGTCGACGCTGTCCAGCAGCATCAGGACCGGCAGGTCCTTGCCGCTGGCGTCCACCGCCTGCATCACCTTGGTGATCGGAACCAGCGTGGACTCGCGCGCGGCGAGCACGAGGTCAGGCGCCTGGCTCGCGATGAGCGTCGCCAGTTCGCCTTCGTTTTCCGGTCGCGACGGGCGCACCGCAATGCCACTGTTGCGCAGCCCGCTGACGATGGCCTCGGCCGCCTCGACGCTGTCGTCGACGATCAGCAGGCGCAGCGCCGTGTCTTTCCCGAATTGCATTGCGTCACCTCCCCAGGCACGAGTTATGACATGAACAGGAGTGTCCAGTCCATTCGCGCGCGCAAGTTTTTGGGGGATATGACGGTTTAACGGCCCCGGTGCGACGGACTTGAGACAGCCGTCGCGTGAGCGATGCCGAGTGTGGCGCGTTGCCGGTGTCGACTACAACGGACGCTTGCCCGGATCGCCGGCGACTTCGCGCACCAGCTTCGGCACGAGATAGCCCGAAACGCGCGCGGCCAGCTCGCGGTGCAGGCGCAGCGCGGTCTCGTCGGGGACTTCGAAATGCGCCGCGCCCTGCACGCGGTCGAGCTGGTGCAGGTAGTACGGCAGCACGCCGGCGGCGTGGCCGCGTTCGCTCAATGCGGCCAGCGCATCGACCGAATCGTTGACCCCGCGCAGCAGCACGGCCTGGTTGAGCAGCATCGCGCCGGCGCCGCGCAGGCGGGCCAGCGCGGCATCGACGGAGGCGTCGAATTCGTTGGCGTGGTTGGCGTGCAGGACGACGGTGACCGGCCAGGGCAGGGTGGCGAGCCAGTTCACGAGCGCATCGTCGACCCGCTCGGGCAGGACCACCGGCAGGCGCGTGTGCACGCGCAGGCGCTTGAGGTGCGGGATCGTCGCCAGCGCGTCGGTGAGCTCGGCCAGCTTCGGCGTGGCCAGCGACCACGGATCGCCGCCGGAGAGGATCGCCTCGTCGATCGAGGCATCGGCACCGATCGCCTCCACCGCGTCGCGCCAGCCCGCCGCCGCCGCGGTTTCCTCGGCGTAGGGGAAATGGCGGCGGAAGCAGTAGCGGCAGTGGATCGCGCACGAGCCGGTGGCGATCAGCAGCGCCCGGCCGTTGTACTTGCGGATCACCCCGTGGCCGGCCTTGGCGGCGCCATCGCCGACGGCGTCGAGCGTGAAGCCCGGCATCGGGTGCATCTCGGCATCCAGCGGCAGGACCTGGCGCAGCAGCGGGTCGGCCGGATCGCCCTGGCGCATGCGGGCGACGAACCCGTGCGGCACGCGCAGCGGGAACTGCGCGGCGGCCTCGTCGGACAGCTCGAGCCCCTGCGCGTCCAGCCCCAGCATCGCCAGCAGCTCGCGCGGGTCGCGCACGGCATCGCGCCACAGCTGTTGCCAGCGCGGCGGGGTCGCAGGGGACGGGGCAGGGTGAAGAGGGGTGGGGGCAGCAGGTATCATGGCGGACCGGTTTTCCTTGCGCCGCGGCCATCGGCCGGGCACAACAGCCCGACATTCTAGCCTCCCGCCCGCATTGGGGCGGGCCGGGCGACACCTATTCACCTACGCAGGAGTTCCACTCATGGCCAGCCTCGGCATGAACGACGTCAAGAACGGCCAGAAGATCCTGGTCAACAACGACCCGTGCATCATCACTGAGACCGAGTACGTCAAGCCGGGCAAGGGCCAGGCCTTCACCCGCGTGAAGTACCGCAGCATCAAGTCGGGCCGCGTGGTCGAAATGACCATGAAGGCCACCGACAGCGTCGAGCAGGCCGACGTCGTGGACACCGACATGCAGTACCTCTACTCGGACGGCGAGTACTGGCACTTCATGAACCAGGAGTCGTTCGAGCAGGTGCAGGCCGACAAGGCCGGCATGGGCGGCGCCGAGAAGTGGCTCAAGGGCGAGGAAGCGTGCGTGGTCACGCTGTGGAACGGCACCCCGATCGCCGTGCAGCCGCCGAACTTCGTCGAACTGAAGATCACCGAGACCGATCCGGGCGTCCGTGGCGACACCTCCGGCGGTGGCGGCAAGCCGGCCACGCTGGAAACCGGCGCCGTGGTGCGCGTGCCGCTGTTCGTCGGCCAGGAAGAAGTCATCAAGGTCGATACGCGTTCGGGCGAGTACGTCAGCCGAGTGAAGTGACGATTCGGCGCGCGTCCGCATAGCGGACGCGCCTTTGCCGAATCGTCATCCCGGCGAAGGCCGGGATCCAGGCTGTCACGCCGTCAGAAAGAAGCGGCGACCGACCTTCCCGAAACATCGGCAGGTCATCCTGGAGAACAGCGAGCCGCATGGCGGCTCGCTACCCCTCCCCAACCCTCCCCTGCGAGCAGGGGAGGGAGCAAGGAAAGCGAGGCGAGCCGACCTCGGCTCGCGACCCGCCCCGACCCTTCAAGTGCATGAGTGAAGGGCGCCACAGACGAGGCCGCATGACCCACGACCGCACTCCCGAACCCTGCGATCTGCTGATCGAAGCCGGCTGGGTGGTGCCGGTCGTCCCGCACGCCGTCGTGCTCGAACAGCATGCCGTCGCCGTGCGCGATGGCGCGATCCTCGCCGTGCTTCCGATCCGCGAGGCGCGCGAGCGCTTCGCCGCGAAGGAAACCGTCTCGCGACCCGACGCCGCGCTCATCCCCGGCCTGGTCAACGCGCACACGCACAACCCGATGACGCTGTTGCGCGGCATCGCCGACGACCTGCCGCTGATGGAGTGGCTGCAGGGCCACATCTGGCCCGTCGAAGGCGCGGTGATGGGGCCGGAGTTCATCGAGGACGGGATCGCGCTGGCGATCGCGGAAATGCTCCGTGGCGGCACCACCTGCGCCAACGAGAACTACTTCTTCCCCGACGTGCAGGCCGCGGTCTACAAGCAGCACGGTTTCCGCGCGCGCGTCGGCCTGCCGGTGATCGATTTCCCCACCGCGTGGGCGAAGACGTCCGAGGAATATTTCGAACGTGCCGGCGAAGTGCACGACCAGTGGCGCGACGATCCGCTGGTCGCGACGGCGTTCGCGCCGCACGCGCCGTACACGGTGTCGGACGAGAACTTCGAGCGCATCCGCATGCTGTCGGACCAGCTCGACATTCCCGTGCACCTGCACACGCACGAAACCGCGCACGAAGTCGTCGACTCGCACGCCAAGCTCGGCCAGCGCCCGATCGCGCGGCTGGATCGCCTGGGCCTGGTCAACGACCGCCTGATCGCCGTGCACATGACGCAGCTCACCGACGCGGAAATCGCGCTGTGCGCGCAGCGCGGCGTGAGCGTGGTGCATTGCCCGGAATCCAACCTCAAGCTCGCCTCGGGCTTCTGCCCGGTCGGCAAGCTGGTGAAGGCCGGCGTGAACGTCGCCATCGGCACCGACGGCTGCGCCAGCAACAACGACCTCGACATGTTCGGCGAAACGCGCACCGCCGCATTGCTGGCGAAGGCCGTGGCCGAAGACGCCTCCGCCTTCGACGCCGCCACCGCGCTGCATGCCGCCACGCTCGGCGGCGCGCGTGCGCTGGGCTTCGATGCGCTCGTCGGTTCGATCGAACCGGGCAAGCAGGCGGACCTGGTCTGCGTGGACCTGGGCCAGATCGAAACGCAGCCGTTGCATCACGTCGTCTCGCAGCTGATCTACGCGACCGGTCGCCACCAGGTGAGCGACGTGTGGATCGCCGGCCGCGCGAAGCTGCGCGAACGCCTGCTCGTCGACATGGATGCGCCCGCGCTGGTCGCCAACGCGCGGCAGTGGCGCGAGCGGATCGCGGCGATCCGGCTGACGTGATCGCGCGGTAAGCGCTTCGTGCCTGGATCCCCGTGCGCGGGGATGACATTCCTGGAGATTCGATCCTGGAGAATTCGATGACGACTCAAAGTTCCACCGACGCAAACTTCACCCAGTCCGAACTCGACAAGTTCGGCGCGCTGGCACAGCGCTGGTGGGACCCCGAAGGCCCGCAGAAGGCGCTGCATGCGCTCAATCCCGCGCGACTTGGCTACGTAGCCGCGCGCACGCCGCTGCGTGGCGCACGCGTGCTCGACGTCGGCTGCGGCGCGGGCCTGCTGAGCGAGGCGATGGCGCGCGAAGGCGCGCAGGTCACCGCGCTGGATCTCGCGCCGGAGCTGGTGAAGGTCGCGCGCCTGCACGGCCTGGAATCGGGCGTGAAGGTCGATTACCGGTTGCAGTCGGTCGAATCGCTGGCCGGCGAGATGCAGGGCCAGTTCGATGCGATCACCTGCATGGAGATGCTCGAACACGTGCCCGATCCGGGCTCGATCATCCGTGCCTGCGCGACGCTGCTGCGTCCGGGCGGAACGCTGTACCTGTCGACGTTGAACCGCACGCCGGCGGCATTCGCGCTCGCCATCGTCGGCGCCGAATACGTCGCCCGCCTGCTGCCGCGCGGCACGCACCAGTACCGCGACTTCATCAAGCCGCACGAACTGGGTGCGTGGCTGCGCGAGGCCGGGCTGGCGCTGAACGACGTCAGCGGCCTGATGTATGAGCCGTGGCGCAACAGTGCGCGCGTGATCTCGCGCACCGACGTGAACTACCTCGCCTGCGCGACGAAGCCGGACCTCGCCTGATGGCCGTGGCCGAAGCGGTGACATTCCCGAAGGCGGTGCTGTTCGACCTCGACGGCACGCTGCTCGACAGCGCGCCCGACATGGTCGCGGCGATCGACGCCATGCGCGCGGCACGCGGCCAGCCGCCGATGCCGCTGGAGCAGCTGCGTCCGCATGTTTCGAAAGGCGCGCGCGCGATGGTCGCCGCCGCATTTCCCAACGTTCCGCACGATGAGCGCGAGCGCTGGATTCCCGAATTCCTCGACGCCTACCAGCAGGCGCTGGGCAAGCACGGCACGCTGTTCGACGGCGTGGATGCGATGCTGGCCGCGCTTGAGGACGCCGGTTGCATCTGGGGCATCGTCACCAACAAGCCCGAGTACCTCGCACGCCAGCTGATGCCCGTACTGGGCTGGGAAGAGCGTTGCGCGGTGCTGATCGGCGGCGACACGCTGAGCGCGCGCAAGCCCGATCCGCTGCCGCTCATCGTCGCGGCCGAACGCATCGGCGTGGAGCCGTCGCTGTGCGTCTACGTCGGCGACGACGAGCGCGACATCATCGCCGCGCGCGCAGCCGGCATGCCGTCGGTGGTCGCGCTGTGGGGTTATCGCCTGGACGAGGACAACCCGGTCGCGTGGCAGGGCGACGTCATGATCGATCTGCCGTCGCAACTGATCGACGCGCAGGCGTGGCCGGGCACGCGATGAGCGAAGCAGGACATGTCCGTGATGAGCCGGCAGGCCCGGGCCCGGCACGCGACGAAGCGCTCGACAGCTTCCTCGACAAGTGGCGCGCGCGCTGGCCGGAATGGGCCGTCGCGCAGGCCTTCGTGCCGCCGCCGCAGCGCGATGTCGCGCTCGCATGGGCGGCCCTGCAGCAGGAACTGACCGACGCGGCCTGGGGCGGCAGCGACGCGCGTCCGGGCGAAGCGAAACTCGCCTGGTGGATGGAGGAACTGCAGGGCTGGTCGCGCGGCCTGCGTCGCCATCCGCTGGGCCTCACGTTGCAGAAACTGCCCGCGCCATGGACGACGCTCGGCGCGGCGATTCCCTCGCTGCGCGAAAGCCGGGAACGCCCGCGCGATCGCAACGACGCCTTCGCCGTGCTGGCGCCGTTCGCGCAGGCGGTGGCGCAGGTCGAGGCGTCGCTGTTCGACGCGACGCCGGCGGGAGCGCCCGCCGTACAGTCGAGCCTGCTGCACGCGCGCCTCGCGCATACCGGCGAAGCGGCCGTGCCGATGAGCGTCATCGCCCGGGCGGGCGAGGGCGCCACGACGCGCGCATGGGCTGCCGAACTGCTCGAAGCCTGGCCCCAGGCCGAAGCGAGCCGCCCGCGCCGCGTATGGAACGCCCTGGCGCGCCAGCGCCTGCGTCGTGGCGATGCCTCGCTGCCGCTGCCGCCGTGGTCCGCGCTGTGGACCGCGTGGCGCGGGGCCCGCGGCTGAACCTGCTGGTGGCGCCTATCGTCGCGATAGGCGTCGCGACGCCCCGAAACTGACTGTTGCAGCCTGTCCGGCCGGCCGTCCGGATGCGGCCGCTACAATGGCCCGGCTTGCGCTCCCCCGCGCCAACCCCATTACGTCCGCCGTGACCACGACTTCCACCACTCCGCGCCGTCTCCCCGATGTAGCCTTCGACGCCGCCGCCGCGGCGCGTCCGCTCGACTGGGTCGGCATGTCCAACATCGCCCTGCCGCTTCGCGTGGCCGGGCCCGACGGCGAGGCGATCACCGTCGCCGCGTCCGTCGACGTCAGCGTCGACCTGAAGGACGCCAACGCCCGCGGCATCCACATGTCGCGCATGTACCTGCAATTGCAGAATGCCTTCGCCAGCGAGACGGTGACGCCCGCCGGCCTGCGTCGCGTGCTGCAGACGCTGGTCGAGAAGCAGGGCGGCATCTCGACGTCCGCACGCCTGGTGCTGCGCTACGAACAGCTCCTCCTGCGCCGTGCGCTGGCCAGCGACAACGCGGGCTGGAAGCGCTATCCGGTGGAGATCGACGCGACCCTGCGCGATGGCCACCTGCACCTGGCGCTGGCCTTCTCGGTCGAATACTCCAGCACCTGCCCGGCCTCGGCGGCGCTCTCGCGCCAGCTCAACGCCGAGCGTTTCGCCGAGGATTTCGCCGCCGCGCGTCCGCTGTCGACGGCGGTGGTGAGCGAATGGCTGGCCTCCGAGCGCGGCCTGGCCGCCACCCCGCATGCCCAGCGCAGCCGCGCCGACGTGCGCGTGGAACTGCGCCCGGCCTTCGACGAGGTGCCGCTGGCGGCGCTGATCGACGCCCTGGAAGCCGCGCTGGCCACGCCCGTGCAGACGGCCGTGAAGCGCGAGGACGAGCAGGCCTTCGCCCGTCTCAACGCCGAGAACCTGATGTTCTGCGAAGACGCCGCCCGCCGCGTTGCTGCGACCCTCTCGGCCGATCCGCGCATCGAGCGCTTCGACGCCCAGGTCTCACATTTCGAGAGCCTCCACGCACACGACGCCGTGGCGCGGGTAACCGGGCAGGGCGCCCCGGCCTGACCCTCCGGGGCACCGCCGGCCCCGGCGGGGCCGCCCTTCGTCGGCGCGTTCCGCGACGGCCGTCTCATTAAGGTATGCTCCCCGACCTTGCTCGGGGGCCTAGACGGGTCATGGGGAAGCCGTTTCGTCGGTGGTGGCAGGCCGCGTTCGCGGCATTCGGCATGCTGGTGGCGACGTCCGCGTCGGCGCAGCTGTTCGACGTGTCCCGCCTCGACGACGACCCGGTCCCGCTGGAAGTTCTTTCCGGCCGGCACGAGGGCGAATTCGCCAGCGTCGAAGGCCAGGCGATCCAGGAAACGACCCGCCGCCCGCGCTGGTGGCGCCTGACCGCCCGCGAGGCCGTCCAGCCGGCCGATTCGCCGAACCTGGTCCTGCGTTTTCCCTACCTCAACCGGGTTGAAGTCTGGCGCCCCGGCGACGCCATACCCGTGCGCCGTGCGCTGATCGGCGCCGACGCCGACTCCGAATTCTCGACGCGTGCGCTGGTGATCCCGCTGCCGCAGGGCCTGGCGACCGGCGAATCCATCTATTTGCGCGTGAGTGCGCTTTCGCCGAACGCGATGTCCGTGGACGTGGAGCCGCTGGCCGCCGTGCATCGCCAGGACCTGCGCCATGTCGCGCTACGCACCTTCGTGCTGGGAACGCTGGTCGTGCTGGCGTTGCTCGCGGTGGGTTTCTGGGTCGGCATCGGCGAACGGACCTACGCGTATCTCTCCCTGACACTCGCCGCGCAGGCGTTCTATCTCGCGTGCGTCGGCGGCGAAGTGCGCGCGGTGCCGTGGCTGGCCGAGCTGGTCGGCTCCGATCCACGCGTGGGCCGCATGTTCGGATTGCTGGGCGTGGTGGCGAGCAACAGTTTCGTCGCGCTCTATCTCAACCTGCCCGAACGCCATCCGCGCTTCATGCGCGTGCTGCACGGCTGCAACGCGGCGCTGCTGGTGCTGCTGCTGGCGAACCTGGGCACGGCCGCCGGCTGGCTGGCATGGGTGGCCAACGCAGTGTTCCTGGTGTCGGCGGTGACGACCTTCGCCGTCAGCGTCACGGCCGCTTGGGGTCGCCAGCGCGAGGCGTATTTCATGGTGCTGTCGTGGGCGCCGATGATCGCGCTGGTGCTGCTGCGCCTGGGCGAGCTGCTGGGCGGCTGGCGCAATCCGGAGTGGATGGAATACGCCTTCCCGATCGGACTGGCGATGGGCGGCCTGGTGCTCACCATCGGCCTGACCGACCACATGCACCAGATGCGCCGCGACCGCGACCACGCGAGCCGCCTGGCGACCTACGACGTGCTGACCGGCGCGCTCACGCGTTCGGCGATCAACGAGCGGCTGGAAGCGCTGGCCGAAGCGGCCCATCGCGGACGCCGTCCGCTGTCGGTGGTGTTCTTCGACATCGATTACTTCAAGCGCATCAACGACGCGCACGGTCATCGCGTCGGCGACCAGACCTTGCGGATCGTCGCGCTGCGCACGCGAAATCGCCTGCGAACCTACGACCTGTTCGGACGTTACGGTGGCGACGAAGTGCTGGTCGTGCTGCCGGATACGCAGCTGCGCGAGGCGTTGTGCGTCGCGGAGAACCTGCGCGCGGCCGTGAACTGCCGGCCGCTTTCGATCGAGAACCGCCTGTTCAACACGACCCTGAGCCTGGGCGTGGCGGAACTGCATTACGGCGAGACGGTCGAGAAACTGCTCGAGCGCGCCGATGCCGCGCTGTACGCCAGCAAGGCCGCCGGTCGCGACCGCGTCACCGGCTACACGGCTTCACGCCTGCGCACGACGGCGGCGACGCCGGTGTCGAATACGGCGAACTCGCATGGGACGAGTACGGTGATGTGAGGAGTGCGGGACTTGGTGCGACGTCGCGCGCTCGCCTCGTTCCGAACCCATTTTGATCCGTAGCCCGGGTAAGCGCACCCGGGTTCGCCGCGCCCGTATCGCTTGAGGGTCCCCGGGTGCGCTTCGCTTACCCGGGCTACATGGGCGGTCATCGCGAATGCGCGCGCACTTAAAAAACAACGGGCGTTTACTGCGTCCGCTCCAACACCAGCAGCGGATCCACGCGCACATCGAACCGCGCCGCAATGCAGTGCAGTTGTTGAAGCGAAGAACGCGCCGCAGCGCGTAGTCACGCCATACAACAGGCTTTTACTGCGTCCGCTCCAACACCAGCAGCGGATCCACGCGCACATCGAACCAGTTCATCCCCCAATGCAGATGCGGCCCCGTCGCGCGACCGGTCGCGCCCACGGCGCCGATCACCTGTCCCTGCTGCACGCGGTCGCCCACCTTCACGTCGATGCGCGACAGGTGCAGGAAATTCGAACTCACGCCGTGTCCGTGATCGAGCAGCAGCGTGCCACCGGTGAGGTATAGGTCCGGCGCGGCGAAGGTGACGATGCCCGATGCCGGCGCCAGCACCGGCGTGCCCGTCGGCACGGCGATATCCATGCCCGAGTGCGGCGATTTCGGCACGCCGTTGTACACGCGCTGGTTGCCGAAGCGTCCGCTGATGCGGCCCTTCACGGGCCAGACGAACGCCTGCGCGAAATCGGCGCGATCGTCGTCGCGTGCGCGCGCGGCGACGACCTGCGCCTGTTCGCGCTCGATGCGCGCGGCGATCTCCGGCGGCGGTTCGACGGTCTTGGGCGGCACGCCGCGCACGTTCTCGACGGGCCAGTCGCGCGGCGTCACGGCGACGCGCGCGGTCTGCGTGCGGCCGTCGGCGGTGGTGATCTCGACGCTGACGGGACCGACCTCATCGCGCCCGATGCCGAACACCACCGTGCCGTAGTTCGTCGGCCGCAACACGCGCGTGCCGTAGCGCACCGTCGCGTTCGCCGGCACCTTGCCCAGCACGAGCGAACCCTGCTGCACGGAGGCCGGAAACACCACGCGCGTATCGGCGTTCACCGCGCTCGCGGTGGAGGATTGCGCGACGGCGGGCGCGACAGCCTGCGCCGACGCCGCGGCGCAGCCCGCCGTCGCCGCCGCCAGCAGCGACAGCGCGATCGTGCGGACGAACCTCATCGATCGAATGCCAGGCGCTGTCCCTGCGGCTGTCCGACCAGCTGGCGGCCGTCCCACGCAAGCTCGCCGTTGACCCAGGTCGAGGCGATGCGCGAACGGAACGTCGTGCCTTCGAACGGCGACCAGCCGCACTTGGACAGCACGTCCTCGCGCTGCACGGTGAACGGCGTGTCGTCGATCAGTACCAGGTCGGCGGCATATCCCTCGCGCAGGAAACCGCGTTCCTTCACGTCGAACAGCTGCGCCGGCGCGTGCGCGAACTTCTGCACGACCTGCGCGGTGGTCAGGCGGCCTTCGTGCACGAGTTCGAGCGCGGCGACCAGCGCGTACTGCACCAGCGGCAGGCCGCTGGGCGCGCTGGTGTACGGGCGCGCCTTCTCTTCGAGCGTGTGCGGCGCGTGGTCGGTGGCGAGCACGTCGATGATGTTGTCGGTCAGCGCCTGGATCAGGGCTTCGCGATCGCTCGCCTCCTTGATCGCCGGGTTGCACTTGATCAGGTTGCCCAGGCGCTCGTAGTCGGCGCGATCGAAACGCAGGAAATGGATGCAGGTTTCGGCGGTGATGCGCTTGCGGCTGCCGTCGGCGCGGATCAGCGGGCCGGCTTCGAACAGCGCGAGTTCATCGGCGGTGCTGATGTGCAGCACGTGCAGGCGCGTGTCGTGCTTGCGCGCCAGCGACAGCGCCAGCTGCGTGGACTTCATGCACGCCTCGCGCGAACGGATGTCCGGATGGCATGCGGCGGGGATATCGTCGCCGTACTTCGCCTTGTAGCGGGCGAGTTCGGCATCGATCATCGGCGTGTCTTCGCAATGCGTGATGATCGGCGTCGGCGCGTCGCGGAAGATGCCGTCGAGGACCTCCGGGTTGTCGACCAGCATGTTGCCGGTGGACGCGCCCATGAACACCTTGATGCCCGGCGCGGCGAGCGGGTCCAGCGCCTGGATCGCGGCGAGGTTGTCGTTGCTGGCGCCCATGTAGAAGCCGTAGTTGCCCCACGCGCGGCCGGCCGCGCGGCGGTACTTGTTCTCCAGCGCCTCGGCGTCGAGGGTGGGCGGGTTGGTGTTGGGCATGTCCATGAAGGACGTCAGCCCGCCGGCGACCGCCGCGGCCGATTCGGTCGCGATGTCGGCCTTGTATTCCATGCCCGGCTCACGGAAGTGCACCTGGTCGTCGATCATGCCCGGCAGCAGGCGGCGGCCTCCGGCGTCGATCACCGTTTCGTTCGCGCGTGCCGACAGGCCTGTGCCGATCTGGGCGATCCGCCCGTCCTCGAAGCGCAGGTCGCCGTCGAATTCGCGGCCTTCGTTGACCAGGCGGGCGTTGACGATCAGTGTCGATGGCATGTGGGTTTCCCGGAGGTTGGTTCCGGTACAGGATCGATCCCGCCCGGATGAAGGGGATGGCAACGCAGGACGCGCCGCAGCGCCAGCCAGCTGCCCTTGAACGCGCCGAAACGGGCGATGGCCTGCATGGCGTATTCCGAGCACGTCGGATGGAAACGGCAGCGCGGGCCAAGCAGCGGACTGATCCAGCGCTTGTAGCCTCGCAGCAGGACGATGAGCAGACGGTCGATCACGGTTCCTTAATGCGGACAGGCATCTGAATATGCGGTTGCCGCAGGTGCCGGGGCAGGGTATAACAGCGCGCTTTCCCGTCACAAGGCTCCAGTTTTCGGACGATCTCCGGATCGAACGACCTTCGCGGAACCAGCACGATCGAGGTCCCGCGGACGGTGTCCGGCACATGCATGCGATGTCATGCTGCGCGGACACGAAGTGGGGCATGCTGTGCTCCACACCGCCTTCGGACTGTCGTCCGGAGGTCCTCAGGGATCAGAAGGACACGTCGCTCGTGGCAGTGAAAAAAACCGCGAAGAAGGCCGCCAAGGCCGTCAAGAAGACCGTCAAGCCGGCTGCAAAGAAGGCCGCGTCCAGCAAACCCGCAGCGAAGAAGACCGCGGTGAAGAAGCCGGCCGCGAAGAAGGCCGCGCCGCCCAAGAAGGCAGCACCGGCGAAGAAGCCGGCCGCCACCAAGGCCGCTGCGGCGAAGAAGTCTCCCGCCACCAAGCCCGTCGCCAAGAAGGCCGCGGTGGCGAAGAAGGCACCGGCCAAGCCGGTCGCCAGCACCAGGAAGCCCGTGGTCGCCAAGAAGGCGGCTCCGGCACCCAAGCCGGTCGCCAAGCAGGCTCCGGCGCCCGCAAAGAAGGCAGCCCCCCCGGTGAAGTCCACGCCGGTGAAGGCCGCCGCCCCCCAGGAAGGCAAGCCCACGGCCGCGAAGCCGGAGAGCAAGCCTGTCGTCAAGAAACCCGCAGCAGTGCGCCCGGCCGTCGAATCCCCGGCGGCGAAACCGGTCGCCAGCAAGCCAGAAGTCGCCAAGAATCCAGTGACACAACCCGTATCCAACAAGGCGCCTGCAACCAAAGCGGCGGCCGCAAGCACTCCCGCGACCAAGACCGCTCCGCGTCCGGCCGGCAAGGTAGCCGTTGCCGTCGTCGCCAAGCCGCAGGCACCCGCGCCGAAAGGCAAGGTCAAAGTCGTGCCGTACCAGACAGATGAGGCCACCGGCCGCCCGCTCGTCCCGCAGGGTTACAAGCCCACGGTGGACGAGGAATACATGAACCCCCTCCAGCTCGAGTACTTCCGCCAGCGCCTGCTGGGATGGCGTACGGACCTGGTCGAGGAATCCAAGCAGACCATCGAGAACCTCAAGGACGAAGTCCGCGACGTCGGCGACGAAGCCGAGCGCGCCACCCGCGAGACCGAGAACTCTCTGGAACTGCGCACGCGCGATCGCTACCGCAAGCTGATCAGCAAGATCGACAGCACGCTCAAGCGCGTGGATTCGGGCGACTACGGTTACTGTGTCGACACGGGCGAGGAAATCGGCCTGGAGCGCCTGGAAGCGCGCCTCACCGCCGAGCGCACGATCGACGCGCAGGAGCGCTGGGAACACCTGCAGAAGCAGATGGGCGATTGATTCGCTGAACCTGCGTTCACCGACGTACGAAAAGCCCGGCCTCGCGCCGGGCTTTTTCGTTTCGCCATGCCGGAGAGGGAATGCGGCCCGATCCGGTCCATGCGCGGCGGGTCCGCGCGATGCATGCTGGAACTCCCGCGACGTCCGGAGCCGGCCATGTCCGAACCCAACGATTCCATGAGCGAGGCTTTCATGCGCGAAGCCATCGCCCTGGCGCGCGCGAACGTCGCCGACGGCGGTCGCCCGTTCGGCGCGGTGCTGGTGCGCGACGGCGAAGTGCTGGCGCGCGCGGCCAACCGCATCCACGCGACGAACGATCCCACCGCGCACGCCGAACTGCTCGCGATCCGCGAAGCCGCGCAGCGCTCCGGTTCGCCGCGCCTGGATGGCGCCGTCGTCTATGCCAGCGGCCACCCGTGCCCGATGTGCCTGGCCGCCATGCACCTGTGCGGCGTGACGCGCGCGTACTACGCCTATTCGAACGAGGACGCCGAGCCGTTCGGTCTGTCCACGGCCGCGGTCTATGCGCAGATGGCGTTGCCGCCGGCGCGGCAGGCGCTCGCCGTCCAGGCGCTGCGGCCGGAAGGCGAGGGCGGGCTGTACGAAAGCTGGGCGGCGTCGCGCGACTAGCGCGCGGCCAGGCGTCGCGCCATGAAAATGCGCTGATGCGCGTCCGGATAGCCGTCCAGCACACCGAAACGCTCGTAGCCGTGGTGCCGGTAAAAGGCTTCGGCCTGCCAGTCGAAGGTATCCAGTCGCGCCGAATGCGCGCCCAGTTCGATCGCACGCTGCTCGCAGGCATGCAGCAAGGCGGCGCCGTGGCCTTTCGCGCGGGCGTCGTCGTGCAGCCACAGCACGTGGATTTCGAGCCAGCCCAGCAGCACTTCGGCGACGATGCCGCCGATCAGTTCGCCGTCGTCGTCCTTCGCCGCGAGGTGGATCGGCGTGGATTCGATCGGCCCGACGACCGCGCGGTTGAACGCCTGCAATCCTTCGCAGATGCGATGCGTTTCCAGCGCGGTGGCATCGGTGATCCTGGACATGCTACGTCTGCGACACGCGCGACTAATGCAGTTCGCGAAGGTCGAGCCGGCGCAGCTTCGGCGCGAGTTTCGCCGTGATGCCCACCACCGCCAGCGTCATGCAGCCGCCGAAGATCAGCGACGGCACCAGCCCGAGCAATCGCGCCGCGACGCCGGATTCGAACGCGCCCAGTTCGTTCGACGAACCGATGAAGATGCCGTTGATCGACGACACGCGCCCGCGCAGGTGGTCGGGCGTGGCGAGCTGGAGGATCGTCGAACGCAGCACCACCGACACGCCATCGCACATGCCCGAGCACATCAGCATCAGCGCCGACACCCACAACTGCCGCGACAGCGCGAAGCCGATGATGCTCAGCCCGAAGCCCGCCACCGCGATCAGCAGGATGCGTCCCGCATGGCGCTGTAAGGGACGGCGCGCCAGATAGACGCCCATCACCACCGCGCCGACCGCGGGCGCGGCGCGCAGCAGGCCCAGCGCCTCGGGCCCGTAGTGAAGGATTTCGCTGATGAACGCCGGCAGCAGCGCCACCGCGCCGCCGAACAGCACCGAAAACATGTCCAGCGCCTGTGCGCCCAGCACGACCTGGGTCTTGAAGACGAACTGCAGCCCCTCGCCGATGCTCTTGAAGATCGGTGCGCGCTCGGCCGGCAGCGGCGGCTCGGTGACGCGGATCGTGATCACCGCGATCGACGCGGCTGCCGCGAACGCCGCCGCGACCAGGTACGCCGCGCTCTTGCCGCCCCAGGCCACCAGCAGGCCGCCGGCCGCCGGTCCGAGCACCAGGCCCGACTGCATCACCACGCTGCTCACGCCCGCGCCGCGCACGAACTGCTCGCGCTTGAGCACGCGCGCGAACAGCGACATGTACACCGGCGCCAGGAACGCGCGCACGACGCCGTTCACCGCGATCGCGGCGTAGATGGTCAACGTGCCGAACGAGGACGTGCCCGCCGGCAGCACGCCGGAGGCGACGCCGGCCAGCGTCAGTGTCGTCAGCAGCAGGCCGATGCACGCCGCCATGCCGAGCTTGCGGCGCGGCAGGTGGTCCACCGCGTACCCGGCGAACAGCGCGAAGCAGAAGTAGGGGATGACTTCGGCCAGGCCGATCAGGCCCAGCGCGAACGCATCGCGGGTGAGTTCGTAGACGTGCCAGCCGACGGTCACGGCGACGATCTGGTACGACAGCATCGCCAGCAGGCGATACGTCATCAGTCCGGTGAAGCCGCGGTTCTTCAGCAGGTCGCCCACGCCGGGAATGGCGGGGGCCTCGGCAGGTGCGGCTTCGCTCACCGTCGCGGGCTCACAGCGCCTGGCGCGCGCGTTCGCGGATGAAACCCAGCAGCGCGGCGAGGCCGTTGCTGCGCGTGGGTGACAGGTGCCTGGCCAGACCGATCTCGGCGATGTAGTCCGCGTCGGTGTTGGCGATCTCCTTCGCGCTGCGGCCGGAGTACACGCGCAGGGCGAGGTAGATCAGGCCCGAGACGATGGCCGAGTCGCTGATGGCGTGGAAATCCAGCCTGTCGGCATCGCCCTCGGCGACGATCCACACCATCGACTGGCAGCCGTGGAGCCGGTGCTCCTCGGTTTTCCATTCCGCCGGCAGGTCCGGCAGCTTGCGACCGAGGTCGATTAGGTACTGGTAGCGCTCGGACCAGTCGCCGAAGAAGGCGAACTCATCGCGGATGGCCTGCTGCGCGTCGCGCGCGCTGGCTTCGAGCGGAAACGGGCTGGTGGGGGCGGCGATGGCATTCATTACGGTGTGATTTTACGCGGGGCGGGACAAGACACGGTGAGCCGAAGGTCACCCCGGCGTTCACCGGGGTGACGGTCGCATCAGGCGCGTTTCCACCGCACGCCCTGCGGCGTGTCTTCCAGCAGGATGCCTTCGCCGGCGAGCTGGTCGCGGATCGCATCGGCACGGGCGAAATCCCGGGCCTTCTTCGCCGCGACGCGTTCGTCGATCAGCGCCTGGATGCGCGCGTCGTCGCCATCGTCCGTGCCGCGCGCGAACCACGCCGCCGGGTCCTGCTGCAACAGGCCGAGCGCGAAGCCCGCCCCGAGCAGTTCGGACTTGAGACGACGGCGGTCCTCGATGTTGTCCGCCTTGCGCGCATCGCCGGCGATGCGGGCGATCTCGGCCAGCACCTGCGGGGTGTTGAGGTCGTCGTCCAGCGCGGCCTCGACGGTGGCGGGAATCGCGCCGTCGGCTGCGACATCCGCCAGATCGCGCAAGGTTCCGTACAGGCGATCCAGCGTCCGCACGCTCTGTTCGATCAGGCCGTCCGACCACTCCAGCGGCTGGCGGTAATGCGCCGACAGCAGCGCGATACGCAGCGCTTCGGGCGGGTACTGCTGCACCAGCTCGTGCACGCGCTGGATGTTGCCGACCGACTTGGCCATCTTGGCGCCGCCGAAATTCAGCATGCCGTTGTGCAGCCAGTAGCGGGCGAAGATCTTGCCGCCGTGGGCGCATTCGCTCTGCGCGATCTCGTTCTCGTGGTGCGGGAACTGCAGGTCGACGCCGCCGGCATGGATGTCGATGGTCTCGCCCAGGTGCGCGGCGGCCATCGCCGAGCACTCGATGTGCCAGCCCGGGCGGCCGCGGCCCCACGGCGATTCCCAGCCGGGCAGATCGTCGGTGGAGGGCTTCCACAGCACGAAATCGCCGGCATCGCGCTTGTACGGCGCGACGTCGATGCGCGCACCGGCGAGCAGTTCCTCGGGATCGCGACGCGAGAGCTTGCCGTAACTGGCGAATGTGCCGACGGCGAACAGCACGTGGCCTTCGGCCTCGTAGGCGTGGCCGGCGTCGATCAGGCGCTGGATCATCTCGATGATCTGCGGCACGTGCGCGGTGGCTTCGGGCTGGATGTTCTGCGGTTTCACGCCCAGCGCGGCCATGTCGTCCAGGTACGCGGCGGTGAAACGGGTGGTGATCTCGCCGATCGGCACGCCGCGCTCGCGGGCGGCGTTGTTGATCTTGTCGTCGATGTCGGTGATGTTGCGGGCGTAGTCCAGCGCGCCGTAACGACGGCGCAGCACGTCGGCCAACACGCCGAACACCACCGGCCCGCGCGCGTTGCCGATGTGGACGAAGTTGTAGACCGTGGGCCCGCACAGGTACATCGTCGGGCGGGCGGGATTCAGGGGCGCGAACGGTTCGACCCGACGCGTCAGGCTGTTGAAAAGGTGCAGGCTCATGGGGTTACCGCCGGAAGTGCCGGCCATTCTAGCGGCAGTGCCGCGAGCGGAGGTCCGACCCGCCGAGCCGGCCGGAAGCGGCAAGCTAAAGGCGGGGTTCAGACCCCGGACGTCGTATCCGCTTACACTTTCTGAACATTTCCCTACCTTGCGAGCGTGATGGCCGTTCGAGTCCCGTCCCTGCCGGCGAAAGCGGCCCCGACCTCCGGGTACGTCGCCGTGATGGCCATCGCGGTCCTGTGGGCGGCAGCGGCGCAGGCGCAGCAGCAGGCCCCGTCGCAGAACACGGTCATCCAGGCGGAGAACGTCCGCTTCGACTACGCGCAGGTGCTGCGCGTCACGCCGGTCTACCAGACCCTCAAGGCCAGCTCGGTCGAGGAGCAGTGCGAGGAGGCCAAGGGCGATTCCAAGCTCTCGCGTGTGGTGGGTGCGGTGAAGGAGGCCCTGGGCCGCGAGGAGAAGCCGGACAAGCCGGCGGGGCCCAACGACTGCAAGCCGGTTACGGTCGAGCGCGAGTTCCGCCGCCCCATCGCCTACGACGTCGACTACACCTACAAGGGCGCCAAGTACCGTTCGCGGCTGGCCGACGACCCGGGCAACCGCCTGCGCATCCGGGTTTCCGTGACGCCGGTCGTGCAGCCGCCGCGGTCCCGCTGACGCGGCAGGTCACAAATGTATTGCGCCCGCCCCGGTCGCATGCGAGCATTCGCCCCCTCATGAACGCCCTTTACGCCGACGCCGATGTGCTCACCTCCGCCTGGATGGCGGCGGGGATGACCTCGCGCGCGCGCCGACCGTATACCCGCCAATCCGCTGGGTAACGTTCGTATTCGCCGACGCAACAGGCGAAGTGACACACGAAAAGCCCAGCCTACGCGCTGGGCTTTTCTGCTTTTCGGCCCAGCGAAACTCCTGAAGCAAGTCTTCTTTCCCTGGAACGCAGTCGATGACGATCAAGCACTTCCTCAACACCCAGGACTGGTCGCGCGCCGACCTCGACGTACTGCTCGCGCAGGCCGCGCATTTCAAGCGCAGCAAGCTGGGCGACCAGCTCCGCGGCAAGTCGATCGCGCTGGTGTTCTTCAATCCGTCGATGCGCACGCGCACGAGCTTCGAACTGGGCGCGTTCCAGCTCGGCGGCCACGCCGTGGTGCTGCAGCCGGGCAAGGATGCGTGGCCGATCGAGTTCAACCTCGGCACGGTCATGGACGGCGACACCGAGGAGCACATCGCCGAAGTCGCCCGCGTGCTGGGCCGCTACGTGGATCTCATCGGCGTGCGCGCGTTCCCGAAGTTCGTCGACTGGCAGTACGACCGCCAGGACATCGTGCTCAACAGCTTCGCCAAGTACTCGCCGGTGCCGGTGATCAACATGGAGACGATCACGCATCCGTGCCAGGAGCTGGCGCACATCCTCGCGTTGCAGGAGCACTTCGGCACCAGCGACCTGCGCGGCAAGAAGTACGTGCTGACCTGGACCTACCATCCCAAGCCGCTCAACACCGCGGTGGCGAACTCCGCGCTGACGATCGCCACGCGCATGGGCATGGACGTGACGCTGCTGTGCCCGACGCCGCAGTACGTGCTCGACGAGCGTTACATCGGCTGGGCCGAACAGAACGTCGCCGAGAGCGGCGGTTCATTCCGCGTCAGCCACGACATCGAAAGCGCGTACCGCGGCGCCGATGTCGTCTACGCGAAGAGCTGGGGCGCGCTGCCGTTCTTCGGCAACTGGGAACCGGAAAAGCCCATTCGCGACCAGTACAAGCACTTCATCGTCGACGAGGAAAAGATGGCGCTGACCAACAACGGCGTCTTCAGTCACTGCCTGCCGCTGCGCCGCAACGTGAAGGCCACCGACGCGGTGATGGATTCGCCGCAGTGCATCGCCATCGACGAAGCCGAGAATCGCCTGCACGTGCAGAAGGCGATCATGGCTTCGCTGATGCAGAAGTAAGCACGCAAGTCCACGCATTCAAATTTTCGAAAACCCCACTTCAAGGCTTTCCCCATGACCACCCGCGATATCGTCCTCGCCTTCTCCGGCGGCCTCGACACCAGCTTCTGCGTTCCCTACCTGAAGGAGCGCGGCTGGAACGTGCACACCGTGTTCGCCGACACCGGCGGCGTGGACGCCGAAGAACGCGCCTTCATCGAAGCGCGCGCCGCCGAACTCGGCGTCGCATCGCACGTCACCGTCGATGGCGGCCCGGCGATCTGGGAAGGCTTCGTCAAGCCGTTCGTGTGGGCGGGCGAGGGCTACCAGTCGCAGTACCCGCTGCTGGTGTCGGACCGTTACCTCATCGTCGACGCCGCGCTGAAGCGCTGCGACGAGCTGGGCACGAAGGCCATCGCGCACGGCTGCACCGGCATGGGCAACGACCAAGTGCGTTTCGACCTGGCGGTGAAGGCGCTGGGCGATTACGAGATCGTGGCGCCGATCCGCGAGATCCAGAAGGAGCACACCGAAGTCCGCGCCTACGAGCAGAAGTATCTTGAGGATCGCGGTTTCGGCGTGCGCGCCAAGCAGAAGGCGTACACGATCAACGAAAACCTGCTGGGCCTGACGATGTCCGGTGGCGAAATCGACCGCTGGCAGGCGCCGGGCGAGGGCGCGATCGGCTGGTGCAAGCCGCGCGCCGAATGGCCGGCGCAGGCGCTGCGCGTGAAGATCGGCTTCGTCGACGGCGAAGCGGTGACGCTCGACGGCGAGAAGATCGAAGGCCACAAGATGCTGGCGAAGCTCAACGGCCTGTTCGCGCAGTACGGCGTCGGCCGCGGCCTGTACACGGGCGACACGACGATCGGCCTGAAGGGCCGCATCATCTTCGAAGCCCCGGGCCTGACCGCGCTGCTCACCGCGCACCGCGCGCTGGAGGAAACCGTGCTCAGCAAGCAGCAGAACCGCTTCAAGCCGGACGTCGCGCGCAAGTGGGTGGAGCTGGTGTACGAAGGCTTCTTCCACGATCCGCTGAAGACCGACCTGGAAGCGTTCCTCAAGTCCAGCCAGTCCACCGTCAACGGCGAAGTCACGCTGGAAACGCAGGGCGGCGTGGTCACCGCGGTCGCCATCGAGTCCAGGCACATCCTCAACGCCAAGGGCGCGACCTACGCGCAGGCGGCCGACTGGGGCGTGGCCGAGGCCGAAGGCTTCATCAAGCTGTTCGGCATGAGCAGCACGCTGTGGGCCGAGGTCAACCGGAAGGGCTGAGAAGAAGTGAGTAACAGCAGGAGTGAGAAGTGAGCGAAGCCAAGCTCACTCCTCACTCCTCACTCCTCGCACTTCCACTCACTCCTCGCGAAGTCATGCTCAACCAGACCCTCAAACACCTCGAAGCGCTCGTTTCCTTCGATACCCGCAATCCGCCGCGCGACATCGGCACGGGCGGCATTTTCGATTACCTGCGTGCGCAGCTTGCGGGCTTCCGCATCGACGTGATCGACCACGGCGCCGGCGCCGTGTCGATGCTCGCCGTGCGCGGCAATCCGACGCGCCTGTTCAACGTGCACCTGGACACCGTGCCGTCCTCGGAAGCATGGAGCGCCGATCCGCACGTCCTGCGGGTCACCAACGATCGCGCGATCGGCCTGGGCGCCTGCGACATCAAGGGCGCCGCCGCCGGGCTGGTGACTGCTGCGTCGATGACGAAGGGCGATGCCGCGTTCCTGTTCTCCACCGACGAGGAAGCCAACGACGCGCGCTGCATCGCGGCCTTCCTCGCCACCAGCCATCCGTTCCAGGACGTCATCGTCGCCGAGCCGACGATGTGCGAAGCCGTACTCGCGCATCGCGGCATCAGTTCGGTGCTGATGCGTTTCCGTGGCGTTGCCGGGCATGCCTCGGGCGCGAACGCGATGCAGGCCAGCGCGCTGCACCAGGCGATCCGCTGGGGCGGCCATGCGCTGGACCATGTCGAAAGCCAGGCGCACCAGCGCTTCGGCGGCCTCACCGGTCTGCGCTTCAACATTGGGCGCGTGGAAGGCGGCATCAAGGCGAACATGATCGCGCCCAGCGCCGAGCTGCGTTTCGGCTTCCGCCCGCTGCCGTCGATGTCCATCGACGGGCTGCACGAATGTTTCGGCACGTTGATCGAAGCCGGCGCGGTGGAGCGCTACGAGGAAACCTTCCGTGGCCCGTCGCTGCCGTCGGGCGATGTCGCCGATGCGGAGAACCGCCGCCTGGAAGCGCGCGACCTCGCCGATGCGCTCGGCCTTCCGATCGGCAACGCGGTGGATTTCTGGACGGAGGCGTCGTTGTTCTCCGCCGCCGGACTCACCGCGATGGTGTACGGCCCGGGCGACATCGCACAGGCGCACACCGCCGACGAATGGGTCGCGCTGGAGCAGTTGCAGCGCTACACCGAATCGGTAACCCGCATCCTCGAACATTGATCGTAGCCCGGGTAAGGCCGAAGGCCGCACCCGGGGATGCACTACCCGGGTGCGCTGCGCTTACCCGGGCTACATGGAACATCTGGAACGCACCACGTGAACGACACTCGCGATATTCAAACTAGGCAGACCATCGTGCGCCTGCTCTCGAGCATGGCCAGCGCGAAGGAGATCTCGCAGTACCTCAAGCGCTTCTCGCAGCTGGACGCCAAGCGCTTCGCCGTGGTGAAGGTAGGCGGCGCGGTGCTGCGCGACGACCTGGAAGCACTCACGTCCTCGCTCGCCTTCCTGCAGGATGTGGGCCTGACGCCGATCGTGATCCACGGCGCCGGCCCGCAGCTCGACGAAGAGCTGTCCGCCGCCGGCATCGTCAAGCAGACGGTGAACGGCCTGCGCGTCACCTCGCCCGAAGCGCTCGCCATCGTGCGCCGCGTGTTCCAGTCGCAGAACCTCAAGCTGGT
>Ga0102593_1000625_pt1 | contig 53043 bp, 48 predicted proteins | sample AraplaCol_mMS_r2_2_FD_76862 | JGI IMG/M metagenome (GOLD analysis project Ga0102593, IMG submission 76862) | Arabidopsis root microbial communities from North Carolina, USA - plate scrape MF_Col_mMS_r2 (SPADES assembly) (version 2) | ecosystem: Host-associated > Plants > Roots > Endosphere... | reverse complement strand
AATCTGGGAGTTCTACGACCATAATCTTTAAATCAAATAGGGGGGGTGAAATTTAAATCAAATGGGCCCTGTCCCCACTTTTTTTTACTATGGGAAACGGAAAAACCCTAAATCAAATGAGCCCCCATTTGATTTACCCCCATGGGTTAGTCGAAGCTGCGCGCGAGGCTGGAATGCGAGTCATCAGTCATGCCACAACTTTCGCCGACTATAGCGTTGCCGAGGGTGCTGGGGTTGATATTCCATGCCACGTTCCCCTCGACGCACCAATAAACATTTCCTCGATTGCAAGTTTGATCAGTAACAAAAGCACCGTCGTGCCTACTCTCATAATGATGCAATCCATTGCCAACAATACTGATGCCCCACCTATTGTATATACTAGTGCAGCGGAGGCTAGTGTGAGCAATATGCACAACGGAGGAGTGCCTATCCTTGTTGGTACAGATGCTAACACTTCACCTTTCCTGCCCGCTAACCCACCATTCGGCTCATCAATCCACGATGAGCTCGAGCTCCTCGTAGCAGCAGGTCTTTCGCCCGCTCAAGCTATCCAAGGAGCAACTTCTTTGGCCGCAACAAAATTTGGACTTTACGATAGGGGAGCGCTAAAGGCTGGTTTCAGGGCCGACCTGGCACTACTAAGTGCAGACCCAACCACCAATATCAAGAATTCCCGCTCAATCCAAAAGGTTTGGGTTGACGGGGTTGAGGCTGATATTTCCTGATCAACACTAGGATAGTTTTCGTCAGAAGATATCCTGATTAAAACCGTTGATACTGTAGTAGTCGAAATCAGATTTACCTCTACGCTCTTTGAGTTGAACTTCCAAATCCTAATATAAAATACGGTAATCAAGATGGGGCTTAGGCTGTCATTTCTATCACGGAACGATATGAGGATAAATAAAAAATTGTTCTTCACAAATATTTTGTCTCATTTCTCATCCAAGATATTCTTTCTCTTGCTATAAAAATGGTACTACATGAAAGATTCGTAAAATTAGCCCCATGTAGTGGAACTAGGATACAGGATAGCACTCGCTGGGTAGACAAAGGGCTAAGGGAAGGAAAGTACGAAAATCGATTCAATCACTAGTAATTACAGAGACTGGTTCTTGGAGAATTTTCATTCATAATCGGATATGGGCATAGTCATTGTATGCCAAACTGTCAATATCAGTAGATAAAATAAATAAACGTAAATATCATTGAGGAAGAGATATTTTGTCGACAGCAGCATATACCATTTTAAATGCACCATTGGCCCATTCATCCCGCATTCATATATGTTCCACTATTCTTTCCAGCCAAACCGGCCAAGAATGATCAACACCACAGGCTCAGATCAAGCAGAATAAGCTAAATATCATTGGATGGGTAGAGTGGGGTTGGTAGGATTCAACGAAGTGGTTTACAAAACAAGCCTTCAGAGTTACTAAACAGATTATCTGCCCCTTCTGTAATCTATCTCCGGAGTGTCCAAATTGGATTATCCGGGGAAATTGGAGATAGTATAGCTATGTACTCCACAATTTGACGGTCTTTCTCCAAGAATTGATATAGGAAGGGACTCGGAGCGAGAATGGGTCCGAGGTTCTGTCAGTGGTCTAGCTCTTTTCAAATTGAATCTCTGATCAAGAATAGGTTTCATGAGCGAGAAATTTAACAGTTATCACCGGTTTGCGACGGTCAGTCTCCAGATAATGCTAGGAGAACAGACATCTGAGTATTTATAGGTGAAGGCTTTGCTTGACGATTGTGGTTTTGGTTGAATCGCCATTTTTGAGCAAGCATCTATAATTCGATGCAAAAGTGGGTGAGTAGAATCTCGCATCCTGCAGTGAAAAAAAAAGAAAAAAAAAAGAAAAAAAAAGATCGACGAGATTATTCTACCAAGAAGCATGTCTTATATAGACAAAAATTAGGCTCAGATTTATTTGCTGATTAGCTTACAAGATCAAAATAAGGCAGGCAGGTCGAGAAGGGGAAGCAAGCAATAATATTCGTTCGGAATAGAAGGCCGACGCCATATCAATATGATTTGTGAAGTCCCACTATCGGCTTTCATGCAGTTCTTGTCAATTCTCGCCGGAATATTCAACGTGTAATCTAAGAGAATATGGTAGCATCTAATTTCGCCTCTTCATTGATGCGGCCTGCTTAATGATTGGGTCTGCGCTATGCACTAAGGCCTTAGCGGTGGGCCCAGGAAAGATTAAGTATGTACTCCGTGTCCTTTTCTGCATTGGAAAAATTTAGCTTGTGGAGGTGATAACATCGAGCCGCCTCTAGCTGGGGTTCGTCAAATTCGTAAGTTTCAAGGATGTTGCTGTTGAATCCTGCGTGTCTGATTGCCGCTCCCCCCTCCTCCTCCTCCTCCTCCCCCACACCACCGAACACGGTTTCCTGTGGAGTAGATGATCCAAACATCATGAGCATCCGACTTCAAGTTCTATCTTCTTACCCCAGCTTTCAAAGATACGGGCCATGTCTACTTCGACACCCGGAGTTAAGCACAGCGCTAACTGAATAGTAACTAGCGCTTATTCATTTTCAGCTCCTCGGTTAATTTACTCGCTCATTATAGGCTCGACAGAATCGAACCGTCACTTGACAGGGGACCAGGGAATACTCGCATTGACTGCCCCTATCCAAAGAAGGAAATTCTCCGGTGTATGGAACGCCACATCTTGTCCCACACCATCAAACAGTACGACCCCACAAAGGGATCGGGATATTTCCCCCCGTCAGTACCTATCACATTACTTCGCTTGACAATGAACCGACGAAAATGAACTATAATAAAGCAATATTGCTACCGTAGTGCCCCAAAGGAGGTCCAGGTCCGGAGCAAGCTTCATTTACGCAGGCTAAGATCCGGGATCACCACCACGAGCGTGTTCCAAGGCTTTTCACGCGTATAAAGATCAGTGCCTACCTCTCCTTCACCCACCCATTTTTAGCTTCTTCCAAGAAAGCGTCAACATGGCTAGCGACACCACAGAGAAGCAGACCTCAGCGTTGGAGGTTGAGGCGCAACCCTCCTCTCCAAGGGACGGGCCTGTTTACGATGATGTTGCGGAGAAGGTCGACTACGACAGAGCAGGTGCCATCAATGCCGAAGCGGTCGAACATAGGATGACTGTAGTCGAGGCCGTCAAGGCTTATCCCGCTGCAAGTTGGTGGGCATTCGTGATGTCGTGTACCATTGTAAGCTCTTGCCTTGCCCATGATAGGTTGATCATTCTCATAACATTGCGAACTGGCGATAGATCATGGAGTCATACTGTGTATTCTTAATGGGTCAGTTCGTCGCCACAGAGAGGTTCGCCCAGGATTTTGGTGTATACAGCAGCAAAACAGGTAAATGGATTATCGAAGCTTCATGGCAATCAGCCTTCCAGTGCAGCGGGCCTATCGGTGCATTCATCGGTGTATTCATCGCTGGTCCCATAACTAGTCGGATTGGATATCGATGGGCAACAATTGGCGGTCTCATGTTCCTGAATGCCTTCATCTTCATCTTCTACTTCGGCAACAGTCAAGGGATGTTCTTTGCGTCCCAGATACTGGAAGGCATCCCTTGGGGTATTTTTATTGCCAACGCGCCCGCATACTGCGCTGAAATTGTGCCCATGAGATTGAGAGCTCCAGCGACCCAGATGTTGCAGATGTTCTGGGCCATTGGGTCCATTATCGTCGGTGGTATCACTTACCACTACCAATCCAAGGATGACCCATCAGCATATAGGTTCGTACATTTCCACAAAAGGTTATTGAGATTGAGAAAAGCCTAACAATTATCCAAGGGTTCCCATTGCATTACAATGGATGTTTCCTACCCCACTCGCTATCCTACTTTTCATTGCACCTGAATCACCCTGGTGGCTTGTTCGGAAAGGTCGTCTGGCCGATGCAGAGAAGGCTGTCAGACGTCTTGGACGTGCGAGTGCCAACGACGATCCCGCTGCTGCAGTCGCAATGATGCGTCGTACGATCGAACTTGAAGCGACTGAGAAGAAACCCAGTCTCATTGAACTGTGGAAGGGTACCGATCGCTACCGCACATTGATTGTGTGTGGTGTGTATGCATCTCAGAATCTGACGGGCAATCTGATTGCGAACCAAGCGGTTTACTTTTTCAAACGTCGGTCTACCTATTTTCCTTTTTTCTTGCAAATCGAAAGAAGACTGACACTGTAGCAGAGGCCGGCATGGCAGACAACACCGCATTTGCACTTGGTCTTATCACTTCTGCCCTACAGTGGATTATGGTCATGCTTTCCTGGGTCCTCACCACATACCTCGGCCGACGCACCCTCTATGTCTATGGTCAATTCATCAACTGTGCATTCTTAATCGTGCTCGGTATCGCGGCTTCAGTTGGCGCTAGTAAGGCGGCTAGCAATGCGCAAGCATCACTTGGCTTGATCGTTTCCGTGCTGTTCTGCTTGGGGCCCGCCCCTGCTTCATGGGTCATCATCGGCGAGACGTCCTCCGTTCGTCTCAGGCCATTGACAACCGGTATTGGACGAGGTGCCTACTACCTGGTCAATATTCCTTGCATCTTCCTTTCCAGCTACATGCTCAACTCCGATAAGTGGGACCTGGGCGGCAAGAGCGGTTATGTCTGGGCTGGAACCGCTTTTATCTGCACCTTCATGGCTTGGTTGTGGGTTCCAGAGATGAAACACAGATCCTTCCGTGAGATCGACATTCTATTCAAGCGTCATGTCCCTGCTCGCAAATGGAAGGAAACAATCATTGACATCCACGACGATGAGTAAGATGGAATTTGTTCTTTGAAAACGCCTGCCCAAGCATAGGGATTTTGTAAGGAAATTTGTCTAATTTGGAATGGATCTTATATATATATAAAAGAATTTATTAAGGTAGCATCATTGACATCAATCCAATCAGTTACACGAGTCCAGTTGATTCGAAATAGTGGTAGGGATAGCCCTGGTTGGGGTCTTACCTTGCTGTCTTCTTTTTGTCCCATTCGACCTGCACGTACCTACCGTGACGCCTCGAGCATCCTTATTCGTCTCACTAGGTAACTACATATATTTACTCGAAATGACAAGAACACCGTCATGAAAGACATAAAGTATTCCTGTTTCAATCCACTCGAAGTCTGTAGAGCCATTTAGGTATTCGTATCATCTTCTACGCGAGCCAGCCTTGAACCATCTACACTGAAGTCGTAATGCTAGATTCTAGAAACAGTAATTCTATGGCAGAAGTCAGAATGAAACTTTCTATTTTATCCGTACATATCACACCAAGAAATAATAAGAGCCACTTGCTGGGCAATGGGGTCGTGCTGATTGATCCAAAGCTGAGCAACATCAATAGTTATCCTCGCCTGTTGTTTATCACACTCGCAAACATATCACCCCAATTAATCGACAGGTAAAAATGACGATATTATTTTTACTAGTCAAATCTCCCAAAATCAAACTCTTGACAATACCCAGTGTGGCAGGCGATACGACTTTCCACCCATGTGCTTGATGACTATAGCCTACAAATGCCAAAGATATAATCAGCTAGGGCTTCAACTGCCGGTTGTATTGAAATGGATCCCACAGGGGCCTTTATAATCCACTGCATATATTCCGCCTTATTCCTCTAAACACTCATTATGAAGTCATATATACTAGTGTACTGGTCTTCACGTGATCGGATGGTGGTTTTTTCAACTTGAGCCCTAATCGAATTTCCCCCATGCCTTCAATCCTGTCATCCTTCTTTACTATCTGCCAGTATCTCTTGGACTAAATTGCTGAAAAAAATCATGGTTGTAATGACGACAGACGAAGACTGCGATGAGTTGGAGTATCTAGGTTGTAGCTTCCTCGAGGACCTACTCCCATCGATCAAAACATACACACTTTGCAACGAATCCCAGTTTTTGAATATGATCAACTCACAAGCCACTCATTTCAATACTATACTTGATATCCCCCACGAGTTCCTCCTCTTCCGGATCAGTGAAGATACCGATATTTATACTTTGAATACTATCCTTAACCTCGAAAATCCTAATATATCAACATACATTTCATCCATCGACCTCAGTGGGAGACTATTACTTAGCAAAATGCCCAGCGTACCCCATGGCTCCGTTGGAGGAGTATTACACGATATAATCTTGAGTTCAATACTACCAATGGGTCTCAAGCACGCCCTCAAGATATACATGGGGAGCAGAATATGGGGTGCCCAAGAAAAAAGAGCAAAGGAGCCAGATTACGGATGGGGTCCGAAGCGCAGAGCGCCTGGTCAGCCCGATCGACTGACAATAGCCTTAGAGGTTGCGTACTCGGAGGCCGACAAAAAATTACAGTCGGACGTCAGATTTTGGTTGAGTCCGAGAGACGGCAATGCGAATGCTTGCCTCACAGTCCGTATTCTGCAGTCGAATATTCGCGTCGAACAATGGCATCGAGATAACCGAGGCAGAATTTGCCGTAAAGGGGTGGTTTGGATAACGAAGACTACGGACCGTTTAGTCGTCGATAACAACTATCCTATCCAAATCTCGTTTGAAGACTTATTCAACCGCAGGGCAGATTGCCCCCGAGAAAGTGACATTGAGGTCTCACAGGACGATTTGAGAGAACTTGCTCGAACTGTCTGGGATGACTATCGGGTATAGGAGTTCCTTGTATTGTGAATTCTTCATCTTGGGCTGTTACTCTTATTCTTAACCCAAAAAATAACCTATATTCTTAATCCCAAGCTTAGCTCTTGTATTGTATCCTCAATTGGTCTCAGACTGAGTCAGGGTTGGCTGCTTCTTAACTGGGAAAATTGTCTGGAAAAGACCGTCTAGAGATTACACTCTTCGAGGGGGACACTTTCGCTAGTTCTCTGTTTGTATCAGGATCCACTGTTACTCAAATTCCGTGCTTCGGGGGACAACGGAGATCCCCAGTTAGTAAAGAGGCAAAGAATCGGTGTGAACACCGATCACTTTATAGCCCCAAAAAGAAGAAAGAATCGCTTACGCCTTGGTCTATAATAAGTAGACCTGGGCACCCGCTCATGAGCGGATTTTTGAAAGACCCGCTTATCTTGAGCGGCCCTGATCATAAGCGTGGATGCTCATGAGCATGCTCAATCCGCTCAAAAGTGGATACCATTTTGCATTATTTAATATCAGTAATTTTGATTGTACTGTAATTAAACTGTTAACTATGGCAAATTACCAAAATTACCATTTCTATTTTACCATCAAATGAGAAAATCCAGAGTACTTCACAAAAATGCATGGCTTAAGGATGGCTGAACGGACGGAGAGACCTGTTCTCCCCGCTCTATGGTCGTAAGTATTGAGATCAGATGAGATAGAATTTATATTGACTAAATAAATGGATCTCGGTCACAGCTCAAATCTCAGTTTCAAGACTCCAAGGAACCACGAAAGCCATCTTTCGTGAATATTAAAGATGGTATATCCGCCTCACAAACCACCTTTTAGTGCCCCAAAATCAGTCTCTTGGCAATATTCGCTGAAAGAAGTCATTTTCACGCCAAGCTATAAGAGATGTCAATTATCACTCAGAATGATAATAAGATAACTAGCAGAATATAATTACCTTCTCTGGTCGCACAACGGTAGGATTACTATCTTCGTACCTAAATTCATGGGAAAATAATACGTTGTGAGCAAATTCGTGACCAAGATCTCCGGGAAGCAATTTGCAGAATTTGTCGTAGGAAAGCTCTTCATAGCCACCAGAAATGAAGCCTTGACTTTCGCAAAAGATTTGAAAATAATCAGACCACGACAGGTATTCTCCAACCGCAAACAAGTTGGTATTAGGCTCGGACTCAGCAACTGTCTTGACACAAGGACCGAAATCTTTACGAACGTGTCCGAACGGAATGCCCTTGTTGCGGGGCCAATTTCTGCTATTCTCCAAGTGCCATCGGCTGCCTGTAAAGCAAATCAATATCTCCAAATACACCAGGAAGTGTGATTCAGAGAAGTACCAGTCAGAACGAAATCATTTCTCCATATTTTTTGCGGTGTTGTAGAAAGCCCCTATATCCAAGGGAGCTGGAAATAGATCGGCGCCTGAATCTGCGAGAATTTTCTATCCAGGACCGGGATACTCTGAGTATAGATAGCAGTATCTGTTTTGGAGTCTATGTGATAGAGTTTAACGAACTTTCCGTTACTGGAATTCTTAGCGTGAGCCATTGAGCTGAAGATATACCGGGAGAGATTAGGAACCGTGGCTGCGGTATCGGCAATATTCTTTTCCTGTTTGAGTTCAATATCGTAGCAATATTCCACGAGCGTTTTGCCGGGCTTTTTCTTTTTGAGACTTTCTGGATTCTTAAAGATGGTCCAGAAGTCGGTAATGCCAAAGATAATATCAGTCTCCATAAAGGTTTGTTTCAAGAACTCCACATCGTCTATATCACCCTTGACCATCTCAACTCCTTTATTTTCCCATATATTTGCACTATCGGAGGCAATATTGCGCGTTACACCGCGAATCTTCCAACCTGGACTCGAAAGGTACACGTCGGCAACAGAGCTTCCCTACAGCCTCGGTGTCAGTCAAGCTAGAATTGAACCTTGAATAAATGAAGCATATCCAAAGGTCAACTGCCGGAACTCACTTGCACACCGGTAATTCCGAGAATAACGATAAGGCGCAGCATCGTGGAGCAAACGTTCTTTCCTTCTTTTTTTCTCTTCCCCCGAAGTACGAATGTGATTATGAGCGAATGTGAAGAAGATGGTGAAGGTGATGAGGATGAGCAAATGAATTCAACGAAAATATTGATCCAATTTTGTTTTGTTTGGTACAGTGGTCTTGTGATCGGTGTGATTGTAAATTTCTGATACTCGATGGAGACCCCAAGCTCTCACCTAACTAGGCCCTTTTATATACTATCAGCTCTCAGGTGCCTGAGCCTGAACAATGCGTGATTATATTCTTGATTCATAATCAGTCTGTCCTTACCAGGTCACTTGATAGGAATCGAATGATCTAGATCAATTATACAAGGAAAAATCTCGCGAATATCGATACTGTATTACTTATCTCTTGATCAATCGAAGGCACTTAGTTCCTCTCGGTATAAGACGCCAAAGAAATACTAGCCCAATTTGGTAAGTCTGAACTCTAAAATACGCTAAGCTCTTAATAAAAGGGGGACCGACATCCGAATACGGTTAGGCTGAACTGCTCACTGGTTTCCAGATCTGGAACTAAGGCTTACAATTGCTTGCATTTCCATCAACTACCCTATTCGAACCAATTTACATCAGCCTTCTCTTTGCCTGTATTTTTGCAATAGTATAGCTGTATCTCTGGAATTGCGCCATTTCGGACTTCGGCTTTCAAATTAATAATACGGAATTTGGCTTACCAGATCCTACTCACGGATGTATAGCCTAGCCAATCGACAATATAAATATAAGGATTTATTTCCCTTCTGATAGAATCACTTACTACACGTATTATATCCCCAAAAAGTCCACAGACTCTTTATCCAACCATTCCTTCCGTTTTATCTCCTCGTACACCTGGGCCGCCAAACACCTATCAAGATATCGCTAAACAAAGAACTTTCGACAGTCTACGAGCAGTTTCTTGAAACCGCCCCGAAAGAAGTTTCCTCAGTCATAAACGACGTGGTTAACAACTTCAAAAATATCTACGACCCTGCTAAAGCAATCCAGCCTGGGAGCGTCTTTCCACAATTTCAGTTGACCGATACAACTGGTAACAAAGTGTCACTGAACGATCTCCTTGCCAAAGGCACCGTCCTGGTATCTTTCTACCGGGGTGAATGGTATCCGTTCTGCAACCTGGAACTGCGTGCGTTTCAGACCCATTTGGAAGAGTTCCACCAGAAAGGTGTTACGTTGGTTGCTGTGTCTCCGGAGCTATCTGATCTATCCTTATCTATATCTGAGAAATTATCACTGAAGTTCCCCGTGCTCTCCGATGTTGGAAATCAGCCGGCAAAGCAGCTCGGTCTGTTGTTTACTCAGCCAGACTCTATACAAACTGTTTTCGACAAGTTTGGTGTGGATTGGAAGCAGCGGTACGGCAATGATAATCTGGAGGTTTCTGTATCTGCAACGTTTTTTGTCGATCAAAAGGGAATCGTTCGCAATATTTTTGTGAATCCTGAATACCGATACCGTTTGGAACCTGAAACTGCTCTCCAATGGATTGATCAAATTTAATGTTGTCTATTTGATGCAAAATATCGTTATGCTCGACTTGTATTCCGTTTTTGAAATAGTAATATCTGGAGACGGAGTGATATATTGGGGTGGTTCTCGCTAGTTTTGTGTAGAGATTCTGGCAACCTGGCGGATCGTCGAGCCATAACACTTTGTTAACCTCAACGAGAAGGGTAAATGTCGTGCTTTGTATTCATTTATTGTTAGCTTCACGCCACCCAGAATCAATATAATCGTTGAACTCTATATATTGCTCTTTGAAGAAGTTGCCTGATGGTTGACACAAACATCGATTCTCGTGCCATGACATGACAAATCCTAGCGGATATACAGTATCTCCTATCGCCGAGAATCCTCTGACAATATTGAATATTAGTTACTATACGACTTTGACAGTTTATTCGGACCGGCCGTTTGGTATTATCACTGCAGATATATATCAATAGCTTAGTGTAGAAAACCAGTGTCGCAGAGATGCCGATACTGGATGTCCACGTCACCACCCGTTCTTCGCAAGGACAACGAATGATAGCAAGAAAACTGACAGACGTCAAACCGTCGCCAGCTCAAGAATTCAAGTTTATCAATCTATTTTATCCAGATGACTTGAATCGACAGAATAAAATAAGAACGGAGATCCGTTGTTATGTTATAAAGGATATTGGTCAACGATGCAGACGCCCACGACCCAAAGCAATCTTTTGGCGAACCACTCGAACGTTTTCTTTAGAGTCAAGTGACTTTGAAATTTCTCAATCTAACGGCACAAATTCAAGTATAATTCCGTCCAGATACAATCTAAGTATAGTTGTTCAGTTCTCTATTGAGACTAATACTCGTACCATTGAATTTATACACTTCCGTAAGTGTTTCTGGTTTTCGCTGTGGTTCTGGTTCACCAAATCCACCAATACTAACTTTGAAATAGTCGTAACAGCTCCAGACTATCAGCCACTCAAGACTATTTGGATTGAGATAGCGCTATACGATTCCGGGGTATTCTATATAACTCTCGGCAACGCAGCTCATACTTTAAATCAGATTAGTGGCGATGATAGAAGAAATTGTTCGGAGGCTTTGAGTTATTTTGGAGTTTCAACAAGGAAATTAAGACACCGCCTTAATAATCCCACGGAGAGTACCAGCAAAGGGATAATCGCCAATATATTGGCGCATATCTGTCTCGCTGTATGTGCTACGTTCTCGACAATAAGCTCCTGACTGACTCTTTGATAGATAAGAAGCTTAGATGGCTTGGGTCTTATAGCGAAAGTTCGTAGCGGATTCGCCGATCTAGAAGATAAAATGACCACTCTAATACTGCTGTAAATTCTCTGGAATTTGAGATTTCTTGGGAAATACTTCTTATTAATTCTGTTCAATCTTTACAAAGATACGACTTAGCTGGCTCTATATTCTTTGACTCGAATCCGTGTTTCGATATTCCACCGCAATTTGTTGGTATATCCCATAGATCTGTGAGACAACCCGCCCCCGGGTTACAAGCCTTACTTATCCAGCCCATGCCTGCTGTATTTCTTCCAGCTGGTCAAATATTGATTATGGTCTCCTCAATTGCGGATATTATCAATATAAACAGCCGCAGTATATTATTTTGGAAGAAAGATGTTGATGCAATCCGGTTGATCGGCCTCTGCATTCACTTTTTACTCTCAATACCAAGACCCCCAAATAATTTCATGAATATATCTGACTCAGAAGATCTTGTCGCGAGAGAAGTGACTCGACTTATCTGTCTTTTACTCATATCGAAAATAAAGGAATCATTTGCGTTTCCTCCAAGCGAGCAAGAATCCTTATATGCTAGGCTTGCTGAGTTTTTTACTCAGTATATCGAGATACTTGGGGGGAAATATATTGAGCTGAAGATTTGGGCTCTTGTCACTTTTGCCTTACTGCGATACCATGACGGCAAAGATGCCTATGTCCAGGAGATGAAAAGGGAAATGCTTGCAATAAATAAACCGACTCCATCTGAATTCATTGAGATTGCAAAAGATATTATCTGGGTCGATGCCTTGATGTCACCATTTTCAGAAGATCTCGCGGCAGATATGATATGAAACCAAGAGACGCCAGCTTTGCAATCTGCAATGGTGGATACACCATCGAACGCTTTATTCACGGGCAGAATGAGGATTGCAAAGATATTCAGCCGTGGGGCTATGCACGTATCCCTGAAGTCCTTGATGCCAAAGAGAATTAGAAAGGATACCATATCAGAACAAGAGACCATCTGAGCAAGCTCTTCTCAAATTAAGGCATTTGCATTCCTGATTACCCTAGAGTAAGTGGTATATGGAGGCAAAGCTAATACAAAAATTGCTGAAATGCTTGAAGCTGGTTGAGCTATGCCTTCCCCGCGATGATGCCCCAGCGGCATTGAAGATGACTGCGAAAGCAGCGTCAGCGCGTAACAAGTCAGGTGATGGCTAACGCAAACCTGCGAGATATTCACAGATCATCCTGCTTTCGGGTTTCCAACTTTATGTATCTCATTTGTGCCTGTGATACTTTATTTGCAATGCCCTCCCCTCGGGATGCAGTAATTTAAAATCATCGTTCTATGCATTGACTAGAATGCTCTTCAGGACATTTCTCAAGTAGAAACTGCTTGTATACCCAAAGCGTGTAGGTAAGGTACGTTTCGAACATAGACCATTAACTAGCCGTACCATATTCCAACATAACATAAGTCTCAAATGCTACAGTTTTGTACTATAAGCTTCGTATTGGAAAGGTATACCGAGGTATATTTATTTGTTTAGGGCCTTGGAATATGCCTGAAGTATGGTTCTGTTGTCATCAGCATAAAATTGCACCAGTCACTGCTTTATAGTTACAGTTGAGAGAATATATACATCGGAATGCTCACTTCTCGTTCAACGAGATTCAGATTTTTCTGCAACTACTTGGAGCTTCATGGGCCCTTGGCCAGCTAGATAGTACTATTGTGGGATCTTTCTAGATGTTGAGAGCATCATAAAATATTCGCTTCACTGCATTGCCACTGTGTTAACGTGCACATAATTAGATGATATCAATCTGTCACTCGTAAACACGATCCGGCCAGAAACGAGGAACATGGCCCATACCAATCTTCTGCACTTCCAATGTCCATACATCGATCAGAAAGAAATTCCAATTTTTAGGATTCCATTTTTTGATGCTGTTCGAAAAGCCTGATAGGCTTGCATAATGTCCGAGAAGGCATACCCTCGAATTTGCAGCTGTCAGCCTTTTTGTTTATGAAAGAACCAAGGTGCTACGAGGCCCACAACTTACAGTGTGAGATTAATGTTGGTTTGAGCAAACCAGCTTGGAAGAGATACAAAAGAGTTGGGATACTGACTGTATCGACCAGCCGCGTTCTGATACCTTGATTTCACAGTGTTATCACTTTAGTCAGCAATGATATGAGTGAACTTACTGATGTTCCGATCCCAGAGCTTGTCAAGATCCAGGGTTGCCTTCTGACCGTGAACACCTATATTGGCTAGAGAGCCCCCTGGGCCTACTAGCTTTTGACAAAGATCGAAGGTGGTTGGTGTCCCAACAGCTTCGATCACAGAGTCAAACCCTCTTCCGTCAACAATCAAATCGAGTTCTTCCATAGCGTCGAACGCTTCCACGTTGATCACTTTCTCGGCACCAAGCCTTTTAGCATGCTCAAGCCTTTTATCATTTTTGTCAATCACCACGATAGGATAGGGTGTATATAGCTTAGCTGTGAGCATCGCGGCAAGGCCTACTGGTCCAGCTCCCACAATAGCTACCGACTTTCCAGGCTGAACATTGGCATTGAGAGTTCCGCATTCCATTCCGGTCGGAAATGCGTCGGATAAAACAACCATTTCTCCAGGCTCAAGATTTCCGGGGAGCTTATACAATGAGCTGGTCGCATGCGGAATGCGCACAAACTCTGCTTGAGTTCCATCGATAACATTTCCCAACTCCCATCCTCCTGTCTCACAGTGTGAGTTCATACCCTTCCTGCATGAAGCGCATGTGCCACAGGAAGAAATGCAGGAAATCAAGACGTGATCACCGACGAAGAAACCGTCGACGGCAGAGCCAAGCGTGTCAATTGTTCCAACACCTTCATGGCCAAGTATTCTGCCATGTTCTACCGTTGGCACATCCCCTTGGAGAATATGCAGGTCTGTTCCGCAGATGCTTGTATGGTGCATCCGGACGAGTGCGTCTGTGGGACACTGGATTTCTGGCATGGCACAATCTCGCAGCTCGCATTGATTGAGCCCTGTGTAGACTAACCCTTTCATAGTGGTCGGTTTCTAAGTGATAGAAGATAAGACTCTATAGCAAATGCTCAGTCAGGAATGATTTGGAGACTTACATTCAAGGTACTGTACGAACCAACAGTGATTGATGAAACACGCCCAGGTCTCGAAAGAGCGGTAGTCGGGCTACCATATAGCTTTCCTGCACAAGTTATTAAATTTTGTATTTTGGGCTGTTGCCAAAAACGAGCTTGGGATATACGGGTCGTCACTCGTAGTGGCAAAACCATTGGTGGACTTAAAAACAAGCAATCAGTATATAAAGATGTGCATTGCACCTCCTCTCATATATTCTGTCCCGGTCCAGGTAAGATAAGGATAATGTCTTCAAGCCAGAGAGGTTCTTAAGATATGTCTTGGGATTATTACACTGAACGTGTAAAGTAATACGGGTTCTGATCTGCTGATACCAGGACCAGACTGTGAACATCTAGAACCTACTTAGAACCAAGCTTATGTTGAGCAATTAGCGGACCTCTAAGAATATTCGTATATCCGAAACGTAATCTACGACACATCTCGGACATGTGTTGTGAAAAAAAAAACAGTTCATTGATATTCGATCCTGTGAGGCTATGACGTTATAACAAGTCGCACGTACCAAAGTTAGTGCTGTCAGTAACATGATGAATGAATGATCGGCCAGGGCCTGGCCAAGCCTCGTTAGCGATTCTATTGTGCTCAACAACCCTTCAATCCAGCTCATTGGGGATGTTGAATATTGTAACCAATTCCTAAACCAGTCTGGATCCAAAGACTCAATAATGTGTTACCTATGATTCCAGAAGGTCAGACCGTGAAATTATCATTTCAACACACAAATTAAATGATCATCAAAGTTCATAGTAGCCTGGTACGTGGTGAAAATTTTAGAAAAAGTTACCAATCCCATTTCATGTAAGGACCGGTATTAATTAGAATGCCGTATCAGAGAGGTCGCTCTCTATGGCGAGATAACCATAGAAATGAGCTTGGATCAGGTATTTGTTCAGTGACCAGCACAGGATGGAAGAGTAACTCGCCGTAGCTCGACCATGAGCACATCGCCTGTACTGAGGGTTCGTCATTGAGGGGAGGACAAAGGGGAAATAGTGGCCCACCTCTGTATTCCACTTTCCTCCTAGAGGCAGTTATAATGTCCAATGGCGGCTAAGATGATCGAACGAGAAAAGGGGCATGCGGATCAATCTCAGATCTTGTTCAGTGGCTACAGGGCGAAAATAAACAAATAATAATTCACGAATCATAACGTGTTTCTCCTGAGACGTGCAAATTGTGCCATTTCCGAAATAAATTTTGCGGATCGTAACGCTTCTTGAGCTCCTGGAGGCGTGGTAAATTGTCGCCAAAGAGCTCCTTTGCACTGAACTCGGGCCCTAGAACACATACTTAGTTCTGACCTAGATTCTGAAAGTGGTATGTTCGTACCGGCGTAGTTAGCGTAGACACCCACACCGCTGCCTGCAATGCTAGCAACTCCGGTCTCCTGTCTGAACTTGCGAATAAAAGCCCGTCCAATATTAGCTATTTTGGAATCTAGCTCGTGGTCACGCCATCGAAACATAATAGCTACGTTGTGATACGGGCCTCGGTTCGCATAGGCAGTCGCGTCGATCGGTACCTCCGTTACGCATGCATAAGGTATGAGCTCGAAGACAATTGTACTACCTTCCATTCGTGGATAGGTTTCGATTATCCTGTTGAACTCTTGACCGATGTCCTCCATCATTTTGATCTCGAGAGGCAGGCTGATGCTTGTGCCGGTCACACGCCTCCGGGCACCCGGGGCGGCCACCTGCCTTAAGAGATTGTTGATCTCCCGGTACGACATCTCTTGTGTATTATTTTGGATGTGGTTCAACTTGAGCAATGGGGCAAAAAACTCTTCCGCAGCGGATTGGGGTCCATTATAGAAGAGTAAAGTGAAAATTGCTGTCGACGCCAGGGTGAAAGGCCTAGTGGTGAAGCCGAAAAATATACCCTCGTCACCACCTGCTCGTTGGTCGAAAGAATTCGCAAACCCAACAATGTCAGCAAGACTGTCCATAGAAAAATATAGAAATCCTCCAAAGACAGGTGAGTCCTGGCGATGAGCTCGCATAACAAATTCCGTCGCCACGCCAAATTCTTGGCCGGCACCCCGTACAGCCCAAAAAAGGTCAGGATTTTCGGTCATGGATGTGTTCAAAATGGACCCATCAGCCAGGACCAGTTTGACACTGATTAGATTGTCGATAATCAATTCATGGCGTCCTGTAAGCCAGCCAAATCCTCCGCCTAGAGTCGTGCCTCCGACACCAGTAGCACTCGACGTACACCCAACTACAGCAAGGCCTTCCTGTTCGGTAGCTTCATCCACCTCAGCCCATGTAGCACCTCCTTGAATCGCTACAGTTCTGGAAGCTGTATCAACAATAACTTTGTGCATCGCAGACATGTCGATGACGATACCGCCATGAGTCGAGGAGGCACTGCTGGTGCTGTAGCCACAAGCGTGGACCACCAAGGGCACGTGGTGACGGGTTGCGAAGGCCGTAACCATAGCGACCTCCTTCGATGTGGTAACAATTACAACCGCACCCTAAGTAAAACTACTTATTAGGTCTCTGGTAATATACATGTGGACAGAGGTGGATATGTGTTCTTGAGGTTCCAGCTTACCGCTTCCTTTTCAGAGGCCTCACTCCAACGACTGATAAGTTCTGGATAGCCCTCATCTTCAGGAGTGACCACTGTGGCTCGCGTATCTTTCAGAGTCTCCCGCAATTGAATTGCACGATTTTGTGTTAAGAAATGCATTTTTACGTAACCCCTAGGTAGATCAGTATGCTGAGGCTTTCAGATACCCACGGTGTTGGGCTACATCCAGTTGCTTTTTGTATCATAAATAGTTACCAAGGCGGGTGAGTAATCCAGTGGGGATCCAGTGGGATTAAGTGCGTGTAATTAAAGTGTGCCCAGGGCCAGGCCTGGTCTATTGCTGGGGTCATGCGACTACCGGGCCAAAGCAAAGTAGAACGCCAGTCTGCAAGTGGAACAACCGAAAGTTAAATGTGTCATCCACTATTGTTCACCTCACCCTGTTCAATATCTGGTCCTGTCAGATATTAGACCCAATTGCTTTTTACATGCTGCAAATAGGAATAGAAGCGAACAGACTCCATACTCAAAGGTCTATTGAATCTCCGCTTCACAATTCCCGGAATTCTAGTCACGCTTGAATGGTAACGCAAACGCCTGCTGTTCCGGGAGTCAAACGCTCACGATATTTCTTGAGGCTCGGCATATTAAGGAAGCATATTAAGGAATAAAGCAGTCTTTCACCATTGACATTAGCTGTACGGATCCTTCCTACGCTAGAATTAAAAGCACGACCCCATGCTTTAATGATCAAACGGGACTGTGTGGTACGATAGTATAATAAATAATACTTAAACAGCATTGCCATAACGTGCAGCGATGAATGACTTTTCAACCTGTGGGATAGTGTTCTTCAATCCCATCATACGGCACACTGCTACTTGGGCACACCGCACACTGTACTGCAAAGTCAGTGCAGTTTCATCAGCAACATTTACATATTGCCCAACTAGCGCAATGTTTGTGGTGTTGGGAGGGATGACATCTGGTCGGTCATCATGGGCTCGTTTCAGAAGCGGAGAGAGACCAAGCGGTATCAATCGGGGAATCGTAATGGCCGTTGGAAGTACCTGATCTACTGGAAGACCGAGGCATCCCAACAGCTCTGCCATGATCTCATCACCACAGCAATCATTTAGAGGCTTTTGAACAAAAGAGCCCGGTCTAGATGGCGTGAGACCATACCCTAGTATTACGCGAGTATTCTTGGTTTTGTTGTTGGGTACGTGCTGCTGCATGAAAACGAGTTTCAATGACCAGTTACTTTTCGCGACTGATACAACGTTTCGGTCCTCTGAGTACACTGCCTCGGCGCAAGTATATATTCGGTTGAATTCGGCGGTCGGTAGAGCAACTGCAAATACAACAAGCCTAGAATCAAGCATATGGGTGCAGAAGGTTGATGGATTTCCGAATTTCGAGGACTTTCTGGCCAGCCGATACCATAGAGACCAATTGTTATCCAGCAATATATCGGCATTGGCAGGAACCATTGATGGCGGAGTGGCTGTGGTCCCTGTTGACGATCCTGAAGCTGCCGACCCTATGGTGACGATGACAATATCTTCCGTCTCCACTGGTATGGTAACCTGCCGACCAGCATCCGCTGCTTGCATTCTACAGATAGTACACGGTTCTTCTCCCGGGAGAAAGTCAACATCGGAAACCGTGAGGTTAGACTGGAAGTGGACCCCTTCCTCTTTTAGATAGGACCGAAGTGGCTCGAGGAACGACTTGTGCAATGTGTAGTCTAGCAGGCTGTGAGCCTGTGCCCGGTCACTTTTCATATCATCCAGATATTGGCAGAGATATCGATGAAACTCGACGGCGGAATGTGCTGGCCTAAAGCCAAAACTATGTTCACCAAGTTGTTAATCCGAAGCAGCTGATTTGCGATTCATCTCAGGATGGGAAGAGAGTAGTGTATACCTTGAAGCCTGCTCCCAGAGACCCGACCCCCAAAAAGAGCTGTCAAAAACCTCATCGATACGTTTTTGTTCAAAGATTTTCTCGTCATTTACAAGAATATCGATGGTGAGTTTTCGATTCTTCTGCCACAAAAGGCGTCGGTCGAAGGAACCCATGAAGTTCGCAGGCTTTGACATGAAGGCTTCCACAGCAGTCCTGGTGGACTTTGATAAGCACTTATTCTGTTGCTTAAACTCTGGACAAAGATCGTCGTCATAACTCTTGTAATGTTTTCTGAAGAGCCTCCAGATACGATTGAAGTGGCTGGATTCGATCATTCCCGGAGTAACGCTGCGCTCGATTGAGGCATCCACGGAGTTCTCCAGAGCATTATCCGGCTGCGATTGCAAATTAAGTATGTATATTTTCTCTCCGGGAATTTCTGCATCGTTGATAAGAGAAAGGGCAGCACTCAAGGATTCAACACCTCCCCCTAATAGCCAAGCCCTACGTATTTGACGGGTCTCGTGCACCATTGAAGACTTGAGTGTGATTCCAGGTTTGAAATATTTTCTGATGATCTTTTTTTTTATCTTTTCACAAAAATCTAGCCATTTAAATCCATCTGCGACTTGGTGCTGATTACATTGTTGTAGCCAATTGTTGTAGTGGATTGAACCGTCTCACTCTACTGCTTTTGTCACCACATATGGTCGGTATCGTCTGACTGATAATAATCACCCGACCTATCCAGGAGCGTGATAAGATGAGCGGCATTTCAAGTTAATTATAGGTCTTCACTTAACAGAACCCATGGGGTGATTATCTCCCTACGATTCCATGGTTCGTCATCCCGTTCTAGACCTCAAACGAAGCGCATCATTAGGTCATCACATAACTGCACTTTCGCCCAGTAAATGTACTCATTCTTTCAATCCTACCCTTTAATATTGTGACATGAAGACGAGTTTTTATTCACAACACAAATAATTTACATCATTTGAAGTTAGAAAGAAAATTTGTTCTAAAAATACATATGCCCGTGATCCTAAGACCATAGCTCGTTGGCGGTGGAATTGCATCGCTTGCCGCGGTCATATTTTTAATTATAGATTCTCAAATTCCAGGACACAATATCCGCGTCCTTGAGTGAAATATGAAAGTAGAAGGTGGAACAACCATTGGTGGGGATCCAGAGCACGGTTTTGTCCTTTATCCTGGAAATTTGCCGTAGTCAGCATCAATATATATTTAAATAGTGATACGGCAGATAGACCGAAAACTATCTCCGAGCTCATATTGGTCCAAAGTAAAAAGAAATGTTATGGTGGATATTCTGGATTTGCTGTCAGAATGCTGAAGAAGGGCTATACACGCCTACCCAGTTATATAGAGTTGGGGCCCGTAATGTATGGGTTCTTTTAGGTGTTGCTGGGGAGATACTGAGAACGGGGAAAGGGAAATGAACCTGGCTGATTTCAATACTCAATTAATCAGCCCTGTGTGTCTTTAAGTGATTGATTGAATGATATTCAGTCTCGGTTGTTTCATTAAAGTCTTTCAATTCGTTTACCTCAATGCACTCACTTTGTCGACTAGCATATAGGTCCACATTTATATTTAATTACAGAAGCCTTATGATACAGCGTGCTTTATCCTAGTAATTTGCCGCGAACTGATTTGGGGGACCATTCAAGAGGGGTAAATAATACTACATATTGGTCGTACCAGGTCATCTGCTTTCGGTTCTGTAAATTCGATTTGACGAATATGGATAGAGTTAATGATGTTCCTGGGTTGTGAAAACAAAACCAAAATCGGCCAAGACATATAATGAGATCTAGGTAGCAGTCGTAATAGCAAATGACGTGCCCAGCAGTACTCCATTCAAAGTAATGTACGACTTCAGCTCTAAGGACATTCATACAAACTTTGGTTATTTACAACGCATCCGTCTATCTTAGATGTAATTCCAGACGCACACTTTCAAAAGAGTGCAACCACAGAACGCTGGGGTTTGGAAGACTCTATGAAGATTTATTTGACGAGTTCCGCAGTATTGATAAGTAAATTATGAAACAATCGCTTACCCGTCAAAACCCGACTATCAAATCATCATAGACAGAGAATTTGAGCGAAATAGAGAGCACTTGATCTCTCACGACATAATGCAGCCGAGGAAAGGATATGATAACTTTGATGTTATACCATGGCCTCCAATACTTGTGAAATCCTATACCTCTTCTGTTGTGCTAGATCCTACCAATGGCTCTAGGCATATTGGGCATATGTCATTGTCGAAAGTGACCCATCTTTCGAGACAATAGTCGTGGAATACGTGTCGGCATCGGATTGTATATACGGGTTGATTATTTTGCACCGGCTCTAGGCATATTGCACTATCACAACTTAGCATCCCGCAAAGTTCTTAAAAATAAAGCGGCATTTTCCCTACCAGTGTATTGAATCATTGGAGTTTACCAGACTTTGTTGCTCTCTCTGCATAGACATCCAACAATCTCCATACGTCTTCTTGGGAACAAGCTGTGCGAATAGTTCCAATCGAGTCACCGGGTCAGGTTCTAGCATAGGACTTCGGTTTGCATTATTTCTGATACGGTAAACGTTTAGGAAAACCCTGAGCATACCATGAGACTGAGATGAGATATACGACGGAATAACTACATACAATATGATAGCTACTATAGTAGCAAATATCCCAAATACAAGCAAATTAGTATTCGTTTTATCTTGACTTATTCCAAAACTTTCGTTCTTGACATCTATGCGTATTTGGATGGATGTGCCTGTTGGCATATCGTTGTACGAAGATGACGAGAGAGTAATCATCTCGAACGAATCAGGCGAAAAGCCCGTTTGGATAATAATGCAGTATCTGATGTCACGGTAAAAGTACCCATACCAAGAGATATAAAGTCTTGGAACCAGCCGGACGTCCTCTCTTTTTAAGTGGAACGCTACAACAAAGTAGAAGTGATTTGCACTTGAAAGAATACGACTATAAAACCGGTCTACATAAATTTCGCGAAAGCTCACGTAAACTGGCGATTTTTAGACATTCAATTCCGTGTGTGTTAGTATAACTAAGCTATCTTAAAGAATGATACATATGACATGACCGATCTGGCCCAGGCTCGGCCGGGCTAGCCTTCGTGCGGATCCGTGCAAATCAGACGCCATGTTTATTCCGTTGTCAACCGATCTCAGCAAACAAGCCAAGGGATGAGGGCATGATAGCTAAACGCTTGACTTAACCTCAACCCTAAAGAACAGTTTACAAATACAGAGTTGTAAGAAGAGAGACAAGATTACAGTACACACCTGGATTGAAGAGTTTTTATATTAGAATTTACTCAACTCTGCTCCTTCCCATTGCATCAACCTAAGTTGATTGTACCAGAGATTTCATACAATATCGACAGCAGAGATAGCAGAACCTATTCTCAGATTTCATAGCTTTAAAACTTTTTTTTTCACCTTCGCCTACCTGTTCAGAATTCAAGAGGCGAGGTCGTTCCGCACGGTCGCGGATTAAGTTAAAGTAACTTAATTCCCGGCCGACCTGCGCACCCTGCCGGTCCGCGCATACCGCTTCAGATCGCGTCCTGACGCGTACTCACCATCTTCAAACACCCACTATGCCACCACTTCGTCCTCAGATTAGCCAAAACTCGTCGGATGGTGAGAGTAGGATTGCTTTAACTATTAAAGCCTCTCAAAATGGGTCAAAATACCTCTCTTCGTATTGCGGCTAGTACATATGGTGTAATAGAGGTAACAGTACACGCGCGGATAAAAGGAGCAGCTTATCACGCTTACAAACGTTCTACTGGTCATAAATTGCCTCAATTTGAGGAGGATTCAGCTTGATGAATGGATATTCTCTATGGATTCACGTGGAGCAGTATCTGGACCCATCTACTGTACGAGAAATGGCCAGTATTCTGCTTGCAGATCGTAAATCTAGTCCATCGCCTACTGTGGGTAAAATTTGGTCATCAACTTTTGTTCAACTACGCGAAGAGCTTTGTATACGATATTCAAGATACTATGACTATCAACGTACTCAAAACGAAGATCCGAAGTTCCTAAATCAGTGGTTTGAAACTGTTCAATGTGTAATTGATATATCCAGAATATCCAGTCAGAGAATATCTATAATTTTGATTAAACCGGCTTTGCAATGGATTTTATTGCAACTGCTAAAGTACTTATACGGACTGAATACTATAGTTGTCGAGCAGTTTTACAATCTGGAAATTTTGAATGGGTAACAGCAATCGAACCAATTAGTGCAAGTGGTATCGTACTACCTCCATATATTATATTGAAAGACAAAGTCTATATCGAAAGTTGGTTTGATAATTTTCCATGTCGGATATGTTCAGACAGAGAATAAAACACATCCCAAAGTCAAATCCCAATGACTGCTATACTGGCCGGACAGGCTTCCCTATGTACCCACCTCCCCTTACCTAACTAGCGCAGATGTGGTTGTCTTGTTCGCTACGACTCGGCACGTCTGCTACAACAGACCGTCATCGCACCATCACTCTTCACTAGCTGACAGTGCCTGACAATACTAATTCTCTCCTGATGTCTACATCTAGAGAAATTCTTCCGACGATTATGTTCTATCATCATGATACCCCGTATGCATTAGTTAGGACTAGTGTAGGCGATTCCAGTACGCAAAGGTCTGATATCATGTTTTCTGAACTGAAATGTCGAAGTTGTGCCACTTCCCGAACGTATTATGTGGATCATATTTCTTTTTTATCTCTTGGAGACGTGAGACGTTTTCTCCAAATACTGCTTTGACGGGTGCATTCGCTATGATTTAGTTAGCCAACTCATTTTCAATCTACCTTTGTTGTTTCTTCATCAATTTCACAGCCTCAATGATCTGCTTGACCTACCCGCATAAATTGCATATAAACCTGTTCCATGAGTTAGCATATGGTAATCAGGTTTACTTGCAATACCGGCCAGTGTCCCAATTTTATCCATCATATCTGTCTGTACGGATTGTATCCTCTCATCCAAATTTGCTGCCTGCCATCTGAATAAGGAGCTGACATTGTAATAAGGACCTCGACTTGCAAATGCGGTGGCATCATTCAAAACTTTTCGAATCTGTAGATTCGGCAAAAATTCGAAAAATAACCTGCTGTCCCTGGCTTCGGGAAATACCCTCAAAAATTCGTCAAATTGATGATACATGGATTTAACAAAGTCAATGTCAAGAGGTAGAGCAATATTGGAACCGGAAAGTCTCTTCCGAGGACCGGCGTTCCACTCGTGGTGGTAAGCGGTATCAACTCCTGTGAAGTTGCTGCGTCGAATGAGCGTATCTTCAACATTGAGTATACTATTGAGACTGTCATATGGAAGCATTTGTGTGTTGCTCAGTGTTGGTCGCGATGTGAGCAATGGAGAGAAGAATGTTTCTCCAGCCGCCCGAGCCCCATTATGAAACACGATTACCATGATACTACAGTGAATCGAGGTAGGTTGTAGATTGAACCCAAACCAGAAACCCTGCCGACCATCTGTGAGCGTCTCGAACTGGTTGGCAAAATCTACAATTTCCGGCAATTTGTCCTCCGAGAAGAGGAGTGTTCCAGCATATACTGGATTGCTCTGGCTGTGAGCTTGAAAAGCAAGTTCAACTGCCACCCCAAAGCTCTGTCCAGCACCCCGAATGGCCCAAAAGAGATCTGGGTTCTGGTCTGCAGCGGTGATGACCACACTCCCATCTGCTAAGACCATCCTTGCCCAGAGTAAATTATCAATTGCCAGGCCATACTGACCAGATAGCCATCCATAACCTCCCCCCAATGTGGCACCGGCAGCACCAATCTGACCTAGCGTGCTCCCAACCACTGCAAGATCATGTTGAGCAGCTGCGACATCGATATCATTCCACAAGGCTCCGCCTTCTGCAATTACCACGCGCGAAGATGGTTCAACGTGCACCCTTCGTAGATTCGACATGTCCAAAATGATACCCCCTTTGGCAGACGAGTATCCGCCGGTTGAGTACCCGCCTCCTTTGACGGCCAAAGGAATACGATGATCAGTCGAGAATCGAATCACCACGGCTACCTGTTCAACCGAAGAGACGCGAACTACCGCACCCTGAAAATAAGTATTCGGAACAGTAGATCATAGATGAGACTCACAATATCCACATCACAAGTGTCACTCCATTGTTTGGTACGGTCATTGTAATTGTCACATCCCCAGGTTGAGACTTCAGCGTCTGTTCCTCTCAATTCCTTCCTGAGCTTAAGAATATGAGAGAACGGTAAAAATGGCATTGATGGAGCAAGAGTAAGTCAAATATACGCTAGCAAACTTCAATGCTGCAAAGATACCTGGAATTTCGTGTATAATAGGCTGCCTAAAGGGCTGTGTCTTTTCGTGAGCTGTTTCATAAATAAATGACAGTAGGTATGTGTTTTCCTGCACGAGAGGATCTGGCTGAGTACTCAACAAAAGTTCCAATGCAAGAATCCATGGTACTGTGGTGTAGAGGTACAACACCAGGAGCCTAGGTCATTTCACCTTGCCACTCGCCTTATAGCGAATATTAAAGTAATCGTATGATCATGGTGAAGCTTACGAAGTGTGAGCCCTCCGATTTAGTAGTGAACTCGCGTTCGAGATCCAAGCCATTTAGGTTCTTGAAGTGGCGTGGGATAATTTTTCTTCTCATTTACCTTTTATAAATTACACGACGACTATACGGGCACCGTTGTTGGCTGGTATGCAATATTTTGTCCGGTATTTCCTGCCACCGGTGAAACTATCAAATATCACACTGATTTAATAAACGTTATCATTGGGGACGCGGATGCCATGTCAGTTCGCTTTTTTTTTTGACCAGAGTTCTTTGTAGCCTTGGTAGCTCACAACTTATCGTCCTTGGTGGACTTGATGAGCTTCTTAGTGGCACTATCTCAATGGGCATTAACAGATCACCAAGATAGGTGCAATTCCCGTGCTAGGGTTCGACATATGAAGAGCGTATTGGGCGATACATGGGACGTATTTGGCCAAGGGGTCATCGAGTGCGACCCATTTTTTCCCGGGCACCTGATATTTCGATGCCCTCGGCTAGTAGTCATTTTCACGATATTAGACTACGTATGAGCATGAAGGTCTGATGCTTTGTTGTTGCCCCTCGGATTCGTGAAATCAATCTTGATTCTGGGCGTGTCCAGATCATTCTGATGGCCTGATGCGGTGGCGAGCCCCTTCCATCAACAGAAGTCTAAATTTCTTTGCTACTAACAAATTACGTCTTTTAACTCTAACGGATGATTCTTTTTGCCCATAGTCCCATTTCACCGTCGACACAAGATCGAATATATATCACTACCTCCACAGAGATTTCCTCGGTCTCGGTCTTCTTCTGAAGCTTAGCACAGAACGAAGCGACTAAAGCTTTATACTATTATTTTGAAGTGAAAAGAAAAATGTCCTTGGTGCCACAATTCCACAGCGGTGGACTCTCCGCTATTAGCCGTCTTCTCGATAACTATGAAAATATGTTCTCCAACTTCAAGGACATTCAAACATACGCACCATGCTTTGATGTCCGTGAGACAGAAAAGGCTTACTATCTTGATGGTGACCTACCTGGTGTTCAACAAAAAGACCTTGAGATTGAATTTGAAGACGAACATTGCCTGAATATTAAGGCCCACAGTGAGCGCGAGTCCATTTCTGAGAGAGGCTCTTGGCGGGCATCAGAACGGCTGGTAGGAGATCTCCAACGGACATTCAGATTTCCGACTGCCATAGACCAGGATTACACTCATGCTCATCTGAAAAATGGTGTCCTGTCATTGGAGGTCCCCAAATCGACCAAGACTGAGAGCAGGAAGAAAGTTGATATCCTCGATTGAAGCATGAAGTAAAATCGATGCCCGCTTCGCATGTCTCCGTCACAACCCGATGTCTTTCCTAGTTATGTACGTACTGTATCTAAATTGGAGACTACTTGAATCACCGCTTCTGTTCTAGCATAAATCAAACCAAAATGAATCATTTCGAAGAGCAGCCACTGTAACACTACCTGGCAAGAGGAATAAACAAAATCGACTACCAGTAGTAGCTCAATGACATTTTGATAAGCTGTGGGTAGATGTTGACTGGCAACATATAAAACCAGACTTGACGCTCCATTAAGAGATAGCTGGAGTCTTTCTTCACTGCCTCAAGGATATCAGACTATGCGGCTGCGGTGTCCCAAATAACAGGTAAAATAGTCACTCGGGTCTGTGTCGTTGAAACAACAAATATGCCCTTTGAAACTCTAATCAGCTAACCTCTTATATCCAGATACGGTTACCCCCGTACTTTAGATCATACTTCGGTTTCGAACGGTACAATTCAAACGAACAAAAGGTATGTACCAGCTCCTCCCTCCTCAAGCAACCATTGACATTCAGCATCCGTCACATATAGATGTGACCATATTACCAGTGTTTCCAGGCACTGACCAACAGCTAACCACCAACATGACCCTGAAAACATATGGAGATATCGCAGTGAAACAGCAAGATAATGAAAGATCAAACCGACACGAGGATAATACAAATTAGCAATTTTGCAAGAACCTATGTTCCGTATCACCACGATCAGCGGTAACGCACGCCCACGTGTATCCATTGGCATCCTTAATCATTGCAGCTGCCACCTGATAATTGCATATGCCCGGCTTGCCTAGGACAGAGCTGATAGCTTTGTCGACATCACTCCCGGCGATATTTGAAGTTTTGCTTGACGCCACCTGACACCACATTTCATTTGGTGTACCATTTGCAAACATACTAAAAGCTCCAGTGAAATGAACGGAGTTGAGTGATGAATAAGATTGGTAAGATAATTTGGCCAAAGCGCTTTGCATATTGGAGTTAACCGGGCAAATATGCATGTGAACTTGATCCTGCGTCACTGTGCGGGCAGGATTGATCGCTAGGCCTGTGGTACTCAGGTCTGCAATTGTCTGTCCAAAGTTCCAGGCCAGGGGTGCGAGATTTGAATTCATTTGCAGGTCCAGGATGTTGTGAATTGGCTGATTTGGTGTAGCGAGGTTTTGGCCCGGGAGCCTCCACCAACCACCTGGGGTACTTTCCGTGCAGTGACTCGGACTCTGCAGGCACTCACAGAGAGTGCTTAGCCATATGCCACAGGCGTTGCAGTCACTGTTTGAGGAGTATGTACAATCGCCATCGCAATTCGCGAGGGAAAAACCTGCCGGTGCTACCCCACAAGATCCCCTAACCGTGCATTGATTATTACAATGCACAGCACTACTAGGAGTCGTGAAGTCTCGGCACGAACATTTTCCGACGTTGTTGTCAACGATCTCTTTACTTGTGCAAATAGATTGACTGGAGACTTTTTGAATCACGAGGAGGGACAACGAGAGAAGAAGACAGATTACAGTCCTCTGGACGGCCATGATGCAGAATATATTAACTATTGCTTGGTTCTCCTACCGGATGCAAAGGAGACAACAAGGTAATTGTTCCGTGTATGTCGAGGGAATGGGTACTCTACTATATATATTAACCTCCAACACCCCATGAGGTAAGAATGTTCCAGCCGCAATCCAACACCCTACTACAAGATCTCTACTATTGACCCATGGCGGATATGTTTTCGGACTACCTACGACGTAAGTGTCGACCTAACCCGGTCCCCTATCACTGAATCTGTGTATCATACCACGGTCATTATCTCTTGTGCTCTTCTGAGCCAATCTGGATAAACCTAGTGGAGATATCAAGCCTTAATGAAAGCGTGGTGTACGTGGACGTGTCGATTATGATGGTATTATGTTGGTTACCTGAGGCGAATGGATTCTAGACCATATGTCTAGTTCAGCCGAATAGCTTGATGCCAGATGGGCCCCCAGGAAGCACCAAACTCTCATGCAATAAAGCAAAGGTGAGCTGCAGAGGGGAGAAATTGATATTCTGCTCGTTCAGATGCTGCTTTCTTTGCGCAAATTGTTGCTAATTTTAGGCTCGTGTATCTGTCTGAAAACATAAAAACAGAGGCTGATATCATTATGTGCATGGTATCAAACATGTTATTGTCCTGTATCATGGATTGGGTTTTGAAAGAGCATCTCTGTTTTTCCGACATGGAAGACAATGTCACGTCCTTCTGTACTCTATGGAGTAGAGAATGATCATCTGATATTCAAAACAAAGTTCATGGTTATCCGAGAGTCTAGAACTGAAATCAGCCGAGAATCATTAGGCCATCATGCTAGGTCACGCCACCTTGGCAAATAAACTTTGATTGCATATCAGCAGTACCTTTCAATACAGAATGGCGTTATTGAGTGTTGCGGCGAATAAAGAGCGGATGTTTGTAACACGTCAGGATTCTCACTCACATCATCTACCAAGGAAGTCCAACAAATTTCGGAATAAATATATCCAGCGCTTCCTCATCGATAACAGTGAATGAAATCTCAAATGAATTACCCCACAAAATGGTTCACAATCGCGACCCTCAGAACGTTCAAGCCTGGCTCGTTGGAAGCGGTGTCGCATCACTAGCGGCTGCAGTGTATTTGATCAACCAGGCCAATGTCCCACCTCATCATGTCCACATACTCGATATCCATCATGGTTCCGGTGGAGCAATGAAGACCTCAGGGAATTCAAGAGATGGATACGTACTTCACACCGGTGCACAGCCATATTTCCATGAACAGTGTGTCAAGGACCTCCTATCCATGGTCCCTAGTCCAGGAAATACGGAACAAAGTTGTTGGGAAAATCTGAAACAGCATGAGCTGTACACAAGGCCGATTAACAAGCCCCACGCACGTGTCATACGCCAGAGCGAAGAAGGGCTATATTATATGGACATGCACAAATTGGGGATCGGTGCAAAACTCCGCATGGACCTCATCAAATTCATTGTAGATGGGGAGAGATGCTTTGACTCAAAGCGAATCAACGATGTGTTTGATGAGGGGTTTTTCAATACAGAATTCTGGATGCTATGGTCTACCACGTAAGTAGTTGGTTTCTTTTGCCTTATTTACGTTACTTGAATACTGATTTGCATCCAGGTTTATGCTTCAACCATGGCATAGCGCATCTGAGTTCCACAGATTGCTCACCAAATATCTCCTAGAAATGCACGCTCATAATGATGTACGGGAGTTGGAGAGAACCCAGTTCAGTCTCTATGAATCTCTAATCATTCCAATAACCTCTTACCTAAAGGAAAAGGGTGTCGATTTCCGATTTAACGCAATGGTCACCAATCTCCAGCTGTATCCAGCCGGTGATCCAACCACTGTCTCCGAAATAGTAATGGAGGAAAGTGGTAAAGAAATGCTCATTACGTTAGATCCTATTGATATCGTGATTGTGACTTTAGGTTCAATGACTTCAGGGATGCAGACTGGATCCAACAGCGAACCGCCTGCTTCGCTGTCTCGGGATAAACTGAAATGTGGAGAGTGGCTGCTATGGGAGAAGCTTGAGCAGCAATCACCGAAGTTTGGAAATCCTTCTAATTTTTCGTCACGATCAGGCGAGTCGAAGATAGAAACTTTCACAGTCACTTTGCATGATTCTGACTTCATGAAATACTATGCAAAGCTCACTTCAGACAAGCCTGGCACAGGTGCTCTGCTCAGTATCATGGAAAGCCCTTGGGGCTTAAATATCAGCGTCCCTCATCAGCCTGTGTTTGCAACTCAGCCCAAGATCGTCCATGTCATTTGGGGCTATGCTTTGCACCCTGAGAGGGAGGGCAGATACGTCAAGAAAGCAATGGAAGAGTGCTCTGGCGAAGAGATCTTCCTAGAGCTTCTTTCACATCTAGACTTTCCTATCGATCCACTTCTTTCATCGTCAATCACAATTCCTTGTCTCATGCCACTTGGGACGTCGATGTTATTGTCTCGTATGCACCAGGATCGGCCAAGAGTTATCCCACATAATACCACGAACATCGCTCTAATCGGGCAATATGTTGAAATTCGAAATGACACCAGTTTGAGTGTGGAGTACAGTGTACGAGGAGCGCAGGTAGGGGTGTGTGAGCTGATGGGGTTGTCGCACACCGTTCCGAAAACTTGGAAAAACAAACTTCTCGAGGTATTCGAGTTGTTACTGTGATATTAACCCGCGAACCATCTCTCTCAGTCGTTCCAACTGCCATTCGTGTACCTGCTGCGTGTGATTTATTGTTAGTACGTGTCGCTTCATGAGGCTTCATTTGAATCAAAGTATGAATATTAAGGAGTATGGTACGTGGACGACTGTAAATGACTAGTGGTATAAGATCTATCAGAATTGTTTTTCATTTGCTGGACTTTTAGTGCAGGATTTGTTTGCGAGGTACAAATATCTATTCCATAGGTCCCTCTGTCGCAGCTGGCATGAGGGATCCCTTGATGCCTCCAAACCAGTGATTTAAAGCCAAATCATAATGACTCAATCGAAAAGCTTCATTCTCGTAATGAATATAACAACAGACACATGTGACTTCATGCCCGAGAAATATTTGGTAGATAAGTTGGTCGAAATAGTCATGAATACGCTTGGTACCCTTTTGCATATCTCGGGGTAATACCATCACCCCATATGTCCTGTTCACACATCCATGGAGAATCTTTGTCTATTCTACTCGATGAGGGCCGAGATCCTCAGGGTGCGAGGCAAGTGCATTTCACCATTCATAGGATATGGCATGACAATTAGTTCTGGACCGGTCGGCCACCTCGTTACGGAATTTAGATGGTATCTGCTAAGATGCAGTACCGTACTCCATACTGGTGTTGTAATGGTCGGCAATTTGGGTTAAATAAAGCTGTTTCCTACAGATCTGCACCTGCAATCACGAATCAGCTCAACACCAAGATCGACATTCGTAAACCGGTCTAGGAATAATCAGATCAATTCAGATCGAGCCCAAATTTTCGCCACCAAACATATCTATAATCAGAACAGATTTACAGACTGGTACAGCTGAAAATGGCTCAGACAAAGTCGACTGAATCGACTGAACCCGATTTTGTTTACCACGTTATGCTCATGACTTCCCAATCCAAGGGACCAGACGGGCGTGCTGAAAAAGTACGCATGTTGGGTACCTACACGTCAATCGCAAAAGCCAAAGATGCAGCTCACCGCTGTCTTTTTGACGCTGGATACGAGCGTGAATGGTTTTCTACGTTCGAGACAAACCCTGAGTCTCTCGAACAGCTCGCCAGCCGTTATGGAACCGGAATCGTAGTCTATGCCATCGCGGTAGATGGTACTATGTTCCGCGTTCGCATCTCGACGTCGCCAAACAAGTTGCATTTGACCACTCATAATGAAGATGGCCGAGTTCCGATATCTCTCTATTATGTTGTTCAGACGAATTCCCCATATTGCACTCATGAACGGAGATGTATCTATGATACCCACGTGGAAGGAATTTTCAAAGCTTATGACGAGGCCAGAAATTTCGGGAAAACTTTGCTTCTATCCGAGGAAGATGGGATCACCGCGTCAAGCTATCAGGATTACTGCGAGGCCGGTCCGTTGGAGAGAGATTGCGAGTATGGTGAGAATGTCATTGTGCATGCGGTAGGCTCCAGCGGCCAAAATTATCTTGTGAGCGTTATCAAAGGGCAAGAGTTGGAGAGTGTGAGATTAGCTGAGGCGTCGTTTAGAATGTCTTAGTTAACTATTCGTTGCTTTCTAGTTAGTCAGACTCTTTGAGCATGTTTACTGTTAGGTCAATCAAATTGAAGAAAATATGTGCCCGGAGCCGAATAGCGCCCTACCGTTAAATCTCTACTTTTTATAGTGGTAGGTTCAGCCGACCCAGGTAAGCGATTGTCAACTGCTGGCCCTGCTGATCTTGCAAAAGCGGAAAGTAGCTGGTTCGTCCGAGCATGATATCACCACTTGGTCGAGAACACCAAGGGTACTGCAGCTTCAAATAGGGCACTTTAAGGTCTTCTATGTTCATCCATCCCGGTGTCTAGTGCAATCACACCTGACTGAGCTTGTATGTCTTCACGCCTATTTTGATGCGCACGTCCGAAATGGCAAGCAAGATAAGTGACGAAGCGCAGCCTATGAAAATAGTCGTTGTTGGAGGAGCTGTCGGTGGAGTTTCAGCAGCTCTACGAGCAAGACGATTAAATGAGAAAGCTTCCATCATTTTGATTGAGAAGGGCCATTATATAAGCTATGCCAATTCTGGAGCCCCTTGCGTCGTGGGTGGTGTGATCGAACACGACACGTTTCTTGTTCACCAGACGGCGGCAGGCCTGAAAAGTCGTTACAACTTAGACGTACGCGATAGTACTGAACTAGTAGGTATATCAAAAGAACAACATTCAATTCAAGTGAAACACGTGGATACAAATGACAGCTATACCTTGCTGTACGACAAATTGATTCTCGCGCAAGGAGCTTGTCCCATACCGCTCAGTGTACCTGGGATAGACAGAGCGAATGTTTTCCCCTTTCAAACAATGTTGGATCTTGAAAAGATCAAAAATTACATTTTTGCAAATGGCTGCCGATCCGTTGTTGTTCTTGGGGGAGGATATCTCGCATTGAAGGCCGTGGAGAGCCTTTACAACTTTGGTCTTCCCATAAGCCTAATACACGATCAGGAGCGCATTTGCGAAGACTTCGACCGCGATTTTGCCAACTTATTGCAAACAGAACTTCTCAAAAATGGTGTTCAGCTACACCTAAACACGAGCGCCCTAAAGATTGCTCCCGGTATAGTTGATGATGGCTGCTTCGTGACATTATCCAATAATCTCAACGTGCCGGCCGATATTGTCGTCGTTGGCACTGGCCTGGCACCTCGAATCAAAGTTGCAGAAGCCTCTCAGATCAAATGCAAAAATGGCATTGCGGTAAATGAATTCATGCAGACCAGTGACCCTGATATATACGCTGTCGGTGAAATGACGGATACAAAAGGGTTACTTTTCCCAATGACAAACGTTCTTCCGCAGGGCGGGCGAGGTAGCCAACAGGGTCGAATTGCTGCTGATCATATAATGAAACGCGCAGTTCCGCATCGTGGTTGTTTCGCAACATACAGCTGCAAAGTCGTTCACCTAACTGCGGCTATCGCTGGTCTCTCAGTGGAGAGACTCAGAGAAATAGGTCATTATCCTCAATTTGTGACAGTTCATGTTCCTGAACATGCAGGATATTATCCTGCATCGCATCAAATGACATTGAGGCTGGCTTTTCAGGCTGATAGTGGACGTGTTCTCGGTGCTCAGATCATCGGTCGTTCAGGTGTAGAGAGACGTATTGATGTGTTGTCCACCGTTCTGCAATCTGATATGACCGTCTTTGACTTAGAAGCTCTTCAACTATCATATGCGCCTGAATATGGCTCCGCAAAAGACCCAGTGAATATCGTTGGGATGGTAGCAGGCAACCTTCTCCGTGGTGATCTACATTTAGTCACAGCTCAGCAACTCTACAATTATCTGGCCCATCCGCAGATAATCGATGTACGTCCTCGAGAAGATTTTGCCAAGGTACATGTGAAGTCGGCGGTGAATATTCCTATTGACACACTGCGTGATAACTTGGGTTGCATCGACAAGCAGCGCAAGGTTATCGTCTACTCTCGAGTAGGCTATCATGGCTACCTTGCCTACCGAACCTTGGTGCAGTTAGGATACAATGTTTCCAATTTAGATGGAGGATTAAAATTACTGATCGAAGGGGGCTCGGGGCCAGATTTTCTCTCTTGCAAATCCAGTTAACAGAACCAGCCAAGCCATGGTTGAATAAAATACTTCATTTGGTCTGGTGAAATGCATGTACGTGTTGCAGTCTTGCCTTTTTTTTCCCTTCTGTTTGGTCAACACCGAAATACAAAAGAATTTTAATCTTCCAGGCTCGTTGACCTTATTTTGGTTTTATTGATAATGGAATCAATATGGATTTCAGTATCGTGAGGGCCTTGCTTGCTTGCAATCTCGGCTATTCTCACCTTGAGTCTCATTCTGAAGGAAATGAGCGTAAATGTTCCTGGTTCCTTTTTCTTTTGGCTAACCTATAACCATTATTGGCCGCGTGGCGTCTGAAATAATCTTGTACTATTGCGACGTATTCAGCAAAATACTATGAGTAAATCTCATTTCGGCTGCTTCCGTCACAGGAAATGGAGAATAATTGCTAAACATTGATTTCATCGCCCACAGCAGCGCCTGTATGGCGCCGTCGTTCAGCAATAGAACACGACATTCGGAAAAAGATTAGATACTGCGATGTCAGTCTTCACAGAGTAGCGATGAATAATATATTCATAACTTAATGCTGACTGACAGTCTTTGCTTTTGGCGATCTTGCTATCTAACATCGCTTGGAATTTAACCCAAAATTAAAAATCCTGTAACCAGGGATGTGGCACATTCTGGCCGTGAGTGGAAAGAACCAATAAATTGTACCGCATAAAAAGTATGAATGAACACCTAAAAAACTACCAGTATCATGCACTGCCGTGGGAGGCTACTCCTCTAAGAGTACTAGGTCAGCGTGCCGTTAGCCTAAGATGCGATTGATCGCGATGAAATTACCCTTGAAGTTTCAATATCTTACCATTTTGGGAACGCGATGAGCTAGATTCGCACACTTTCCTCGGCATTATAGTCACTTGGCGCAGAAGTTTTGTCCCAAAGTCATGATTTTTGCGATTACTGGCATTCATGTAGCCTCAGTTTAATGCTTTAAAGCTAGCCTGGAATATTATATTCAAGCTCCGCGCCATGTTTAAACCTCAAAAGTTGTAGCAAGAAATCAGACCATAATGTGTTCAGGATCCCAACAAAATAAGAATAGGAAAAATAAAAAAAATGAAAGATGCGCTCGCAAGCCAGTGACCTAGAAAAATGCCGAGATCACATTTCTAAGAGCGCAATTCGCCGTCCATGTTGTGTTTGTAAGATCCGAAGGAGCCCATTCCCCTCTGGCGAATTCGGATAAAGTAGGCCGATGTACCTCGAGATGACCCCTTTGAGTCGCACGTCTCATCTGCAGTAACAACTTACCTCTACAGAGAGATTCATCACGAGACAGCAGAAGACATTGATCTATATTTGCATCTTATTGGGGAATTCTCATCACACTCAACAGGTCTGGGCTTTTGCTTCAGCGAAACCGGGGCACGAAGTTGGTTTTCATTGTTTTGTATGGTAACTGTATGGTAACTGTATGGTAACCGTATTGCCTCGAGCTGAGTTCACCGGTAGAAGAACGGTATCTTAACCCAGAAAGCAACGGGTGTATCAACGAGTATATTACCATCACATCGCAAGTTCAATCCATGTCCGCCAGATACTACTCGAACGCCGTACGTATCAACTTTTTTATCTCGCACTCCAGGGCAAAAATTCCATGTGCGCTAAAACATCTTGGATCCCATACGTTTTCCCTCTCGTCACCCAAATGAAATCTACGAGACCCTTGCAATAATTACGTGCAAGATGTATCAGCGACCGACTTACAGGCGTCCAATATCAAAATTTAAGGCCATAAATTCCCAAATCGGCTTTCAAGATAAGCATTGGTCTGGCCAAGTGCTTGACGTATGTATCCCTCAATGCTTAGACACCGTTGTGCAGCATGCCACATCGGATGAATAGACGATTCTGACCTTTTTGCAGAGTATATATGTAGGCCTATCCGCATTAACCGAGGGCCAGGGTTCCAGGGTTGTGATTGCCGTCAGCAATACTGCATACCCCATTGATTGTTTGGAGCTTGAATTCACACATGACCAATATGAAGTACCCTCCTCCGCAATCTGTGATGGGATTGTAACCGAGTTGGAAAGATACAGCAGGACGTATCTAGAAAAAATTGTCGGCGTGGCATTGCCTAGAGAGCTTCATGAGGTATTTCCGAGCCTATGTTCGCGGCTTTGGATGGAACTCGATTGTATTCCCTTGGTTATAGGACGGCATGAAAGACCGCGCCGGCCGGAAGACCATGGCAGCCTTTCAACGTATCCCGGCTGGAATAACAAAGCTCTTGATGAACGAGCAGACTCGATGGTGAGAAAATGCATCAGGTACCTTTAGCTACTATCGTTACCGTACATTCTCAATTCTCATGCTTAATAGGTCATTTGGCGTTGGAAATGTGCCATACCTGGATGTTGACAATCATGGCCTAGTGAATGTCGATGCTTCGTTCCACATTCACCTGGCAGAGGCGAAAGATTTCCAGAGCTCTGTCACGCCACAGACATGGTCACTGGTGCAGCATTATGTTGCGGATCTCAAGCAGCGGAGTATTAGGATTGCAATTTTTGGCACGACCGCCCAAGGCAATGCCAATGCAAATGCTACGAGATCTCTTGTTCGATTGTCACATTCTCTTGGAATTGATATGCGGTGGTAAGTTATTAGCCGACTTCACTTCTTAGTGGAGGCTTCTGTGCAAATTGAGTAATATTATGCTCCAGGTACATTCCCGACCCATCCCCCAATATCGCATATCTTGTGGAAAAGATGCGGAAATTGCTGCAGAGATCTGCATCACCTCAAGTAAACCTCAGTACTGATGAAAAACTACAGTTACTGAACTGGGTTTACAAAAATGCCAAATTTCACTGGCTATGCCCTAATGGTCCGCTTCGTTCGACGCAGCAAGGAGGTGCCCATGTCGTTATGATTGATGACGCGTTCCTATCAGCATTGGCTCTCATATCTAAGCACCATGACAGCAAGAGGCCTGTCATTTTCCGAAGCAATCGGCATGTTTCATACTGCCTCTCTGCATCATCTCACAGTCCACAGACGGACGTGCTTGACTTTATCTGGTCGACTTTGAAGCATGCTGACATTTTGGCATATCAAGCTCCAAGTCAAATTGAATATCCTTGCATTCCAAGGAGCAAAGTGGGGTATACACTAGCAAGTGTTGACAGGTGAGATAGCTAGCTACTAAATTGCAGAATTTTTACACTAACATTGCTCGGCTAGGTTTGATGGAGTGAACAAAGATATGAAAGATTGGGACCAGGTCGTGTACGGCCGTCAGTTCAACGTGTCCTGTCGGGATTCCGGCACAATAACAATCAATTATCCGAATGGTAGGTCATAAACTTTGATTTCTGTCTGCATATACTAATGAAGTCAATTCTTACCTGAAGATAAATACATTCTCGTTGAAATGGCAACCGCTCCATTATTTGAGCATGCCTTAACTGTCTTGCATGCATACAAAGAGTATTACGAGCTCGTGAAATCTTCCTCATCGCCGCAGCATCTCCCGAAACTTCTTCTTTGCGTGCGCCAAACACATGGCCATGATTCTGGAGATTTCTTCGCATCTGTCACATCTCACATCGCGTTGCATATGAAAGATCTTCAAGGGTCCATCGTTATGAACCAGATTAAGCCTCCAGAGCAAGTTTGGAATACTCTCCTTTCTAAAGCAGAGCTTGTTATCTTGTTTTATGACCCCGAGGACTATGAAGAGAGGTTCCTAGAGGCTGTCCACAAAGGGAAGACAGTCTTGAGAACGGAACCTTTAGGTCCATATGGCTCTCTCGTGGAAAACAGAACAAAAGTCTCTACGGTAGGGATTGCAGATTTCCACGCAATGAGCCAGAGCTTATTTCAAAACTTGACGCTGGGAGACCACCAGGACCTATGCAATTTCCCACCAAACAATGCGTGGGACGAATTTACCACTGCTGGAAATTCTGTGAATTGGTTTTACCTTGCTTCAACACTAACAAAAGGAAAATGTATCGAGCCGAATGGTGAATACATATACCGACTTGCTCAATGTCGAGCAAAGGATACCAGTTGATCTATAACGCCATACTTTCAATTTTGCCAACTTGTATAGTCCGGAACACCAGAATGACAAAAGCAGATCGTCGGGAGATCATATGCGAACAGGCTTCGCCAGCATGTAGTGTATGGCTACGTCTAGAGGTATAAGACTACTACAGCTACCGTGATGGCCTTGGATGCTGAGATACTTCGCTTCGGGGTTGACACAGTCATTCCCTTGATACCCCACAAGCTGATGGGCATTTAAATCATCTGCCCTCCCAGGCTAACCCAGGGTATTGGCACGAAAGACTTTTGCGTTGTAACAAACGTCAGTGTAAAGTAGCCACTTACAGTTCTCCAAAGTTTCATGAAAAGTTATAGTTCCCCAAAAATCTTTAAACAGCAAGATGCGGTCAGTGTACAGATTAGTTTTTGTCCCACCATTGCGCAGCCCAAAGAGTCTACAGGAGAATAACTCCAGATATTTTCAGTATTGAAACCGAATTATAGCACCTCCGAGAAGTATCGAGTCGTTACCTTCAACAATAGGCCACGCAGGGCCTGTGGACGTAGATCACGAACTTAGTGAAATGACCTTGAAATTGGACAGGTCGGCCGAACGGATTTTGTTCCATTCTGTTTAACTTGTTATAGCAAGAAAGTACTATTCTCTGCACCCTATGGCGGCCTCTTACCTCATGCTTGTCGACTTGACAGTACTGAGGTCTTCAAAAACACATGCAATACTTCTATGCTTTTTGTTTCGCTTGCTTTATGCCTGAAGGGACAAATGTAATATGGTTTCATTCTATTGGAGATGAGCCCTTTGAATGGAATGGGCAAGTGTTAAAACAACATCCAACAAGCATCACAGCCACCGCAAAGACTTGCTCTTTGGCAATCACAATGTTGAATGGCAGTTTATTGCCATGGATATCAAGGCGGTATAGTTGGATAGGTAGCTCTGGCGTCGATACCCTGCTAGAATTTACACTGTATTTACCATACATGTTATTTACAATGTATCACTAAACTCCAACCTAGACCTAGCCCAGAGTGGTGACGACAGCGGCTTTACGTTCGGGCATAAGTCGGGATTGTAGTTTCTAGAATAGTCAAGTATACTCGTGATAGTGATCGACTACCTTGAATTCAAAGTGGGCTTCATGGTTCTAGATTGACTTAGGATCTCCTGACCACTGCGGTTCAGCTCAAACAATCGCTTCCTGATGACCTCACAAGACCATTTCAAGTCATACAGGAGAATGTCTTGAATAAGCATACGTCCTCGTGAGAGTGCACGGTGCGAATACCATATTCGAGACTTGAAATATCACGCCACATTGTTATCTCAATTTATATCTTCGCAACGCTAAGCTCTGACACATTATCATATTCCGTTAGTTATGCGCAAGATCCCAATACAAAGATCACCAATTTACTTGCACCAGTTCTCAGAATGGCTTCTAAGGCAACACTGGTATCCCGGATCGCAATTATCGGTGTTGGGCAAGTTGGCACTGCTGCCGCTTATTCTATTATTCTTGCTTCGCTTGCAACTGAATTACTCATAGTTGATGTGAACAAAGATTTGAGGGATAGTCAGGTCTTTGATCTTTGTGACGTTAGCTACTGCTCCAATAGTCAGACAACAGTACGAGCAGCTACTCATCAGGAAGCGCGCGAAAGTGATATCGTGGTTATCACCGCAGGTTCAAAGTATAACAGAGGTAAGAAATCGCATCATATGTGGTTGATTGAATACATGTGTGACCATGATGGGTCTGACGGAGGTCTAGGAGAAACTACAGTCCAGCACATGTACAAGAAGATTTCGATTATCCGCAGCATTGTCGAAGAAATGAAACCATTCAAAAGCGACACTATTCTCCTCGTGGTGGCAAACCCCGTGGACCTTCTCACATTCTTCGCATACGAGCTCTCCGGTCTACCAGCATCACAAGTTCTAGGCTCAGGGACATTTTTAGATTCATTACGAGTACGAAATCTGTTGGCGCAAGAGATAAAAGTACGATCCATTTGCTCCAGTTATGCGTAAATCTCCGCTAATTCTCGATTAGATCACGCCCGCTTCGATCGGTCTCTACACAGTTGGCTTGCACGGAGACTCACAGATCGTTGCATGGTCAGGGGCAACTATTGGAGGCGTGCCAATGAGCAAAGTACTTGGCGCCAATGCATCTGAATGCGAAAATGCTGCAAACGAGGGCATGAAAAGACTAGAGACAATGATTCGGGTAAAGGGATCGACACCTCTCGGGATCGGAGCTGCCGTATCCAGTATTTGCTCTTCCATCACGAGTGATCAACGAAACATTCGTCCTATATGCTATATGCAGCCAGAGTGGGAATGCTGTTTCAGCATGCCGGCAGTCCTTGGGCGAGCAGGCGTCGTGAAGAAAATTGACATGCCACTAGACAGTACTGAGAAGATGGCTCTGGAGCAGTCAGTCAAAGGACTTAAGGCTACCATTGAGAATGTCCGTCAGAACCAGTGAAGATGGATCAACGTGGCAAGATATAGCTGGTTCCATGAAGAATTATCCAAATTTCATTCTTAAGGAAAGCTTCGTGTCCATCTTTCTGAATGATTCAACTGAATTATTCCAGACTCAGGATGATAAGTAGGACATCCTATTACTCGGGGTGTACTAGATTCTCTGAGGCTTGCTCTGATCTACACAAGCTACGCTCGTCTGCATCTCAAGACAGTTCATGCAAACTGTAAGATGTAAGTGCTGGACATGTCGGGAGTGTGGGCAGTTTAGGCTTGTTTGAAACTAGTGAGATATTGCATTTTATCAAGATTATAGTACACTCCATCTTGGTATGAGAATAAACTACATTTGATATTGTGCTTTAATCTGAAAAAGAGAGTGCCATGCAGTTTGCGAAGGTTCAAATGCAGCAGATACAGTACAGTTGTTCGAACATTCATATGAGAGACATTTTTGATTGTGGTGCAGTAAATATTGGCCCAATGAGAGAGTCATGACCCCACTCATAACATGTTACTTAAGTTTGGAAACCCGACTATGTAGTCATTAAAGCATATTTGATTCGTTGGTGATAGCAGAAAGGCGTTCCTGCTCGCTAGCAGCTGCGTATGACTTGACTGAAGCAAAGCTGTCTGGGCTGACAGAAATAGAATCGATGCCAGCTTTTACCAGGAACTTTGCAAATTCCGGATGGTCACTTGGCGCCTGCCCGCAGATTCCAACCTTGCAGCCACTGTGGTGTGCCGTTGCGATGACCTGTGTAATCATCCATTCGACGGCCGCGTCTTGCTCGTTAAATAGGTCTGCCAGCTCAGCAGAGTCGCGGTCAACACCGAGCGTTAACTGAGTTAAATCGTTCGAACCAATTGAGAATCCGTCAAAGTAATTGGCGAACTCTGCGGCCAAGATGACGTTGGATGGAATCTCACACATGACATATACCTGCAGGCCATGTTCGCCGCGCTTGAGTCCATGGTCCGCCATCGCGTGCAGTACTCTTTCCGCCTCACTGATGGTCCGACAAAATGGAATCATTGGTATAGCGTTGGTGAACCCCATCTCTTCCCGTAGTCGCTTGATAGCCAAGCACTCGAGTGCGAAACCCTCTTCATAGAGTGGCGAGTAATAACGGGAAGCCCCACGGAAGCCAAGCATAGGATTTTCCTCATTTGGTTCAAATTCAGCACCCCCAATGAGCCCGGAGTACTCGTTTGTTTTGAAGTCACTCATGCGAACTATCGCGGGTTTAGGATAGACTGTTGCGCAAAGAGCCGCAAAGCCATGCGCTAGCTTATCAACAAAATAATTCGGTTTATTCTCGTATCCAACGGTCAAGTTCGCTATTTCTTCCTTGACTTTCATATCCTTCAACTGATCAAAATGGACGAGTGCCATAGGATGAATCCGAATAGCATTTGTCACGACGAATTCCATACGGGCAAGCCCAATCCCGTCAGTCGGAAGTCGCCACCAGCGGTATGCCGCGGCAGGATTGGCGAGATTGATCATAATTTTTGTGTTTATGGATGGGAAATTTGCGAGATCCAAGGTCTCCGTGGCGATATCGGAGATGCCTTCATATACAAAACCCTTGTCACCTTCTGCACAGGACACTGTTACATCTTGGCCGGTATGAAGAACGTAAGTTGCATTGCCAGTGCCTACTACAGCTGGAAGCCCAAGCTCGCGGCTGACAATGGCCGCGTGCGAAGTGCGTCCGCCGTGGTCTGTGATAATGGCTTTGGCACGCTTCATAAGAGGCACCCAGTCTGGGTCAGTGGTTTTTGTCACCAAGATTGACTCGTCCAAAAAGTCTTTGGCGTCTTTGGCTGTTTCAATCATACAGAGGCGACCAGACACAGCAGCATCCCCAACTGAAAGACCGGCTGTCAGAAGTGGTCCTTTCTTGCTGATTCTGTAGGTTCGGAGAATACCAGCGTCGCGTCGCGAGTGAACTGTTTCGGGCCTGGCTTGGACGATAAACAGTCTACCTGTGACACCATCCTTTGCCCATTCGATGTCCATAGGACATCCATAGTGTTTTTCGATTATACATGCCCAGCGGCTTAATTGAATAATTTCCTGGTTCCCCAACACAAGCGCAGCACGCTCTGCCTTAGATGTCGGTATATTGCGGGTCGGGATACCGTCACCTCCATAAACCATCTTCAATTTCTTGTCACCTCGCTTTTTTTCTATGATTGGGACGAGGTTCTTATCCTTCAGTAATGGCTTGAAGACTTGGTACTCGTCGGGATTGACGGTTCCTTGAACGACATTCTCTCCTAGCCCCCATGCTGCATTGATGAGCACGATCTGGTCAAAACCACTTTCAGTGTCGATAGAGAACATGACGCCGGAACCACTCGCATCGGATCGGACCATACGTTGGACGCCAATGGAAAGAGCGACACGCAAATGGTCGAAGCCTTTGACCTGTCGATAGCTGAGGGCGCGGTCTGTAAAGAGCGAGGCATAGCAGCGCCGGCAGGCATTTAAAAGATCGTCCACCCCAGAGATATTCAGAAAGGTCTCCTGTTGTCCCGCAAAACTTGCGTCGGGCAAGTCTTCTGCTGTCGCACTTGACCGTACGGCCACGCCAACATCTTTGATTCCCACTTGAGCTGAAAGATCACGGTAGGCTAGCCTGATCGCATTTACAAGATCCGTCGGCCAAGCACCGCGGAGGAACAGTTGACGTATCGCGTGGCCAGTCTCAGCCAGGCTCGCCTGGCCAGATTTCCACTGTTCAATCAATATGCCTATTTGTTGGCGAATGTCATTGGAGTCCACAAAGTGCCAGTATGCACGCGCTGTAGTCGCAAATCCAGGCGGCACCTCAATCCCTTTCGTTCCAAGGCCAACGATCATCTCGCCGATAGATGCGTTCTTCCCACCCACTAAGGATACATCGTTGCGGGTCACCTCGTCGAAAGTAACGACTAGAGCCTCGGGTCTAGTCGTATCTTTCATGTCTTCTCCTTGATCCATCGATGAATTCATTACCAGATGTGCTGTGCTTGCTATAGAGCACCTTTCCAGTTGGCAGGCAGGTTCAGTTTATGGGCTTGCACATTTCTCTGAGAACTTAGTTGTTGCTGTTGAACGTACTGGAGACGGAAATGGTAGTCAGTTTTCACTAGGGATCTCGTGACATTGGTAGTTATCAGATCCATTCAAGGAAAGGGTATGACGACATGAGCTCAGCTCAAGAGGATCGTATGATTTTACCCTACGTTTACGGAATGCAGTGCCTAGAGCCTTTAAGCCTCTAATGCCTTCAAGGTCTAGCCAAGCGTTCCCGCGGCTTCGAGTGGCGAATGGAATCACCTGTTCCCGGTGTGAGTACAATCAGTGTGCATAATTACAATCTTTGACCTTCGTAGAATGGCCTCGAACTTCGATCAAACAAACTATCGACTACTGTAGAGGCCCATTTGACTATCCTGACAACATGATGCACATGTAGTGATGACGCATCGTAGTTGGGCTGGCGGTTGGGCTGGCTGATACTTACTCTAGACTCCACGAAAAGAAAGTTCGAATAGCCAGTGCTATTTATGACAATAGTTTGGCGTGTTTACTTGAAAACTGCAGCCTATGACCAGAAGATTCACATGAATCCAAAATGAAAACCGTGTTGCCCAATTCTGGTTTTGCTCCCAGTCGAATTCCCGGCCATTTTCAAGCTTGGCTTATCGGCAGTGGGATTGCTTCTCTTGCCGCAGCTGCGCACTTGATCAATGATGCCAACATTCCTGGCTCTGACATCTATATCCTAGATATGCACTCTGGTCCAGGGGGAGGGATGAACCCGTCCGGTGATGTTGTAAACGGATATTTTCTTCCCTTCGAATGCCATCCACATTTTCAAGGCAGCTGTATGGAAAGGTTTTTATCTTCTGTTCCGAGCCAGACACGGACTGACACATCCCTGATGGATGCGGTTCGAACCTTTAAAAAAGTCGAACGGCCGCCTCCACAGGACTTTGCTCTTGTACGAGCACTAAAACATGGGGATTCAAGCCCAGAAATACTTCATACCAAAACCATCCATATTGGAGCGAAGAACAGATTGAGCCTCATCAAGTTGATATTGGAAAGTGAAAAAGCAATCGGATCTAAGACAATCAAGGATATGTTGGATGAATCATTCTTCAAATCAACCTTCTGGATGATGTGGGCCACGACGTAAGTGCCTTCGCCCGGGGATTACCAAAACCATATTTTGCCTAATCTGGTTCATCAGCTTCGGACTACAGCCTTGGCACAGTGCTATTGAATTTCAGAGACACCTTCGCAAATATCTAGAGGACATTCATTCGCTTAACAATCTCCAATCATCAAATCGAACAGAGTATAATCTCTACGAGTCCATCATCATTCCTGTCACTGCTTATTTAAAAGATCAAGGGGTTACGTTCTGTTTCAACGCTGAGGTAACAAATTTAATGGTTTATCCCGAGAGTGACCCATGCACTGTCACCGGAATTGAGGTAGTCGAGGACGGAACGAAACGCCGGATCCCAGTACGCCTTGATGATATAGTAATTGTCACTTTAGGCTCGACCAGTGCGGGTGCTGCTCTGGGGACTAATGTCTCTTCGCCTCCTAACTTGTCCGTCAATTGGGAAGATCGGATGTTTCGTGACTGGCGACTATGGCAGAAGCTCGCTCAGGTTTCTCCGAAGTTTGGGAACCCCACCAATTTTCTGTGTCAAGGTTTGCAGTCTACGGTAGAATCTTTTACCACGACATTCGATGGACCCGATTTCATGGTGCTATACGAGAGACTTACCCATGACCGACCAGGAACAGGGGCGAAAGTTTCTTTGACGGAAAGCAACTGGTCAATCACCATCAGTGTTCCCCATCAGCCGGTTTTTCCAGGCCAACCACAAAATACAAATATCATTTGTGGGTATGCCTTGAGCCCACTTGAGGAAGGCAACTACGTCAAGAAGTCCATGTACGAGTGCTCTGGAGAAGAGATTCTTATCGAAGTACTCTCCTATCTGGATTTTCCCATCGAATCCATCTTACCCAGTTCAAAAACCATCCCATGTGGAATGCCATTGGGGACTGCTCCATTCCTGTCACGTTATGACTGGAATCGACCGAAGGTCATTCCGCAACACACCACCAACCTTGCATGTATAGGTCAATTTGTCGAGATACCTGACGATGTCACTTCCAGTATGGAGTACAGTGTACGTGGTGCGCAGATTGCTGTAGCAGAGTTAATGGGGTTGCCACGGAAATCTGAGAAGATCCAGAAAAATATATTGCTGGAGGTCCTGGATCTGATACTTTGACACTCGTTGACTGGGAGTAAATCCACCCAATTCATTAAACATAACAGTCTTTCTTTTATTATATTAGATTGAATTACTGTTTATAGAGTACTTTCATTTCAAAGCATAAAAAGCTTAATTCTAAGACGGCAACATGAGCGATGAGTTTACGCTATGCAACTTAGGTCTCATTTGAAACGGCTTTGAAATTTGAAATGTGGGACTATCGAAGGGGAAACCCAGGGGTGACACTGTATGCCAGCCACAGAGCTCTGTGAGATAGAGAGAAATCAGATAGATGCAGTAATTGTACAAGAGGAATACGTTTTGTGTAGCTTCCTACGAAGATGATTATATAGGTTACATAATTCTTAAGCAATACTAATTTGTATCTAGGCAATACACCCAACCCATATGCACTGGCTTTGAGGATCCTGAGAAATAGCCAGGTAGGCAAGGATTATGGTTCCTTACCTTGAAAACCTGGATATGAGTAAAACGAAAATATGAATTAAATGATAGCGGACAATAGGACTTTTAGCGATCCCAGACGGTAGAGATTCTCGGTACGTGAAGTACCTGGAGCCCCAAGTCTCCATAAACTGGATCAATCCCTGAAGGATGCAGACATTAGTTACTCAGCATTCCATAATTCAAAGACAATTAATAATTACCTCGTAAATTGATTTCTCTCTCCTTGTTCGCTCGCGCCATTTCCTCCAATTCTTGGTCCGCTCTCATCCTATCCGTTTGACGCCCCTCAGGTACAATAGAAGAGGTTTCCTTGCGGGACCGGCCGATTAGGAGAATTTGGGCATTAGCATATTCGATAAGCTCAGGCCTTAATGGGACCCAGCGATAGAAGCCAAATATTTCTCCAAACCTGTACATAGGGTCAGGTACATTGAATTATAATAGTAGATAGCGCTCTTAAAACCAAGACCCACCTTTCAGGATAGTTTGGGCCTTTAGGAAGGCTAACAGATGACGGACTTGAAAGTTTGGGGTTCTTCGACTGCACAAGCCAACTCCCTCGTGGGCGGAGACCCAAATCTTGCTGGACTGGACCAAGCGTTTGAGGATTTGTCAGAATATATGACAAATAGGAATTCCGCTGCGCTGAGGTGATTGTGTAGATGCCTTTTGCAAACAGCGTCGCGTCTGGCATGGTTCTTGCACCGTAGGTCTGGGTGTTATACTCTGCTCCAGCAATCAAGTCCTTTTCAAGTTCCTTCAGGGTTATACCAGCTTTTTCAACGAATGCCATTTCCTTGATCCGGCCTGATGTTGGAAAAACTTTCTTGGGGACCACAAGCAGTCGAAATTTGGTGCCTAACTCTGTTAAAGTATCCCTTTGAATTGAGCCTGATTTCCCAGGGGTTGGACGGAGAACAATGAAACTTCTCGCAACATCATTGATTCCACGAGCCCCGAGTAAATTGACCCGGGATCGATAGAAGAAGTAAATAAGACCTCTTTCAAGAGTCTTGAATGACTTAATATCTTCTTCGCCTCGGTATTTTGGACCCTCAGTCATAGGAATCCTATCTCTAAGACTTTTCTTTTCGAGTTCTTCAGGGAACAGTAAGGTCTCTTCAAATTTGACTGTAGGCTCGGAAACCCCCCTGTCCTTTTGTTCAAAGCCATTGTTCATATGTTGGTGAATCATTTTGGCGGAGGTTTTCTTGGCTTTGTTCGGTCCAGGGCTTTTAACGGTCGATCTTTTTCTTTTGGTGCTGGCCTTTTCCTCGGTCTTTATATGGGAATTTCCCAGAACAATCTGATCATTAGACATCATAGTGCTGAAGTTTTATTGAAAACTTTTTGTTTCAAATTATTTATCCCAGGTAAACCGAATACGTCAAAGTTTTACCGAGAAGTAAATATATCAAAGGATCAAAAACTTCAGTCTGTCTCACAAAATAATCCCTTTGGAAAGATAGACACTTAAGGAAATGGGTCTGGTGTAGACAGCTTTGATGAGATGGCTTGGGATTTATGGGGTCAGAACAGACAGAATCCTCTATTCGGAGAATTATACATATAATATATACGGCTAAAGGTATTCAAGGGATTGTGAGTAACGGAATTACCTGAGGTCCAGCTGACAGAATCCTAGAGACTTTTCCCGGGAGTACCATCGCATGCAATTACTCCCATCCCTGGTTCTTGTGCATATGGCAGATATGAGAAGCGGAAGGCCGCTCCGAATTCCTACGTCCATAGCAGAAGTAAAAAGTTCTTACAAAGTGAAAATTTTTCTGAAGTTAGATGGAATAGCTTTGGTGACAATTCTTTTCGCTGTCGCGCGTTTTCGAGTAGCTGCACGCGGAAAAATTGGTCGGTAACTTGCCACCCACCACGCATCATCTGCGAGGACTAGGCCGATCTAGACTGGTAGCTTTCTATAAAGCCCAATATGGGATTAAAATCGATATGGCTCATTGGCTCATTTCATTATTTATCACGTACGATCATAAGACAAAGATTTCCTATTGTTTGGTCAGAAGTGGTCACTTATCCATGCACAAACTCAACCCCTGGGTGATGGTATGTCCATCGACAACTTGGCAATCTAGAAATATGAAATACAACTGTATAAATCACGTTGGCCGGAATCTCATACATAGTGTCAAATATCAATCTAAACGGAATCTCCACACAACAGTGTGGTTAATATGATTTGAAGCAATTAGTTGTCTAGAGTATCAGCATGACTGAACTCTGGACCTTCATGACCGAAACGCGTGATTGTCTCAATGAACCACAGTTTTGTGACTCGAGACCAGTGACAGTTACCGAGAACCTACTCGACCACGATAGTCTTGCGGGAGCCTGGAGATTCATAAGGTGTATGTAAGGGCTAAAAGTCAATAAGTTCTCGAGATAGGCTATTCTGGATCTCAGAAATGCCTAAAACTGGGGTAGACTTGGATAAACCGGCATATTACAAATGCAACATAAGGGCGGCATCTCGCTACGAGTAGATATATGGACATGACTGTGCGAGACTATTTTTAGGTACCTTTATTCGTTCCAGAATCATCAGACGTTGATTTTGTAGTGAAGAGGGATAAAAGCGATGGCAGTCTAACCTAGCAAATGGGTCGAGTGGTGATAAGCACATCACCAAACCCCCAAACCTGCACTCAAAGGTGACCGAGCCGATCAATAATATATTTTAGAAGGTAAGATATGGGTAAACCAAATACAACAGTATTATACCCAGATCATAAGTATGGGCTAGTTGGGCTAGTTGAGAGGCTTCGGACTCGCTCGCTGAATAGAATATAGATTGGTAAATTGCTACTCTGCCTTTTATGGTATCCGTACACCCGAGGTCATCTAGACTACAAGTATTACGTACGTGGGACCACGATACATATCTGAAAACGGAATCACTGCTGGTCCATACCCCGAAGTTCGGCCGAGACCCAACACCAGTGCCTGAGATCTCTGATTTGCTAGATCTATAGAGCATTATCTGCATATTCTATGACCTTTGGCCTATTACTTACGAGGCCAAGGGAGACTAAAGTATCCAAATGTGTTTGCATGTCCTAAATGTTAGTTACACATGACTGCAGCATGGCAGGGAACGTTAGCTCCTACGCCTGGATTGAGACGCTGTACGGAAGATATCCATCAATGCCGTGTTCAGCGGCCATCAGCTAGACTAGTAATATGAACAGGAGCATACATATCAATGTGCGAAAGTATTCGCTAGCAATCCTATATGGTTTGAAGCGCTTCAGAACCACCTGTCTCCCACATATCTAACTTTTTTCTGCACTGTTCCATTCTATCCAGGACCACATCGCGGAAGCTCGCCATCGGCAAGAGTGTACTTACAGGTATCGGGGAACAGTGCTTCTCGTAGGTTTTTCAGTTCGACTTGAAGTGTTCCTACTTTGCCTCGGAGCTCCGCGATACAAGTGTAAGCCTCGTCAAGAATTTCAGTTCTGGTCATCCTATTTGTCTTGTCCTCAGCGTGATGCCTGACTATATCTTTCAAATGCCGAAACCCACGATCCAGATTTTGCCGATACCGCTTCTCCACTTCGTTATGTGAAACTCTCCGGTTACTCCTTTCACAGAAAGATTCATTCCTGAGACCACATCTCGGACCTGGTGGCTGCTCCGCATGTGAACAGGATGAACCAGAATCTGCTATATCTGAATCAAAACCTTCGGTGGAAGTATGATATAATTGTTGCCGGGCATCACATCTTGGCATTTGTGGATCTTCTTCCGTGGCTTCTGCGTAATTGTACGGACCCCAAGTTGGATGCATAGCTAAGGGTAATGAGAAGGATGCGTCTGACTAAGAAATATGAGCCAAGATCGTGCAAATCTAATATCAAGCGTTACGTACGCCCGAGGATGTATTATCGCTGAACAGATTGTCCAGAATACTTAGTGGGCTTCGTGGATAGGTGTATTCTCTTGAATTCATGGGTGCATCTCCACTAGCTTCACCTTCTGGAACCGAGAAAAGATGTGAATACATGTGAAGATCATTGGAAGTGAATGAATTTTCGAACTGAAATGGTTTGGTCGGGGTCAACCAATCCGCGACAGATTGTAGCGGCAAGTCTTCACGGTCAGCCATCGTGGATATATGCGGTTACTAGAGGGATTTAGCAGAGGTAGTTCGGGGATTCTGGATTTATATACATGGATTGACAATTGAACAGAGGCCAAGTATGAAGGGCCTGATAGTGAAATGAGTGGACCAGTTCTGAATCCGGTTTATAGTGTTGATATTGATTCGAGATTCACACTCATATTACATTCTCCAACAAACTCTAATAGTTATAAATGAGCATGGTCTCATGATTCAGTATTCTCAAAAATCGTCGGATCAGTTTTATGCTCATCCGTGTTTCAACTAAAGATGGCGAATTTAGTAGGAAAACTATGCACAATCACAGTAAGGAGTTGCAATAGCTCTGTGACGGGAAAAACTTATTCAAGACACGGGTGTTTCATACCATCAATATCATCAAGTTTTGTTCGCCCTAGCAAAGGTTCTTGTTCATGCTCTTGCCATGTATAATAAAAGGGAATGGGCCGTATGTGAACAGAAATCCACCGTACCGTGTGAGCCAGACAACTAAAAGAAAGCGATCGTATTAGAAAGGAATAGTCGAAGTGAAATGTTGGTTGAAGGCGCCGAGACGAATTAACAATTATCGGCGACTATTCGAACGGTCCAATGAAAATGTTGGAGCCACAGTTCTCACATCTGGAACTAAAGTTTCGAGACTTATGCCCCGATTTCTGCCGAGAAGGAGAGTTGCTTATTGGCCGGGTTCTTTGATCCGTTCGTTGGAACGGACTTGAGATAGTGAACTAAGTGGCATCCTGCTACCATTAATTGATTACGGCCGAGAGGATCCACCGACCGAATGAATCCCTAACACCTTTTAATACGGGCCAGGATCAATTGTGAAGCGTCGGTACTTTACATAGCCATCATCTAACTATAATCGAATGGCCAGCTCCGTTTATGAACAGTAAATTATGTGTGTATTTATCGAAGTAAGTTCGGCGACTTCAACTACCCCTATGTTCCCATTACCATAGATGTGCTACATGGTATGTATCTTCTTTTACCTAATGATGCATTTTCTTGGTTTCAATTTTGCCATTTGAAGAAGTTGCTTGTGGCTATTTATTACTAGAGCTAAGGATTAGCTAACTTTCTGTTTGATAGTGTGTACACTCCTGTTTTGCTGTTGGTGTAGTGGCTCCGGGTATTTAGTGACTGCTCACTAGTAATCAGGACTTCTCGTTGGCCAGCAGCTGTTATGTTTCTGAGGATAGGCTTTTCTCGATTGAAGGAAATACACTTCGTTTATTATCTTAATGGTGCCATAGTGTATATTTTCAGTTTCACGCATTCTCTTATCTAGGATACAGATGGAATCCTCATAGGTGTGAGTGCCAAGAACGTAACAATTGTTTCTTTTTGGTTGCTTATATTGCGTTCCATTGGTAGGGTTATCTCGTTGGTTAAAGAATAGTTTATGTTCTATGGCTAGGACGAGTAAATAGCTAGTGCAGTTTATAAATATTAATAAAAAAATAAAGTAAGGAAGTTTGAATTTGAAAAGAGAATTTAGCAGTGAAGGGTGGAGAGTACTACAGCTTCAATTTATATCTGAGATACTATATAGAGGCAGCCGCGGGGAATTTAGTAGAGAAGAAACTTTTTCGTGTGGTGCTAACTTACAAATAAAAGTCTTTGTATTTTTAATTTCAATTTCAATTTTAATTTTTT
>Ga0102593_1000623_pt1 | contig 53189 bp, 19 predicted proteins | sample AraplaCol_mMS_r2_2_FD_76862 | JGI IMG/M metagenome (GOLD analysis project Ga0102593, IMG submission 76862) | Arabidopsis root microbial communities from North Carolina, USA - plate scrape MF_Col_mMS_r2 (SPADES assembly) (version 2) | ecosystem: Host-associated > Plants > Roots > Endosphere... | reverse complement strand
CCTCCTCCCTCCAACCCAACGCTTTCACAATCTCGTTTTTCGCCCGTCCACCCCGGTCGTTGCAGCTGAGGCATTTTTGCTATTGATCCGGGTCGCAGCGCTCCGGGACTTCGCCACCCCCTTTCTCAAGAGCCTTTGTCATTGTCGGCTGCTCGGTGCTTCTCGTAATCTCGATCCACCACGCTCTCGGATGGACTTCGTTGGCTTTGACAGCGGCACGTAAGATAAGCGGGCTCTTTGTGACATAGAATTTCGGGCTGACCGTCAGAAATTTGGGCCGGTCGACTGGGAGTTGACTATTGCAGATACCGATATCTTTGATCTGCGGTCTTTGAAGACTAATGTCCTGCTTTAAACCAGTACACTGCGGAACTGATCAGATTTTCTCACTTCCCGTATCCGAAGACCGATTCTGTATCGATGATTTCACTGGCTACGATTGCGACAGTTTTTGACGGTCGTTTCAATTCGGTTTATTCAAGAACTAAACGATAGTTAGTATCGAACATTGACTAAATATCCATTCTCCTTCACCACCAGCTATTTTTAGCGCACTCGATTCTCAGACTACCTGATTCCGAGATCTTTACTATCCGATCTTCGTAATCACCTATACTCTGGGACCATTACTTATACTGACTGTACGATTTATTGGAAAAGAAGATAATAGACTTGTATTTGTCCCTAAGACCCGATCATATCCAGATCCGACTTGTATTCTTGGGTTTGATTGGCAGTTACTGGGTATACAAAAGTGAATCTGGCTAGCCCTGTCCTGGATACAAAAGCTCCCGCGGAAGTCATTTGTATAATCTTGTTACTCGTGGTATCGGAGAGATACAATACAGGACCGAAATGGAGATATCTGAGCTCTGGTTTGATCGGAGAGAGAAAACTCGATAATTATAGCGAGGAAATATTATAGAATTTGATACCAGTTTTCCGAGTGGCCAGCAGTCTAAATTGCACTCTAAGAATACGTCCGCCAATACTTGCCTTAATATAGCCACTTCACTTTTAGCCCGGATTTCCACGGTCTCTATCTGTTTCCCCTAAAAGTACAAAACAGGGTTTCTCGACGATTTAGAACAAATATCCATTGCAGAGACACTCCACTTTCAAGACAAAACGAAGTACAGTCAGATATATAATTTTTACCAAAACTTCACCATATTGGATCCGAGCGTGTGTTAGCAGAGATAAGACACTGAAATATCGTCCATACTGAGGATTGATGGAATCCGGGGCCGCTACAGTTTAGCCAGTGCATTAATTCCTCAATCTGACAGAATATTTCTGGTAATATAGATTTATAGAATTTGCACATGGATCAAATAGTCAGATACCAATTGAAGCAGTTCTTATAATCTTATTAAATCTTCTCGTTTTAGTATAAAGTTGATAGAGCTTATCCAGTTTATAAAACGGTCTGCCATATAATATTATTCGTTCGAGCGAGATACCCTAACCAGTTGATCTCCAGAAGATATTTTTTCGAGATAGTCACTAGTTTATTGGAACCATAAACCAATATTGTCTGGATAATCTTGATAACAGATTAAAGTAATTTTCAAAAGTTCTAGACCGAGCTAGCTAGTAGACTATATCGCATAATAGATTTCGTTATATCTGGCGATAGTAGAAATATATCTAGTAGTACAGCTATCTGCTCGATAAAATCTTGCAACTTAAATTACAGTGGTGGTACTGACTAACTACTGATCTTTGGCAATAATAGATCAGACAAAGATACTAATAAAAATATTGGCAAGTTTCAGGACGAGAATACGCGGTCGCCGAACAATTAGCGAATACTGGCCGCGACGAGCCAGGAAAAGCAGAAAAAAACCACAAAAAGTTAATAGAGTATTTTTACCGGACGCCGATACAATTGTCGTACGGCTCAGTTCTATATATACGTCGTGGCGAATAAACAACAAAAACCAGTGTATACGGTGGAATCCAAAGCTTGTCTCAAACTGATATTTCCTATATTATTTTGTAGGTCTAGACGAGATAGATCTAGCTCGCGATATTATAAATCAGAAAGAGATTCTATTGTTTCAGAATAGCCAGTGAAACAATTTTCTGACTAATATTCAGGGTTTACTCCAGATAACCAGATCTAGATTTCGAGAGTTCTAGACTCAGAATAAATACATTTTTTATACTATATATACAAAACTTCCTGCTATTCTTTGATCCAAATATATCCCATTATTTCCGTTTGCGTCTATAGACATATAATATATATCTAAGCTGTAGTACATCGGCTATTTAGACTCTATATAATAGCACAGAAGTGAGCGATGCAAACGGAATTAATTTTCCAAAAAAAAAAAACTATCGATAGAGATATTTTGATTGAAGAAAATACCCTGAAGTTATCCGATCTATAATATTGTTTTAGCTGTGTTAAATATCTCTTATAACTGGGGATCAGTAATAAGACAAACTCTAGACTACTACGCAAAATAGATTCGCAATCTATATATAAACGCTAGGCCCTTCTTTTTAAGGACAATCTATACAGCAAAATTTTCTGTACTACAGTATTCAATTATATTTCGACAATCTAACTTATATTAATTTTTATCGCTGCTATTTAAGATACCAAAATATAGCGAAATCTTAGTATTGGATAGAAACCGGTTTGATTTATTTACATTCAAAAATAGAGAAAAGAACTACCTTCAGTATCTTGAGACTGGGCTATAGTTTATATAGAAATTCCTGGAAGATTTGTATATCAGTTGCCAGCTCGAGAACTATACAGACCAATACAATATCAATTTTTCTTTTTCAATTGTTGATATAGCTAGAGTCGATAGAGAATACGAAGTCTACCGACGGCAGTTTCTTTATACAATCAAAAACAAGAGAAGTATTTTCGATATCTCTTTTCAGAAAAGAACAAACGCGTAAACAGTTCCGGTTGGAAAAGTCAAAGTTAAACAGAAAATCGATATTCTAGTTATAGACGACTCTGAAGAAAATTTACAAATTAATAATTGGGAAACGATATTTTTCTCTTTTCAAAAAACCTACCGTATCTTCTACCAAACAAGATACCAGAAAGAAATATTCCAGATATCAGATAAAGAATCCGTTTTTACAAAGTTGATCGAGAATAATAGCTTCAAAGAACTTGTTATTATTATAGATACCAACGATCTACAGAATAACAGAATACCGATTCGCCGAAATTTATTTTGGGAGATAGCAGTTGCTGAGATTATCAATAATTTTGGATCAATCAAAACTCTACTACCGGTATCAGTCCCAGAAAATATAGAGACCAATATCAAGTGGATAATTTGTTTTGGTTGTACGGATACTATTGTTATGCCGTCAAAAAACCAGATAAATTATCTATACTTCAATCCTCAAAAAAATAAAAATAATTCCAGTTAAATACAGTTTCCAGATACAGTACTACTCGGGCCAGTCTTCGTCAGTGGATTGGTATATAGTACGCTAAAAAAAAGAGACAAAAAAGATAATATTTTTGAGTTAGCGGCGATCAAAGCAGACTTAAACTATACCCAGTATATCTCTGATCACTATATAGATAAATTTAAAGATCAGTCCATTGACTATCCGATGTTGAAATTTGAAGACAAAATAAATTTTCAAATCGCTATTTTTACTTTATCCCTATACAAAAATTGGTCCATTTTGGAAGAATATATCCGCCAGGGAAATACAATTGATGAATTATCCAACACAATACTCGAGCTGGGAAAGAAAATTGTCACCAAAGATATAAAAATTTTTTTAAAAACTGTACCGGTAGCTGAATTTGGCGATATTATTACGGCTGACCTATAGAAAATCGAAAACTTCTATCGGGTTTCAAATCGGATAGAAAAATATCTCAAAGAGACTGAGAGATTTTATTTATTATCTAATAGAGAAAGTGAAGATCTCAGCTCTGCAGATAAAAAACCATTTTCTATCGGGGTTTTTGGGGAACCGGGATCGGAAAAATCCTTTGTGATCAAACAGATTATTGAAGATATTATACGAAAGATCCCCGATCCTGAAGAATCCGAGAAGTATCTGTATTTGTACTACAATATTTCACAGTTTCTCGACTACTCTAATCTTCTCGTCGCTTTCCAGAAGATCCGGGACAAAATTGTATCGAATCAGATCTCTATCGTCTTTTTTGATAAGTTTGACACTATATTGAACAGAGAGCTCGGATAGCTCAAATTTTTTTTTGTTTCTATACAAGATAGTGAATTCTTTGATCAAAAACAAAGCCGATCTATTGGTCACACTATATTCGTTTTTATTGGAAATACTCAATCTATATACGAAAAATTTAATTATAACAAAATTCAATTCGTTCTATCAGCCGGAGCAATCAATTCTTTCCAAACTCCCGATAAATCGCCTCCTCGGTCTCAGACTCCTCAGTCTACAGAAAATAGTTGGTCACTATATAGCTACCGCGAGATACAAGAACAAAAGACAGAAAAAAAAACAGATCGAGCTGTCCGAGCTGTGAAAAAACCAGACTTTGTCAGCAGATTGCAAAAACATCTTGATATCCAGAAATACAATAACAAAAATAGTATTCAGCCAAGAACCATTATCCGGCGAGCGATTTTTATTTGTTCCAAGCTAGAAGAAAAGATCAAATAACGGAAAAAAAAAAAAACTAAAGAACAAAAAAAAGATCCAGTTTTCGACCTGGATACTTCTATACTCTATAATCTTTTTGATACTGAGATTTACTTTTATAGAGCTAGATCGGTCGACAATATACTCAGAGACTGTACAGTCCGAGAAAACAAACTTGATTTAACTACAATATCTTCCGGAGAAATAGATTCTAAACAGAGAAATTTCTCTGGGAAAGAAAATTCAACGGAAGATATCTGAAAATTTACGTATATTTGAAACTCGAAACAAAATTTTTTCTAGTCAAAATAGAGTCCAACTTTATAATAAATTTGAACAGGGATTGAGAATAGAGTTTTTTTAAATCTCTTATAAAACCCGAATTTTAACAAACGGATTTTGGTAATACCGCTGTTTGCAAAATAACTTTGGCGCGCTACAAACTATTCTTGATAAATAAATATATCTTATTTTGATTGTTGACTTCAGCAGATCGGCAGAAACTTTTGTTGTCTATAAAATCAATCTATCTAATTCTCTGCAGAAATTATTTGATCGAAGAGACTGGAGATCCACTGTAGAGTCTGACAATAATCTTTTAGAATCTTCCTCTTACAAACCACAAAACTCTGTATAGTACAGAGATCTATAATACAATAACTAGCCAATAAAAATAGCTAACTCAATTGGCAATAGGATCTACAGATCTACCAATCGGATTGTAGTTTGTTTTTTGAGAGTGGATCTTCTACTGTGTTATTTGTTTGCTAGTCAAGATTAACTGTAGTAAACAAAGAGATCGAGTAGCAAGAAAGTAAAAACAAAAATAAAAACACAAGAATAATCCCTTTAGACTTCTATATCTTCAAATTCTCCCAGGCTTTCGTACCAGAAAATCTTTTATACGGATATAAATTTTGCGACTCGCCGAATATCTGTTACCTATCTTTTTCCACAATATCTCAGAAGAATTTTATATATAATCTCGTGTCTAGAGATAATAAATCGAGTATCTTGCGAAAAAGAACAGTCTCCGTAACAAAACAACAATATAAAGTTTTCTATAACTATACAGAATACCAGGGAAAAAAAACCAAGATTAAAAGAACTTATCGTGAGATATAGCAACTATACTAATATATACTATACAGTATTCCGGTACGATACTCTGTATAAGATATATCACTAACAAATACAAGTATATCTATAATCAAAACAGTAATCGTAGATCTAAGATATATATTTCTTGGCTTTTGAATTTTCAGACCGCTCTTTGTCGTATAGTCTCCTGATTCGTTCGGGAGTTTATAATAAAATATCTTACTTGCTGCAAGATATTCAAAACCCGAAAACAGACCAGAAGACAATCAGATACCTTGTTCAAGATAGACGATAAAACGAGTCGCTTGATAGTTTTCCTTTCCTCCGATATATATATCACTGATACTATAAATAGTCAGTTTCTTGTGGATTGAGCTGCTGTCTATTGCCAGTCACCAAATTTTTATTAGATCTAGTATAGTATAATAGAATCGGAGATAGTATTGAATATCTGTAACAAAAAAGTAAATATCAGATCTTTATCGTAACGGTCAAACAACTAGAAAACACAAAACCTTGTATAGTCTGAAGACTATACAGAGTAGTAATAGCAGTATTTAGTATAAACAGCAAAAGTCTTGATTATTTTAATCGCTTTTAGTGATTACTTCGCAAAAAACCAATAAAATTATAATTTTTTGATCGGTTATATATACTTGAAAAATCACTATCCTAAATAGTTTTTTTGATATTCAAAATATCGAAACGACTCTGACTCGGTTGATCCCAGAAAACACAACGCGATAATATAGAACAACCACTGTTTATTTATTCTCCTTGAATCTCCAGCGGTCTATTGTATACTCGATTATAAAATTTATCAGTCCCGATCTTTGTTATTATATACTTTCTGTGACCAGAACCTTTGTTGGCAATACAATTCACTGGCAGAGATAATGAGACTTGTATATACAGCCGGCGTTCGCGGATATACGATTCTACCCAGATATTAGCTGTATTGTTAGAATTGATTGGCAGATACAGAATAATTGAGCTGTATCACAGTATCTACTATCTATTTTGGGACTCAGATTTCTGTCTCGATCTTTGAACGGCGGAACAATTGGAAACCAGTAATTCTCAATATATATTGTATACAGTCGGTTGTCTCAAAAATTGGAGCAAACAAATAAGAATAGACAGGGACTGGCGATATCTTTTTCTGGATATATTGGCCCAGAATAAATTTTGGAATCATTGGAGAAAATATCTTGATCAGCGACGAAATCGTATTCTATCTAAAATCGGAATCTCGTCTCTGTCTGTCTTATAAAATCAGCTGTATACCGTAATATTTGCTCTATAAATTTGGACAGATAGCCCGCGAATTCGCTGTTCTCGCAATTTTACCAAATTCCAAGATCCAAGCAATAGTTTTTTCTCGCGTTTCCTATACAAAAAAGATCAATTCACAATATTAAAATCTCTTCCAGTTATAAATATAAATATCGTTTCAGAAATAGATATACGAATCTTGTTTCCCTCTGTATCTTTTGGATTTATAGAACAATCTAACAATATATAGACTACTTTTCTTTCGGCTCTGTTACTGTACAAATTTGTCTCCGTAAAAGTAATAAACTCGGTTCCGAAAACAACTCTATAGTAATCAGCGATTCGGAATCTTTTGGATCGTTTTCCAATTCTATTGTTATCTACTGCGATAAATACAACTTCAGCACTGATAGACTGCCTGACCAGTCTTCTTCCGATACCGATATCGAAATTATATATATACAAGAATTTTGGAATACTGTAATAAATAATATTGATCCTGACTCACTAATCGAGGATTTGGAGACTGGTTTCCGTGCTTCATATTCAGATTTCGACGAATTCTCGACAGATAGTCCGCTATCCCCAGAACAGCTACTGGCTGGAGACAGAAAGAACACTATCTTGTCGACTTTATACAAAAATACCTCTGGGATTTCTGGTGCAGTTTCTGCCAGCCAGATTCTACCTTACACTTGCTCCAGCTTAGAGCAGAACCAGACAGTCAATCAGCTGTTATCAAGGGAGTTCTATATTGAGAATATTGGACGGATTGACCAGATAGAAGATAAAATTGCGCAATTAGGATCGCCCTCAAATACCATCATATCGCGTATTGAGAATAATACAACAAGTGATTGTGCAATAGAAGAATATACTGGTTGGTTTGATATCGATTCTGTTCAGCCAACAGAAATAGAAGAATCCAGGACCGATCAGATAGAGATAATAGACCTGACTTCGGTTCCCTGTCTCGACGATCTCTTACTCAAGAAAAATAATATTCTGAGAGAGAAACAGAGCTGGATTGATATAGATAAATCCCAGACTGTTAAGCATCAACCAGATATCGGACTTATCGAGAAAATAGATTTGAGATATATAAATCCTTCCGTCTCGAAATCCAAGAATACCGAAATATTCGAACCAACTATCTCAGAAGCCCAGTTCGAAAATCCCAAAAAAAAATATCAATTCGATACAGAATTCTCTGCCACAAAGATCAACAGTAATATTGTTTTGTCTGAGTCAGAAGATAAAGACCAGCAAAACACGAGCCCCATTATACGCAAAACAGATTTTGTTTTGAAAGAGATCCAGAAATTCTCTCTCAAATATAACTTGGGCTCTTTTAAACAGAAACCCTCTGCAGATATTAGACGATCGGTATATATTGCCAAGAGAGTAAAAATTTGATTATCTTGAGACAAAAAGTATATTCAGTATTTTGTAGTAGATAGATTCACCGTTCTAAACTGTTTGATATTGCGACTTCAAAAGAATATCTATAGATTGATTTATAGAAAAGAACAATAGAATATCAATCTGATAAATACAACTATTGTATCAACAGCTGTGGAGTACAATCTATCTGGCCAGAGATAAATTGTTCTATATCAATTCTTTTTCGAATCGGAGAACAGTAGACTGGTATATTTCTTGGATAAGTTATATTTTCTTGGTTATTTTGTACAGATTCTCTGTTCGTCAGCGTAATCTCCTCTTGTCGCCCGCTCTTTTATATTTTTCATATATATTTTTACCCCAGCCGTAATCTACAATACGCTAATCTATCTTGGATTTTAGTAATCTCTTAGAAATAATCGAAATAACTTGTTATATATTTACACGATTGATATCCGCATCCGTATTTCATTAAAAATATCTATACAATTGATATTTAAGACAGCTACTTTTCGCGTCACTCGACCCCTCGAAGACCGCACTGACCCCTCCACAATCATCGGACTACAGCTGAAAGACCAAAAATACAGAGATATCCCGAATAGTATTATTGCTGTTCTCTGAGATATCAACAAAATCATCGCTGGGGAAAGAAGATGTTAGCAGTAAGATACACAATATATTAAGTTTAAAATATTGTCTATATAAAAATCAATTATATAATTGATCTATTTATACTTCTACTGGAGCAGAATACTCGGAAATATAATAGATAAGACTGTATTGCAGATCATCGTATAAAAATACACAAATATATATTATTAGCGAATCAAAATACGGACAGAATCGGTATTAGATCACAAAAAAAGTCAAGACAAAAGAAAAAATAAAATTCCGATAACTGTTTCACGGCGGCCGTAGTCTTGGACCATATCAAATATTGTACTATATTTTACACCAAATTATACACCGTCTTATACTCTATTGTCAATTGGAGATGAGATCCCCTTATCTATCTAGTACTGAAGTAGTTAGTTAAATAGTCAGCAGTAGAGTTTCCAAAATAGTCGAGTTTTTTCTAATCTCTCAAAACAATTGTTGTCCCTGTATCCGATATTGGTATCCAGACAAAAAAACAGACAATCGTCGAATATCACAGCTCAGTTCTGATCTTTTTTTTTCTGATCTCTGTACACGGATAATTTCTCTCTTTTCCAAACAATCTTGGGCTTTGTCCTGCTGGCAACTTATTATATAGTTTGCTTCTTATCTTGCTCGACCAGCAGCTACAAAAATATACTACAAACTCTAAAACCGCTCGACTACGGATACACAGATTGGCGGATCAGTAGCCAAAGAGCAGCAGATCTGTATAATTCTGGTATCAGACTTTGGACAAAAGAAAATCTCGAAGATATAGAACAACAATTGCGCCAATTCTATATAATGGAGCGATTTTCAGTCCGTCGAATCGATGGAAATATAGTCCAAATTTCCAATCCCATATACCAAATACAGAATCCTATCTGGTGGATATAGTATTCTGACCCAACTTCAGTTTGCAATCTAAGTTTTTTTTAGAAAACTCTATATCAAATATCAAGAATATTGGCAACTTGTGAAAATACAATCCAACAGCCCAATCGAAATTTATCTATACTCTTATATTGTGGATTGGAGCAATCAGACTGCACGAAACTTTCGAGAGCTTATAGTACAGCCTATATATATTTTTTATAAGACAGATTTGTTGTGGCAGATTAGCAAGATCTGCAAATACTTGGTAGCCTTGGTCCAAGATATATTTGGTACAAAAACTGTAAAGAAAGTTCTCTGCTTCGGGCTCGGTGATTTTTGCCGCTCCGTATCTGAATAGCTAAAAAGACAGCACAGTGTTTGGAATAAGAACACTGAGATAAAAAATATTATGGATTGTATAATCCAGTATTCGATAGCTTTTACTATCGCTCAATTTTGCCGTAACAATAAAATATTGTTTGCTCAGGACCCAGATTATACAGAGATCGCGGAAGAAATTCTGATACAGAAGAGATTCAAAATTATTGGAATTTACGGTGCAGAAGGATTCTCGGAAATTGACAAGAAATCGATCATAATATTATTTTTTGCTGCCGCCCCAGTCAAACAGATTATCGCCGATCTTGCGCGGTCTGTATTTATTATTTCCATCGGTTTTGAAGTCTTCAATAGCAATAAATAAGTTCGCTTTTATCGATTCTCGAATTTGTCTAACTATAGTATTTCACAGAAAACTATTGGCAGATACTGAATCTCCGAGAACAAGACAAATATAGTTAGATTATAATATCTATAGTCTTCCAAGCAATTCTGATAACATTGATATATACTCTGCACTGAAAGGACTACAGTTGTATTGTAGACGCCAGCAATCTCTGGATTCGCAACGAACCTGAATTCGTATAATATTATATCTAGAAAAAATAGATCACAAACAATCGCAAATATAAGATAAATTTCAAAATAGAAATATTATATATATATAAAATTTCTGCTACTTGATCCCTTTTTATTCTTTATACACTACAGTAAATTTTGTAATCTATTTTATAAGAGCCGCAGAGTCATTATTCAGAAGAATTTTTGTAACTGGTTGTCGGCCAAACAGCTTTAGTAACAGTAAAAAAACTGCAGCTATTTACTTTTCCGTCTCCAATAATTCAGTTCTTTTTCTTGGAGCAATTGCAACAAAAAGAATATATTCCGCAATCTCCATAGACTATACTCTTCTCTTGTCCGCAGATACAATATTTGATCGCGTCCACGGGATAGATTATATCGGATTGAGCAGCCATAGCGGAGAACAAGACTACAGAGATTAGTTAGAAAACTATCGATCTGTAATAGAGAATATACTGTACTTAAAAAATCTGACAATTAGATAGACACCTGAAGAAAGCGGTTCAGAGAGATTTTTGGCGAACAGAGTTTGAGAATCAAAATTCAATAGAAACGGTTGCTGCAGCAGACTTCAGCTCAATATATACTATAATAGAAGATAAATTTAATTGACAGAGAAGATAGTCTGTCGATCTGGTATTATAGCGATCAAAACCACAGCGTAAATCTTGAGAATTCAAGAGACAGTTATTACTTTCGCACTCTCTTGAATCACCAAAAAAGCGGGGTAATAGATATAGACAGGGTACCAGATCGTAATATTACGCGAGATAACTATATCCAATATTGTTTTGTAAACATCAAATTGTTTCTGACGTATCGGTGATATATATAATACTACTGAGACTGTATTCTAGCTAATCAAAAGATAACGGTTTCTGTATTTGGCGCTAACAAATATTTACAAGTACCAATCAATCGGTATTAGTTATTGAACAGTTTTGTTGAGGTTTTGTTGGTTAACAGATTTCGGCGAAATCCAAATTGGAACCAAGATTCTATCCGTACACTGCTGTTTTTGTATAGTCAAGAAAATCTTACAAATATAAGTGCGGTTTTATTTCGTTATATATATATTGCAATATTCACGATTTTGGGTATTAATAATTTCGTAATTTTTTCTTTCGCGGACTACCGCGCAGACTAATTATATTTGATTACTCAGAATCTGTATAGTTAGAGAGAGAAATCTTTGCAGTTCTTTCGTAGATACGGTTTGTAAATAATAACAGACTTGATATATATCCGCCCCAGTGTATAATAAAAGAAAAACGCGTATACTATATATAGATAGAAGTCCTGCTATTGGGCACTGTTAGTGGACTTTTGGAAATTTCCAAATAATATCTTATTTTTGTTTCGTATAAATTGTGAAGACCAATAGATCCCGACAAAAAAATAGCTATATCAACAGAAAAACCAAATTATATCTTCAAAATATTATAACCGGTCGCTTCAGTAATTGCTATATTCTATTTCTTGATATTGAATATCAAAAAATAGAATATACAGCAAATATACGATACTGTTGGTATATTGGATCCAACTATTTAGAAAATTCTTATATCCATGGAGTATCCATCGATCTTCTTATATTCGTCAATATATCCAGATATTCAGAGTATTTAGAAATTTTCAGATACATTAATATTTGAGTCTTTCCGAGTAAAAAGAGACAATAGTATTCCAAAAATTAGTATTTCGCAATTTTCTCAAACTCCAGGACTTTAGATCTGCAGAACTTTCTAGTCGGGCAATAAATCTTTCTATCTATACCATAATACTCTATATTAAATAGTTTTCTCTGATCTACTAAATCGAGGAGTAATCCAAAACAAATCCATCAGTACCACATTTATCCCCAACCCCCAAACAATATATACGAAATCCTATACAAACAATATAATAGCGTAAATGGCTGCGGTCATCAATTTACTGTTGATTACCAGCGATATATAGCTGTCTTCCAATACCCAAATCGAGATCTATATATATCCCAATCTGGCCGCTTGCGCAATTTTCCACAAATTATCGATACAGCAGACAACAATTTAAATAGCCGCTGCTCTAGTTGTCTAGAGCAAACACCGTCTAGCTCTGAAGAGTCTGATATCGCCGGAATTATTTTCGATTAGATATACTCGACTGTCTATAAAAACTTGGTTTGGAGTTCGTTATTACTAAATTATATAAACAGAAATTGCCAGTATCCAAATATCTTGTGACCGATATCAGCTGATATCTATTTTGAACAAATATTTCAATATCAATAAATTCTGCAAATACAATATATCAAGTAATACAGTCGGTAAAACTATACCGTTTTAGATAGAACTTAATCCGCTGTATATTCTTTTTCCAGTTTAATATTACGCCATTCGCCCAAAATATCTCAGTCGAAAAGAGTAATTTTTTGTTTACGAGAAATTGATTATAATAAATCCGATATTTACGAGTCTGTTCGCGTTTATTTTACAAAAACAAATTGTTCGATCCAAGAATTGAAAACAAATCAATACTTTGTTTATATTCAGTCTCCTAATCTGGAATTCTTCCAGAGAGATCCAAAAATTTATATCATTATCGATTTAGAAAAGGATTCATTCAGAAAATCTCTAAATAGTAATTTTCCATATAAATTTTATCGTATTAGATATTCAGATAGCAAACTGTAGATATATAGACCAGTCCCTTATTTTGGAAATATTTAACAAAAAATACAGAATAATTATTGAATACAAAAAAAATCCATTATTCGAGAATTTTAAAAACAAAATTCGCGCAATAACTGATAAGATCTATTCTTGGGATCGTATCAAACAATAATCTTTAGATCTTTTGGCCTTTCCTTTTGCTATATTTTATCGTGAATTTAAAAGTTAATTTATTCCCAATCATAAAACCGTTTATCTTTGAATATAATCGATTTCGAAACATTAACTCAACTAGTACAATTTCTTGTATTTCGCCGAGAATCGAAAAACTCCAGTACACAATACAGAAAATTATAACCTCTTGAGCTATATACTATCAAAACAGACAATCTTCCCTGGAGCTCCTTGAATTCCCTGGATATCAATTTGTCTCTCAATCTTGAATAATATTCTGGAATTCGTTTATTCTCTTTTTCTGAAAAAACATTTATATGGTCAAGTATATCTACTGTTACTATACACTACTACTCGATCTTTTGTCCCTAAACCAACAAATAAAACTGGAAAAAATACAAATCTGTTGAATAAATCTATAGCAGTGATCTACTATATAGACGGAAATATAACAAAAACCTCTTTCTAGATCGAGTATCTGTTAGAGCTTCGGAAATATATCAAATCTATACAATATAGAAAACACAGAATATATAAATAATACTAGTTCTGTAGCCGCGGTATTTACAGCGTTTCTCTATAGTACCTACTCTATATTATTATAGCATCAGAAATCTCTCCTCGGCATATATCTATTTTATTTTGCTTGGTTCAAGACGATAATTGTGATTATAAAACACTTGACGCGTCCCACTGGAAATTCCACTAGGATTTACTCTGGGGCGTCTTCAATCGATTCTGGGTCCAGTGAAAACCAATCGATTTTAATTCAGATTTAATCTCCCTATTACAAAACGATCAATATAGAAAACCAATTCACAAGATAATCCTCTGTTGTAACTCGAGATATACAGATATAATTACAGTGATTGGACTTTTCTACTCTACGGACCAGTCTAGACTTGACTTCAGTCTCCGAGCCAAGCAAATATACTTACCCCACTTCTTGATATTGAACATCAAGAAATAGAACAGCTAGCTCCTATATATTTTAATATAGACTATATCTATCCATCTCGAATCTCTATACACAAAATAGAGTTCCAAATCGTTTTAGATATCATCAACAATATATCAGATAACTGCCTTCACTTATATACTAATCGGACTATTACTATACTCCGAAGACTTAGTAAACAGCTTCAGCATAACTTCCTTGCTACAACTTCTTATATTTATATCTCTCCAGAATACGCGCCAGATATACTATCTTCTCTATCTCCTCCAAAATCACTACAAAACTGCGAAGAATCTGGGACTCTATATCAGAGAATAAACACTGGAGATAATCTTGATATTTTGTTCTCTGTACAGTCTTATCAATTTTTCTATCTTACTGTATCTTTCAGCGGATCCCCAGAGATCGAGTCTCCAGAAACCAGTGACTATATTCTACAATCGCCACAAATCCAAATACAGTAAATATCTACCAAAGACTCAGCTCGCCGAAAAATTCTTTGGTCAATACAAAAGACTCCAGATAATATTCTCAGTATAATAAATCGGATGAAGCGATTATATACTTGGATTGAAAAATTTATTCTGGAAAAAACAAAAGAAATTGTTTGTGATAATAATTTCTATCGGGATCTTTGTTGGGACTATATTCGGTGTATTACTGGCGATCGATCTATCGGTATCGAGACCAAAATTATAAGAATTCTTGTACTCAGATCGATTGTTTTTCAATTTACAGATAAACAGATAGATACCCAAATACTTCCGACAAAATTCGAGCAGATATATAACTATATCCGATTTCTGAAGAATGGACAGACAGCAGTTTTTCAATATAACAAGAAAAACTTCTTATCTATCGTTCTCGCGCTTGGACTCAAATATCTTACTCTGGAAAGATTTTTCGCCGAACTGAATTATAATACCCCAGAGAGCTACGCGGGGATTTCCGTTTTGACTGGACTGTATATTGATATATTTCGACGATTTCGATACAATAAAATATCGAAGTTTATACAAAAATTGACCAAAAAAAATATTCCCGATCCCAGTATAGAGAAAAACGTAAATTTTTTGATATATATACAAAAAATAACTGTTTGGTTCAACCAATTTCAAGAACAGTATAATTGTGAGTTTAGTATATAAGAATTGTAAGTTGATTATCCGCTCAAGTTTGATATAGTGATTTATAGAACCCAAATATTTTATTCTATTTTGACAATCCAATCGACAGATTCCGATATTTCTCTATCTACTCGCGACAACAAAAACAATTTCCAAAACAAAAATTATACTCAAAGAGAGAATAATATCCAAAAAAATCAAAACCGGATATCGGATTTTGCTGATCTCTTTAAACAAATTTCAACTCAACTATATAATATTTCTCAGATTATAGATAATATTCTCAATAGATCTTGCTTCGATTTCGACAAAATCTCTCCAGAATCCCTTTCTGGTCTTAATATATAATATTGCTTAACAGTCTCTTTCTAATTGCCCAACTTATATATCTATATCCCTAGTTTGGATTTATTTGCGATAACCAATCAATATAAACCGTATATATAATAATATCGATTTATTTGAACTACTTTGTTGTCGAGTATTACTATTCTCTGAATATAGAAGAATATAATAATCTGATACAGATTGCCAACTATATTTGTACTTGCAGAGAATATTTGTATCGCTGGTCTTATTCCGGATTGTATCAATCGGCGTGATTCTCTGTTCGGGTTTTTCTAATAAAAATCAGATTTCTGATAATAAAAAAAGAGATTAGAGATTCTTACTAAAGAAAGTTCTTCGATTCTCGCTATAACTTCTTTTCTATACTCTTGTACCAATATTGTAACGGAGTTTCAATCGGACGGAATAGTAAGAGATTCTGCCATAGATCTATCCAGTTCGCAAATTTCAATATAAATACTTTAGACAGAATCAGATATTTCAAGAAATTCGACAAAATTGTCGGCCGAGTTTAGCGAAACTATAAAAAAAAGTTTGTATTCGCTGTTTAAGCAGTACTATTGGCTATTTTTAGTCTATAAAACCAGTAACAAAAATATTTCAGAGAAAAAAACGATTTATACTCGGCAAATACTGCTGGAGCCAGTTTTCAAAGAATAATATCGGGCAGAAGATCGCGGGGTTGTTCAGATTCTCGAGATACAGAAATTGCGGATAATTATTTTTCCGATAAGTTCCGATCTCGTCCCCCACCAAAACAATATTATCCAAATTATTGCTATATACAGTAAAAGTTATACAATCTCGTTAAATAAACAATTAATTTTTCCGATATATATTGAATCGTAACAAAATTTTATATAATATATTTCTAAATATAGATATTTGATTTTTCGATCTATAGAATCCAATATTCTCTTAGCTCAGAATATTTTTCTGAATCACGGTTTGTTCTGTTTGAATAAACTATAGAAACTTTTGTATTTTCTATAGATCTCTAGATTGTAAATACAATAAATATAAATATAGTATCCAAAGTATTTCCCAATTGAAAACAAGTTTATACGTATTCTTGTTCTCCGAAGTTTTTTTTGGTTTATTTATTTATAATTAATTTTTTTTAAAAGTTTGCGCCGAGTAGCAGAGAAGACAGCGATACCAAAAAGTTACTGTATACATTCTAGATATATTCATTTCCGATAGCGCCAGCAATATCTGTGAATATCTATAGTGGAGATATACTTCAATAACTCCTCTAGCTGCCCAGCTACGGACAAAATAGACGGTCCAAGATTTGAGTAACTTCAGAAATCTAATATATATATTCAAAACAATTTTGGTAAAGTAAATAATTTTGAAACTGACTATACTACAGGCCCAAAATAATTTCTTCTATCAAAACCGAATATTTGCTTAGTATATAAATAATACGTAGTCTATATATTGTTTACCAGAGATACAGAAAAAAATTAATACTTCAGATACTCAAATAGTATTCTATATCTTATAAGAAATTATTTATTGAGAAATTTGTCAATAAACTGAAAAATATATAAAAACTGTATTCAGATTTATTTTGTGCCCACGAAAAATATATGAAAAATATATTTCCGAGAACTCGGAAAATCTGTTACTATTGTCGCCGCTGTAAGATTCGGTACTCTGGTTTTTTTTTTTGTCGATATTGTAGTAAATTGGAGCTAAATTGTAAGAGATTGTTTGATCAGTTCTAATACAGATAAGATATTCCAAACTGACAGATAAAGATTACCAGTAAAATCCATCCGACTGTCAACAAATTTCTTATTCCGAAATAACTCCAAAAAAGATTCTAAACTCTATATAACTTCGGGGTACGGAGATCTGGAATTGTCACCTCACAACTTGGGACCCGAAAGCCATATATTATTACGGTATACCGCCAGTTGGTTGCAGAAATACTCAGTACCGGATAATCCCGCTATTCGCCAGGAAAATTGGAGTCTGTATAATCAACTTCAAGATATTTTTCGATCTCGCGATAATATTGAACAATTAATAACGGTATTTTTCCGCCGTATTTCTCCGGTAATTTCAGATATCCAATCCGTTTTCTACAGACTAACTATATTCAGATTTTCTGTATTGTCGATCAATACAATTTCGAACAGAAATAGCAAATATTCAAATATAACTGTATCTTGTTTATTTTTTCCTGGAATACTCTTCTTCTCATAATTATATTGTTTGTATATCAGACTGACAAAGAGTATAGCAGAGTATACAATAGTATCTCTGTAGAATTTGAGTTATTTGTATAGAAATATCTGTCTCAGAACTATTTCAAAGCTATCTATTCACTTTCTGGATTGAAAATATTTTTGCTGCTCTCGTATTCCTATACTTATCGTGGTTATTCTATTTCAGTATTGGCAAAGATAGTAAAACAAATAGTTTACAAAGTTTGTTTCTTCTATCCAAAAGAGAAATATAATATCTCAAATAGAATCGCGACGTTTCTCTCTCTCAATTTTTATCTTTCCAAAAAACCCGAGATTGACGTCGTCAAATTCCAGATAGAGAATTCAGGGATATTCAGTATAATCTATACTGGATTGGACGAAATATTATATAAGATATTATAATATATCCATTTGACTTTTCTATATTGTATTGACCAGTTAGTGAAAATATTGGAATCTATTCTGAGTTATATGCTAGTTCAGAAGCAAAGACTTGAATATATAGACGGAAACTATGTCAACTATACCATTCTTGAGGGTCGTCTTTACTATTTAGTCCATTATCTGTTCAACCCCGAATATATACTTACGGGTTCACTGAGCAAGGATAAATCTATCAACGCAGCAAGAAAATTTCTTTTTATATTCTATAAATTGGTTCTGGAAGAAAATCAATCTATATAGTGGTATTTGAAAAACTTTGGAAACTACTATATTACGAGTTGTGTTTTTATTCTAGCAAAATATTCCGACGAAGACAAAAAATTGCTAGACCAAACCGTGGAAATCTTCAATACAATCGCTAGCGATAGTATTTTCTGTATACAATATCTCTATAAAATTGAAAAAGCAAAATTATATCGGTTTTTATTTCATTATTGATTGTTTGTCTGTCTGAATATAAAAAGAAATAATCTTTCTATTTTGTACTGGATATTGTTTCAAATTTCTTGTATTCGACGTTTCTTTGGCTATATATATATTGTCAGATAGTTTCGTGATTATATATTTCTAGACTGCAATAAATTCACTGCAAAATAGCTATCTCCAACAGCAAAGTTGGTATTACTGGCAACAGTAAAAAATAATTTCTATACCACATTTCGAATTCTCTAGATCTCTTTTTCTCGGCAAGATCGCTGCAGATATTATGGTCGATTGATAAATATATATACAATGGAAAGACGATATAGACAAAATTCAGCGAATATAACCTGCTGGAACCGCCCGTTCGTATTCTTGTGCCGGTAGCTATACTTTTTTCTTCTCCCAAACCAAAGAAATCTACCAAAGAATAGTTCAAGCTGCAGAATCCAACGTTCGAGCTCTAAAGAATTAAGTTCACTACACTTTGCCCCCCTTTCTCTCTGCTGGGGCACTGATTTCCATTAAAATCTCTACTATTCGACTATACCCTGAAGATATCCGAGGTCCCAATAACCGGCGCTTGATCCGGTATATAATATAGCGCTCATAATATACAGAATTATGTTTTTATTATAGATATTAATATAGAGCTATATTTTCTGATTTATTCGGTATATTATATCTACTATTCACTGTATCTAACACCGCGATATTTCAATTGATTGAAATATCTTAGCTCAGAGATCTGAGAGAAAAAACTGGTATATAGCTATCTATATCTTTAGAAGAGCCAACAAGGAATAAGAATATTGTATCCGAGATCTTTGGCCGTACAGATTACTGTAAGGATTAGAAAATATACCGTAGTCTTGATATAAAATCTCTCAAAAAGGTCAGCTGATTGAAAAATATACAAAAAAATCATTTTTTATAAATCTAAATAAAAGCTATACCTCTAAGAAATTTCTGTATATTTTCCAAACAGCGCAGTCTATTTATCTATCTGTATCTCTTAACTACAATCCAATTTTGGCTATATTTTATTTCTTCAATTATTTACACAAGTTTGAATTTTTGAATAGTTGTTTTGGTCCACCAGAAATAGATTCTACAATACCATAAAAAAATCAAGTTTACCGTTTTTAGAAGTCCAAAAACGTAAATCTATCCAGCCCAAATAGTCCAACATTTCTACAGAATCAGTCTTCAATAAATAACCGAGATACTATAATATACTATAAAGCTCTGAAAATCTCAAACAATAAAAGATCTTATATTTTGGGCTCTTGTGTAAGCAATCTGTCAAGACCAGACAGCTCTGAAAATTGGCAAATTGCTAAAGTTTTGTATATTAAATTCTCCAAAATATCGTTTTACGGATTCCAATTATTCGTCCAGATTAGAAAAAGAGAGATAATACAGTCTGAAAAAAAATAGATAGACCAGAAAAAATACAAAAATATAGATAGTTATAAGAATATATTTGAAGTATATCGCAAAAACAAACGGTAAATATACCGAAAATAGTCGCTCTAGCTAAGAAAGTCGTATCAAGAGTTGAAATACCAAACCGCTATCTACAACTATTCTATTGAGTAGAGTTTTCTTTTATTTGTTACTTATTTTCTTTATATACTAAATATTTATTTTAAATTATTATTCAATAATTGGCGAACTGCTGAACAAATACTGGTATAACCGATTTACTACTCCCGCAAATCGGACTATATATAATAGAATAGTGGTATAGAATTAAAAACAGACCAAAATAGAAATAGATCTTATATCAGCAATATACAGGTTATCTAGATTCTATATATATTGATTTATGTAATCCGTGATAGATAGCTACGCTACAAAAGAGAATATATTGGGAATAGAAGAAGACAGATTCTTTGAATATCTCTGCTTCAGCAATATATAGTGCGACGTAAGATCTGAGAAAAACTGGTTTCAAATATATAAATCACCAGGATAGTATTCCAAAAGATATATAAATTTCCCGAACAGATAAAATCTTCAAGTGATATACGTTTTCTTTTTTTGTAGAGGAAACTGATACTGAATAATCTTGATTCCGATATCGTATTTGGTCCTGGCTCGATCTTTATCCTTTATAAAAGATATTTTTCTCTATATTGTAGATACAATATATATATTACGGTTTTTGCTCTGGATAGTACAATTTATATTTGCAAATTTTTCAACTTGCGAAGCTCAATTCTTCGACTGAGAATATACAGTCTTTTATTTCAACTATAATTTCTATGGTGGATAGTCGTAAATTTTGTATTCTTTCTATATAGAGCTATCTGATTTATCAATTATAGAAACAAAACTGATTCAGCTGTCTAATCAGCTAGATAGCTCTGGGATTTTTATACCAATTTATTACGGACTATTAAATTTTTGCAAACAGTCGTTTTCCGCAAAAAGCAACCAGTTCTATCTCAATAAGATCCGAAATATTCTCTGGAACAAAAAAAATACTTTTTGGGAACAAAACCCTTGTGAGAAATTTGCATATCTCAGAAACGATATTGAATCTATCGCTGGAGTATCGGAAAACTTTTTTTGCAGATCGACCACGGAAATATTTTCAATAAACCAAGATATATTCTTCGATTTGATAAGTTTCTCTGTATATTTACAGCCCGAAGAACTGATAAATATTTACAGAAGTATCCATAATCCAGTTTCCCACCAGTGATTATATATATAGTGATTTTATTCCTATATACTCCGATCTCAGTGATATCTGCGAAAGATTCTATAGACAGAAAAGCAATCGTTTTTTGCTTGCCGAAATCCAGTTTGTTCTCTTGACAGATATTCGATTCAATGTATTCGAGAGTTTGATAAAGAATATTTATATCTATCTTGCCAATCTACCGAAAAAAAATGGCGAGCTTACCAATTCTCTACGAGACAGTTTTGTTTGATTTGTGAATCGTATTAAAGAATATATCTGTATCTGGATCCACCAGAGAAAATAGATCTATCCTGGCCAAGGAACTCCAATTATAGTCTTGGTTGAAGATCTTAGATTTTTGATAATCCTCTCTCAGAAACAACGGAGTTGGCAAATAATACTTCGGTTATCTTGGGGAAATATAATTATATACGAGAATGTTCTTTCGGATTTAGTCCAGTATCTTATTTTGGCTCAGAATTATTTCAGCAAAAATTAGTAGATAAAATTTCCAGTATCTAAATCTACGGTTCAATTCGAGATCTAATTTTTCAGTTTTTGGAGTATATTGAAGTAATATTCTGGAGTTATAGTGTTATTTAATTTTAGCAAAGAATAATATTCCGTTATCTTGGTTATCTCTGATATAAATATACAGAAAAATAATCAAACGAATATTCTATTATTTGCAACAGCTTTTGAAGTCTTTATAAATAGAATTGTACTTTTTATCCGTATTATCAATAAATCCAATCCGGTCTTCTCTATTAAAAACAAAATACTCCCAGTTGTCGAAATAGTCAGATATAGCAATAGGGAAAAATTAGACCGATATTATCGATCTGTATTTTCGAATATCCCTCCAACTCTTCGATATAAGTTTCTTAGACAGCTGGAACGGTCGATATTCGCCGCAAAAAAGTCTAGTAAGGATTATCAAATCTAGTATAAAAGATATACTGATTTTATTCAAAGAGCAGACAGCAGATTCTGGAATCGAGTTTGACAATATCAAAGTTTTTATTGAAAAGCTGTATCACGAATTTTGGGAGTATTTTTATCGCGTTTTTCAGCGAGCTATAAAAATCTTTGAAGATTTGCAGTCGAAAGAAGATTTGCAATCCAGAATTTTTTTTAAAAAAATACTATCTACCAGAGCAAAGAAAATAGAATACGAAAAGAGGGAGCTCGGTTCGTTATTTCTTTTTCTCTTTTTTTTGAATCTAAGATTGCTAACAAATTATTTGTATAGATAAAAACAATTTCAAAGAGCAAACAGTAATCTTAGACTGGAAAATTTAATGATTTTGTGCTATTTTCAGAAGAGGATAAACTTATAGACTTGATAGTAGTGTATTGAGCTATTGGTGAATTATATTATATTTGTAAAAAAGTCAATTGGGTTTAGTTTATATTATATAATTTCGCTGTGTGAAATACTTTATACAATAATATTATGTATAAATAAATTGCTAATTCTTCAAAGAAAACAACTTTTCTTATATTACGCCAAGAGATTTGGAATTCTATCTCTCTTCTGTTGGACTTGCCGTTGTTTTATAGTTTGTGGCCGCTGCTAAATAAATCGATGTTTCAATATAGTGCGATAAAAGTCAATGATCAAAATATGTCCGAGGTCTTCGCTCCAAAAGATATTCTCTAGCCAGAGATCTTTATAGATTTGTATACCTGATCAAGTAGTTTGTTTTGTTTTTCAATAGTATTACTATATTGTTCCAGAGATTTATATTATTCTGATTATTCTGACCGAGAAAGCGGGTCTCCAAAAGAAAAGATAATTATATCAGTACAAAAAACTCAATTTTGGATGGGGGCTGGAGAACGCAAATTGGATTGCCAATATAACTATCTAGAGTCAGATAATTATATCTAGTGTTTTTTTAGTAAATAGATCTACTATTGTCCACGTTCAGTTCAAAGAATTTAAGATAAAACAATAGATTGGCGTCAATAAAAAATACTAATAATAATATTATTGAGAAAGAATAGCCCCCAAAGAAATTTTATATAAACTATTGTATTTACTAGAGTGTAAGAGACCGACAGAAATTATATTAAGTAGTAAAACAGAATAGAATACTCGAAGCAGAACGGTCGGTATATGTAGACCGAATGGGACAAAAAAATAAGGGTAAACAGTATCTCAACTAGTGCTATCTGCTAGTACTACTTTTTTGAATAGACTGTAACTCGTATAAATAATTCTCTGTATAATACTAAAGATACTATCTAAATAAATATATAACTATAAGTTCCATTCCAAATCAGGCCAATTTCCTTATATAATCCCTATACTGGTGGGGGTGCGAGTACTGCCACTATTGGTTTGATAATATAATACTGGTGTTTATATAACTAACTATATTCGACTCTCTAGTTAGTTAGGATCTATCTACCATATAGTAAGTTTCTACTTCTTCTTATATTCTCTGGGGCTATCTATGTCTTGGGGTTACGGATACGTGATACACTAGATAGGGTAAAACAGTATAAATAATAAATTTGAAAGAATTTGTTAAAAATAAATTGGATTGGCAAGATTTATCAAAATTATTGAACTTCAGTCAATATACTGTATCTATATCAATCAAAAGTGAATCCAATTTCTTCAGACTCGTCTAAAGAAAATATCTTTAGAAATCTATATTTCTCTAAGTCCTGACAAAATTCTTTTTTGGAAAGGAATTCCTTTTCCAAGCAGTTTTGATCTATACTATTATAATTATTGTCTCTGATTTGCTTGACGGTTCTTATTTTGCTACTGATACTCTTTAATAATAATCTCCACTATATTTTTAGACTATATAATATCTTACGAAATAAGCGATATATAACCGTACTCTATTGTCCGTTGGAAATTGTTTGAACAAGTATTGTGTTTATATTATTTTCTATTGTATCGGTTTTTTCGATCAGAAATATTTTCGTGTCCGCGGCTAGATCTGATACTTTAATATATCTGTTATACCAATATTTGTTGATAATATCGTCAATCAAGGAATTGCTATCCAATTTCGGAAACTCTATATTCTGTAGTAATTCCACAATCTTAGAACTATATTTATAAGAATCTTCAGTAAGACAGCGATCGCTATAAATCTCAAAACCGTAGTTAATCAAATAATACAAAGAACCAAAAACAAATTGTTCTGTACGAGAGCCAAAAAAACCAAAAGTTCTATATTCTTTTTGGTCTGACTTTCCGCGATTGAGTATTCTGCTATATAGAGCTATACAAACTTTGTAGTTTGTTCCAATCTCCGCCGTACAATCGAAATCGGATAGTTTCAGCCGATTGCGGTCAAGAAAAATATTTTCAGGTCGTAAATTACTATACGCGAGGTTAAGGGATTCCAAGAAAGCGACAGTTTGAGCAAGATTGTTTATCTATTCTAATCGCAGATATAGGGGCTCCAGTCTTTTTACTGTAGTGACAATTATAGTTTGCTGGTCTCGGATATAATTATTCTGAATTCTAGAAGAAAGTGATATATCTAAGAGGCTAATTAGCAGACAAGTTTTTGAATTATAACAGAAGTCGAACCTCTTATATATTCAAGGAAGATACCGCTGTCGGAAAAGAAAAAATACTGTACAATAGAGGAACAAAAGAGATTTTGCGAGAATACTCGATATATCTTTATCTCTTTAAGAAATTGCTGTCTCTCGAATTCCCCAGACTTGGGGATTTTGACCACGATACAAGAGTGGACCTTGTAAACAAAAGAGATATCTCCGCCCCAGATCCAGTGGACACTAGAATACTGGCGTTGAATATCCATAGTGGAGAAAAAGATATAAAAAAAGAGAAAAGTAACGTTTTTGTATTTATAAAGGAAAGAGATAAATAGAAGATAGAGTAGTGAATGGGGCGTAGTGATATAATCAATTATAATTGGTTCGATTGTCTATTTAGGTACTCCTCTACAGCGACTACGATTACCGGGAGACTTTTTTCTATTACTGGAGATTGAGCCAATTCGCGAATAGAAAAACTATATAGATATTGAAGTTAAACTCAATCAGACGATTCGGACCCTTCTAGAAAATAGTATCACAGAAGATACAAGAAAGTATAGATAAACTTCGCAGAATTGTATAAGTCTATAAAGATTGCAAATCCCAAAAATCCACTAAATCCTTTTCCAAACCCCATTACTTTTTATATAAATACTATTCGCGATACAATTACCGTATGGGTCTCTTTTCGTTGTCTTGCCGAGGTGTTCTGTTTTCTGGATAATACCGCAATTGTTGCAGCTATTAAATTCCCTGACTCTACCAGAAGAGTCAACTCTATATCTGTATAGATGCTCGATTGTCTCAATAAGCTTCTGATATATAGTATCGCTATAATTTATTAACTTTAGCCAAAAAAAGTTGAGCTATTTATGGTTATTGATACTTATTTGATAATAGAATACAATCGGATTTACGATCAAATCTCGTTTTTTGGATGAATATACTATCAGAGAAATATATTGGTTAAATACTGATTCTGATACTCAATGGAGATGGAAAAGAAGAATTGGTGATTTGTGATATATATTTATAGATTTTTTGGAGAGACTGAATTTTTATAAGAAATTTTGATCGAAGATTTGCGTTCACTGATGACCGAACAAAACAGTTTTGTATATTGGCAATTATTCCAGAGATCAAACCACTTGTAGATATATAAGACCGGCCAATATTCTATAAGTATCTGGCGCTCTGTGGATACTATCTGTAAACTAGGTACCTCGTTGATTCTGGTTTCTACTCTATATACTGTTACTGATAATATAGACAAGATATGGTTCAAAAAAAGTATTCTGTACAATCTGTGTAGTATTCGATAGAGTCTGAGCGGATTCGATCTATCAGATTGGAGATTATACGGATACAATACTGATATCTTTTACCAGAAATTATTCCGACAAAATATTCGGAGTCTTATATTTCCAGTCTGGCCAACCAGGAGTATTGACGCGCCCCGAAATCTTGCCCCGTATCGAGAAATGTCCATTATCTTTGTATTGGTAGATACGGTTTATAACTGGTAACAGAATTTTTATACACCGGCTCCAGTATATAATAAAGGGTAAAGACAGTCACTATATATAGATAGGAGTCCTATTATTGGATACTGTGAATTGGATAGATTTTTGAAAATTCCCAAATAATATCCTATTTTTATTTTGTATCAATTTAAAAGGCCAATAGATCTCGACAAAAAAGAAGAAAGGGAGTTTCTTTGGCTTTGAATTTCCAGTCTGTTGTTTTTTGAACAAAATAGAAATCAACTATATTAATAAAAACTCCAAATCAGATTTTTAAAATATTATAGCCAGTCGCTTCAGCAATTTCGTTTGTGAGTTTACCGCAATGATCGAAACTATCCAGTTTAGAAAACTCCAATTTGTGAGCGATAAATATAAGGTTTTGGAGACTACAAACCGAGATCTTGCGAAAATTACAAACAGTATTGCGGATAAAATTAAAGTATTGGGGAAAAGACGGAAAGCTGCTGTAGTCACAGAAGGATAAAAGCTGCTCTCTCGGATAGAGACTGTCAAATTGGAATTGATTGCCAGCCAGAAACTAAAGAGTCAAGTTTTTTTCGTCAGAAATATACAAATACTTTTTAATCCACCAGAAGACTCGAAGTTTGATTCGAAACTTTTATTTCGTACTCCCCAAACTACAACGCGCTTGGACAAATAGCTGCAATAGAATATACAACGAATCTTGGTCTCACTTGTCCGAGTACTATTTTGTTGGGTTTTGTTGTGATTAGTCTTTCCAGGATTTGATTGCGATTCGATTACGGATTTCTTTTTACTGTAAATCTTGATACAGTCTAGACTCTATTCTTTCCCCAAGTCGAGCTGCCCGATCGTTACAGAAACAGCCGATATTTCAACATACTGCGACAAAACTCTATTGGCCAGTGTTCTTTAGATTCTGAATCCGTTTTCTATAAATAAAAGTACTATATACTTGTAACAAAATTGATAATATCAAAATAGAATTTATTGACGAACACAAATCCAAGCACTCGTAGAACTAGTGAGACAACAGAAGACTAAATATAAACCAATAATTTTAGATTTAGCAGAGAGGGAGACAAATCTATTCGGAGAAATAGTTATATTCTTCACAGAATTCCCTTAAGACCAGCTTGGTCTGTAAATACAGATCTGAAATCTGCGTCTTTGTAAAATACCGAGGCCAGCTACCAGATAGAGTTATAATACTTCTCCAGATACTGATAAATATTTCCCGTCGAATCTGATCTAGCCCCAGAAATAGTCTATATTCTGAATTAATATCAAGGATCCGGCTATCTATACAATCGAGTTTCTTTTTGACTTTCTGCGTTTTCTGGGACTGAAGAGACCAATCATTCTACAATAGATTATACAGTTTTTGTATATACTCAGTAGTCTCTCGATATTTTTCTCGATAACGCGCTATATAGAGCTCATTTATATCGTCTGGATCCCGATCTCCGGAATAATCAGAATAATTTTCGAATAATTTTTTGTTCGATGTAGCTAGTTTGCTTTTAGCAAACAATCCCTCAAAATATATCGGATATAATTGTAAATTGAAGAGATTACTAGACAGAGAAGATTCTGGTTTTTTAGAATAGATGGGAGATCTGGTGAATAGAGAAGTCTGGTAATTTCTTTTCTCCGCCTTTATTTCAGTCGTCTTCTGTGTCTACTTAGACAGGGAATTGCTAGACAAACTGTCTGGATTTCGATAGTTGTTCTTTATAGACCAGATTTGTGATTCACTATCGGAACTATCAGAGTTATCGTCGGATTTATCGCTGTATTGATCGTCTGAGAAAGAAGGTCGGAACACGAATCTGGGGGATATTGCGAACGGATGGAACTCGAATCTCGGAGAAAAGAGTCGTTCGAGGATTCTGATACTTGCGAAGTCTGGAAGTGGTTTGGGAGCTCCAAATACAGAAAACTGAGATATATTTCCAGAATTATCAATTGACAAAATCGTATTTCCATTTATTGACTGTCTATAAAATAACTGTTTCAAATATACCGGAACTGAAAATGGAGAAACACAGTGTATACTTTTTGGATTTTCAAGTGCAACAGATATACTTTCAAAAGACCGTTTGTACCGCTGTTTTTTCAACTTTGGAGTCCCAAATACAGAAACTGTAATCTCAGCCAGATTTGGAGAAATTCCAAAAGAAGATCCCTGATATATATTTCTAGAGTCTCCAAATACAAAAGATATATTCTCAGCAGATATTTGTTTGGTATATAACTGTTCTGTATACTTTGGAGCGCCAAATAGAGAAACTGTATACTGAGTTATATTTTGAGACGCTCCAAATAAAATAATCTGATACACAGCTTTAGGTTTTTTTTCAGATGGCGTATTATTTGGCTGATTTATAGTTTTGGAATCTCCGAATAAAGAAGAGTTGGGTTGGTCCAAGAAATTACAATAGTATAATATTATACAAACTAGAATATCCGAATAACGAGTAAAGTCGAGATATTTAATAGTCTCTTGTTTTGATTCGTAATTTCTAAGACTATAATTTTCCCGGGCTACGGTTTTTGTACAAGATTACGGTTTTCGTACAAAACCACGGTTTTTGTACAAGACCACGGTTTTCGTACAAAACTACGGTTTTTGTACAAAACTACGGTTTTTGTACAAGACCACAGTTTTTGTATAAGACCACGGTTTTCGTACAAGACTACAGTTTTTCGTACAAGGCCACGGTTTTCGTACAAGATCACAATCTCTATAGATTGCAGATTGAGATAAGATTTTGAGATTTGGAAAATTCCGTTGTATCAAAATTATATCTAGTTTTTGATATTTTTTGTTATCTTATTTTATTCTCTATACCGGCCGAGGCGCCAAATAGCTGCCCAAGTATTATACAAATAAGAACAATTTCAATTTATTCAATATTTAGAAACTATAGCTATTCAATACTGAAGACAGAGATTCCCAGATGGTAATGGCTCTCTTGATAATATAATAAAATTTCATATATGCGGCGATTCCGCTATATCGCGTTCTACTATCAATCAAAGTTTTTTTTCTTTATCAGATAGAACTTGAGAGACAATCTGGCTGGCTGCGGGGTGGTGGGGATTGGAATTTCCATATAACTGAGGTGCCAGTGGAACGCCGCGTAGTGTCTGATACTGGGCTTCTGGGAAGACCGACTGCTGCAGTTGAGCTCTATAAGAATATATTCTATTAGATTGTTCCGTATAAGGCTGTTCTCTATAAGGTTGTTCTGCAAAAGATTGTTGTTCTGCAAAAGATTGTTGTTCTGCAAAAGATTGTTGTCCTGCAAAAGATTGTTGTTCTGCAAAAGATTGTTGTTCTGCAAAAAATTGTTGTCCTGCAAAAGATTGTTGTTCTGTATAAGACTGTCCCGTATAAGTTTGTATTCTATTAAACTGATAGGACCGCTGAGATCGGGCCCCGTAGTATATATACGATTTGTATAGTAGAGCTAATTGTGGTGGTGAAGAATTCCTGATTGCCCCAGATACAAGTATATTGAGAGCTTCTCTGACAGTAAAATCTGGAACTTCTACCAAACTCTCCGAAATAAATCTTTCGGTTTTCTTGGAAGAAACAATATTTGCAAAAGATAATCTTGATATCCCAATTTCCGTTCGTCCATTACTATTCTCGTGCCAAAATCCAACAACAATAAATAGAAACTTGGTACGATCAGAATATAGTTTCCCAACAGCAATCCAACTTAAACTATATCCACTATCTCTGGTAACGAGTCTGCGCAAGATCTTGATTTCGTTTGGTTTAGTGGTCGTGCTTGGCTTCTTTTCCCGTATTGCCCCATCCAGCGCCGGCTGACCGCCAGCGGCAGTACTTGATATCAATCGTATACCACTCTGAGAGTCCATTACCACAAAACAAGAACTGATTTTGCCAAACTATTGTATTATACAAATCTCTTCGCCACTCAAAGTATAGTCTGAACAAACAAAACAGAATACGGTTCTTGGTCTGATAGCAAAAGTCCGTATCTGCCCAACAATTGTTGAAAATTGGAGATCGTTTGCTGATATATTTGTTATATAAAGTCTGTCTCTTGGCTGAGAGTTTTCTGGGTGAGCCCCTTTTTGCTGATCCGATACTGGATATATCTATACAGCTGGATACCCGAAATTATTGCACCATTGTTCAATCAGTAGGATTTGTAAATCTTTCAGCGAAGATTGCTTGAGATATATCCGCTATTTTCCTAGAAGATCCATATAGTGAATAATACCACGTTCGGAATCACTTCTCTGTTCCTGGTTGATTCTTTTGATCGATTCATTGGTTTATATAAGCTTATCGCCAATTCTATTAGTGTCTGGATTTTGCTGTAGAATCGAATCAGGATTTTCGGCGAATAGATTGTAGAGTAACCGGATTTTATTCGTAGTTTGTTGATATATATTCTTATAACAATCACTGGATCGTTCTGGAGAATGCTCTACTGGTCGATTCGGGTCAACTCCGAATACTAGATTGATATATCGATCATCATTGATCTTATTTCGATAATTCAGCAGCTCTGTAATAGTCAATCAAGACGTGAAATAAAGGATCTGGCTAGAAATATATATTTTTGATAGTCTCTTGGGTCTTGGATTTATCCTTGTCTTTGCACTTATCAGAGTGAATTGCTGCCAAGAACTCCCTGAAATCTATAACAATAGAAGAAGTGTGCAGTACTCTGCTAAGTGTCTCAGTATTATTTTCGGCGTTATTGATAACTTGTAAAAGAGATAATATCTGATCGTAGCTAAGTCTTTCCTGCATATCTTCACCATCGTCACTTATATTGATATTCTCAGCCACAGTTGGAGAGGGCGGAGGAGTAGTATCTGAGACAGCCGGGGCAGGAGAAACAGAAGCAGAAGCAGAGACAGAAGTAACAGAAGGAGCAGAAGCAGTAATCTCAGAGACAGTGGAAACAGATACAGATTGAGCAAGAGCAGAGTTGACGACAGTAATCTCTGAACTGGACAAAACAGTGCCCTCCACAGGAGCTGTTAGTATTGCCAGATTCTGATTGTATACTATGTTGTGTATTATCTTTGAATCTTGTATTGACAGCTGTAAGCAATGTTTAAATATATATTCAGGACTATGGTTTTCGTGGCCAACCCCATGGTTTCCAAGCCGCTACAAGACCATGATTTTCCACCGGAATAATTATAGCAAAAACCAAGAATTGTTCTGCTATTTATAGAATCAGATCTTCCGGGCCATAGGAGTCTCCAGATATACCACTGAATTCTAGCTCTAGAAAACAAGAATATTGAGAATCTTCATTATTCTGTTTATACTCTGCCGGGCTATATTTTCTATTGAATATATCTCTCGGTTACTTCGACTATACCAAGATTTATATATATCAGGATCGATAAAAAGTTTTCAATCGATTTTGGTACTCACAAACACTATATTCTTGTTGGAGAAAATAGAGTCAAACTCTTTGAACCGGACCAACTGAATACAAATATTGGCGATCGAATTATTTTTTATTTTCGCAGTCTCAACTATATTTTAATCGAATCGAGTCTGGAAAGTTTTTGTTTCTCCGTCCACCAGTTCGATACCGGTTTCCACCAGTTTAATCCAGCGGATAGTGAGAATATTATATTGACTCTGACTGTTGATAGTTTTACTCCACAGTAGTATTTCTGTAAGCAATTTTCTTTTTTGCTATATTGCTATACTGGAATAATCTTTGCAATCAATCCAGAAGAGTATATAGGCAAATTTAGACAGAATACAAAAAAGAGCAATATTCTGAGCTCTTCAGCTCGAGAAACTCTAATATCTATATATTCTATATCTTCAGAACTCGGGAAGCCAATTTTTTTATCTGTACTATCGAAGACAGTCAGTACAATACAAAATATTGTGGTTCTTACAAAGACAATTACAGCCGAGTGTCAAACTGGGATTCTAGAAGTGAAAACGGCAGCCAGCTCGACAATAAAAAAAAATTTGTTCAGGTTATCGGTATCGGAAAGTCTTTTGTCTACGATCTGGGACAAGATTGGAAAGATAGTATTGGGCCATTTTATTTTGCTGCTGGATTGATTAGACAATCCAAAAAACGGTATTCGCAGACGAGGGGAGCTGTGGGATTCAGAATATATTGAGATATTATTAGCTAGAAATCCGTTATCTGTTTGTTAAATTTGCTACTTTCAATATAAATTCCAATACTCTCAGCAATCGATGGGAAATAATTGTTTCTATATACTGGTAGTAGCAATATTTGAAACTCGTCTCTCTACAAACTTGAGAACAAGAGTGAATCAATCGAGCAGAATCAAATTGTCCCTGAACTATTGTATTGGGTTTATTTATTTTTGTATAAGATTGAAAAATATAAACTCTTCTGTGAAAACAAAACCAAGAATATACTCAAAACTAGTACAGAAATTACTTTAGCTTCTTCAAAGTATTTGCACAATTTTTCCAGTATATCCAAGTTTATCTCTACGAAATCGAGGTTTCTGAATCAAGATTGATAAGACAGTAAGCAATCTCTGAAAATTGGACTGTCCAGTATCTGTTATAGACCGGTATTATTTCGAGAAGAGTCTCTAGAAACTTATAAATATATAGAATAACAAATCGCTGTAGCGATCTGGAGCTATGATCTGCTATACAAATATACCAGCAAAGATCCCTCCAAAGTCTGTTGGAAAGATAATAGGTCTCTATAAGATAGCTACGGTGTTTTTTGAAAGATTTATCTCGTATAAGAAGAACTATAAAGATTGTTATAATCTTATTCAATGGCTCTATAACAGTAGCCGCGGTGTTATTTGTCCAGAATCTGGTATTCTCACCCAGTTTCCCAACCATTGATATTGCCACTCCAAGAGTTTCCAGCAGATCACCAGTATTCTTATTTGTTATAGACTTGAGACTCGATTGGTGATCTTCAAGGGAGCTGAAACCGCCAAAGAGAGTTTGTTTCGAGAGACCCCGATATATTTTATATAAATAATATCGTAAGGTAATATAGTCGGCAGAATTTGTTTTTTTGTTCTCAATAAAGTAAAAATAGATTCGAAGAAAAAACGAAAACTCGGTAGAGTATCTCTCTAGATCTTGAAACTTATTATACAGCTGTAATCCAGTTGCTAGATAGAAAAGAATATCACCGACAGTCTTGAGATCTTTCCGGATATCGAAATACGAGAAATTTTTCTCTCCGAGTTCCGTAAAAATAATCTATAGACTTTGCTATAGAGAGTTTCCAATAGAAAAATATAAAAAATCAAGATTTCTATACGAGATCTGATAGAAATATATCGACTCCAGACAAAAGATAAACTGGCTCGCGAACTCAAGCAATATTGCCGTATCAAAATAACAATTATATTCGTCAAATATAGATTCCAACGATAGACTATATATATCGGTAATTATTATTCTTTGGCCAAATACGGTTCCAAACCAGTGAATTGCAGATATACCAATACTACCAGAAAGAATCCGCAAAATATATATCTCTGCGGATAGATCTGAACTGGTATTCTCAGACTTTAGAAATATCTTTTCAAGAGTATAGATATAATAGTCTGGTATTTGTTAAAACTTTGAAGATTCAAACCGGTATTCTATATGTACCAATACCGGTGGACTTTTTTTCTATCCAAATATCTACAATAAAAGAACCGATTGTTTTAGTAGGGATAGCTATAGTTTTTGCTGTATATATTGAGACAAAGAGAGCTATAGTTCTTATATAGACTCGACAGACCACGAAATTCTTTTTTTTACCACGAAATTCAGAAACCGCGCGGTAAATCTAACCGCCGTATATACTGTAATAGATTTATAATTTTAATACTGTCTAAAAAAAGAGATAGAAGAATAATTCAGAGAGATTTATAAAATACCACTTTTCTTTTCAATTATCTAGAACTGCTATTCAAACTGCCAGAATATCTAGAAAAAAACTCAATCCAATACCGTAGAGAGAAAAAAGAATAGTTCGAGATATATACTTTTCGGATATCCAAAAGATCGCAAAGACAAATACCGAATATTTCCGCCGACAGAGAACCGCAGTTTTCAAAAGAGCTGACAAAATTTTTATCGATAGTTTAGATACTAACCGTAATTGTCGAGTCTATATTCTTATAATAAACAGAAAAAAATCGGACATAAGACGATATTATATATATAATTCCTATCCGGAGTCGGATTGGATTTCCATCACGGAAGAAATAGTAAAATAAAATTCAGACAGCTGCGATTTAAATATCTAATTGATCAATAGAATAGAATTTGGCCACTACCAGAGATTTGGAATCCGTCTTGTTCTGAAAATATATAGAGAAAAATCAAAATTCATCAATATTCAAATATTGAAAAGCCAGAAAAGACTGAAAAAACACTACAATCTGGAAATAGCTCTCGAGGACTATCTATTATTTCTCGAATACCAATTTTTCGATTTTGACCGGAATATTATATACCGTTTCTGTTTGCCGTTTCCTGATTTGTTTGTTTCGAATTCTGATCCATTATTTGTATTTACAGAAAATAACAGGAAAGATATTTGGTCTGGATATCGATCTATAAGCAATACTATATATATTCGCAGCTTAGTTGAAGAGTTATAATACAATTGATCTTTTTGGTATATATCTGGAAAACTATCTGTATATCGTCTAGAGTGGATCTGAGAAACTCAAATATATCGATATCTGTAGACGAATAGTGGATCCATCGATCAATTTTCGTCTCGATTATTCTGATTGATGAGTCTCCAAGAGAGTACATTTTGCGAATCTCAGAAATCTTGTTTCGGATATTTGTAACCGTACGACAAAATTCTTTTGTTTTTAAGAGAATTACGATAGTGGTATATACTATTTCCAGAGAAGCAAACCAAATAGATAGATATTCTTTTTCTTGAAACCATCTAGAGTCCTCTATTTGGAGAGATTGAAGATGATAAAGATATTTCTACAAACCGGGGGGAATCTACCGTAAGATAGCTATTTTATTATATCTTCCAGAATTGTTGTTGACAAGGAAGATATGGTTTGGAGTGTTAGTGCTTTATTGGAGAAAGTACAAAAGTCTAACAAATGGGGTATCCGATATCTTGTCTTCAGTCACGTGTATATATAGACAATTATAAAATGTCTATAATTCCGTTTTGAGATATACTGCAGTCTAATCTCAGGAAGTCTTAAATTTGATATCTACGGAATATACCGATACAAGAGTAGTATCCACGAGATATATTACTGTATCGTCTACGTGGAATTGTGAATTATACCGGATATTTTATTTAGAGGCGGCGATATTTTTCAAATAGTAGATATTTCAGCGTTATATTAGCGCTGTTGGACAATCGATTGGCTATAGACTCTTCGTAGGGAAAGGGATGATGTCCACAATGATGGTAATAGCGAAAATCTTTATCACTGTGCCAAATATCTTACCCTAAAATAATCGTCGTATTGGGTTTATCCGTGGCGTGACTATACTCTAGCCAAAACTCGAGAACCCCGACAGTCGCTAATTTTCGGTCACTGTACAGTTATATTAGTTTTGAGACCGGATCCAACTCCAAAAATCTGAATAGCCAAATTCAGTAGTCTAGAATATTGATTTACCTGGAGTGGTTTGTATTAGTGTATATTGTGGTCTGTGATAACAGAGTAATCTGCAATCGCGATTATATTCTGAATTTATTGGTAGATATAAAATCTACAGTCTATATAACTGGTTTACTATAGTAGTAGTTGTTTTACCAGATTGGTACTTCCGTTTTGGTTTTTATACTTTATCCATTCCAGTGTTAGTGTAATTTATTTCTGTATTTACTATCTACTTAAATTTGATCTCCGAGTATTAGCGACGAGAGTATTTTCAAACAATTTTCTATACTATTTCTCTTTGTTAATAGTGTATATAAATCTCTGTACCTGACCGCTCTGGTATTGGATATCCAGTATAGGCTCTTTCTATTTGCCACTGGATCTGAAACTCGAGACCAGAATCTGCGAATCGGATTGAATAAATATAATTCTTCAGTCTTTGCTCAACAGTTCGCCCTATATAGATCCAGTCCCCGATTACTGATATATATATTTTATTACAATCAATCCAGCCGGAATAGCCGAATTGAACGCTAGAAATTTTTTCAGAAGACAGAATACCGATCTTATTCCAAATTTATGGATATAAAATATCAACAGAGTTGTAATTTATACAAGAATCAAATCAGTTCAAAATAAATACAGTTCCGTCGCCGAAATAGTTACTCGAAGAAATACGTCTCTTAATAAATTTTCGTTATCTTTATTCCGACTTGAACTGGAAGCAATTGACCGCTATTTATAATATATATCTTTCTGTTGGGAAATACAGAACAGCGGACAGAGTCAAGAAAAAAGCGAGAAAAATATTTTTTTGCGTGTAAGTAATCTTGCTCCACAAATTCCAGTGCTATCTTCTGATATTGCAAAAAGACCGTTGATTTTGTCGCAAACCGATGAGGGATTTGCAGAAGCTCTTTTTTGAGACAGACGCTATCGCTGTTACAGTGGGGCTAGATTGGATTGGTACAGCGGATCTATGGTTCTCTGTCTCTTGGTATTCGTATATTTAAGCTAGAGTACTCGCTCTGGACAAAAGAGCAACAATCGAGATATATCTATTCAATATTATTCTTATTATCTTCGGAGTAATTTCGAGTTATATATATCTTTTGGGATTTCTGTGTTATTCTCTACTAGAGGAGCGAGTCGATTTTCTTCTCCCAGAATTCCAAGATCTCAAACTACAAGCCGGTCTATTTGAATATATTAGCTTCTCTCTAGGATTTATTGCCAGAAACTTATTATAGACAGAGAAACTATACCACAATTTTTGTTGTGATTTGTACAGATAAAGTTCTTGAAATCTGTGGTATTCCAGAGAATAGACTTACGGTAGTCAAAGAAAAGACAGTCGCTGAGTTTACGAATACGGATAACCATCGAAGATAATATTATTTCTTACTGTGGATAATCTCTTGCTGATATTTTAAAGAGTTGTATCCGTTTTCTGTGATATAGAGAGTATTTCGTACGTATTGTGCTATACCAAATTTATAGCGATTGAAGTACAGAGTATATTAGTACCAAAAGATCTGAATTGGATAGCGGTGACTGTAACTGGTATATACTATAGACTATCTCCAAATAGCGGAAGTCTTTCTACCCTGTCACAAAAGACTGCGGATTGGGAATCTAGAACTGGGGTTGCTAATGCCGCGCCGGAGATCCCTATAGGTTTATAGATTTCAATAGCCACGGTGTATCTGTATACTTCAGTATAGGAATGCCAGATTGAATGATTTTCTTCAGATTGCTATAATTATTCTCTTAGACTAGAAATTGAAATATTATTGACCACGGTTTTTAGAGACCACGGTTTTCAGAGACTACGGTTTTCAGAGACCACGGTTTTTAGAGACCACGGTTTTTAGAGACCACGGTTTTAAAAGACAATATCCTCAATATTTGAAAAGAATATAGAAGTAACTATAAAAGAAAAAAATATTTCTGTATAATGACTTGCGCAACTCATTTTGAGTATAGCTAAATACAATTATTTGTCGTGGCTTGAGTTTTGGCAGGGGGAGACAGGGCCATTGTTTAGCTATAGATAGCGGCTACTATATATAATTCAAGATCTGTCTGATATCTCTAAGCAGTTTTCTCAGATAACTCTTTTTCTGGGGCGCCGTTTGAAAAAGAAAATACTGAGAAAACTGTGCGACAGCCAATACAGAGAACAAAGACAGAAGAATAATCTCAATATCCGTGTTGACAATCGTTTTCTGTACTCCGTATATCCAAAATTCTTTGCCGACTGTAATCCGACTGTCCTCAATCTACAAGAAATATACACAGATCCGCGTATCTGCCATCAAGATCAACTCCTTTTATTTGGATCTCTATTTTCTTCTCGTCTCTATAATCTTTTATTGTATCGTCTGATTTTTCTATTCGTGAATATAGTCTGTATATTTGCCGATAATCTGGGTAGTCTGGATACAGTTAAGAGTTTGCTTTTAATATAGGCTAATATTGGCTCTGGTTTTTTATTGTCTCGTACTGTCCGCCCAAGGATTATAATCGTAACTAGAGAAAGAAAAAACGCAACCAATAATATACTTGAAGAGAAAAATCTACTCTTCGATCTTCGTGCAGAGACAGATATATTTTATGAAATATTTGCAGATATTCGGTTCTGTCGTCTTTTTTCAGCTGAACTATCTCCAAATACACGATTCCTTTTGTTGAACACGGAAATTACCAGACAACTGCATAATATTTGTTTTGTTTGTCTGCAAAAATACGTTTTGTTTTCCGCTATATATCTGAGTAATATATTTACATTGGCTATCCAGAGTTTTTGCGCCAGTCTGTTGACGAAATTCGATTTTATTGCTGCCACGAGACAGACAAATCCACTTAACAGTTTATTTGGCTTATATCTTAAAGAGTTTTTTCTATTGGCCGGAAGAAGTAGAATCTTTTATAAAGGAATTTCTGCTCAAATCGTATCTGCTCTGTTTATAGATATATATCTATCCGGAATACACTGTTAGTTTTATCAGCTCCCAAATATTGAGAATATTTATTAAGTTATAATAGGATTCTGTCCACAAAAGATTTTTCGACGTATTTATTACAAAATATACTTCGATATTTACCGGGAGATTTATAGTACGGATAAACTTATAAAACTTCAGTGCAATAGAATTGAAAACAGTTTGTATAATCTTTTTGAGACTATAATCTTGAATTCTGCTGTTTTATCTACGGTTTATTTAGACAATATCAAGATCCAGAGCTCTTATTGGATATAGTTTCGCTCCAATTGTATATATTTGGTTTGTATCAGATACAGCCCTGAGTATACTATACCGTACGGGTACTCTGTATACAATATTTGTATACAAATATTCGGCGCTATATTATGCTGTCAAGAGAAGAAATTCACAATATCTATATATCCCCTCTGTGGGAGCAAAAAGTCGCTGACAGTTCGTCTAAAATCTTCTACAGCTGCTGTTCGTGTTCTGAGCATCGATAGCGGAGGGCCGCAAGGAATTATACCACTTGAAAATCTTGCAATTCTACAGCAGATATTAGGCGAGGGTTTTCTACTCTCAGATCTGATCGAGCTGACTGTTGGATATAGTTCTGGTGGTTTGATTTCTCTTTCAAATTTTATACTAAGAATGGAGATTGAATTCTGTAAATCCCTTTTCCAGAAGCTGGCTAGAAAAGTTCTGGCACCAACTCGCAGAAAATACTTGCTCGGCTTTTGGCTATCCGACGGTTTTTATAATATCAAGATTCTCGAGCAAGTTCTCAAAGACTATTATACAGAAGCTAGTAGAATATTCGATACTCCACAAAACTGTTTGTTATCAAATAAGATTGTAGTGATTGCAAATAAAATTAAAGATAGCGCGTCGTTTATCTTCGCAAACTATAATGGATCAGTATTCTACCGAGCAGAGCCAGGTATTTTAGATTTCAAATTTTTGCTTTATAAATTACTGACGATTTAAAGTATATGGAAGACTACGATCAGATACAGAAACTGAGCTATTTCTATGGCAAGTATAAGTATACCAATTCCAAGGAATATTTTAATCTAACCGGTAATAGGGCTCGAGCTATATCTGCAGTTCTCTCTCTTTTTTCTACGATAGATATTTCTGGTCTTGGAATATTTCAAGATAGTGGGATGAGACAATATAATAATTCTATAAATTTGGTATTTTCAGAAACAAAATATTTTTGGCCAAATTCACCAAGTTCTGATATTTTTATTTTATTTGGAACGGGCTCGGAATCAACTGATTTATCTTCTAATACTGTATTACGATTCCGGAATATTCTGGTCGATGGTTGAATACCGCGGATATATTGCTCTTTTTTCTCTTTATTTGAAGGGCAGTGTACTTGGAAAAAAGTTCTTGGGCTATTAGATGACAGATTACGGGATGATTACTTCAGATTTGATGTTGCTGTATCTGGTGGACTACTCCGGATAGATAATACAGAGTGTATGGATACACTATCGAAACTAGTCCGATCAAATCCGGACAGACAGCAAAAATACCAGGAAACCATTGTTTTATTATTTGCTATATCTTTCTATTTCCAGTTAGAAACCAAGTCTGAATATTATTCAGATCTGTTTCAGTGTATTGGCTCTATACGCTGCCGAGCGTCTGCCGAGAAAGTTATCGAGTGGATCGATATCTTTGACAATTCAAGAAAGGATTTTTATAAGAATACAATCAATCTAGATCTTTATCTGACTAGTGACGATATTTGTTGTTACTGTTATAAATACTATCGACCAATCCGTTTTATAGTACATAATCTTAAAGAAAATATTGGGCTCTTTATTTATTTCGGTGGAAAATCCCATCGTCTAAGTATCTTTTCTAATAATATATACTGGTTTATTGAGCAGCAAGAATTTGAATAGAATTTTGGATCACCAAATTATCGGATACCAACAGCAATAGATTGTTCTTTTTGTAGAATTCAACGGAAAAGTAACTCTAAGAAAAGAAAGTATATCGATATTTGATATTTCTGCTAGTGGTGTAGAGAATAGGAATTGCGTTTCTTACTATAAGATTCTTTGCTGTTTGGTCTATGTTCTTTGTTTTGATCGTTTGGTATTTTATCTGTCTATGCTCAGAAGTTTCTATCGGAGATATTTGATATGATTATTACTACAGAATCAATATTATTGTTCTTTTTTGTCTAATAAATTGCTTGTTTTTGGATTTCTGAGGGTGATATATATTAATTTTAATTCTTTTTTGCTATCTGAGTCGGTTCCGGCAATCGCAGTATTCTAAATATATTTGGTGTTTCTTATTATTATAAATATGATAGTTATCCGAGAAGACAGAAAGAAAAGCGGGCAAAAATATAACGGACAGATTGGTTATATCGGAGGAAATTACTCGATTTTTTGGAGATGTTATATTAGAATCCGAATTCACTGTAGAGATTACAGGTATGATAGATCTATAATTTTTGTGGAGCCGACTTATAATTTAGCCGCTCAGGACCACGATTTTCTCTCTTATACCGTATATACGTATACGGCCAAAAACTATGGTTTTCTGTGGTAAATGGTACAACCCTGGAATTTAAAAAAATATAATCCAGACTGTAAAAAAGCTTCCAATATTTTATTTTACAACTCTTTTTCTATCTCAAAAATAGAGAATATTACCGAAGAGCAATTCCAGTATTTTCTAAATATAGATCAGTCTCTCGATTTTGAACCGTTCCAGAGTTTTTTTGATTCTGCTCTATTTCCAGTATACGATAGAGATTTTCTGTGTTTTCCACCGCTACTGTCTATCGAAGAGAAACCGTTTTTTATTTCTGATATTCTTTTTTTGGAGAATGATAATTCTGTATATTTTATTGCAAACTCGGTATCCGAAGTTGAGAATATTCTTATATTCCAGAAGTTTCTCGATCAGTACCGAGAAAAATAGGAAACATTTCAATTAGAGTAAGTACTATACTGCTATCCGTAATTCCGAGGGATACGCTAATATAATAAGGGTAGATATCCTGAAAACAATCTTGGAGAAGATCAAAAAATACTATCTTGAATTTCTTAATTTTTGGGTTCTCGAAGTTACGGAGATATTACAAAAGTTGGGATGCAAACTGGAATCACTATCGGCTTCGGCGACAGACAGCGAATTCGATATCAGTTTCTTGGACAGAAATTGATTGTAAGAAATACGGCCACAATAAGGACGAAATGTTTCCGGGAGGGGAGAGAGAGAAGGGACAGGATGCTGGAATAGATAATAATAGAATACAAGAGGATTATGGTTGGAGTTCTAGACAACGAGAGAAAGACTTGGGCGAACTTGTAGACCAACAATTTAGGATAACCACTAATTGGTCGAGGGTCTTGTATTAGTACTTTTGTTTTTTTGTTCCAGATTGGGGGCCGTTGAAAATCAATATAATCTTTATATACATTAGCAAGGATGAGATTTTTTTGTACACAAAATAGTCCGCGTCTACGTAAATCGTCGGTGCCAAATAGATTTGTAAATTATATTTATTGGACGTCGGTGATTCTCAATCTACTAGTTTATAAGTATGGTCAAGCCGAGTTGCTGCGCCGGTACGGTATAGTCAAATTTACTGTATCAAATCAAAGACTGCTGCGCTGAAAACTATACTGCTCTTGGGTATATTTAAGGGATTATCAATCTTTTTATCGATTTGAAATAAAAATAAATAGAAGTTATACTATTTATTTATAATGGAGTGGTCTAATAACAAAGTCGCTCTGTTGATTGTTTTCGATATATGGAGTTATGAATATAATCAAATCAAGCGAATATTGGAAAGTAGAAGTATTGTAACAATAGGATTTTTACTCTCCGATTACAATACAGTATCTGTATACCAGATATCCATCAAAGCTATCCAAGAACAATTCAAAAAAGTCCGATCCGAAAATTCTCAGCTTTGGAGGAGAGGATCCGGTTGGAATAGAGAGACCGTCGCAGTATATTTTTGTGAGCTGTCAGTTGATAGAGGGATTTTAGAATTAAACGACTCGGATATAGCGTCAATGTTTTAGGTAAGAAATTCGGGTTTCTGGACAAATTTTTTGTTAACTTTAATAGATCTAGGTCACGGTATAGCAGATCTCAATGGAACGCAGACCCAGAAATTTTATATCTATTATAGTAGCTGAGATTATATCTGTCTACCGCAATAAAACGCAACAAAATCGACACAGACTACAACCCTGAGTAGTTTGTCTCGATTATAGTCTTGTCTCGATCGTAGCTTCAAATATATAAGCAATTTATTTTCTACTATTTGGAATTGGCCGTTGTTCTGTTATAGAACTCTTATTAAAAAATTGATATATGGTCGAGAATTAGTATTTGAGCAATAATATATAACAAAATCTTTATATCCAGCCAAGTTATTCAGGGGAAAGTACGGTTTTGTTTTGACGCAGAACTTCAAAGTTGAATAGACCAAATTTGCTCGCAATCTTGGAGTGTATCCGATATAGTCTAAAACCAAGATAGTGAATTGATTGGAAAGAGTGAATAGAATAAAAATAGTAAACTGATTATTTTTTCCCTATTTACAAATCCGTTTTTCCTCAGTTCAATATCAAAGTATAGTATTCAGTAAGATTCGTAGTTTTAAGAGGGAAACCGTGGTGTAAGAGATATATATATCTGTGGCTCTATATTGATTTAAAACTGCTAAGATAAAATCTTCCAAGTCCGGGTTGATTGTTTTGCCGCGGTCTTGATAGTTTTCAAAGTTGCTTTTTCCTCAAAAACGGGCTTCCTCGGAGCCCAAAATCCGCCAGAGATTTTATTCGGTTGATATTCAGTCTTATAGAAATCAACTTTCTTATTTTTTTTGATGGCTATACGACGGTATTTATTTTGTAAAGAAGGATCGGATAAGATTTGTAAATCAATATAAACCAGTTTTGAAAGTCTGAATAAACTATTTATCCACTAGTAAAATCTTCCGTTGTAAATTTTCGAACTTATTATTTAAAATCCCAGCTATATCAGATTTTCCACAGAATTTGTAACCACACCGGCTATTTTCGAATTCTAGTCTTGTATCTTCTGGATAACCCGAGAATTTGAATAAAACCCAATATAGTATCTATTGTCTTTAGCGGATTTGCCCGGATTTTATTGTTCAAAATAATTACTTACAAAATCTGTACCCCTGTCAAGATCGAGCAATATATCTATATACTTATTGATCCATTCGCTATAGACTCTTTTCTCAATCTGCCATATAAATAGAATTTTCTTTAAACAATAGCTATTTCTCTACTTGGCGATAAGCTCTTTGATATAGAGAAGCTGTGCGGTGATCCCAATCCTAGTACAGACAAATAAGAAACTGTTATAGTGCTCTATATTTTTTGTATTTCCGTATAGACCATCGATAAGAACTCGAAGAGAGCTATATTTATAAAATACAAGATATCTAGTAAATCCGGACTGAATTTCGGCAAACAGGATTATACGGCTCAGTTGTCCACTCGCGGTATTTTCTTTCCACCAAAGTATATTTATTGGATAAGACTCCGCAAAAGAGTAGAATCGTATACCAGAAATTCGAAAATAGATATATTGGCCTGCTCGGACTTTCCAAGATTTACAAGGGATAAAGGAGATCCGTACGGCGTCTGTTATTTTTTTTTTCTCAGCGATAGCAGGACCGTCTGTTTTGGTACGGTTTCGATATATCTGGTCAAGAAAATATACTAATATCAGAATACCAAACAGTCCAAGAACACCGATCAGAAAGTATCCGTTGAATTGAAGTTTTTTTTTCAAATGGATCCATATTGCGACAGTCGTGAAAATACCGAGAAGAATATACAATTTGATGCAGAGTTTGTACAATCGATAACGGAGCCACGGCAGTATAAATAGTGATAAAGCCGCAATAGAAACAATAGTCTATTACTTAGAATATATTCCAAGCAAAGAATTTTGAGTGTTTACAGATAGCCCAGATTGAAAAAACCGTAGTGAAAGATTGAAGCTTGTGCCCTGAAAAACAAGCAATATATGTAGAAAATTTTGAATCACTGCCATTATACCAATACTGGTATAAATTTGGTAATATATTGAAAGAGATATATAGAGCAAAGCAGTACCAAAGTTTGTGTGTAGAAATATACAAAGTAGCGCGATATAAAGTGTTGCCAAAAAGTCTGATCGCTGCCGTATCTCTATTAAATTATAAATATCTACAATATTGTATAATACTGTAGCAGCAAGTTGTATCAAGATCAAAATAGCCCGAAATCGGGTAATAGATCTCCAGAATCTTTGTCTTCGAAGAAGAAAAGATAAAACAATATATTCTGAAAAGGATTCGTGGATTGGGCCAGTAGAGTTGAGAATAAATCTCAAGATAATAACCAGATATTTTCGGATAACAAGACAGACTGCTATATCTGCGACAATATATAGATAAATCTCAAAAATTATAATTTTATTGATTTGGGGAAAAGTAAAAAGAGATTTCTGTGCTTTTTATTTGAATATATAACAGACCACGGTTTTCCCACGGGGATACTTATGGTTCTCCGCCAATATTTAAAAGCAGAGATTTTTTTTGTCCAGGAAAGTGTCCAAAGTAGAGGATATACACAATAATACTAGTCAGCAAAAATTTACAGAATCGCGTCTCTAGATTCTCCGGCCCTGAAAGCTATAGAAAGAGAAAGCTAGCCGATGTTGAGCCCAGTGTTCAAAGTACCAAAAAAAGTATTAAGCTTCAAAGACAACCAATTCTCCAAAAGTCTGCTGAAGCTTCTTGGAAACGTTATCGAAAAAACTTTAAGTTTAATTAAGCCGGTCCTGGCCAGGTTATATATACAAACGATTCTTTATTCAGAGAGAGAATAATCAAATCAGTTAACACAACGCGAAATAAACTGTCCAAGATTATAACCAGTCCTTACAGAAATTTCGTATATTTACAAGAGATATTTTACTATAACAATCAAATTTTTTTTTTGTATAAGATTATGGATATTTCGTTGGTTCAGTTCTTCAGTACCTTTTTTGGTCGGCTTCAATTATTTGAAGTAGCTATATTTTCTAAGAAGATGCTTATCGGAATCCACTATATCTATAATACTTTCAAAATTATATATAGCGAAATCAACTCAGACAATATTCTACTTTCGGTGGCTGGAGCTATAAAAATTGGTAGATACTATTTCAAGCTTGAATTTGGATTGAAGTTTATAGACTACAGACAAAATAGAAGAATCTATATTTGCAAACAAGAATATAAGAGACTGGCAAAATAATATAAAGACAGTAGACCGAATGATTATAGAGTCTCTCGAATCTGCGAACTTTCTACACAATAATACTTCGCTTTCGGAACCATAGTCCTCGAATATCTCGGGTTTTATCGAGGCAACAAAATTTGACTCAGTACGGAGTTTATTGAAGATACTATAAATTTATTCTAAAAAAACCGAGAAAGATAATTGATCTCTAGAAAGTATAACTTTCTCCAGCTATCTCCAGATTCGTTTTGTTTGAAGCTATATATACAACTGGCTCGGGAGATAATAGCAAAGGATATCGAAGTTACAAAGATTTGAGATAGATTTAGATAGCCATCTGTATAATCAATAAATATTTCAAACAAACTGGAAGAGCTTATATATCTTATACTGTTATATAATAGTTCGAATAATTATATTTCTGTTTTTTTATAGCGATAAGCTTCCAATATATACAAGTTTTCTCAGCTCTGGTTGTTGTTCCAATAGAGCTGTTCGTACAATGGACTGTAGATTTCTCTGATTCCAGATATCAGGTTCTGGTTTCCACGACGAGCTATAACTTTCTCTATTCCAAACTATTTTCAGATCGAGCTGTTTATACAATAGACTATAATTTTCTCTAATCCAAAACTTTTGTATACAGTTCTAGTTCTTCCGATCGGGTTATTCTTACGATAGACTATAGTTTCCTTTATTTCCAAGCTATTGTGTACAGACCCCGTTTCTCCGATCGTTTTCTTTATACAACAGTACTATTCGTATGATAGACTACGATTTTCTCTACTTCCAAGCTATTCTGTGCAGCCCTCGTTTCTCCGATCGCTCTTTTTGTACAACAGTACTATTTGTACGATAGACTATGATTTTCTCTATTTCCAAGTTATCGTATACAGCCCCCGTTTCTCCGATTGTCTTTTTCGTACAACAGTACTATTTGTACGATAGACCACAATTTTTTCTACTTCCAAGCTATCGTATACAGTCCCCGTTCCTCCGATTGCCCTTTTCGTATAACAGTATTTTTCGTATAATAGACCATGATTTTCCCTACTTCCAAAATATCTTCCGATCGAAATATTCGTACGATAAACTATAGTTTCACAGCTTGTACCATAAATAAATACTCCAAAAGATACTTGTTTTTTCTGTAATATTTTCCACTATATAGACTTCAATAACCAAGAGCAATCTATTGCTACCCAGTTACTCTCGGTGTATATTGGATATATAAGGATCAAGCAGTTTGACAAATTTATTTTTGATGAGATCGATATTCTTGGATCTAGAGTATTTGATAAAACCAGTATAGACCGTCTAATCTATCGATTTGACAATAAGAGATATCGTCGACAAGATTCTGATATATAGATCCTATACAAAATCAGTTTATCGCAACAGAGGATTGAAGAGCTGGATCGATATAATCCAAAAGAGATCAATTTACCAGATGGTTTAAAACTTTATTGTTTCCAGGGGAAATACAGAATAGAGACGGCCAAAGTATGGCTTGTATCCAATAACTTATGGTGGAATCTCGAAATATACGACAAAGATAAATTAAATCCCGAATGCCGTAGAAGACTCCGGGAATCCAATAAAAGATACTATATCTTCAGTGATGGAGAGATCTTCCGAAACGTTCGCCATTATCAGCAACTGGAAGAGAACGTTTCTGCGGGAGAGTGGTTTGCCAGATAGTTACCAAATAAATATCGCGAGTTCAATCGGATATATAAATCCAAAATAAACCATCAAAAGATTCGGTTTCTTGGAGAGCGGCTAGATTCGCTTCTTTGTTTTCCTGTTTTGTAGATGTTATAGTATATAGGAACCCATCTGACAAGTCTGAAATATCCAGAAATAAGAATTACAGCTACTTTAGCTAAAACCAGTAACTAATCTGTAGAAAAAACTTTCCGATTCTCTATCCGAAATATTCTCTGTGTAGTATAAGATTATCTGTAACAACCCGTATTTACTCGATCTTCGAACCCTTGAAAAATTACAAGAACGGTATTCTGTCCTGTCTCTAGCTGACCGCCAATATATTCGAGAAATATTCGAACAGAATAATATATTCAGATATATAGATGATTTAAATTTTCGGGCAAAAATACTAGATACTAGTCTTAATTACTCTATAATAATTTTATCGCTCAAGATTTTTCTTGAGAATACAAAATATATAAAGACAATAACCGATATTGTAAAAAGGATTCTGTCTTCAAATTCCAAAGGAACTATATACCAGACTATATTTCGATACTATATACCGTCGGAAAATCGGATATTTTCGATTCAATATTCAGAAAACAATTATATAGAAAGACAAACTCCAAATCCGTATAGTTTTTGGTCTGTCTATCGACAGATCTATCTCTTTGCGATATACAATTTCTGTGGATTGACCGATTGTTATCCGCTCGGCTTCACTCGCGCTTCCAGAGCAAAATACCTCGATATCTTTGAAATATGGAAGCGTTTTCGAAATCTGATCAGCCGAATTGGATTTGTTTTTCCAGGGTCTATCGGAGCTCGGCCAGATAGAGCAGAGCTTATCGTTATTTGTATATTTGTCTCTTGTCTCCGATCTCCAGAGCTTTTTATCTGTAATAAGTCCAAACTGAATAAACTGACCGTTTATATCGCGTCAGTTCTTTTTTCGATGGATCTCCGGTCTATTCCAGGGCTGGATTCGATTCAGATATAGAATAGATCCGAGTTTTGGTGTTTGGAAAACCGCTGTGGTATAACAGATACCGAAAACTTTTTCCACGATCAGAAATATCTATATCTAGATAATATATATTTGTCCAATCAACTAGTACAAGAGACTGTAACAATATTTGCTGTCAAACGGAATACTTTCAAATCTTTTTTTTTTGGTTTTGAAACAGATAAAAATCGAGATACAATCCGGCAGTATATTCAGAATTTCCAAAGTTCTGTATTACAAAGGATAACAGCTGCTACAGCCGAGAATGGGATTGATATAGAACTTTCTTTAGCCGAAGATAATACAGTCGAAGATAATACAGCTATTAACAATAAAATGGCTATAGAGTTTTTTTCAGCCGAATATTATACAGCTATCGGAAATAATAGTGATATAATCTGGCAATCGCCAGAAGTCTGCAGATAGACTTTTGGAATAAGATCTGATAACTTCTATATATTATACAAGCCACTTCTAGGAGAACTGACTGGAATTATATTCTGTGATATTGTGAAAAAAGAAATGTTTTTGTTTTGTAGTGTTTCTGCGGCTACTGAGTTCACAAAATTTGTCGATCTACAATCTAATTGGTTGGCTAAAATAGAGAAAGACTTAGCTATCCTGAAGATTCTTATCCCAAGCCAAGTGTTAGACAAGTGTAGAGAGGGCGGTTGTATTATTTTCTATGGAATAAAAAATAGTTTTAAACCAAAACTATCTCTATCTACAATAGCTCTATATATTTTTTTACCACGATATAATCAAGGCCAATAGAGATTGGAGAGGTTTTAGAAAGAATAAATACGCGCTAGATCTGAACTAATATTTACAGTATAGTATAGTTTGACAATCAATTTTTATTAACTATATCAAATCTGAATTTGATATATCAAATTTGATATAGAAATAATTTCTAGAACAACAAAAAATAAATATTTATAGAGTCTGTGTTTATTTGTTATCCGATTATTTTCAGAAGATTGGATAAACAAGCAATAATATAGTAATATTCTATAAGACAATCGAGAAAAAAAAAAGGAGAGTATATACGCGAGTAAACAAAAAAGAGCAAATAATTGGTTAAAGAGAAATTAAATGGTATTTCTTTAAATAAGTTTTATAGCCATTAAATAAAATACAAATAAAGCTGTATTCTGGGATATCGCAATATCGACCACTATATCCGAAAAACAATAGTAATTTATAGGATTCGAAATAGCGCTGAAGAGAATTCTTCCGGGAATAAAAAAATATTTGTATAGCTGGATCAAGTATCGGTATTCCAATACAGACTGGATATTCAAGACCAGTTTTGTTTTTCCAATCAATATAAATCGGTTCTTCGATTTTGGTGGAAATAATCCGATCGATTTCTGATTTGCCAAAATCTATTTTTCTGTACAGTTCTCTGGATATCTGCAGTTTTTCTAGCTGCAATCTCAATTCTAATAATCTAATTCTCTTTTCAAATAGAATTGCGGCGGTGATATCGGCCGTATTCCGGTTTTTGAATTCGAATTCCGCGAGTTTCTTTTTTTCAGACTGTATACGGAATATATCAGCAGTAAATATAATCGGTTTTTTTTGGCGATTTGCGGCGATAATATTATTGCCGATATTTTCAAAAAAGACTTTTCGAACTTTCTTTTTTTTGGAATTGTAGAGACACTTTCGATATATTCGGATAGAAATTTGGAAATTCCGCAATTGACAATAATATAGATCTCCAGCCAGTCTAGCCAATTCCAACAGACGAAAATTCTGATAAAGAGCGCGGCGCAGTTTCCCGGTCTCTTTTTTTAGATATACCAGTTCAGGGTCAATTTCAATACTTCTCTTTTCTGTTACAGTAAAATTATTCGGTACCGAGATATCCCGTGTGAGACTTGTATTATATACAAGATTCAGCAGAGTATCTCTGGCCGGTGTTTCTATAAAAACAGATTGGACGTTATCTCTTATACTGATATAACTAGCAAACGATTTTCCGCTGTTATATTCTATAACGATGTTTCGTGAATATTTATCCAGGTGTTCTGGAGATATGGTCAGTGAATTTCAAGCTTTGCGGTTGGTACTATAGTATATTGTTTGGACTTACTGATTTCTGCGGCTGTTTCTTTGCAATATTTGTAAAATATTTTTTTATTCTTAAAACCAGTTTGACCGCTAGCAGTCTTCTCCAAATCCTCTACTTGTCTATATTTCCAGGATTTCACTGGATCCGTAATAATACTGTATATTTCGCTGCGCGTGGTACCTCTGAAAATACAGATATCTCCAAGATATTTCTTGAAATAGATAGGAACGCTCAAGCGATATTCTGGTATCTCTGTCCAGTACCAAATATCCCGCGGATATTTGATATCGGGACTATCAAAAATATTATCTTCGAAAACGAATATAAAAATATCTTAAATAATACAAAGACCAAGATTGTTATTCCGCTCAGTATATATAAAGATAGGACTAAATCTGATTAGGAATATTGTTGACCGCAGTATTTTTGTATTATTTATACTCTTCCTATATTTCTTCTTTCTTTGATCAGTCGGTACTTTATTTTCAGAAACAGCTCCCGCCGACTAGAATCTTCAGGATACTTGACTATAAAGAACTCTATATCTTTATATTTCAAAATATCTCCCGTTTTTCTATATATATTAGATTCAATCAGGTATCCGGGACAAGCTGTACTAGAGTATATTATCTTTCGGATAGAGTTAAACTGCAGAAAGATACAAAAGATCGGAAAGCTCAAATTGTATACGGCTAGTAGATACTATATAGTGAACAAAAGATTATCAATATTGATAGATGGCTGTTTCTTTACAGTTTTGTCTAGACTCTATTTATTGCTGAGACTCAATACGAGCTGAGAAAATTAGCTGCGAAACTATAAAACTGAATACTGAGAATATTTGAGACTTATATATATTATTTTCCGGGATAGATCGAGTTGTAGTAGACGGTCAGTCTCCTCACAAATCTATATTCTCCAGTACCGTATTATGGTGAGGAATACCGACTTAAATTCCAATTTATGATTTTCGTAGTACCATCGGAAATATTCTTCAATGACTCTCAGCGTAAGATTCTTCTGTTTCAGCCAGTGTATATAGTTGGGTGGCTTGAGGTTCGTCGTAAATCTATCAGTCGGTTAGTCAATGTTTTCTTGGCCGTAGGGTATCTGAAGCCAATCTCAAGAAAAAACCTCGAGCTTTCTGCACTTTCTCTCTCGTTCCTTTTGCAAGATCGGCGACAACTTCGGTGTCAGGTTTGTTAATAAACGAATTCCAATCAAAAGAAGATATTTTGCGATTTGGGAATATCTGAAATGACGAGATAAAGAGGGTGAAAGAACAGATTAAAGATGAAAGGGTCCGCAAAGGAAGGCGAAGTCTTGAAGGGTTCTTTTGAATACTTCGGTAGGACTCAAGATAGAAGCGCCGTTCTCTATAGATCTGGCGCTCGACCAATAAGACGATGGTTCCATCTCCTCTAATCCAACTTGGGTTTAGCGTCACACGTGTTATCCCAGGTCACGATAGAAGCGCCGTTCTCTATGAAAGACGTCGGCGTGGAAACACCATGGTTTTCCCTCCAAA
>Ga0102593_1000622_pt1 | contig 53368 bp, 57 predicted proteins | sample AraplaCol_mMS_r2_2_FD_76862 | JGI IMG/M metagenome (GOLD analysis project Ga0102593, IMG submission 76862) | Arabidopsis root microbial communities from North Carolina, USA - plate scrape MF_Col_mMS_r2 (SPADES assembly) (version 2) | ecosystem: Host-associated > Plants > Roots > Endosphere... | reverse complement strand
AAAAAAAAATACCCGAAAACAAAAAAAAAAAAAAAAAAACCAAGCAGAACCGAAAGAAGAGCTAATCTATTCCAGAAAATGATTCGCGTCATAAACTCCATCTCAAACTGTGAAAAAATTGAGTGTGGAAATCATGTATTTGTCGACACGGTGCAAACATCTCTGCGAATGCAGAGAAATTTCACAACGACAGACAGAAAATATCAACTTATTGAAGGTTCAATAAATGAATGTTCTTTCACATCCATCTTCGACGATTTGATCCATGGACAAAAACATATCCCGACTGCCTATATATAATTCATAGCTGAATCATGGTGGCCATACTATATCGGAAATCGGGCTTTATACCATAATATAATTCCCCATAAGTATATGCATGGCAATCCATAGCTATCGCTGCTAAATTAGCGAGAGATTTAGCGTGGGAGTAGAAGGGCTGAGGTGAAGAGTGAAGAGTATATATAGTAAGTGTGACGAACAAACGTCTTCCAAGAACATAAACAAACACCTTCCACGGCGTTTGTTTTTGTTCAGTAATTCACATTGAGTTACAGTAGATGCAGGTAGATACTCAACACAATGCAAGAACACTGCTAGTCTATGAAGAGGTACTTAGATTAAAAAGACTAGTAGTCTTTTTAATCGATCACCTCCAGCATTTTCATCTTTCGCTGTATTAGCTATGAGTTTTAAAGCCCTGGGGATCAAACAACTAGTAACGGGATCGAAGCTATAATATTTTCAGTCATTCAGCAAATTAACCATGTGTATTCAATAGCCAATAAGCCAACACCTGCTAGAGATACCAATGTATGAACATCTTAGGTCGGCTCCCTGAGTAGCTGCACAAAATATGAAATAATAATAAATAGAATATTATTTTTACCAAAGGTTTAGAGTACTTCGAATTCGCTGAGAAGAGCTCAAATAGCCGTGAAAAGACTTTTCAAGTAAATTGCATGTTAAATCCATACCTCCACTCCAACCCTTGGACCACCAGATCAAGATACGAGACAACTTGAAATCTAAGTATAAAATCTAGTGTCATTAAGCACACCGTAGTAGATAGTATATAATTTCTTCCCTCATAGATAGTGTCTACCCAGGCGTAAAGAAACATCGTTCTACACCATCCAAACCAGCAAAAAATACGTGCCAATCCCTTCCCATCCGCTCCGGAAACGCAGAAGCAAAAAATTGACCGACGCAGGGGTCGAACCTGCAATCTCTTGATTCGTAGTCAAGCGCCTTGCCATTGGGCCAGCCGGCCAATTGATATTAAAAGTGGTTCATGATGTGCTTTATATCTATGCAGAGTTTTGTGACTCCACTTTGTCGGAAGTGACCAATTACATCACGGGATTGAAAGTTTGCCCTAAGAACTGCCCTGTTCAAGTGGATACATTCTGAATATTCTGGGTGAACTGGTGGATCTAATGGAAATTATTGAACTGTACTGTACTCTGTCTACAAAGCATCGGGAATCAGATTAAATACTAATAAGCAAATAACTAATTACTTATAATCATCACTTCATCAACAAATTAACAGCCCAAGGAACGCTCAATCCCCGCAAATCACCATAATGCTGTCCAACACCAAGGAAAACAATCGGAATACCCGTAGCATGAACCATACTCACCAATGTACCAACCATATCACCCACAGTATCACATTTACTAATAATGAATCCATCAAGATTCCGACCCGTTCCAAAAGCCTGATTGAAGTTTCGAGCTTGCATAACACTATCCGTTCCAACAAGTGCCTCACCAACCATGAAGATTTTATCCGGGTTCGCGAATTTCGCGAATTTCTCCAACGAAGACATCAAGCGTTGGTCATTGTGGCGACGACCTGCGGTATCGATGAGGACAACATCGAATTTGTTGGCGGCGCCGTAGTCAACGGCGTCCTTGGCTACGTTTGCGGCGTCCTTGCCGTAGCCTTTCTCGTATAATTCGACTTCGCCGACGTTCTCGCGGGCACTGAGTTCCTTTAAGTTGCGAGCGTGAACGCGGAGCTGTTCCACGGCACCAGAACGGAAGGTATCACAGGCAGCGATGAGGACGCGGTAGTTGTTTTGTAGAAGGAAAAAGCAGATCTTGCTCAGGTTGGTCGATTTGCCGACTCCGTTAACGCCGACGATGGACATCACGTAGGGACGAGGTGCGTGCTGTTTAGTGGTAGGAGCAGTCACTGCGTTAATCTCGCGTAACAGGTCCAGAGATGAAGTTGGGGTAAGAATCTTGCGTAGAGAGGCTTCCATTGCGATGCGCAAGGCTGCATCAACAGACTGGAAGTTGCCGGTCTTCTTGCCGACCAACTCCTGCTCGACACCCTCGCAGAGTCGGACAGCAGCCTCGCGAGCAACATTCTTTTTCAGTAGATGATCCTCCATCGCCTTGAGAGGTTTCTGCAAGTCCGACTTGCTAAGAGTCTTTCCGCCAACAATGTTTCGAAAGAAGCCACCGATAGCGTTGAATCCGGAGCCCACAACCCCGGTTTCCGCACTCTCTTTGCTCTTCTCGGCATCGGCGTGGTCCAGAATATTATGGACCTCCTCACCAAGCTCCTTCAATACGAATTGACCCTTGCCGGTCCTGCGACCCCAGTCCTCCGCCGCGACAGCTTCCACAGCTGGTGCGGCGGAATCGTCCTCGGCTGGGGCAGAGTAGTCCAAAACCTCACCATCATCTTCATCAGCATAACCGTCTGCATCCCACTTGCGCATCTTCTTAGCTGAAGTTTTCGCAGGCTTGCGGTTTCGAGAGTGTTCGTCCCCGGAGGAGGCATTGGCGCTCGCATTTGCGGCCTTGCGGGCACGGCGCGAGACGCGACCACCAGGACCGGCCTTGCTAGTCAGAATCTGGCTCGTTACGGGAGTTGTAGATCTAGAAGTATCAGGTGTTGCCGGTGGCGTTCCCTCGTCAGAGGTCGCTCCGGCAAACGCAGCATTATGCTGCGCTATTTGGTTGTTAGTTTGTTCACGGCGTCCCCGGCTGAGTAAATTGAGCGTACCTTTCAAAAGGCCAGGAACCGGTGGCGGAGGAGGACCTCCATTGTCCGATGAGACCAGTGGATCTTTTCGACTGTCGATCTCTGCCGAATAACTTTCCGCGACATTCCCGGTATTATCTTCTAGCTCGCGCACTTGCTGCTCGAAGTACGGATCGAAGCGGTAGGTGGTGATTCTCGTGCGGTTGCCTTTCAGTTGGTCTTTGTAGAGATCGAGGAAAATGGTCGAGATATTTTCTAAGAGCTTGTCAATCCAGCCTAGGTGGAGCAGTGATTGGTAGACAGCCTAAAGTAGAAGATGTGAGCTTGCGCCGATATGAGACACAGGAGAATGAAGTGCGACAGCGACCTTACCACGAAAATCAGATTGGACTCTTTACTTCGTCGCCATTTCAGGGTATATTTTTCCTTCTTGTATACCGGAGAGGAGCCACTGGGAGCATTCTGAGGCACGACTTTCTCCTCGATAAAAACATCGTTGATCAGGCTATTAATGACATGCGCGCCCACTGGAGCGTACGACTTGGACCACAGGACCACCCCTGAAGTAGTGAGAATTTCAAAGGCCTCCAACATGATGACCTCGAAGTGTGTAGAAGAAGAGAAGTAAAGAAGAGAAAGGGGAAAAAGGTTGAAGAGTATCAGAGAAGGTGGCGGATTCGGACAAGAAGAGGAAGAGCTGCGGAGAGCGGAACTCCCACTCAGCCACGTACTTCGCAAAACACTCCAACTTCTTCCTTCAACTTCACCTCCAACTTTCCCCCCACCACAACCTCCCACGACTACCTTCTCCCTTCTCTTCTCCTTACTCTTTCTCTCCCTCATACACCCTTTTAACCATAATGTATCGAGGATCTTTCGCACCTCCTCCTGCTCAGTCACCACCCCTTCACCATCCTATTCCACAGCATGTGTCGACCGTGCCAATGATGCGCTCACCACCACCTCCCTCCCAACAAACTCCGAATTCCGGCGCCGGTGCTGGCTATGGAGGTAATCCATACCAACCTTCTCCCGCACAGGGACAAGCACAAGCTCAACCGGGCCAGAACTATGGTCCCGGCTTCGGGGGATTCATTAATGATCCCGCAGCACAAATGGGATTCCAGGTGGGCAAGAGCGCAATGATGGCTGGACAGGAATATATGGAGCAGAACGTGAGTATCTTTTGTTCAGCTAATTTGATATGAAAGCATGGATGAAGCTAATTATTTTCAATTCTCCCAGTTCAATCGATATGTCTCTATCCCCGCGCTCAAGCACTATTTCAATGTCTCCAACTCCTACGTCCTCAGCAAGATTGGCCTCGTCCTCTTCCCCTGGCGTCATAAACCCTGGTCACGCCAACAGGCTCGTATGGCCACACCCGCCGGACCAAATGGCCAAATTGTCCAGCAACAATACTCATCCATGTTCCTCCCCCCACGAGATGATCTCAACTCACCGGATATGTACATCCCTGTCATGGCGCTGGTGACATATATTCTGTTGTCAGTCCTGCTGGCGGGATTCCGAGGTGATTTCCACCCTGAATTGCTTGGATCTATTACAACCACCGCCATTGCAGTGATCTTGTTTGAGATCATGTGTCTGAAAATGGCGATGTATATCCTCAGCATCAACAATGACTCGCAGCTGTTGGATCTGGTGGCTTACTCTGGGTATAAGTTCGTGGGGATTATTGTTACGATGGTTACGTCTGAGATCCTGACGCCTGGTCGGGGAACGGGTGGTTGGGTTGGATGGACAGTGTTCATCTACACTTTCCTTGCGAACGCATTCTTCTTGGTAGGCTCAGCTATTCATTATGAGAGAAAAGTGTCTTGTACTGACTTTTATAGCTTCGCTCATTGAAATATGTTCTACTACCGGACTCAGCTGACTCTTCGATGCGCGCGGGTTCTATGCAGACGGTGGCTCGGGGGCAGCGTAACCGCCGTACCCAGTTCCTGTTTGTGTACTCTTATGTGATTCAGTTTGTGTTCATGTGGGTGCTCAGTCGCGAGGGACCAGCTGCATTGGGAGCGGGCGATTCATAGGGTGATTTAGACGAATGTTGGAGAGCAGGGGAATACATCTGGTAGTCACGATAAAGCACGAATTATTGTAATCAATTAAGCAATACAAAGAATATTATACGAGTAGAAGATAGTAGAGTGAGATGTAATAAGAATTATATTATAGACTAAGGTAGGTATATGTTGACTGTATCCTAGATGATGTTAGAGCAGTCCAGACATCATGCAGCAAAGCGAAACAAAACAGAAGTAATGAAATGGTCCTCAGAGATCTTGGTGATGAAGGTAATATCACATGCCGAAGCATCAATTACTATCTAGGCGTGATAAAGGTTGTAATCATCGGGCCGGGGGAGGTGAGAAAAGGAAAAGGGAAAAGCAGCACGTACATTAGTGTTTAGCTGGAGCTGCCAGAGGCGAAGCCATAGCTCTTGCTGCAGAGTCAACTGAAGTCAAGCTGTGTTCTATACTAGTCAGCAGAAGCTCACCAATAATGAGTAGCAATAACAGTTGTAGATGAGTGAAGAATCAGAATATGTAAGAAATTAAATATCACCCGACAGCGCTGTATCGAAACTCCGGCGAGAGCTTCACAGACACTGGGTCAATCGCAAATTACGGCATCATGTAAGGGAATGCAATGCAATGTGACGAAAGAAGACGAACATACCAAGTTAGTAATAACTGAGTCCAGTCTGTCAACATAAGGCAGACTAGACTCAGTGTCAAGTTGTCAACAGTGAACAAAGAACATAATGCAGAATGAATGCAGAAAAAAAAGTAGAAGTTGATAAAGAAAACTTGGCGCGGAACAACAATAGTCCGCTGAGTCAGCCAACCCTAGACGTGAGTGGGCGGCTAAGCGAGAAGGACGGAAAGTGTGTGGGCACATCCGAAATTCGCCAGACTTCTTCGACAACAACCCTCCGACTATTCACCAACCCGGTTGTCGCCGTGAGTACAATTTTGATTCTAGATTTGATTAAAACGACAATCGCTGATTGCTGATTGTTGCAGAATTTCGCCATGGCCGATATCGATGTCACGCTCGCTTCCTGGAAGCTGGTCGAGGTTGGCCGCCTCGTCCTGATCCGCCGCGGCCCCTTCGCTGGCAAGCTTGCTGCCATCGTTGAGATTGTCGACCACCGCCGTGTACGTGAAAATTTGAACCTTGAACGATTCGATTGTGCGACTGCGACTGCAAGTGCGAGTGCGAGTGCATTTGGACGGATGTGCATCTGGGGTTTCAATATGGAGGATCTGAAATGTGAACTGCGAACCGCACCATCAAAAGAGACATAAAAAAAAGCCACCACGAGAATACGACTCGGCAGATGCACAGCAGACAAAGAACACAGCACAGCACGGAACAGCACGCAGTCGCATCGACTACGAATCAAAGGATACCCCCGTGAACATTGAACACAGTTATTGACTTTCGCAGGTCCTGGTCGACGGTCCCTCCGGTGAGGAGCAGAAGATCGTGCCCCGTCACGTCCTTCCCCTCGCTCACGCCACTCTCACTCCCTTCACCATCCCCCAACTTCCCCGCGCTGCCGGTACCGGCCCCGTCAAGAAGCTGTGGGCTAAGAACGAGATCGATGGCAAGTGGGCCAAGAGCAGCTTCGCCCAGAAGACCGACCGCTCTGAGCGCCGCAAGAACCTGACCGACTTTGAGCGCTTCAAGGTTCTGCGTCTGCGCAAGCAGGTGAGTGCCCACTATCAGTTGCCCTGGTATCGTCCAGTTATTGTGAATGGTTTCTAATAGATGTTATTAGGCTCGCTACGAGGTCCAGAAGTCCTACGCTAAGGTCCGGGCCGCTGCCCAATAGATGATTACGAGGGTTCGGTGCATAGGATGACGGAGGTGTCCTGGGACGGGTTCGCTGGGTTGAGCCGGCAAAAGCTGTATGCATAATTCTACAGCAAAAATATTCAATGTCCTGATATCTCAGCAAGTCCTGATATCACAGCTACTGTCAAATACTAGATCAGTATGGACGGTCCATTCAAGTATTATCTCAGTATAGTAGTATACCCGTATACCAGTACAGTAGTACAAGCGTAATTTGTAGCATTCTCCAATATTTCTTAATTAAAGATATAGTTATAATTGATATTAATATCAATATTATTTTATTTTTAATCAAATATTAAATTTAATCACTTTCATGACATTGTCATTAACAAAATACTCTATGGTGACTTAGTCTAGACTGACTGGTCGTTTGTGGGCGGAAACCGCTCGCTAACGATTTTCGGTCGGCCGCACAGCTCCTCAACACCTTCGACCCTCCCCAAAATCCACCCGCTTCCACCACAGCTTGAATCCGTGTCCCAGGTGCGTTGAATTGCTCCCGATATTGCGCGATAATTCCTCGCCCCCCTTCAATTCCGTCAATTTTGCGCCTCTGCGATCGTGAGAATGCCGTAATGAGGGCGGGGGGGATGGAATGGAGAGTTGTGCATATATCCATATCCCACTTCACAACCACCACCATCACCCATCACCCACCATTATCACCACTACCACACTCACCATGTCTATCGCTATGGATTAAATGCGAGAATGCGCAGTTAAGTGCTTAATCTAACGCTGAATAGACCGAATTCCTATTACACAATGGCCGATCCCCGCGTTGAAGAGCTCCCCGATGAGGAGGTCCCCAAGACTGTCGAGGAGGGCAGTGACTCCGAGTCCGAGGCCGGCGAGGCCAACATCCCCGCTGGTGCCTCCGTCGCTATCCACTCCCGTAACGAGAAGAAGGCCCGCAAGGCCATCGCTAAGCTGGGTCTGAAGCACGTTCCCGGCATCAACCGTGTCACCCTCCGCCGCCCTAAGAACGTATGTCTGAAGCAGCAAGAGCAGCAGCATTGCCATGTTCTGCACTGCACTGCACTGCTAATTCCGGTCTCGAATATTTGAATGGCAAGCTAACTTGCAGTAGATCCTCTTCGTCGTCTCCCAGCCCGACGTCTACAAGTCCCCCTCCAGCAACACCTGGATGTATGTACCACAAATCAGCAACTACATTGCATTAGCTATATCCCCGATTTAGCTCATTTACTAACTTTGCATAGCATCTTCGGTGAGGCTAAGATTGAGGACCTGAACGCTCAGGCTCAGGCTTCCGCCGCCCAGCAGCTCGCCGCCGCTGAGGCTGCCGGTGAGCACGCCGGTCACGATCACGACCACGACCACGACCACGGTAAGGGCAAGGAGCCCGTCACCGACCTCGGCTCCAAGAAGGAGGAGCAAGAGGAGGAGGATGATGGCGAGGAGGTCGATGAGTCTGGCCTTGAGGCTAAGGATATTGACCTTGTCATGGCTCAGGCTAGCGTTTCCCGTAAGAAGGCTGTTAAGGCTCTGCGGGAGAACGATAACGATATCGTCAACTCGATCATGGCTCTCAGCATATAATGACAATATGTTAATGCTGGGTAGCGCGGTTCTTTGAGAGACTTGGGCTTAGCTGTGCAGCTGGATGAATGGCTCGCCCATAGTGTACACAATACTCCAAAAGAATTGTTCAAACATTTATTCCATTGTAGAAGTATTCCATCAATCATAAATGTAGTATAATTAATATTTATATTCTGAGTATTATATAAATGGTGCATCGTACACATTGAGCTTTGCTGCTCGCTCACCCGATGCTCGGAACCCGGATAGTCACGTGCCCACCCGCATCCAAACCTTTCCGAGTCAAACTCGCCCGGCACCTCCCTGCACTTTGAACCTCCCCTCTCTCCTCCACTCCACCCCCCATATCCACCGTCACAATGGCCGCTGTACGTGAATTATTACTCGATGCTGCATAGTATCACCTCGACACAGCAAAACCCACCCCCCTTCCCACGAACCCAAACCCGCAACACCCCCAAAAACGCACCAACTAACAAACCCCTTCCTACAGCGCAGCGCCGCTCTCAAGATCGACTGGGCCAAGGTGTCCACCTCCCTCGGCCTCCGCGGTCAAACCGCCGCCTCGCTGCAATCCTTCAAGAAGCGCAACGATGACGCCCGCCGTAAGGTCCAGCTTCTTTCCGAGCAGCCCCAGGCCGTCGACTTCTCGCACTACCGCAAGGTCCTGAAGAACCAGGCCATCGTCGACGAGATCGAGAACCACTTCAAGAACTTCAAGCCTGCCTCCTACGACGTTTCCCGTCAGCTTAAGGCCATCGATGCTTTCGAGGCCCAGGCTGTTTCCAACGCTGAGCAGACTAAGGGCAAGATTGACTCTGAGCTGGTTAACCTCCAGAAGACTCTGGAGAACATCGAGACTGCCCGTCCCTTCGAGGACCTCACTGTCGTAAGTAGAGATTTGCGGGGATATTTGATTGGATCTCTTCGGACACGTTGGTTTGTTCGGTTCGACGGATATGTGCTAATGTTACTTTTGCTTTTGCTTAGGACGAGGTTGCTTCCGCCCAGCCCGAGATCGACGAGAAGACCTCTTCCCTTGTCTCCAAGGGCAAGTGGATGCCACCTGGCTACAAGGTATGTGAAAAATTCCCGACTGTGTTTATTTCGTATGGTGGTCATTGCTATGGCTATCTGCGTGTGATATGGTTCAAGTCTGCTGCGTCTTCTGGATGGTGCTTACGATTCTTTAGGAGCGCTTCGGCGATCTGTCCGCTGTTTAAGCGTGGAATCTTTCGATTCTTTTATCCCCCGCTTCATTTCGCTGCAAGATGTATTTGTTCGATCTCCCGCATATGGCTTCGTACTTGGGTATGGCTATGCCGCCCGTCCGGTGTGGTGGAGCGAGGGATGTGTATAGAAACAATTCATTTGGTTTCTCGTTTGTTATCATTCAGTTACGAGTCGTAGTGTCAAGGTTTCGATGTCAGTATTGGTAGTAGCAGTGTTCGATGTCATGAGGATCAGATTAGATGGAAGCAGGGCATGTAGTAGCCGGGTATGAGTAGTTATCGGTTTGGGTATCAGTATGGGTATGCGATATTCTTACTGCTTCATTGGATGATATTTGCTTGCTTACAACTAGTATTATGGGTACTCTCAACTGAATTGTCAGGCACTCGTGCACTTGTGGATCTATCATGGTCTGATTGCATATGCCAGCTTGAATGATATACCGAGGCCATAGTGTCTAGCAGCGGTTCCTCACATACCAGCACGACTCAAATACAGACCAAAGCATCCTCAATAAATTCTCATCTCTGTGACCTGGATGAATCTGAATATTCAATACACCACTACTATCTACTACCTCTCTTTACTACATAGTATAAGGCATAAATACCACTCGCCAAGACTTGTCACTGCTGACTCGCAGTTACCCACTTCCCCTCTTCATCCCCTCTCAGACTAGTCCAACATTCACGCCACTTTCAATATTAGCAGCTTCAATACTTTTGCAATGATCGAAACTATCCTCTTCAACCATCCCAATTCCAACTTCCGGTCCTGCAATTGCCAGCACCCGTCGAGTCTCAACTGCGGAGACCAAATTGAACATCAGCTATATCATCACATCATCAACCCACTGGCATCAGATTGAGCAAACAAATTGAACCTGAATCTGAACCTGAAAGATATTGCACGGAATATTTGCAAATGGGACATCTCAAACGTCACTCGGCAATTGAGTCTCTCCCAACCGAAGTCCTCCAATTAATCTTCCTGCATTGTCTGGAAATCAACCTCCCACGGGCCTCACCAACTCTCGCCCGCGCACTATCCAATCAACTCCTCTACACCTGGCTCATACGTCTAGCATTCAGCAGTACAAACCCAGGATCACAAATAGAGTTCTTCACATCGGATTTCCTTCCCCGGCCATTGGACTTTTGGTCGATATCCGAAGAAGAACGAGCGAGTCTTCAGACAGCAATATTATCATGCAAATGGTGTACTCTTCCACTCTTCCGCAAATGTCAAAGAGAGTATATTCACCACGCTCTTTCGTGTAAAGCGAATCATCTCAGATTCACACCTGCTGATCGGGCCATACTGGATAATATCGATTCCTTCCTCGATAATATCGACGATACTTGTGACAAAGCTCCAGATGGAAGGAAAGGGAAAGGAGATCTTGTCATTCCAGCTCAATTATTGCCAGACCATACCTTACACGTAAAACAGAATGAAAATCCACATGCACATCCAGATGCACAGACACAGATATCCACCTCAACCTCCACCGATCGAAAATTAGCTATATGGTTCCACTTCGGCGCAATTCAAATCCGCGAACAAAACGAAGTCTACTACGAAAATAACCTCTTCCGTCTCCCCGCCTCACCAATCCTCACCCCAGCCAGAATTCCAGATAAACTTCTTAGTCCGCCGTGGTCTGCTTCGCAATTTGAATTCCTCCAATTACTTGCGCCGGACTTCTATCTCGATGAAGATGAGCATGAGGCGGAGAGATCGTCGTCTATTACGGCACGATTGATTCGGCGTCGTCAGATACAACCGTTTGCGAAGTTATTGAAGATGTATTTTCGTGCTGCGAATTGTCGGGTTCCTGCTCAGTGGCCTTTACACTCGGTGCATTTCGCGCTGATTGTTAGATGTGCGGAGGCGGGTGGTAGTGGTGGTGATGGTGTCGCGGATCCATTTGCGCGGGTCGTACTTGATGAGCGATGGGATGATATTCCTGTTGATGTGAGGGAGGATTTATTACGAGTTGGTGGGTAAAATAGACGACAGTGATGATTTACTGTTACTGTATACTTGCATATATTGTACAGTTACGATCTTGCAAAGCATAGCGAAGCCTAGCATAGCATAACATAGCATGAATTCAATCAGACAAGAAGGTCAATTATTAAAATTCCCATAATACGCATACGCCTGGGTATGTAACAAAAGACAAACAGACTTTGCCCAGAAATAACAAAAGGAAATCACCGCATAATCGTAAATCGTATCTGGCGGCCGGAAACTACAGTCTCAGCTTCTCACGTCCCCAGCTGAACTGTTTATCAGACCGCCGCCCTGGTCCGTTTCCGTCGCGAACAATAGCCACAAGTCAAACAGGAGATAATGACATCGACAACCGTGACAACGCCGCTGATAATGGCGTGTAGGACGGAGCCGATGGCGTTAACGACAGCCATTAGGCATGAGCCGATGGCTCGGAAGACGCTTTGGATCTGGGATTGTTAGTATTGTATACACAGCGAGGTGAGGTGGGGAGGTGGAGGGAAGTGAGATAGGTAGGTAGAGACATACGCAAGAGACGACGGCACCCATTTTGAAAAGTTACCAGTGATAAGGTATTCAACCCTGAGAAGGGAATAGAGGTTTTGTTGATGGTGGAAGGGGAGAAGTACTTGAGGAAGCAGTGGAGTGGGTAGATTGATCGTTGAAAGGACGCATGATGGGCGTTTAAGTATGAAAGACAAGAAGCTGGGAAATTAAGTCCAGAGAAAATATACGTCGTATTTGGACGTGTGACAGAGGGATGATGTTCCTGTTTCGTGGCTTTGGCTTAAAGAGGAGATTGATAGACAGTTGCCACAGATAGGTTCGTAGAGGTACAAAAATACTCTCTGCCTTGTCCAAGAATGTTTGCACTGACGTCGTTGGGCTGGGAAAGTGCAGTGTGCCAGTGGTACAATGCGAGTGTATGGTTGGAAGAAAGTTGAAGGGAGGAACTTGTGGAATTTTTTCTGAAGAGAGAGGATTGGTCCCGCTCTGTAGAAGCTTGCCTTGATTCTGATTTCTGACGTTGACGGATGCGAGGATCTGCGGGTGGTGGCTCGATTATTCCGTCATTTTGTTTCTGCTTTTTCCTTGATTTTGTCGGGACCTTTTTTTAACTGGAGTATATCGCGTTGAAATTGGATCCATGTTCATCATTCGTTTCACATATTTCCCGCCCTGTCATTCTATTTTTCTTTTGTACATTTCTTTGATGTTGAATGTCGCTGCACATGGTTAACGTCTTGACGTCATTGATACTTCCCTTTTTGGGATATAAAGTGGGGTAAGCTTAATTTCACGTGATTCATTTTCAACTGTTCTGAGCTATCACCTGACTGTTCCAGCCCTTCATGTGGCTTGGCGTGTGGCTGTCGGTTGGACATCCACCAATAAGAGTAATCGCTGTGCTTGAACTGGTCCGTGTTGAATCGGAAATCTTGTTCTTGTCTATCAGCTGTTGCTGTTCAGCCCTGTTACGGGCCGAAGGGTTTTATTTATGTGGAGAGCAAATTGGGATTCCACCAGGTTTGAACTAAGGTACAGTAAAATTGTGATGGACGCCTGTGGCTACACTACATTGTATGCCGTGAGATACATACTTTACTATCTGTACATAGTACCTTACTATGGTATCTCCTTGATCTGTGGCTTGTGAACAGCCTTGTACTTAGAGTACAATATCCATGGATGTACTCGGCTTCCGCATGCTTCAAGCTTTGCAGTTAAAGCTTGGTGCTATCATCTTTGAACTAAGGTCTGTCATTCTACTTGGTCAAACGACACTGTACCAATGGTATAGAGTTTGTGCTCGGAATATCTTCCTATGAGCATACTACTTGAAACTGATCAGGTATCCCAGCTAGGAATCTTGATTTTCTAGCTTACTATTGGAATCTCCACGATTCATCGCTAGTCACTACGTGGGAAACGATCACACATGTTGAGGTGATGCAGTTCTGGTAAATCTCTCGATCTTGACGCAATATCAGATAATAACCTGCACTATCAGAAATTCCATCATCATTCTAGAGAAATGCTGGATATTCTATGCCATGATGGTTTACCTAAACCCTTAAATTAACAATTTAGGAGGAGTGTTGCTTGCTACAAGGACAACCCTTTACCACCTATTCTACTAATACGACAATCATCTTTAATTGGACCATCATCCTTCCGAATCTAGATGTGTATCTTATTTACTATGCATATATAGATTTACCTACTTTATTCTATCCAATATACTAGCACCTCCGATATTAAGGTATCTATCATTTTGTATACCCAGCCAAATTATTCAACTTGACATTATTTCTAAACTTCGATATCTCTTCAAATTCATCATTCTCCTTCACAACATTCTTAGAGGATATACCCTAGGTTCGTTATCCTTATCGTCAGTGTTTATAGTCCAAAGCACCTTCCTGCAAGGAAAATCCATACATTCAGATAGCTTCTTCAGATAGCTGAATCCTCTACCTTTAACATTCTGCCCTCTCTGATTTTGTGATCACTGTTGTACCTCCACTGATCTACGGCTCGAAATAGTAGAATCTATCGAATCGGACTGTAGTCTATCGACTGCGATCAGATTGTCGGGCAGATTTTCGACAGCCATCTACCCGAGATACCGCCATTTGACGTCCTGCCATAAGGCAACTGCGAGCTTATTGATGAATGGTGCATAGCCATTATCACGTTCAAGTCAATGTCGGGCAAGAAACGCAGACGCCGATGGCCGTCGGATTTCGATAGCGACTAACCTTTGAGACGAGGACGCATACTTTCTCAATGCAAGTAGCACCAACATACGAACACAAACGGAATACATTGCTATCATGATGGCGGGCAGATCCCAAATATGGGAATAGTATTTTCTGGATAAAACTAATGCGGCATGATTAAGCGATCCGGTCGATCAACTTCAACCGTGAGAACCTTGACGATAACCTTGACGATAACCTTGACGATAACCTTGACGATAACCTTGACGATAACCTTGACGATACCAAAATTCTATGACGGTATCGATTCACCTGCACAGTATTTTCGAACATTGCTATGTCTCATTTGAGATCAAGATTCATAGACATCGTATTAAGAAATATCGGCCACAAAATTTCCGACGTTTTCCCCGGACTATGGTGTTAAACCAGTATGACAAGGATACGATCTACGGAGTTCGGACTTCTTGGATCCCATGGAACTATCTCACGTATCTTCCATGCACATGCATCGGGGATTGAAGAGTATATCGAAAAAGCTCTTCGGGATCTTAATAAACGTGCTATGTTATCAAAGAATGGCAATACCGATATTCCTTCGATTTTGGCTGCGACAAATCGGTTGTTCCGCTTCACGGGCTGGTCATGTCGTTGTCCAGCAGAAATTCAAGTCAATCGATGCAATTTCACAACGCTCACTGAGTGGACAGACATTTTGGCGAAGAACAGATAACGCACGAGACATTGGATCACCACCAATTGTCTTCGCACTTGAACTCGGTTTCTATGCTTCCATGTGAGCACGTTGCTCTGGGGCCCACAATAGGCTTCCACAACCACCGAGTTATTGGACACATCATCAATCCTATTGTCGCCACCGAGCTGTCGGCCACATTACTGAAGCTCTGACTAGATATCCTGAGTCTTTAGAATACATCATCTTTTCCCTCCCTTTTATGTTCGGGGTTACACCTTTCCCAAGACAACCATTTCTCAGTTGGCAGCGAGCTTCAGCTTCGCATACCCATTATGTACTGATGCCATATTAATCGCTCTGATTCATATGACCAGGTCTGTAATGCCAGACCCTGCAAACCCTACAGGCTGGGTTGCTGATATCCAAAGTCCACGGACTCTATGGATGGCCTTTGTAGTGATGACCATCTGGGTTATTGCCAATTTGATTGATTCTCGGGGCTGCCCAATCTTTCCAACAAATGCAGGAAATGGCCCATAGAACGTGATTGATTATGGTTATCTCAGCTCTCAGGATACAACAGAAGGCTCGCTTTCTTAGAAGAGAAGAGAGGGAGAGAGAAATGGACAGCTAGTTTGCTAGTATCCTTAGAGTACTCAATATATGATTTTCTTTCTCTCAAGTATCTCCGGAGCTGCAAGATATCTCGTGGGTAACACTGGCAGAGGCTTGAATAGCTTGGCTTGGTATCTACCAAATGAACCATTCCTAAAATACTAATAAATGAATGGAATTCGAGTCAAGATTGAACTAATGTAACTGTTATTGCGTTGTATTCACAGTCTACGACAACAACACGTTGGCTGCGTTGCTCCAGATGAGACATTCGACAGAGTGTTATATTGACTCCATAACTACTCCTCGTGGAATATCCCGTGGATCATTTACATTCTAGACCACAAGATTTTTAAAAGAATCGATACAGTATGAAAGACCTCAAAGATGCCGCAAGACTGGGAATACTGTCAGTGTTTTGCAGAAACAAGATAGCCACTCCCCTATAATATCTCCCAGTATGGCCTACCCACAGACTCCTAGCCCACTAGGTGTATTCGCGCAAGTAACTTTACTCTTCCCATCCGGTGCTGTAACAGTATAAGAGCTAACCGTCACATCGCAGGTCCCTTCAGCTCCACAATCCAAATCACCAGTAACATCATCCTTATACTTCCCGCTCGTCATGCCACTAAACTTATCAAATACAATATCAGTCAACTTCGCAGTTCCAGGGTTATCATCGCAATAATCCTCATCCTCGCCATAACAACTTTGAATCTGAATCGCATAGTCGCAGCCATCAACCGTCACATCGGTCCAGGTCACATTTGATACGGTAGATTGTCCATGACTCCCACCAGACGGATACGTTTTGATACCGGCAGCCTTTGTTGAGTTGATCATGGTAGCGCCGGAAACCCAAATATTCTTGACTTCGTCATCGGAACTCTTCCCTAGTGACCCAACGGAAAGTCCATGACTGCCGGTGCAGGTTATATCGGTAACAGTGACACCGTCAGCGCCGGGTTTGAAAGCGACGCAGTCATCGTTGTTTAGCACATTGACGTTGGAAATTACGACATTTGTACTTTCTCCGATATCAAAGCCATCGGTGTTTTTGGGAAGGTTATCACTCTTGGAAGTTGCATCCATTTTCAAGTTTTTGAATATAACATTGGAGCTACCCCCTTTGACGGAATTGAAGACATTCGGAGGGTTCTTCTGTCGAAGGCCGGAGATTGTAATGTCTGATCCGCCTGTGATGTATAACAATGTTGGACGAGCATAGTCGCTATTCTCTGCGAATACGTCCCATCTAATCACCTGATTGTTAGTAATCGGTTTCATTTAGTCTAAATTGAGAATGAAGATGTGCATCTTACGCATTCTGTCCGTTACCATCAATAACTCCCGACCCAGTCAATGATCGAATCTTAATGCCCTTAATATTCTTAAGATTCATCATCGCTGTACGTCCCTCCCAGTACTTAGTACTGGAGCTGAATTTGAGAAGCCCCTCCACTTGGAAATCACAGCCTACACAGCCTGCAAAGTCAAGGACGCTGTTCAGATAGTATGAAGTTCCAGAAGGAATCACGATTGTTCCACCGTTGCCGCATGATGCGATCGCTGATGTGATTGCCGGTACATCATCGGTCGAGGAAGATCCTCCGGATGTAGGGGTACATGTTGATGCGCGAGCATTGAGTACGCGAGTTGAGTCTAGTAGGGCTAGTGTATAGGGGAGGAGGATGATAAGGCTGAGTAGGTTGATTTTGAACATAGTTGGTGCGGTTCAGAGATCGTTTGATAATTGTCAAATTGACGACGGCAATATACCTGGAATCCCAACTTATGAAAGACTCTCATATTTATGCGAGTGGATCAATGAGTGCATTAATCTTAGGACTGGGGGCTCTGACAACGCAATGAAACATGAACATATCACTTGTTTTCCATCTCCACCCGCGATTCGAGGAAAATACTCCCTTTGGCTCCGAACGTAGTTCTTCCATCAAAGTTAAAAATGCAAGTTTAGTAGACTCTTCACATGTGGAAATTATCCTTATTTTTCAATTACTTCGTTCCGTAATTATGCTGTGAGCTTGCAGTAATTTTCCGAGAACATCTAGAGCAAAATCGCGCGTCAGAAATGTAAGCCTCCGAACTGATGGGCACACTTTCGCCTTATTGAATGAAAGTCAAGCCTTTGGACTAATAATTATCCCGCATCATATGCATACGCATAGCTCCAAGCTGCAGTTATCCCGGAACTAATTATCCTAGTGGATGAAGATCTTGTTTCAGATTCAGTGAAGTGATACACGGAAAATTCCCCATAGAGACAAGCGCCTTCTCAAGCCGAAATAGAAGGATTAAAGAGAAGCCAGTTTACTTATCAAGCTTTGAACAAGTCTATCTCGGTGAATCGCCGTTGGAAGTAGATAGTCCACCAGCTTTTTCCATACATAAATCAACCATCTCCTGTCTCGCCAAGGTGCATCATCTTTGTCGATCAACAACGGTTCCTTGGCATACGGTATCCCAATGCATATCTCCACGATTTTATCAGCCCTATTTCTGGGCAGTGGTGTACTGGGGTCTCCAGCTCAGCTGTCCCGTCGGGCCAGTAGGACTAGTGCCCCATCTGGCTGTTTAACGGTCGGAAGCAGTGGCACGTATAGTACCATTGGCGGTGCTCTTGATGCACTTGGTTCAGGCACTTCATCCGCGTGTATCTATATTGCGGCTGGCACGTACAAGGAGCAGCTTAAAATCGACTATGCTGGTGCACTGACACTATATGGTGAGACGTCTGATACCGGGACGTACAAGAGCAACAAAGTCACCATCACCCATACTATTTCCTCCCCCGAGGCAGGGACTCTTGATAAGAGTGCAACGGTCAATGTTGTTTCTGATGGATTCAAGATGTACAACATCAATGTGGAAAATGGATACGGGAAGGGTGTTCAAGCCGTAGCGTGAGTCCGATAGCTAGAAGGGTTGAAGATGTTCACCCGCTGACATCAACGCAGATTGGTCGGAAATGCCGACAAGCTTGGCTTTTACGGCTGTCAATTCTCTGGGTACCAAGATACTCTTTACGCGAAGGCTGGTACCCAGTATTATAGCAATTGCAAGATCGTGGGTGCTGTCGACTATATCTTCGGCGACGCATCGGCATGGTTCGGCGAATGCGATATCGTGAGTAATGGACCTGGAGCCATCACTGCCAACTCTCGAGAACAGGAGAGCGATACAGCATGGTATGCCATCGATCATTGTAATGTACAAGCTGAGTCTGGTACCGATATTGATGGGGATGTCTATCTTGGTCGACCGTGGCGAGTCCTTTCGCGGGTGATTTATCAGAACTCGAAACTTGGTGCTTTGATTAATTCGAAGGGGTGGACAACTATGGCTGATGGGGCGACTCCATTTTATTATGAGATTAATAATTCGGGTGATGGGTCAAGTACTTCTAAGCGGCAGTATTTGAGTAGTATTGATGCGGCTGTGACCAAAAAGACGGTGTTGGGGGATGACTGGAAGGATTGGATTGATACAAGCTATTGAGATTGTCTTTTTGGGTGTGAATTTGTTCAGTCCTGATTCTACTGGACCTTGAATAATACTACTTCATTCATTCTTTGTCGATTCCAAGCCAAACCAAAGGTCAGTTTGATACATCGTTAGCCGTCTTCTTGGTATTGGTCTGCAGTTCGGTCAATAGTCCGGAACGTCTACATCTCTTGCCAATTCTATTCTTTTGCGGTCATACAGGCTAAAATTAATGACAAGTCAGAATACCAAGCTCATGGCTGAACATCATATAAAATAAACAAGAGTACTTCGATACCTAGTACGACATCATTCCAACCAATTCTCGATTATTGTCACCATATAGTGAGCCGATGCGTATCATACTTTCTCCTGACATTTAGCCTTGCTTCTAATTGCTAATTTATCAAATATACGCTCTGCCATTCATGATAGCTCGAGGCTAGCTCTATATTTTTCATGGGTGTCCTATTGAAAAGCCATGCGTAGACGTCTACTTCATCTCCCACACGTGATCGCTTATTGTCAATCTTCTACTTTTCGTCTCTTCTTCACTTTTCACCCTTCACCTTTCAACCTTTCTGCTTTCAGGTCTACTTTCACGATTCTCTTGATTTCACAGCTGGTCCTCAGGTTTACGTCTTCTCAACACCTTATGAACCCCGTTCTCTCACCGGCTCACCTCATTTTCCCCTCGTAAACCAAAACCTTCATTTCTACTCTCTCTCTCTCTTTCTCTCCCTTTTCATTCTCCTTCTCTGAAGCACTATGCGATATCACTTCACATATTGATCGCGAACTGTCCAGATCGGGCTGAAACATCACCGAGGAGAGAGCAACATACCGATCTGGAAATTTGACGTCATCGCAGGGTTCGATTGATATCCTGCTTTCCATCGACAAATATTATTGAGTATAAACTGACTCTTCACATATCACTTTCTTCTCGTGTCATACGATTATTGAGAGAACAAACATGGGCTCCATCTACTCTCAGGCGGGCATGCCTACTACCCCATCTCCTAGTCCGGCCGCAATGCTAAACTCTACTCCACCCACATCGGCACAGGAAGAGCCAGTCACAGCTTCCAAGGATGAGAATTCACAGAAAAATATTTTACTGAAAAGACCTGTTGACTCAGAAGAGAGGAAACGAGATGTGAAGACAGCAGTGAAGACCAGAGCTGCCGCTTCCAGGAAGCAACACCCTAGGGCAGCAAAAAGCAAAGTGAAGAAGCCTGTGAAGGAAAAAGTCAAGTCGACAAAGACACAAAGCAGAGCGTCAAAAGGTGATAAGGCTTCTTTATCGGTCAAAAAGGAGTCAACATCGCCGTACCAGTCGCTGAGTGTGGAGCGCCCTCATAACATGAGTACACTACCCGTCACTCAATCTACACACACAGAGGCTGAGTCCCAATTAGCTGGCGCTGGTGGTGGAATAAAACTGGCCTCTATCGAGACCAGCCAGCCTGTGTTGGAAAGTACGAAGCCCAAAAGCCCAAATAGTTCCAACTCGTACAAGTTGACACCCGGGAAAACACCCTTCCCGGATTGGAAATTTCCAACTCCAGAGCAATGTGAGGAAGTCAACGCACTGCTATCGTATCAGCACGGAGCTCCAGTTGCACCAAAAACAATACCCCAAGCAACAGTTAAGATTGCCGGCTGCGGCGAAGTTCCATGTGTCTTGGATGCTCTACTGAGAACCCTTTTAAGTGCCGCCACACAAGGCAGAAATTCATCGATGGCATACAACAGCCTTGCAGAAAAGTTTGGGGTCCTTGAAGACGGAGTTGGTAAGGGAGGTGTCAACTGGGATGCCGTTCGACGGGCTCCAGTACGCGTTGTCTACGAGACTATCCAGCGAGGCGGACTTGCAGATATCAAGAGCAGGAACATCAAGTCCATTCTCGACATGGTTTATACGGAGAATGAAGAGCGCTACGCGGCGTTGAAAACTGACCAGCCAATTCATGAAATGGACGGCCAATTGACTGGAGTGCAGGGAGAAGACAAGAAATATCAAACTGCCTGTCTGGAGAAGAATCTTCTCTCTTTGGACCATTTGCACAGTTTCTCTACCGAGGATGCTATGTCGGAACTTACAAAGTATCCCGGCATCGGCGTGAAGACTGCTGCCTGCGTCTTGCTCTTTTGTCTCCAGCGGCCCTGCTTCGCCGTTGACACTCATATCTTCCGGTTAACCAAGTGGCTCGGTTGGGTTCCTTCCAATCTTGCCACTGAGAAGACAGCATTTGGTCATTTGAACGCGCGCATTCCGAATCACTTGAAGTATTCTTTACATCACCTACTCATCACACATGGCAGAACGTGTCCACGATGTCGAGCAGTCACGGGGGAGAATTCGGAGGGGTGGGACGAAGGCTGTCCGATTGACGAACTTGTCACACGCACTGGGGCACGCAAAGATGGACCGAAGATTTTAGCTCGCCAGAAAGGAAAGGCAAAGGAGTCTGCAGGAAAGAAAAAGGCTGCAGCGAACAGGAGAAGTACAAGAAAGAGAAGTTCCAGCAAGTCTTAGGACACAGCTGGTTATGGACTGCCCTTTTCACACTTTTGAAGCTCAGTCAGAGTTGAAGGTTTAGAATGTTTAGTTATGCTGCGAGACTTTTGAATTTTGGATCTTATATCGATACCACCAAGCTGAATTTACGATCTGGATACGCATATTGTTTTTGTTTTGCAATTTTTGACCTTGAGCGTGGAATTTCACAAGTCTCTCTTCGGCAGTTATTTCCCATCAGAATTCTCAATTCATAAAGGAATAAATACACCACCCATTTCTGCTGCCCAGAGCGATATCAAAAGACAAAAAGACAAGAACAAAATACAAAAATAGGTCCTGCCCGGAATCGAACCGGGATTTATGGAAGGTAGATATTCTAAGAAAGACTCAGAATCCATCGTTATAACCATTAAACCACAAGACCGAAGATGGATGTGGGTCGAGAAATTTGCCGAAATGAAGCAGTGTTGTTTTTTATAGGCTGGGGAAAAAAAAGGCAAGAAAAAATAGAGGCAAAAAAGAAAGGTCCTGCCCGGAATCGAACCGGGATTTATGGAAGGTAGATATTCTAAGAAAGACTCAGAATCCATCGTTATAACCATTAAACCACAAGACCTTTTCTTGATTTCGCTGTCAGACTTTTGGTTCTATAAGGCTGAATAAATGTTTTGGTAGTCAAAATTCCGTCGATGTATGTCTCTAGTGTAGACACACTCCCTCAATGACTTCAGTTATCTCTTTCAAGCTCTGGACCTTGTATACTTTTAATATTTTTGTATCCCCAGACTATTCTATGTAATTAGGCCCAAAGTAATGGTGCTCACTGGTGTATATTGCGTATTGAAGCCGTCATCGACGGATATATATATACGCCATGTCAGGTAGCCTGAAAAAAACTTGAAGCCAAACGAATTGTTATAAACGCCCTGAAATATTAAATTGTACCATAGCATTAGCAAGAGTCACGGAGATCCAGGAAAGCTTTGTTGCATAGATTGTTTGAGCTGATTTGGTGAGTGCACCCTGGGCGTCCCGTGCATCATCAATGATAGACTAGCGTAAGTTAGATACCTATCTAAGTATAATGCAATTCATCTCTTGAACTAGGGAAGGGGGAAACTTATCGCCAGTGAGTTATCCCTACAAGGTTATCGAAGATTTTGTGGTAAATTTTATCCTAATTTTCTAACACTGGTAACAACTGGTAAACACTGGTAATACATAGTAATGGATAGAAAGTCCCGCGACCTCGCCAGTCCTCTATTCAAATATTGGCTCTATCAGTACTGTTCGTACTGATTGTTCGTACTGATAGAACCAATTCTGACAACATTCTCTTGCACCCATTACAACTATAGACCGCCGTAATAACATCTACTAACTACGCAGCGAGCCATAGTGACCATTAGCAATTCCGGAAGAGTATCAGGCTGCAAATGTCTACTGTGAATGCTCATAGAAGTAATATTCAGTATCTACTTATCCAAATATATACAATGACTACAATGACATGGTTGAAGCATTGAAGATTGGACGCTCTGCTCGCGTGGCGTGTTATCGCTTATCGCGGGAAAAGAGAGCCCCGATTTAATTTCCAAGTGTTTAGTTGAACCTCACCTCTTCTCTTCACCTTCTCTCGCCAATTCCACCAATTCTTCCCCCGGCGCAGCATGGATTGTCTGCTATCGCACCTCCCGCCATCGCTGCGCTCCATCGTGGAGTCTTGCGATTCCTCCTACTCCGAACATGCCCCAATGGCCGCAGTAGCCCTGGCCTCCTTACTCGCCGTCTACGTGGGGTTACTCTATATTCGAAGCCAGCGCGAAGCTGCCGTGACCTTCAACGTGCCTCTACCGAAGGAGGTGCGGGATTCCTCCGCCGGAATCAAATGGGAGGATGTTCAGGGAAAAGAGAAGCAGATATTGGAAGATCAGATTCGAGGGGTGAGTGTTGACGCGAATTGAAGATAGAACCCCTTTATCATACCAGGCAGGGTAACTGATTGTTGGCGATTGCAGAAATGGAATGATCAATTGATTATGAGCTATTGTCCTGCCGACGGTCGAGTCCTTGGAAATGGCACAAAGCCGGCAACAATCGACGATGTTGACACTGCTGTACGCGCAGCCAAGGCAGCCCAGCGCGAATGGGCCCAGACAACCTTCGCCGAGCGCAGAAAGGTCCTCCGAACACTTTTGAAATACGTTCTTGATCACCAGGATGATATCGTTACTGCATGCTGTCTCGACTCTGGCAAAACTAAAGTGGACGCTTGTTTCGGCGAGATCCTCGTTACAGCAGAGAAACTGAAATGGACTCTGGACCATGGTGAAAAAGCCCTCCTCCCATCTCGCCGTCCAACGAACTTCCTCATGATGTACAAGAAGAACTGCGTCATATACGAGCCTCTCGGTGTCGTCGCAGCCGCCGTCTCCTGGAACTATCCCTTCCACAATTTTATCGGCCCCGTCATCTCAGCTCTCTTCACCGGTAACGCAGTCATCGTCAAGCCCTCCGAACAAACAGCCTGGTCCTCATCATTCTTCCTGGAAATTGCCCGTGGCGCCCTCCTCGCTTGCGGCCACTCACCAGACCTCGTCCAAACAACCGTCTGTCTCCCAGCTGTAGCAGACCACCTAACCTCCCATCCAGACATCGCCCACCTAACATTCATCGGATCTCGTCCCGTCGCCCACAAAGTCTGCGCATCAGCCGCTAAATCGCTAACCCCAGTCTGCGTCGAACTAGGAGGGAAAGACCCCGCAATCGTCCTAAACGACCCCAAAACCCTCCGCAATCTCCCATCCATCTCCTCAATCCTAATGCGCGGCGTCTTCCAATCCGCAGGCCAGAACTGCGTCGGCGCAGAACGTATAATCGCCCTACCATCCTCATATGAGAAACTCATTTCTCTCGTCGAACCTCGTATTAATGCCTTGCGTCTTGGCTCAATTACCCTGGACACAGATCACACTACTTCATCAACACCGGATCTCGGCGCCATGATTTCCCCAGCTTCATTCGATACACTTGAATCCCTCATTGCTGAGGCAGTCAGCCAAGGTGCTCGCCTTTTAGTAGGTGGAAAACGATACGCTCACAAGACTCATACACACGGTCACTACTTCAGTCCGACCCTTCTCGTCGACGTAACACGCGACATGCGCATCGCACAGGAAGAACTCTTCGCCCCAATCTTCCTAGTAATGCGCGCCGAGTCCGTAAGCGACGCAATTTCCCTCGCTAATTCAACCGTCTACGCTCTCGGCGCTAGTGTCTTCGGCTACAACCAGACTGAAGTACAAACCGTTGTTCGCGGTGTCGAGGCTGGTATGGTCGCTGTCAATGATTTCGGCGCTTATTACGCCGTGCAACTTCCCTTTGGTGGAGTTAAGGGATCTGGCTATGGCCGATTTGCTGGTGAAGAGGGATTACGTGGTCTTTGTAATTTGAAGTCTGTTTGTGTTGATAGGTTCCCTGGTCTTATTGGGACGGGAATTCCGCCACGTGTGGATTATCCTATTCAGAAGGTTGAGGGGGTTAAGGGGGCGAAGGATGGTCGGTCTGCGTGGGAGATGTGTAAGGGGGTTGTTGAGACTGGATATCAGATTTCGATTTCTGGGTGGATTGCTGGGTTGGTGAGGTTATTGGGGAATATGTGAAGTTGATGATGGGTGGAGGAGTATGTATGGATAAAAAACTGATACTGATATAATCTCATAATGCATCTACACTACTATGTACATTCTAGAGCGTGTTCAAAGGCAAGATACTAGTAATCAGTATAATTTATCTATTCACAGCTATCAAAGTGGTATTTTCAAAGGAACACCTCGTCGAGGCGATCTCGGTTTCACATCAGTCGTCCCATCGTCCATCCATAGCCCTCCTGTCTAAGTGTATTTTATGCCATCCGAATTGTAACTCCGAGTACTCCATATGCAAGGCCGAGCAAAATCGGATGAGAAGGGAAGAAGAAGCAAGTCGAGAGAAGAGAAGAGAAAAAGAAAAAGCGAAAAGAAAGAGGAAAAGGAGGATGGCATGTCCAGCGTAAGGCGAATACACTGAGAACAAATCAAGGGTGATCGGCGATGTTATGAATGCTAATATCCATCCGATCATCAACCTTAGGATGTTCAGGCTCAGCCTTAGAAGTCTTCTTAGACTCACAGACATCATCACCTTCGGCAGGAATCACAGTGCCATTAGTATCCATCGTGACACCGTGAGCAGCAATCTGGAAATCCTTCACACTGGCAAAACCATGCGCAACAGCCTCCTTAGCCTTATCAAGAGCCTTGATCTTACGTCCCTCTCCACGAACTTGTTCGAGATGATCGAAATATCCCTGTCCGACGGGAGTAACATAGCTACCGCAAAAGACACCAACCTCGAAGTTACGAGGCTCACTTTGTCCATTGTCACGAGCAACTTCCGCACAAGAATCCTTTAGGTCATCAAGGGTTTGGAAAACAACTGATTCCGCACCGATGTGTTTGGCGATACTGGCTGTGTCGCGATTATGCGCGACAAGTTCTGTTGGCGAGGCCAGATCGATACCGTAGATATGAGCGTGTGTGATTTCGGGAGCACAGCTAGCGAGATACACCTTCTTTGCGCCGGCTTCACGGGCCATACTGACGATTTCACGACTAGTTGTTCCACGAACGATACTGTCGTCGACGAGGAGGACGTTGCGATCCTTGAATTCGGCTTTCATGGCATTGAGCTTACGGCGCACACCCTTTTGACGAGTCTTTTGCTCGGGCATGATGAAAGTACGGAAGACATAGCGGTTCTTAACGAAACCATGGCAGTAAGGCTTGTTAAGGTACTGCGCAACGTGCGTAGCGGATGTCGTGGCGGTTTCGGGAATGGGAATTACAACGTCGATATCTTTGACGACCTCTGGACCCAGGACGTCGAGGATACGAGCGCCGAGACGGTCGCCCATTCGTTGACGGCTGCGGTAAACGCTGATTCCGTCGATTACGGAGTCTGGGCGGGCGAAGTAGACATATTCGAAAATGTCGGGCGCGTAGTCCTTCTTCGGCGCCACTTGGCGGAAGACCGGCTCGCCGCCCTTTTCGATAATGACTGCCTCTCCGGGCTGAATGTCGCGGTGGTTGTTAAAACCGAGCTGGTCGAGTGCGACTGACTCGGAGGCCATCATGTAGTCGGTGCCTGGGCCGTCCAGAGAAGGACGGGAACCCAGTACCAGGGGCCGGATACCGTAGGAGTCACGGAAACCAAGCAGACCGAAGCCTGAATAGAATTGTTAGCTGGTGCAAGACATTATTGTTCAAGGGAAGAGATAGGACTTACCAGCCAGCATGGCAGTGCAGGCCCATCCACCCTGGCAGCGCTCGTACATGCGGCTCAAGCTAGCAAAGAGATCCTCCTTGTTAACACGAGCCTTCTTAGTCTCGCTCAATTCATCGGCGAAGATGTTGAGCATCAGCTCACTGTCACTGTCGGTATTGATATGCCGGTGCGCCTCCAGATCGAGGTACTTCTTCAGGTCCGGAGCATTGATCAAATTTCCATTGTGCGCGAAGCAAATTCCGTAAGGGCTGTTGACGTAGAAGGGCTGAGCCTCAGCACCAGCGCTGCTACCGGCAGTTGGATACCGAAGATGTCCAATACCCATGGAACCGGGCAAATTGGCAACCTTTGCACCGTCCTGGAAGACCTTGGCGGCCATACCGTTGGCCTTGAGTTGGTAGATACGACCTCCGTGCGCGCAGGTTGCAATACCAGCGGCATCCTGACCACGATCTGCATAGCAATTTTAGTATGGGCTAGCCTTGCCGGGCGAATACCAGTGCTTTTGTATCACGGCATTGAACACTCACGTTGTAGGAGGTACAGGGCCTCGTGGAGGTCCACCGCAGCAGCGGCGGAGGGGTTTGCCAGGATCAAAGCGATGATACCACACATCGTGACGGAGAGGATTTGCGGTCCTATTACAGCCAGTCAGGCAAAGTTAGCAGGGTTGCTCGTTGAATTGAGTGGCAGATAGAAGTGATGGCGGGGTGGAATTCTCAGACTCGGATCTTCTCCGCAAAAGTGTTCAGTAGTCTAACATCTTAATTTTTCCGAAATCATCATAGAATGAACTCATTGACTCTCAATGAATAGAATATAAAGAATGAATGAATATAACGCAGATAAACTCACCAGAGAAGGGCAATGCTCGCAACCCCCAGAAACAAAAAAGAAAAAAAGAACAAAAACCCAAACTGTCCCGCATTCCCCACCATCCAATTTTTTGCTGACTCATCGGCTGACTCAGTCCCGAGATCGGCAGTGCATGCATACATACTATGTACAGTATACAATAACTACAATTGACAATTATCTACAATTATAGGATTAGAATTAGATTGGAATTACGATTTGAATTAGAAGTATATGAATATGAATATTAATACAAATAGAGAGTACATGTACAGGTCTCTCTAGTATTGCCAGTAGTCATAGTAGGCTCGTCCATTTCCTTCCTGTCTGCTCTGCTCAGCCTTAAGGCTTACACTTGGGATGGAGATCACTGTTAACATTCATCCAGCAATGACTAATTTAGTTACAACTACCTATTACATATAGCTACTCACTGGTTTGGATTGATGTTATGTAATAGTATACTTACTCCAGCAGTCTTGCCAAGGGTGACTGCCATATTCAAGCCATCGCAGTCACTTCTCATTGATTCGGCATTCGGCGGTAGTAATACACGAGCAAAACATTTGATAAAAATGATCATGCGAATGACTCGAACAATCAAGTCCTTGACGAATCAAAATTCGGTCTCATCTGAATAAATTGTCCTGCCTGAACCCCAGGCCAGCGGCGCTAATGTTGGTTCTGCGGGGTTCTACGAAACGGAATAATTTATATCCTCCATGTTTCCCTAGGAGGCAATCCATTGTGATCGTTCCAAAGAATCTTCGGAGATTTTTGCGAGAGTTGAATTACTATCAAGCAAATGAAATATGCTCATGGGTAGCTTTTAAGGCAGATTAATTACTCCTCTATTTTTTGATGGGGTTCGTACTTGTTTTTATCAAGATTGGCCACTGTTCGCCATGGATACTAGAAAAAGCCAAGATGATGAGCACTAATACGTCCCTGGCTGGAATATTGGACCGCAAAATATCCATTTCTCAAAGGAAGCCCTTATCGCGGGACTTTCAAGTCTGCTACTTCACGGAAATATCTACTTTGCTGCTAGTAGGTACGAATTGGGGATTTTTTGTCGTTTCTGTTGACACCAAGATGCTTCACGCCCCCAATGCCGCAATGATTAGTGAAGAAATGTGTGAGGCGTGGAGGAAAACTAACTCAGTTCCCCTGCATGTCTTCAGAAAAGGCGCTTCTAGACCCACGAATCGTACGACACTCTCTGCCCAAGTGCAATCATGCAGATCCTATACCGTAAGTGACCGTGAAAAGTGGGAAATGCCCAGATCTAATCTACGTGAAGATCTGCGTTCTGACAAATGAATATTACATTTCTACAAGCAATTAGCGTTGGGGCTTGGGGGCCTTACATTGTCAGCTGACAATTCTTCTGCAATGTAACCTTGGCCTGAAAGCGAACCAATTCAAGGAATGTATGTATGTACTTGGAATCCATCAGGGAGGCACACATTAAGACTCATGCAGCGCTGGGTACTGGTATATAAAGGCCTACATCCGTAGACATTTCGACAATCTTCAATATAGGCCAATATCCGAGTTACTTTCTCCATCTCTCATTATCAAGAACAATCCAAGTTACTATATCAATCCTTAAACATGAAGGTGTCTATCTCGCTACTTTTTGCCCTGGCTGCCTTCGCAATGGCCGAGGCAAGCCCAAAACTCGAAGAAAGAGCAGGATGCTCTCAGAGAGGCCAATACTGCAATGGAGGCACTTTCTTATGCTGCCCGGGCCAAGGAAGCTGCTCAGGAAATGTTGTAAGTATATCACCACAGTCGTTGAAAAGGCTAGCCGATATGCTGTACGATTGATGGCTAATGAAGATACAGTGCAAATAAACTCCAAGCCAAGGATCTACTGGTACTCAGAGTACAAGATAGAACGTTTTAGTAGTGATATTTTTGCATCACATCTTGATGAACACGCGGAATTTTTGAGATATTTTCAGGAACACAGTCTTACAGACTACTTTGTGAAATACATATGAAGATTATATCGCGAATGACCAAAGACATTATTTTCCATGGACGAAGGAAACAGTAAACACAATACCATTGATAGTTCCTAAAAATTCAGTATGCCATTCTGAGGATAGAAACATCTCTTCCTCATTACTCCTCTCTCGCTACAAATCCCTCTTCAAGACCAGGAATTCTTGAGCCCTCTCACGGGATTTAGAAAATCTCCATTTCCCTCTTTCACCCCTTAATTCTTCAAAGTCAAAACACCCGGTCTCCACTTAAGCGTGTTGTAATCACCACCAGAGCCTGGGGTTCGTCCCTGATAAAGGAACTGCAGATTGCATGGATCGACAGTCATTGTTTGATCCGGGTTTGAACGAACCAAATCACCGTGGCTAATGTCATTGGTCCAGGTCGCACCACTATTAGCTTTTCCAGCAAAGGGATTACTCTCGCTTGCAGCCTGAGGAGTCCAGGAACCACCAAGACTATTAGCAGTGAATGAACGGAAGTAACGCCCTTGAGATCCAATTGCTTCAACAATCATCAGATATTTGTTCTGACCCTTTACAGTATAAACTTGGACAGCCTCGAAAAGATTGTTCTGGGTATCACTCAGTATAATCTCCGATGCGGTCCCGAAATTGCCGGGGAAATTTCCGATAGGCATGGTCGAACGATAGATTTTGCCATTATCTCCAGCGAAAAAGAGATACATATTCGAAGAATCACCGATGAGAGTCTGATCAATGGCTCCAGTGGATGAACCAGAGATCTTTCCCGAAAATAGAGCTTGTTCCGATGACCATCCATTAGCATTGGTAGGGTCATTCGATGTTCGATAGGTAAAAGTGCTCGATCCCCATTGATAGGCGAGAACCCAGATGTTCTTCGGTTGGAAGTAAAACAAAGTAGGCGCGACAGCCGTGAAACTCATTGCGTTTTGGCTTGCAGAGGCCATGTCAGACCAACTCGAAAATGGGTTGAAGTTCATCGACCGGTAGTTTCCACTGTTGTCTGCGGTTGATGCGTAGACCAAATGTTTGTTGTTGAAGACGACATTGGTGAAATCTTTCAGTGCTACCCAGCCGTTCTTGGGCTCTGCGAGAGATTGGGTAGAAGTCCATCTATAAGTTGATGGGAGAGCGCAATCGGCGAGGACGAGTGGCATTGGTGCAAGCAAGAATATGCTAGCTACCAAGCCAACTTCAGCATTGAAGAACTTCATTTTCGTCGATATTGTGATGAATTTGATTGTTAGATAGGTTATGGAAATTAGGGGGATTATATAGTATATTTATGCTTACCAGAGCCGAGCTTTTACTACAGGTCTCCCCAGTATCTACTAGTGTACGCCCGGGGCTCTAGACTTAATACCAGAGCTGCGGTGAATGTTTCGTCTAGAAAGGGGATTGAGCTAAATCCTTTACTCGTAGATCAGCTCCACAATTTTTGATTCAGGATCTGCCACGGTTCTCTTCCTTTACGGTCTTCTCTCAGGAGAAATCGTTCGCGAAAGGTGGCTGGGTAAACTGAATTAGGCAAAAGCAGACCTCCTTCGGAGTTTTTCCTTTCTAGACGTACAATGTGACGTAAACCCCGCATTGATTTATCCATTTGATGTCTGCTTTTGCGACGGGGAGTAAGTACTTTTCTCTATAGCATACGGAGTCGTGGACTCTCAACTGACGCTAGGCAAATACGTACATCGCAAGTGCCGTGAATGTAAACATATCAAAATGCCAATGCTGAAGTAATCCTTACAAATTTCTCTAGTTACATTATAGAAGTAGGTCTGTTTCGCTATAAAACACAAGGGTGTTTCAGAAATTCCTTGCTCAGGGTCTACCGGTGAGTATACATAGTATGTTCCCTTAACCCCTTGACTGATATCAGAATTAATCTGGCCCGGGGAGAAATCGGGAAAATGGTCAGAATAAGCTACTTGTACTTTTAGTTAATGAAATTGGAGCTATTTCGGTTGGAACCTCGGCATATCGATGATCAGGGTCTCCACATTTGGACCCTTGTTCAGTTCCCACAACGCAGGTAGCTCTCTCCTTGGAATACGTGTATAATCATTTATCACCTTATTGGTGAATTCCCCGAGTAGACCCTGCTTGGCGTGCATGAGAAGGACTTGGCGATTTGGTAACAATCAGCCTAGATCTTCTATTAGTGTGTGTTAATTTAGGCTGATGGGCAGATGGAATGCTTCCTGCTCTGAAGAGTTTACGAGGGACTTGGATGAAATGGAAGAAAAGACCCAAAAACAATATCTTTTGAAACAATCACTTTGTAGATGTAGCATCCGTTTCTAATCGGGGTAGATCTCCGTTCAGCTAGTGTTTTTTTCATGAACTTGTCTTTAAGAAATTCGAGCTATATAAGTACCTCTCTTGCCGTATCAGATGGGGTATTTTCCATATATTCTTCATTCAAATCTCTCATCCAACTAACTCAGTCGATATGGTTCAAATCAAGATCGCTGCGCTGGCCGCTCTTTTCGCAGGCCAAGTGCTTTCCACACCTCTCGAGCCTCGACAGGCATCCGTGAGCATCGATGCTAAATTCAAAGCCCATGGAAAGAAGTATTTTGGAAACATTGGGGAGCAGTATACCTTCAACAGGAACGCAAAGACTCCAGCCATTATCAAGGCTAACTTCGGTCAATTGACGCCCGAGAATAGTATGAAGTGGGATGCGACTGAGCGTAAGTACAAACTGCCATGAAACCTACAGTATCATAATCTTATCTGCGACACAGCAAACCAAGGACAATTCTCCTTCTCTGGATCCGACTACGTGGTATGTAGTGATCTAGACTTTGACAACGCAGCCACTACTTCACCGAATCAATACTGACAGGACTTAGGTCAACTTTGCACAGTCGAATGGAAAGCTGATTCGTGGTCATACTCTTGGTAAGCCGACTAACGTAAATCAATGAGAAAAGGCCTCAAAATATACTGATTGTACCAGTGTGGCACTCCCAGCTTCCATCCTGGGTCTCTTCTATTTCAGACAAGAACACCTTGATCAATGTCATGAAGAACCACATCACCACGGTCATGAACCGTTACAAGGGCAAGATCTACGCTTGGGTAAGTTACATCCATGGACCTTTCCCTATATTACCAGCCATACTGATAATCAACATCAGGATGTCGTCAACGAAATCTTCAATGAAGATGGTTCCCTGCGTGATAGTGTTTTCTCCAGGGTGATCGGCGAGGACTTCGTCCGAATTGCTTTCGAAACTGCCCGTGCAGCTGATCCCAATGCAAAGCTCTACATCAATGACTACAAGTAAGCAGCAAATTTTTATCCCTGTATATATTCTTCTCACTTGATACTGACTTGACATAGCTTGGACTCTGCCTCTTACTCCAAGGTGAACGGTATGGTCAGCCACGTCAAAAAGTGGATTGCCGCTGGAATCCCAATTGATGGAATTGGTATGAATATTTCTTTATCCTTGACAGAATATAGATAATAACTCTTCAAAGGTTCTCAAACTCACTTGGGTGCTGGCGCCGGCTCTGCCGTCTCTGGATAAGTATCCCCCTTGCTCTCCTCATTGAATCCCAGCTCATATCCCCTCACAGCTCTCAATGCTCTCGCAAGTGCGGGAACCAAGGAGGTTGCCATCACCGAGCTTGATATTGCTGGTGCAAGCTCCACCGACTACGTGAATGTCAGTTAAAAGCTCTCTGTCTCCCCCTTTTCTTCAAGTCTATCATGACTTCTTGCTAATTTGCTTTAACACAGGTTGTGAATGCTTGCTTGAACCAGCCCAAGTGTGTCGGAATCACTGTCTGGGGAGTTGCCGACCCCGTAAGTCTCAACTCCAATTTCGTTCCGTATGAGTTTACTGGATGATAGTTTCTGATAATTTCCAGGATTCGTGGCGCTCCAGCTCCAACCCTCTACTTTTTGACGGCAATTACAACCCCAAGGCTGCGTATAACGCTATCGCAAATGCCCTCTAGAGGCCTTTGACAGGTCTGTAGCATTGCATTAGCGTGCATATTTATCGAGTCTAATTGGTCTAGGTTGTGAGGATAAGAAGATGGATTGTCCGCAGGACTTCACGCTGCTAGTGTCAATAAACACCCCTACCGTCCGAGCCACAACATGATGGAGGGATAACGTGAATTTATGTTGCGACAGCCATATGGTTGTGTACTCCGTTTGGAAAATTTTGGAGTGGTGGTCTCTGGTCTTGATTAGCTCCCACCTAGGCTAGCCATGAGTTAATCAGAATCAATTTGACCAATACTGTACTAAAAACCGAGTACCATTTCGATTTATGCATACCGTATTCGATGGGGCCGAACTTGGCAAGGTGGTGGAGGGCATTCACCAGCTACCAGAAATCAAACCGACCAAAAATATAAGCACAAAAAAGAGAGACTAAGCAAAGACAAAAAAAAACATACAACAGCAGGGATTCGCATGTGGTCACCCACCATACTACTAACCTTCCGGCTTGTGGCTAAAACACAGTCAGTACATACGCCCGGGTGATTAGGGAGAGTGCACAATAGACAGGGTGAGAACAGCATGACACTGGGCGAGAATTGTACCTTACCTTGCAAGGATCGCGCTTTGACCTTGAGAGCTAAAGTGAAGCAAGCATACATCATTGACTGGTTCTACCACTCTCTGAAGCACTGGGCTACTTGGCACCTGCACATAGCCACCTCCTATGCCCCAAGGAAGAATAATGAGTGTCCATTTACCTCGATGCCTTCAGGCAAACAACAATACACCACCAGGGAGTGTCCTCATGCCTCGTCACATGATTCGTGCGGGCTGACGTTGAATGTGATGGGGGCCAAAATCAGGCGGGGTGGTCGAAGACTTCAAAAAAACTTCTCCCTTTATACCTGCCCCTGTTTTCAATGGCTTCCGGCATTGGCGATCCATCCCGCCGTGTCAGTGACTGGCTACAACAGACTGAATTCCCGGGATCCGGCGGGACCGGGTCCAGCAATGAAAGCAATGCCGAGTCAGTCAAAACACTGGGAAAAAGGAACAGCGAGCCATCGGAAAAAGAGGTAAACAGAACCTCGTTGGATGACATTCTATCCCATGATCACATACTTTATGAAAGCATCCCTCAGCACCATCATCTCCCAAGCTCCCACGGCGACTCAACCTGGAACATTGAAAGTTCTGCCACCTCCAGCTCTCATTGCCCAAATCCTGAAATTGACATGACCGGAAAACCAAAATCATCGCTGGAAGAGATCACTCGTCACAATAATCCCATTGTACCGTCAGCAATTTCACTTCCGCAATCTCAATCCTCACCTCATGTTCCATACAAAAAGGTTATTGAATATGCGAGTGAGGCTCTATATCATATCAGAAAAGGAAACATTCTTCTTGATTCTCGCCATGAAAAGACATCTATATTATGCTACGACTACACGACCAATATGCAGCAGATGCCAGTTGCCACCAGAATTGATGATGCCCACCTAATACATTCTCTGGGAAATGTGCAGGCCAATATCAAGCAACGTGTCATCTTAGTAGAGGACCTCTCCAAACGAACAATTCACGCATTGGGGGATACATTCGGCATGAATCCAGAATTCTTCGAGCAGCACCTACTAAATTCAGGTTATGGTGGTGCAGACTTTGAACAACCTTCATCGCGATCCTGGAAAACAGCATCTTTTCCGAAATCTTTTTTCACTTTGAGATGGTATCGCCCCGTGTGGCGGAATCCAATGCCCTTCTCGGAGAAACATATTTCTACACTACTTCGAAGTAGTACAGAGCGTTTGGTCGAACTCAACAAGGTGACCACCCGCATTATGACCAATATCTTTCGATCTGAGTGGAATTTATGTACCGATCCCACTCAAACCTTCATGGATGGACGGCATTGTGGCTGGGAGGAAAAGGTGACAATTTGGACGCGAGTAAGTGACAATCAGGATTGTCAGATTAGTAGGTGATACCATAGTCTCCACTGCTGTGCAGCATCTTACTGATGAATCCCGAAGTTGTCGTTCTCCTCGATCCGTTGCCCAGAATTGCTGAACAATGGCGGGTATGGGATGGAGATGGAGAATTGGATGGGGAAGATGGAAGAAATGAACGCGAGCTTCATGCAGGCCATCAAGGAGATGAAGAGGTCGGGGATCTCCGTCTGTTTCAACCCAGAGGTAGGTATGTTGAAAGGGAACTACGTGAAAAATTCATGATCGAGCAGATCTCTCCCAGATATCAGGACAATACAAACTTGGATCATGTGTTCAGCAGTAGATCCGCAATGTTGGACTTCAAAAATCGACTGAGTCAAATCAGATCTACGGGGGATGATCTGGATATTGCCTTCTCAAAGCACACCCGTATAACTGGCATAGCCCCTTTGCTCATTCATATTTTCGTTCAAGACTCCTTAGCACTGCTTAGGCACCTTAATCGGATTGCGGATGGAATCGACATTGACATTCTGGATGACACCAAAATAGAGGATCGACTCATCTTGTGGCGTCGAATTATTAGTAAGGCCCAGAGAGAACTACCAGAGCTGAGGGCATCTATAGAAAGTCTGGGTGAGTTTGATAAGAATAACACCGACTTTCTGCCATTGCCCGGAACAAGGATACCGGATCACAGACTCAGCATACTTTCAAATGAGATTAAGAAAACCAGCGAAAGACTACAAGAAATTTCGGCCTCTTTAACTTCTAACATGACTTTATTGGAGAGCAAGAGATCAATCGCTGAGGCTCAGGCTGTAGCAAGACTCACGGAACTCGCATTCATCTTTATACCCTTGTCGTTCGCAGCGACAGTTTTCGGGATGCAGATCGAGTCTTTCGCCGAGCCCGCACCAAATGGTTTATTCTTCCTTGTGGCTATCGTGACTATTTTGTTCGCCTACTTAATGCGACTTTTCATGAGAAGCCAATGGCTCGAAAATTTCAAAGCAAATACGAACGAAAGTATTAGAGGCTACGCGGAAAGACATGGCCACCCCATCCGTCCACGTTTTGTGCCCACAAGACTCATCACTCGCTGGGCTATAGATCTTTGTCGGCAAAGCTTTGAAGAGTTCGTGGATTGGCTCCTGGAGAAACTTGGTTCTATTAATGAATCGCTATTTCAAAAGATGGGACTTATGATGACTTTTTTCTTATTGACTGGTTTACTGTCAACCATACCGACTGTGATACTTTGGTCTCGCCCTTTGGATTCTGGTATCCGCCTTGCCGTAAGCCTTGGCATTGTGTTCACTGTCTCATCAAGTGTTCTCATGTTTGTCATATATCGCCTTGCAAATGGGCTTTGACTTTATCATAAAGCTCCATTGTATAGCCTTTTTAATGTCGCCTATACTCGCCATATCGTGCACGCAGTTTTTTAAAATATGGTAAGAGCTTATTAGACCTTGTCGTTATCAGAATAATCTTAAGTTTCCGTTGGCGGACAAAATGGTTGAAGATCAAGAAAAGAGGTCATCGTTCGATGAATTGGTCCTTTGAGAGATAGAAAGTTGGTGGCTACTGAGTTTGCAAGAGATTCAGCTCTCCAAAATATTTGTAGCGCTACCACTGATGGTAATATGGATCCTACCACTGGCAAAGTCCTTGGAAAATAGGAACTTCTAGAAGACAGACGGTATTCTAGCAGGAGTGATCTTTATGGTACTTTTTTTTTATTTTAACGTGGCAGAATGAAGGGCTGGAGATTTACTTAATATTGATCAACAACTGTAAGATAATGTCGAAAAATTCAATTCGTCCAAAATGCTTGCTAATTGGTTCCATGGTAAATTTTGACCTATCTGGGGCTTCTGGGTATGGCAGAAGCGGGCCGACCCGGAGACTTGAACAATATGTTATCGAATCGAGGACACTGGGGGAATTCTCGATCTTGAATTTTTTTTTTCAACAAAGCAATTTTGCCAGTAAACTTCAATAAGTAACTGCGATCATTCTGCCATGGATCCAATACCCCTGAAAAACAAGAAGACTCTTGCATTGCATAATTGTACAACACCCAATGACCCTCAGACCCGAATCCACTGCACATCATCATCACATCAACTTGGTTAGGATTAGTGCACTTTTTTTTCTCCTCCTCTGATTCGTTCCTTGCAAGGGAGCATGTTCAATGCCCAGGTACACACAGCTCAGAACTCAATTGGGGTTAGTTGATAAAACTTGAGCTTTTGCAAAAATGACCTCGGGACACTGACCGTGGGGCCAAAACCACCTCTCGTGTTGATATTATCTTCGCTTCCCCGCTTCGCCTGTCTGTCTCAAGGGATCCCATATTCTCCTCTCCAGGGTCTAGTGCTTGTCAAAAATGAAAATATTTTCATTAATTTGTAAGATACTGATTTGTCAATAGATACCTATGGAATCTAGTGATCATTGCTAACTCATTCCTACACGACTTAACTGAATACAGATCGTTTTCTCCCTCTTGTCGCTTACCATCACGTTTTAATGTTTCTTCTGGCTATTGGAGCTGTTCTTCTATGTGCGATACTCTACAAAACTAAAGTGTGAACCAAGCATTTCTAATATACAAGATCTCAGCACTTGTGGTTTCGGGATGTACCTCTACCAACATGGGTAGTATTTACCTGTTGTCATTGAAACAGAACAATGTAGTTTCTCCACTAGCGAGGGATACTACAATTCTCGACACGAAAATTGCAGACTTCATTCGAAATTCATCATTGATGAATAATGCCACGGACTTGGAGGTGCGAGTAGGGTACAGGGGAATGTGCATGATTCGCAATGGTTATGCTCAGACGTGCTCAACGAGTGCCAGCAGACTATCTAGCATACTCAAAGTCAGCTTGGATACTGGAAAGATGAAGAATAATTCTACCTCCCCTGATCTCTTTAATCTCATTCACATTGGTCAGAAGTTCCAGGAAGAAATCGTTTTTGATGGATTGATGTGAGTCTTTTTTTGGGGGGCGGCAGATCTTACTTCAGTATGTTGACGGAATCATAATATTGTAGATTCCTGAGCCTATCTTTGGTTTTCATTTGCTTCCTACTTCTGGGAACATTTCCCGGCTGGCATCAAGAAACGGACGAAAGTGGTTCGGAGGTGGAGGTAAAGCCTTTTCCTTCTCGTCGTGTGTCGCATGCTGCGGCCATGACTCTCGTTCCCGGTCTCATGCTTGCGTTCATTTCCGTCCTCTGGCAACACATAAATGCAAGCGCCGCAGCCTCAATGGTTGAAACATTTTCTTATGGAGGAGTTTCAGGTCATGTCGGTCCAGCGGCGATGGTGCTTGCTTGGGTTGCGATTTTCCTAATCTCATTTGTTGCCATCGGCTTAATTGTGATGATCATCAGTATACGCTTAATTAAGCAGCTTACTGATGATGAATAAACCGCGTTGTCTCAGTATGTTCGACGAGCATCTTTTACATTACGAACATTATGCGATCAATTCAGATGACACCAGTTCTAGTTGTTCAAATTTCGGTCTAGAGACACAGTGGCTCAATTCGTTTCGTCTTCAAACCAGAACAAAATTATGAACTACGAGAGGATCACCAATGAATTGATCCAAAAGCCAGCAGCAGTATACACACGTCGAGTAGTTCATTTCCTATATTATTCCATTCACTTAGCGCAATATGCGCATCATGCAATTTCGCTGTAAGCGGGTCTTATTGGCTAGAACAAAAAAGAAAGGCCAAGAGGCTGGGGATTGAACCCTGGTTCCCAGCAAACCTTTTCGATAGAATTGCACAGGATAGATACTTTCGATGGCTGGATTTGGGACTGAGCATGAAGTCCTCTGATGAGGGAACGAATTTATGGTACTCTATGATTATCCTTTTTGGTTATACATGTGTTAGAAATGATAATATTTCTTGATTGAGCTTGACGTCAACGACATTCAAACAAAAAGGAAAGGCCAGGGTTGGGATTCGACCAGGTCTACGTCTAAATCTGGGTTTATGACAGTCATGCTTCCAGTACAGCCTCAGCACCCTGGATGATTTATCCAAAAATAAAAAACATACAACAGCAGGGATTCGCATGTGGTCACCCACCATACTACTAACCTGCCGGCGTGTGGCTTAAGTACGGCTGAGCGGACGGGAAGCCCTGTTCTCCACACCCTATGGTCGTATGTACTGGACAGCAACTGGATTAAGGTGATATTCCAATATGGAGAAAAGCTAATATGGTAGCCAATTGTATCTAAAATGTGTTCTTCACTCTCTATGGTCGTATATACTATTCATCAACCCGTGTAGGGTTATATGTGAATTTTAGAAAAGCTAACATGGTAGCTACTTGGGTATAAAATGTGTTCTCCACACCCTATAGTCGTATGTACTATGAGATGCTGAGTTAGTGTTAATAGTTTACCATGTAATCATGTAGTTGGCCGTACGAACATGCCAGAAATGCTCTGATGAAAGTTCTAGTCTCGATTTGATATTAAAATTAATTCTTATTTGAAAAGTGTAATTGCATTAGATATGATATCAGGGTATATACTAAAGAGAAAGTTCACATCGATCTGTATTCCAACACGAATCATGGATCCACTTCACATCATCCGGATGGAAGAGAATAGAGAGTCCATGGGCTGATCTTCTATGCCTGGCGAGATAATCTCTTCGCCCAAACTGGGCGAGAAGCTCATGGGAGGGTGTTCACGGACTGTCCAAGGACAAAGCTCATTGCAGTTGTCCACACTAATAGAAGGTTCTGCGGGATGAATTCTTTGATTTCCCCAAGCAGCATCAGGCGTGGGATCTGCACCTCCAAGATTCCTTTCTGTCCAGAAAGAATAGGTGACTTTTCCTTGGTCTTGAACCTGGTATGGTTGTTTCCGACGACATTTCAGTGTCGTATTGCAGGCACTACATACCGAGATTCGCTGACAGGATGAGCAGAATGAATCAAAGACCCGACAAATCGTAGACTGGTAAACGCTCGAAAGCCAGAGATCAACCGAGCGATGAGCACATCCAAAGCGTGGAGTCATATATTCTTCCTTGCCGACCTGGCCGGATTCAGTCGTAAGCTGATATTCCGAGCGAACCACGAGTTGACCTTCTTCGTTCATTTCAGGATACAATGAGACCTTTAGTGTTGTTGGTCCGTATTGTTCCGTACAGGAATGCCAATAATTATCATCAGATACCATGCTTCCAAATTGTGTTTTCAGAGCGCCCAGTGAGATCCGGCGTATTTGAAGATAATCGATGAGATCCAGCTTGTCGCGGAATGTCAACTTTTTGCATGGACACAAATCGACAATACCAGCCAATTCTCCCACGTTGCAGGTTCTATTCTCGGCTTTCCGTCGAATCTCGCGAGACGAGAAAGCTGCACGGGGGTGTAATTTTAGGCACTTGGAGCAAGCGCGCCATCGGCTGTTCTCCAATAAGTTGATGAACTGCCATCGCGGAGTAACAAAATTATGACCATTGCGGTAATGGTGAAACAAGGGTGCAAAGTCGCGACTAAATCGTAATGATTTCGAACTGAGGATTTCGCCTGAGATCGCAAACATGCGCTTGCAACTTAAGGCGAGAGCAGCTTCGGGGATCAGCTTGAGGTGGGAGATAATTTCTAACAGCAGCTCCGTCGGTAGTTCGAGAAGATAGCAGCGACTGGGCTGTTGATCTTTTTCCTGCTTTCGCAGTCGGCTAGATGTCCAAGACCTCATCTTAATGATGGTCTTCAGCTTTTCAGTGGCTCGATGAAGGCGGTCCGGGATGCCAGAAGGCGGCTCGGTATAAGCCATTGAATCCTGCGAATATAGCTCGATGTTTCGACGGAAGGATGCTTCTTTTCAGATTTCGGATGTGTTATTTTGGAGGCGTGTGAGGACTAGAATGGTGCAGTTTCGCGATGAGGTTTGCTTTTCTATCATATTGGAATTGACGACATATGCATCGTGTGACGAGCAAACGTCAATAGCATCAAAGGGTCCAAACAGGTGAAGATCGAAAAAGGGGATCTGTTGACCTAGAAGTAGGACTTAAGGAGAAAGATTAACATGCATGAAAACGGACCATGGGACTCAAATCACCCAGGGCTGCTGACAATTTTATCAGCATTACATAGACCTGGGGGGAGAAGGTCTGGGCGAACCGATCATCATAAAGGCACGCGCCGTTTTTTGTCCGATGATCCTAATGCAGCGCCCCGACCCATTTCCATGCATCAAAACAGCCCATTCCTAGAGATCATCATTTTGAAACAATGACCTTTGTCGGTTGTACATCGCGGGGCTTGCGGATTCCCTGCCGAAAGCTATCAAGATTCCAGGGTTGATTTCCGTTTGCGGAAATCAAATATGGCATCACCACTCTCCCTTTATTGTTTTCTTCCTTGGTTCGAAGAATGGGGACGTTCCCGGAGAAAAACGTTTGACTTTTTGGTTAAACCAACCGAAAACTCATATTCATTTCCCCTACAAACCCTGGAAAATGAACACATCATGACCTTGTCAACTGACAAAACAGCCCTAAGTCCCCATGACTTCCAAAAAGGGCCATGGCGTCTTTTCCCGGATGACTAAGATGACTAAGTCGATCAATATCACGTGGTGGATAGTATAATTATCACGTGATGTGTCACTGCAACTCCGATCGGGCGAAGATTCTTTGGAGAAAACAAAAGTGCCCGATTACTTTGGATGAAGCAGTCGTTTCAAACAATCAAATAGTAGATTCAAAATTAACGAAAAAAATACTTAATCCCGTAGCTGACAAAAAAAAAACTGGGGAAAGCCGAGATATTGCCGGAAGCCCTAAGCCCTGTCCCAATTAGGGTGTCCGGCGTCATGGGTCTCGACCTTCAATTGTACCTCGTACACCTCCGACTCGTGAAGAACGACCTCTCCAATCGCTGTCGACTTGACCGACATCCTCATTCGAGTATCTTCTGCGCCGCAACGCCTCCGGCTTCCTAATATTTCCTGCCTGCTTGTCCGAAACTGTCATTCGACTCGAACTTGCATTTCCTACCCCGCCTTAGATGGGCAATAACCCTTCGAAAAGCCCAGCCGGCGACGAGGCACCGGGCCATATTCACAACGCTGCCGGAGATCGAAAAGTCGCACGACGAACTTCACTCAATGCAATCCCGACACACAAAGCCACTGTAGCTGATCCTTCAGCAACACGGGAGACAGCTGCGGGCCATTCGGCAGCTTACCAGGGCTCCGTTCAACATCGGCTACAGTCACGAAACCCCGCCGATCCTCCTTCAAAAGCCCCTGAAAGACCAGAGAAGTCTGATGGAAGAAGCTCTGGACATGCTCGACAGAAAAGTAATCCTGCGCCGGATCTCTCTAATCCCGTTCAAGTCCCAGTCTCACGCCATGGCGCGGAACGCAACTCAATGGCGCCTTCGGCTCCGCCCATGAACTCCTACTATAACGCATCACAACATTTACAACGGCCTCCACGACTGCCATTGCCCATTGCCGATGCTACGGCTACACCTGGGTCGCCCATTATGGGACCTGAAGACTCGCATATACAATCCATGCCGGCGGATCGGCTCTTCGATGAAAATATGGATCCGAAAACTACAGATGCCAGCGAGATTATGAGTGGCGAAGAGCTAGGCAATGAACTCGAACCGTACACTCCTAGTGGTGTTGGGAAGGCTGTACCCACCCTCATAGAATGGAATGCACCGGGGCAGAAGGTATATGTCACAGGAACTTTCGTGAACTGGGAGAAGAAGTTCCGTCTACACCGAGGGTGAGTAAACCCCTATTAGGTATTCCTTAGGTACTTGAATATATCGGCTAACTGTTGTTACAGTGACCATGATGGCGCGGTTATGTCGACGACATTGAGTCTTCGCCCTGGAACACATCACCTCAAGTTCATTGTCGATGGAGAAATGCGAGCATCCGATACACTTCCAACTGCAGTAGATTTCACGAACCATCTCGTGAACTATATTGAAATCAGTGCCGACGATTCTCATAAAGACAGCGATAAATTGAATACCTCAACGGATACCCCGCAGACCTTACCGGATGATTCGAAATCCGAGGAAACAACTGAAGATCCACCGAAGAAAGCAGAGATCGAGGAAGAAGTACCCCCTGGTGACTTCGGCAGCGCAATTCCCCAATTCCTTGCCGATCTAGATAAAGAAGAAGATAGTCCGGCCTATCTCCAAGCTGCGAATGTCATTGGCGACACTGCGACGCCTCCAAGTTTACCATTGTTCTTGGGTAAATCCATTCTCAACAGCACGACTCCAACTAAAGACGACAGCAGTGTTCTTAATTACCCTAACCATACCGTTTTGAATCATCTTGCGACGAGCAGTATTAAAAATGGTGTTCTCGCAACGAGTGTGACAACCAGATATAAAAGAAAAGTAAGAACCCTTCTGATTCTGCTATCTATGAATCGCATTGACATTTTTGATTTAGTATGTCACGACTATTTTGTACAAACCAACCGGTGATCTTACTGAATGATGGATATTTCAAATCATTCTCGCAGATCGGGGTTTGCGAGTTATCTTCCGTGGAATAATAATGGGACGATATGTACCTCCCTTCAGAAATTCGAAGTCCTGTGAATTGAAGTTTGGTTCAGCGTTGTCCAGCGATCTATTTGCCATCCAGATATTAGTATCTCCATTGTTGACAAACTGATGTTCATGTACCATGATGATAATACATATCCTTGACTTCATTGAATCAAGAATTGGTAATTATTACCTTTCTAAATTTCTACGCGTAGTCATTGCGGAGGGCTTCAAATTTGCGTGTTGTTTACATGCATACCTCTTGATATGCGGAGATTTTTTTTTCTAGGTCTGATGTATACCATTTTTCAAGCAGTATAATAGTAACAGGAAACAATAATGCAAGGTCTTTTATTTCTCATAACACATAATCATGTCTATTTAATGTATCCCAAACACCATTCTCTTTCATTGATCCTCATAGACCATATCATTGAAATTAATCCTCCCGCCACTTAACAAACACTTCATCCGTTCGGAATCGCTGTGTGCAAGAAGATTCTTTCAGAGGGGTTCGGAACCCAGTCTGATATGCCAACATCCCAGCCTGAGCAATCATGATTCCATTATCGATGCAGAAGCGTTCATCCGTAGCATAGACACTACCACCACGATCCCGCGCCATAATACCCATCATCTCTTGCAACCTTTCATTCGATCCCACGCCACCGACAATAAGTACTTGTTTAGAACCAACATGCGCCATAGCTCTCTCGGTGATCTCAACAAGCATTGCGTATACGGTTTCTTGAAGAGAAAAGCAGAGATCTGCCCGGGTAGGCTTGTGGTCGGAATCCTGACTTTTCCCGCTGGCCTGGGCATCTTCTCTCGCCTTTTCTGACCCCCCGAGACCATAAGTCGCGGCCAATCCATCAATTGCTGCGAGAATTCCAGAAAATGATACATCCATTCCCTTAACCACGTATGGAAGGTCCACTAGTTGTTTGCCTTGCTTTGCGAGTTGTTCAATGTTATATCCTGGCGCTGGGTCGTTGGAGATATGTAATGTTCGTGCGAATCGATCCAAACAGTTTCCAACTGCGATGTCGAGAGTTTCGCCGAAGATGCGGTATCGCTGCGAGCTGTATGCGATTACTTGTGTGTTACCGCCGGAAACGTATAAGACGACAGGGTTGGTAGCTCCGGTAATCAGACGGCCCATTTCGATATCTAAGAAGTTGAGTGTCAGAATTGCATCGCCAGAAAGTTTCAACAAAATATTAAATGGAGACTTACGGCCAACACAGTGATTGACTCCAACTAAAGCCTTGCCCCAAAGCAGACTCAACATCCGCGCCGCAATAGCCACGGCTTGTAGCGGGGCACCCATTCCAGGTCCCTGAGTGAAACAAATACAATCGACATCTTCAACTAATACCTTAGCTTCCTTCAGAGCCCTTTTCACTAAATTAACTACCCACGCTCGGTGGTGACGTGCTGTATCTTTGGGCAAAAACCCCTCCCCAGGTGGGGAAACATATGTGTGTCGAATATTCGCCAGAACCTGTGGTGGACTTCCATCTTTGGGATGTAACATGATGCCCACACCAATCTTGTTGGCGGAGCCTTCCATACCAATGGCGATCATCTTGGAATGATTTGAGTGAGAAATGGATTGAATTGTAACAGAATGAATGTTGTAGTTTCGCAAGTTGATCGAGTCAGTTTTTTGCTTATCGTTATCAGCAATTTTTTAAAAGCGGCGGTCCTTCCTTTCCTTTTTGGGATTTTCCCGAGTGTTCGCCGAACACCAAAAGTAAATCGACGCCATTGAGTTGTACGCTTCTTTTCTCTTTTCTCCCCCAACTCCCACCCCATTCTCCCTAGAATTCTTTTAACGGGCAAACCCTTTTCTTCTTTCAATCTGATTGGGGAACGGGATTGGATTGCATCTTCTACTCTTCACCCCCTTTACATTCTCCATCCTTTCCTTTCCACCCACGGGTCTGGTGCATCCGTACATACAACATGTCTTCCTCCACCCACTTCGCCGACCCTTCAAGCTTCCAGCAACAATCCAACAACTTCGTCTCCTGGTTAGAAGGAAGTCCTGGAGTCAAGGTTAATCCCAAGATCTTTTTAGCTGATCTTCGAGCAAATGGTGCAGGACGAGGAGTCGGTAAATTTAAAACTTTCCCCCCACCACACAAAATTCCACAAAATGGATATCCCCAAAGATCAACCATTTTCTAATAAATTTTCTTTCTTAAAATTATAGTGGCCCGAGCAAACATTGAAGAAGGTGAAGAACTATTCTCAATTCCACGATCCCTCATTCTCGCCGTGCAGAATTCGGATTTGAAGTCCCTGCTCCCTCAAGATGTAGAGGCTCTCGGTCCCTGGTTATCTCTGATGTTGGTCATGTTATACGAATACCTGAAAGGAGACCAGTCGAAGTGGGCAACCTATTTCCAAATCTTGCCATCTCGTTTCGACACATTGATGTTCTGGTCTCCGGCTGAATTGCAGGAATTACAGGCTAGTGCTATTGTTGACAAGATTGGTAAACAGGGGGCCGATGAATCTATTCTTGAATCAATTGCCCCGATTGTTCGCGCGAATCAATCTTTATTCCCACCTGTTGGAGGTCTCTCTTCATATGAGGGTGACGCCGGTGCTGCGGCCTTACTGGAGCTCGCTCACATAATGGGTTCTCTCATTATGGCTTATGCTTTTGATATTGAGAAGTCTGAAGATGGTGATGATGAAGCGGAAGATCCGGATGAGAGCTACATGACCGATGATGAAGAAGAGCAGTTGTCTAAGGGCATGGTTCCTTTGGCTGATCTTCTTAATGCCGACGCTGATCGCAATAATGTGAGTGGATATGTTTAACATATTTCATGTCAAATTGCAACGGGTTGGTGTTAGCTAACATTCATTAATCTAGGCCCGTCTTTATCAAGAAGAGGAGTCCTTGATCATGAGAGCTATCAAGCCAATCCACGAGAATGAAGAGATCTTCAATGACTATGGAGAAATTCCTCGCGCTGACCTCCTTCGTCGCTATGGTTATGTGACCGAGAACTATGCACCATACGATGTCATCGAATTGTCCTTGAAGGATATTTGCCTAGCAGCCGGTCTTCCCAATGCGGACGTGGAGTCGCAACCTAAGGTATGCAAAGATATCACCAAAAAATACATTTCTTACTATAGTTGTTTGCTCAATTGGCTGATTTCTATACAGCTCGAATTCCTCGAGGAACATGATGTTCTGGAAGACGGCTACGTGATACCCCGACCCTTGAACAACGCCTCGCTTGAAGACATCCTCCCCGCAGAACTGGTCATTCTACTCACGGCTCTGTCACAGACACCTGAAGAATTCGAACAGCGTCGATCTAAAGGCAAATTACCTAAACCATCTATGGACGCGGCCCAGACTTCTCTCCTCTACAAGGCCCTGCAGTCTAAACAAGCTCAATACGCAACCTCACTTGCTGAAGATACCCAAATTCTACAAAGTCTACCTCCCGCGCAATCCCTGGAGGGATCATCCCGTCGACTGAAAATGGCAGTCCAAGTACGAATGGGCGAAAAGGAGATTTTTCAAAATATTCTGGCAATGCTTGATTCAACTGCAGCTGGATCTCTCAAACGAAGCGCCAACGGCGATTATGATTCCAGGAATTCGAAGGCCGCGAGAGTCTGATTTGAACGTCGAGTTTATTTCATGACAGTACAGGGCCAGCACAAAGAAAAGTTTTGAAGATATTGGCGAGTGATTATATTTCTGTTAGATTTTGGAAGTTTCCTTTTCAGCCCTTGTCCCTTTTTCCATCATCGCAGGCATCATAACTTCGGTTATCCATTATACAAACAAGCGGTCTCTTGAACCACACGCTCCTCCACCAGAAAATCAAGAAGGTTAATATGTACACTAATAAATCAGATACCCGCCGAGATGCTGTGTTGCTAAAGAACATCAACACGGTGACGGGCAGGTGCAAAAAGTTTTGAAAGGAAGAGGTGGAGAGGAGCAGGAGGTGTCGGGGAGAGCAGGAGCAAAAGCGAGGGAGAAGAAAACGAATAGGTCCATCAGTCTCCTTCGCCATCCACGAAAGTCGTCAAAACATGAGGGGTACTAAAACTACAGTATGGGAGAAGGTAAGAAAAGGTGATGTGGGTGACGAGGAGGGAGATGGTGCAAAGAAAACAAGAACGCCCGCCAAATGCTGGAGGAATAAAAGAAAAGACGTGAAGAGAGACAAGGAATCATCGATCAGGCCTCGGAAGGTGCAGCCACTGCAGGACCAGGATTTGAAGCTGGATTATTCCCTTGTTGATCGGCTTGCAATCTTCGAGCTTGAGCTTGAGCCTGTGCTTGAGCCTGAGCCGCCTGAGCCTGAGCTTGAGCCTGCGCCTGCGCATGGGCTTGAGCAGCTACTGCAGCTTGTTCGCGTACCTTGGCCATGGTAATGGCCCGGTGCTGCATGATCTGGATGCTATAACCATCCGTATCATACGAAGACTCTTCGTCCGAGTCCTCTTGGTCAAACTTGAAACGATCGGCCCGGATAGGATCCATATCGAGTTTACGTGCCGCAAGATTGCGACGATCGATCATCAATCGACCACCACGACCCACGCGTCTTCGGAATGATGGGATACGGGACGGTTCTTCATGCAGCTCCATCGCCCGGGAAGCGAATTTATCATGACCGGAGAGAGGGCTAGTGATGTCCAGTGCTGTGTCCATTGCATCACCCGAGGCATCTGAAGATGGGGGTGTGGGCAACTGTGCAGTGAAAGCTGGACGGAAAGCCGCAGTATCGAATGTCCTTTCTGGAGAAGGCGACAATGGCGCACGAGTATGATCTACAAATCCCTCGTTCCACTTGATATGCTTTGCAATATTCTGCTTGATATCGCGCATAATCTCGTTCTCTTTCTCTGCCTGAGTATCCTCCAAAAGCTGCAGATCTTCTGCTCCTTGCAAGCCTGCCTTGAGGGGCATGCGGATTTGAGGAGCGGCGGGTTGTCGAGATGGCATCTCGGGTTGCTTCTTCTTGGGCTAAAACAAGGCTAGTTAGCAAAGATGCAGCTGAGATGAGACCGGTAGAGCATACCTTTTGGTTAATGAGGTCCTCATCGTCGTCCTTGATATTAAGCTTACGCTTCATATCCTTGACCTCAGAGCGCTGCAAGAAGAGATGTCGCTCCATAGAAAGCATTTCTTTCCGGGCAACCTCCCGCTGGCGCACCAAGGCAACCAATTGCCTAGCATCTTCAAGTTCTTTACGAAGTCGCCGCAGCTTCTCGGCACTTTGTGCGTCTCGGCCACGGGTTTTGCGAATTTGACGGACCTCACGCCGACGGAAGCAGACCCAAGGATCGCTGTCATCAGTATCCTGGCCAGTCTCAAACTGCATGGACTGTTAGCAAAATGTCTACATGAGGCTAGTGGTTCACCGTTGCTCACCTTCAAGCTTGCCCCGAGCGGTCGATTCCCGGCGGCAACTCGTTGTGTCTTCCAATGCTCATAGATATCTTTGGCAAAGCGTTTCACGCATTGCTCAACGGCAGCATCCATGGCTTCTCCCATGTCAGCGAAAGCCAGCACAGGAGGACTATCAACGGCAGCATATGGCTGCTTAGCCTCGGCGGTCTCCTCAAAAAAGTTCATGGTAGCTTCGAAATCATCTTCCGAGCACCGCGCTGATGGATCGCGCTTCTGATTGAAGATCTTCAGAAAGACATCATCTTCCTCGTTCATGTTATACGGACATCCGCAACAATCTTCCACTGTGGAGGAGAAGCGGATGTACGTCGCGGGTTGGGAGAAGAGAGGGGGGTATAATTGGTCATATTGGAGGTTACTGAGGATCGTTTCGGGTGTTGGAATATGCGCGGCATTGACATTTCCCTTTGCCGTAGCATTAATTGCGACTTGCAAGTGAAATTCCTATGTGGCGCGTCCAAGGTCAGCATCGTGAAAATTTCGTGTCGCTTTGGTGATGTCATCACGTGATGACATGCAGGGATGAGGCTAAAATTAGGACTGGGAGGGGACCACTCACTGATTCTTCGGCTTTTTCGACGCCAGTTTCGATCTGTTGTAGGGTAGACTGTAGTTCATCGTCTATCACGTCGATATCCTCTTCGCGGACGATAGGAATGGACGCCTTAGAGGTGAGCTTCTTAGGGCGCGTCCGGCCCAGGCCCCCGTACCGAGTCATAGCGTCGGGACGCGCAATAGCACAACGACCATGGGCGGGATGGAATTAAAAAGTAGCTCGATCGAAAGGTCTGGTCATACAGTATCTCGTGAACGTATTTTTGAGATGAAATTCGATGGGGAAGGGGGGTAAAAGGACACGGCTAGATTGGCTTGTTCACACCAGGCGGTTGGATTGACGTTGCAATGTCACCCGGTGATGGCCTGTTTTGCCGCCCGCACGGCCTCAGGGGCTCGCTTGCCTGTCCCATTCAGGTTAGTGCGCAGTCCGGTTGTGGCTAGTGCGGGGCTGGGCATTATCAAACTGGTCTCTGCTATCTTTCGATCTTATATCTTTTGGATCTTACCTTAAATCACCTTGGATTGTTTAGACTTCATTTTGCAGTTGGTTTATTCTGATTGGTTTCGAATTCACTTATAAGCATCGCAACTATCTTCTTATCACCCATCTCAACTCACCGGCATTCCGTGAACCCGCTTTCCCTTCCCCTCACATTCCTCCTCCCTCTAAGATGGATCAACCAACCGAGCCCAACGTTGCCGCCATGCATAACGTCCAGCGCCGACGAGGTTCTGTGGGAACTACACAACTCTTTGACAATATTGTTTCGACATCGAACTGTCTGTTTACTCTTGTCGCTTCGTGACGTGGAGACCGGGACCGTGCCGCTGACATCAAAACAGTCGACCGTGATGAGGTGGATCGCCTGCGCAAACGCTTTATGAAGCTCGACAAGGTTTGTTCAGCATTACCGCTGGGTATATATACTACTTTCGTCAAATTCTAATTTCTGATATAATCTATAGGACAGCTCCGGTACGATCGACCGCGATGAATTCCTTTCCTTGCCCCAAGTGAGCTCCAACCCACTCGCCACGAGGTACGTCTACGAGAATCAAACGCCATCATGTTTCACAAATATTGACTTGGAGGGAACTTGATTAGAATGATTGCGATCTTCGACGAGGATGGCGGTGGTGACGTCGATTTTCAAGAGTTCGTGACTGGACTTTCGGCATTTAGTTCCAAGGGCAACAAAGAAGAGAAACTTCGATTTGCATTCAAGGTCTACGATATTGACCGAGATGGATATATCTCCAATGGTGAACTCTTCATTGTCTTGAAGATGATGGTGGGCAACAATCTCAAGGATGTTCAGTTGCAGCAAATCGTCGATAAGACCATTATGGAGGCCGATAAGGATCAGGATGGAAAGATCAGCTTTGAAGAGTTTACAGAAATGGTGGAGAGCACGGATGTTAACCTGAGCATGACTCTGAGTACGTTTGATTTTCGCTCTAGTGTTCTTGCCTTGATACATATCGATTCAATTGGCTAACCTAATTATCAGATCAAATATAAATCCCGTGATGAGCCATTGTTGCAGCTCTGCACGCCGTCATACGTGCATTAGGTGCATTCCATTGTTGTTCTTGATGCTGATTCATCTTTCGTGTTTCCCTCTTATTCTCGTGTTCCCTTTATTCCTGTGTGCTTCTATCTTGTTGATCCCATGCAGGTGGGTCGTCCCGCCTTATGACTCTATGACCAGCGATATGATGTTTTGTTTTGTTCCTCCTTCTTCTTCCTACCTTATTGAATGTAGTTGCCTGCCAATGATATTCCTCATCCTCCCGAGTCTCGGGCCAACCTCCGGCCGAACTACAAGTCTCGTGGTGAGGTGCAATCTCAACCGGGAGGGGGTCCAGTCTCAATTCTAATCCCTTCTCTTTTTTCCCTCTTTCTCTCGCCCTCTGCTTTCACCGGGGAGCTATCGGTGTCACTATCCCCCCGAGCAAAAAGGTCAGCTCGGCTATAATTGGTATTGTCAGCTGACAGGGACCAGAAATGTCAGCGCGGTGAAACTACTAGGCTCCTGGTTGCGGCTAGTATACCGAAGGGTGTACAGGAGGCGTGCGAGATGAGACCGAGTCCCAGGTTGCGCAGATTGCATCATGTTTTCTTTCCTCGAGGACTGGTCTGAACAAGATGAAACCCATATATTTTCTTTTTTCTTAGTTCCTTTTCTTTTGTTTTTTTTTTCTCCCTCATCCTTTTGGTGTCCCTCCCCCCTTGACCTCGGCACGTCCCTATCCCAACCAAAGTATCGGATCTGGATGGGGGCCGGAACAAACCCTGGAGATTTTGACATCTCTGCTGCTCCACTCCACTATCGTGAATCTACGTGTCCCGGTGTTCTCCCCAGTGACGATCCTGTTTTTTGCAGATCCGGAATCGGGCAGACGATGCCCGATCTGTATTTGAAATTCTTGCATTTCCAGTTCCACCTTGAGGCGCGTGTGTTTTTTTTTGTTCATGCGTCCCTTCTCATGCACACATACTCTCTGTCTTTCTTTCTCTCTCCCTCTCACGCTGTCTCTGGTTCTCTGTACTTTCTGACCAAGTGGATCGATTGTATCCTTTTCGTCGCAGATATCCGAGAAAGAAGGGGGTCAAAGAGGAGAACAGCAGGGTAGCAGCTGTCCGAGCAATAATCTTCGTTCCGGAATGTCCAATCTTTGCTCTCGTTTTGTGCCCCCTTTTATTATGACCCTAGGGTACAAATTATTATTTATATTATTATCTATCATATTATTATTGTACTGTCTCTAATTCTTTTCCTTTTCTCCCCTCTCCTCTTCCCCCCCCCCCCCTCCTCCCCCCCTCTTTTTCTTATTGTTATATTTCATTATACTACTATT
>Ga0102593_1000613_pt1 | contig 54198 bp, 58 predicted proteins | sample AraplaCol_mMS_r2_2_FD_76862 | JGI IMG/M metagenome (GOLD analysis project Ga0102593, IMG submission 76862) | Arabidopsis root microbial communities from North Carolina, USA - plate scrape MF_Col_mMS_r2 (SPADES assembly) (version 2) | ecosystem: Host-associated > Plants > Roots > Endosphere... | reverse complement strand
AAAAAATGTTAATTCGGAGGCCCACTTACTATGGGAAAAACGCCGTGCACGGACCGCGCCCGTAGTAGCCCCATAGTAAAAAATCCGTATCCTAATTGCGTTTTGGGCATGGAACTGTTTTTTTATTCAGGTACGATAGGCCTCACGCCACACCGCTTCGACAAGGTGAGATCCCAGAACTACTATCTTGGTAGATTCCGGCCACCGTAAGGTTGTTCTGAGTACCAGGTGTCGGACTCCCAGCTTGATGAGCTAAGCAAGGCGGTAACTCAAGGGTATCCGCATTACTTAGTAATCTACCAGACAAAAGTATGTACCTTAGAGTAGTTAGAAATTCAGACTTTTCATGATTAGAGGAGCCTACCGTTCTGTTTCTCTACTAGGTATTACGCGCACTGACCGCCCTGTTAGATAGAGCACGTGTTTATCCATCCGTGTCGGACTCCCAGCTTGATGAGCTAAGCAAAGCGGTAACTCAAGGGTACCCGCATTACTTAGTAATCTACCACACAAAAGGATGTACCTTAGAGCAGTTAGAAATTCAGACTTTCTTTCATGATTAGAGGAGCCGACCGTTCGATTCCCCTACTAGGCATTACGCGTACTGACCGCCCTGTCAGATAGAATGTTGTTGTGGATAAGAACGCTTTAACTTCAGTACTAAACGAGTCTCTTCTCGGCGACTTTTGCTCATATTTAGGGAATCAACAGATTACAATCTGTCATTGATACTGATTGATTGGGTATCAATGTGCTGGTCTTTCAATCGTCTTTCTTTGAGGGCCGCAGCGTTGAGAGGGCACAAAGCTCTCGGGAGCCCCAACATGTGTCGGACTCCCAGCTTGATGAGCTAAGCAAAGCGGTAACTCAGGGTAGTTAACTAGTGTAGTGGGGAGTATCGGCCTGGCCACCAGCATAGGGATTATGTAAGGAAATTGGCCTAATTTGGAAGGGAGCTTATAACTATACATTTATTTAAATAGCATCTTTAGCATCACCCAGAGTCAATTACACGAGTTTCCGCTTATTCGAGAGAGTGCCAGCAGTTAGCCCTAGTTGGGGTGTTGTTTATCCTCATCCCCCTGCCCCATTCGACCTGCACGTACCGACCGTGCTGCCTCGAGCATCTTATGCCGTTACACTAGTTAGTTAGTTAATTACCCGTATTACTTAGTAATCTATCACATAAAAGTATGTAACTACCTTAGAGCATTTAGAAATTCAGACTTTTGATGCTAAGAGTAGCCTACCGCCCTGTTCCTCTACTAGGCATTACGCGCACTGACCGCCCTGTCAGACAGGTTGAACTTCCCTTCTTCGACTTTGGTGCCTTCTCTCTATCTGTGACAGCCACTCACAAGCTATTTAGCATGACTTCCACATCGTTTGGTAACGGGAACTCGGGAACTCAGGTGGGGACCAACCATGGTCCGATAACTCAGAACTATTTCTCATCTGGTGAGAGACCTGAAGCCGGTTTCAAGCCAGGCAATATTAACTGGAAGCCACTTTCCGGCTCGGACCGACTAGAGACCCGACAGCAGAATCTAGACAACGGTTCGCCTTTCTCCCTATGAGCCAAACAGGAGTTCCACTCACAGGTGTGACAGAGGTGCTTGAGTCACTGGCATTCCCGCAGATGCTTGACAGGAGGGACAATATCGAGCCATGCCACACGAATACCTGCAAATGGATTTTAGAAATGGAAGAGTACCAGTCCTGGAGGAGCCACTCCCACGGTCTGCTATGGATCAAGGGCAAGCCAGGTGTAGGAAAGTCGACCTTGATGGTATTTCTGTACGACGAACTCCAAATGTCAGATGACGATCGCCCTGGTATTCGCCTCGACTTTTTTTTCACCGCTCGGGGTACAGAGATGCAACGTACCCCACTAGGAATGCTAAGATCATTAATGAACCAGCTTTTCGACCGTGATCCAACTGTACGTCCTCAAATACGCGAGAAATACGACCGGCGATGTAAGCAGTTCGGGTATGGCAAACGTCAGTGGGAATGGCCACAGGTGGTGTTAGAAGAATTACTAGAAAGTGCTATTCTGGCATCAGCCAGCCAGCAGCACATGATGGTTTTTGTGGATGCTCTTGACGAGGCTGGGGCTAAATCTGCTCAGCAGCTAGCAGGATATTTTCATCGCCTCGTTGATCACGCCGAGAAAATGAAGCTATGTATCCAAGTTTGTATCTCATGTCGACACTATCTTATCATGGAAAGTGGACAAGCTATAGAGATAAAGGTGGAAGATCATAATCGGCATGACATTGCCACATATATCCAGGATAAGCTTATCAAGAGAGGGGCCGAAGACACCGTCCGCCAGAAGCTGAGGGAAATGCTAGTCGAGCAATTAACCCAGCAAGCGGAGGGAGTGTTCCAATGGGCTCATATTGTACTTCCTCTTATCGAGCAGAAGGTCCGTGAAAGGGAATCGTTTGACGATATCTGTTGCTGGTTACGCAAGGTTCCGGCCGACCTAGAAGACGTCTACATGTATATTCTGAGCAACGTGATCGAGGTCAGCAACCGCAGGCAGTCATTTCTGTTCTTCCAATGGGTATGTCTAGCTGAGCGACCCCTAACTGTGACCGAATTACGGTACGCATTAGTGGCTAAGAATGCGCAAATATGGTCATTTCCAAAGAGATGGGAAAGGATCAATGGTTTTGTCGCAAGCAACGAAGACATGACGCAAAGAATCAAAGCTCTTTCTGGTGGACTAGCGGAAGTACTCCCAAGCGGGGATAACAATGAGACTGTACAGGTGGTACACCAGTCGGTCAATGATTTCTTGCGCACAAAAGGACTAAAGGTTTTATGCCAAAACATCAGCATGAACACGTCCATTAACGAAGATGAGATTCTTTGTCAGTGTCAGGCAACTCTATACCGATCCTGTTTAATATATCTTGCAACAATTCATATACCGGCAGAAATTAGTGGAATGAAAGGAACCAGCGAGGACCTTGTCCAGGATCTTCCATTCCTTTATTACGCCACTAAAAATCTCTTTGTCCATGCGGAAAAAGCAGCAGACTCTCGATCTGACGTTGTACAGAATGAGAGGGAAATTCTACAACATGTGCTCAGTTTTTGGGTCCAGGTTTATCAGAAACTATATCCGTATACCCGACTGTGCCCACCAGGAGGCACAACGCTGTTGCACATGACTGCCGCTGCCAATTTAGTGGATCTCATAGAAGCTGTGGTGTCGGATATCAAGGATGTCGCGACAAGGAACACATATGGAGATACAGCGTTACACTTGGCAGCTCGATGGGGTCATGTAACAGTCGGCAAAATACTCCAAGGAAGAGGAGCAGACCAGGAGGCAAAGAACCACAGAGGCAAGACACCATTGTTCGAGGCAGCCAGTGGTGGAAATATGGAATTTGTCGAATGGCTCCTAAACCAGGGAGTGGAGCTGGATATGAAAGGAGATGAAGGCGTCCTACAAGCAGCTTGCTTGGGAGGCTATCAGAGTATTGTGGAGATATTGCTCAGAGCCGGAGCCGATGTCAACGCCGAGGGCGGTGAACACGGCAATGCAATATGTGCCGCCGCATATAGAGGAGAGGCTGAGATAGTTGAGATACTACTCAGAGCTGGAACCGATGTCAACGGGCAGGGTGGTCGATACGGCAATGCTCTATACGCTGCTGCAACAAGAGGAAGCACAGAGATAGTGCAGATACTGCTAAGAGCCGGAGCCGATGCCAACGCCCAGAGTGGTGTATATGGCAATGCTCTATATGCCGCTACAACGGAAAGAAGGACTGATATAGTGGAGATACTGCTAGACGCCGGAGCCGATGTCAATGCCCAGGGTGGTCGGTACGGCAATGCCCTATGTGCCGCTGCAACGAAAGGAAGGACTGAGACAGTTCAGATACTGCTCAAAGCCGGAGCCGATGTCAATGCCCAGGGTGGTCGATACGACAATGCGCTATATGCTGCCGCAGATAGTGGAAATACTGAGACAGTGCAGGTACTGCTCAGAGCTGGAGCCGATGTCAACGCTCAGAGTGGTGTATATAGCAATGCCCTATGTGCTGCTGCAACGAGAGGAAGCCCCGAGACAGTGCAGATATTGCTCAGGGCCGGAGCCGATGTTAATGCCCAGGGTGGTGGATATGGTAATGCCCTACAGACCGCTGCACATAGTGGAAATCATAAAACAGTGAAAATACTGCTCAAAGCCGGAGCCGATGTCAACGCTCAAGGTGGTGAATACGGCAATGCCCTCTATGCCGCTGCAGATAGTGGAAATACTGAGATAGTGCTGATATTGCTCAAAGCCGGGGCGGATGTCAATACCCAGGGTAGTCGATACGGCAATGCGCTATATGCCGCCGCAGATAGTGGAAATACTGAGACAGTGCAGGTACTGCTCAGGGCTGGAGCCGATGTTAATGCTCAGAGTGGTGTCTATAGCAATGCCCTATATGCCGCTGCAGAAAGTGGAAACACTGAGATAGTGCCGATACTGCTAGACGCCGGAGCTGATGTCAACGCCCAAGGTGGTCGATACGGCAATGCCCTTTGTGCTGCTGTAACGAGAGGAAGCACCAAGGCAGTGCAGATACTGCTAAGAGCCGGAGCCGATGTTAACGCCCAGAGTGGTGTATATGGCAATGCTCTATATGCCGCTGCAACGAGAAGTGCAGAAATAATGCAGATACTGCTGGACGCCCACGCCGATGTCAACGCCCACAGTGGTAGATATGGATATCCTCTCTTGGCGGCTATTCATGAAGGCTATGTTGAAAATGTTCAAAGCCTTCTCCATGCTGGAGCAGATGAGCTTATTACAGATGAACTCGGCAACACTCCTCTTCATATTGCAGCTTCAAGAAGCATGCTCCACATTCTCTTTCGCCTTCCGCAACTCGCATCAGCTATCAACAATCGCAACATATTCTTACAAACCCCTCTTCACCTCGCCGTTTGTCACGGCCACATTGAATTTGCTATTGCGCTTCTCAATTTCGGTGCCGATCCTTCCCTTCTAGATGGGTATGGTAGACATATTATGGACTGGGCATTCGACCATGAAACTCTGATGCTGGAGATACGTAATCACTACCCTCATCTAGTATTGACTCCTCCTGATACTCAACAGTTAACTGTTCATCGATCAATCTTCGAACTCACCGAGTCGCTTCCATTTCACAAGGCCAAGTCTTCATGGCCCATTTTGCAGCAATTAGGCCGCTATTTTTTGTCTCTTGCCCAGTTCGACAACGCGCGCTATCTGTTCCAGCTCCATCTGCCTCGGCATGCCTCCTCGAGAACGGGTATCTGGCAGATCTCCTGCAACATGTGTAACCGGAGGATCACCGGGACTCGCTTTGTATGCACACTGTGCGCCTGTATGGACCTCTGTTCCTCCTGTGTACTTCTGTACCCATGCCATAGCCCATTGCATCTCAATCAAAACCACGAAGTCTTTGAAGTGTCCAACGTACCTGAAAAATACACCCAATTCACCGGGGTAACATCGGAGCGATTGATGCATGTCTTAGCCAATCTTCTTCCTAAATATCTCGAGAAAAACGCCGATCAGTCGGAGACAGAGCTATTAAATGATTCTACGTTTGCTCTAACACTGAGGAAGAAAGCTATATTTACAAAGACCGCGTTTGGCTTGGTAACAATAGGTTTTGCGATCTTATTCGGGGTTACAGCTACTTTTCTGGGAGCTTGGTATTTCTGAACAAGTTACATTTATTTCATACTCTCCATCTATCTCGATATTTGCAGTACATATCACTCGACAATAGATGTATTCGGATATTGCCGTACTGGGGAAAAGGTTTCAGGAAGATTCGGTCGTCAATACAAACAAGATGTAGTTGAGGATTCTCACTAACGATGATTTGTCGCCCCTTCACTCACTGTAGATGCAACGGAGAGATATTGCTACTATCCTGCTTTGACATCCACCATAGTCTACCCGAGATTGACTCGAGGTCCTCTGACCAGACTTTCTGGAGAATAAAATCAAACAAGCCCTTACAATGGCATGAGTTTGATCCGAGGGTTACCTGGCAAATAATCCAGCGATGCGTCGAGAACGCCATGGAGCTGATCGTCTTCGTGGAAGGGACAAGGAAATGAAGAGTTTTCTGCGTGTGTTGACATTTTTCTGAAAGCGCCAGGTGTGGAATATACTAAAGCTTACGACGATACTGACAGCTTAGAAACGAATTAGAAAGATTTGTTTTCTTTGATGGAAGTTGTCTCCAGGGGCCGACGTTCAGCCTTCAGGAGCTCGGCCCCGCGGGAATGCAATGCTGCCTGAACGACCCTACAAGACATAACTATCCACAAAGAGCCTAGTTAAAGGGAATTTTGTGGAAAGTCTTACGATAATTGCCTTCAGTGATGACAAAACTATGTGTTGATAGCATAGAGAACTACAGTTTGAGGTATTTCTAGCAGTTAATGGCATGCGAATAGGGAGAATAATATGAGAAACAACAGCCAGCCAGACGAAAAACCCCAAGCCACTTCTACGTGATGGATTGACAAAAACACAGGAAATCTTGATATAATGTCGACTTCATCTCTGGTTGGGGCCACAAGCGTCTGCATCCAGTAGTTGCTTGCCCCAAGTATGCAGGTACTTAAGACGGTGATAATAATATGGAGAGCTGTGTTCCATCCGCTCACTGTAGTCCTGTTACCATCGAAGATTATTTTGAAATTCAAGAACCCTCCGAAGCTCGGATATTGAGAAGCCAGTCCGCTTGTTGTGGATATGAATAAGATATTCTGTAGCAGTACGCCCACAGTTGCTTTTGCACAAAGGTATACACCTTTATTTCAGTCGTGTCTTGGGGTCAAAGAACTGTCGTTTCCTGTATCATCTGCTGACGACCGGACTCAGGCCAATGCTTGGCGTATATCAATCTTCCCAGTCTTCTTCAACAAGGACATGACATTTATTGCCATCTCTGAATATCTGCACAATTATACAGATACTGGGAATGATGAAGGGCAATAGGGTTCTCTGTTTTTCTTTTCTTTTCTTTGGTCGGAGGTGAGTAATAAGGCCTTTTCTGCACGCGCTGCCGCTGAAAACTTGTCTACGGGTAATGAATGACACCGTGCGGCCAATAGCGCGACCTGGTTCCGTATTGGCGGCCTAAAGTAGGTTGATCGCAACAGTGTCAGCAAATCAATGCCATACAATACAATACACAGAGGTCTTATATACGTAGCTTAGCGGGTTGGCAAGGGGGAAAGAGGCGCAGTAGAACAAACTAGGTACCAGTGAGATCCACTTTTCGAAGGATACACGGGCCGGTCCTCTTCGTGTGATCGATTAGCTTCGGGCCTGGGCGCTCAAATCCCATGAAATTAAACCTGATTTGGGACTTTTGAAGTCTATTCAGCCTGGCCGATATATTCTGCTTTTATATAATTGATCAAAAATTATGTCACATATGCTGGGAGCAAGTCATGGGACTAAGTAGACGAGAGAAGAACAAAAAGCTATACTTGGCCCCCACGAAGTTAAAAGCCTTGGCTCTCTCCAACAAAGGGAGCCTCGTCGGCACCGGATTGGATATCTCAGCTAAGGTTTCGGCCAGGGACGAAACCTTGCCTAAGTGATGATGGTTCCGAGCAAAACCTCATGTCAGGTGGGGAGTTATTTGAAATAGGAAGGAGTCTTGACCTCTGAGGCAGCCCATGCTATACTGAGTATGGAGTAGCCTCTGACCCTAGTAGATTAAAGTGAACGGTCCGAAATATACGTATTACATATTTAGACCGATTCTTGGAAACCTCGTTCTTCAAGAAGAGCTCTCTCGCATATTGCCGGGCTCCCCATCACGAATTATTGTTGGCCAGTCCTGTGGTTCGCGATGGTCACCTCAACTATTTCAGTAATACCTCTGACCACTACGTTCACACCTCAGTCAGGATGCCTCAAAAGCCTCAATTTCGCGACGGATAGCACCATATCTGGGGTCACTCCGGTTTATCCACAACCGACAGAACATACTTCAGAATGTATTCCATCTGGATGGAATCCAATATCATGGTTTTCGCCGGGTGTATGCCCTAGCGGTTATAGGATATACGGTGGTACATCTATAAAAGTTGTAACAACGAAGACTGAGTACCAGGCATTCTGCTGTCCAAGGTATTTCTTTACCCTAATCTTGGTGTATTCGAGTCAATCACGGATGTTAATCTTCTGCACTTTGGCAGCGGCTTTGGGGCCATCCATCAGGATCAACGGCTCCTTGTGTATCTCACAGTCGCGTTGAAATGACGCTATTGAGCTCGGTGTCATCAGGAGCAATTTCAGTTCCGACATATTCCCTTCAAACAGTACAAGCGTATGGTGTATCTATTCGATGGCAGCCATATGATTTCTCAACGAGCTCCTCAGCACCTCTCGCTGATACGCAGACGGGTTTATCGACGGGTGCAAAAGCCGGTATCGGAGCTGGAGTCACATTCGGCTTTCTAGTTTGCGTGATTCTCGCTCCTGTCTTCTTCTTCTACTTCTTTCGATACCGAAGAGCAAAGCCTACAGACGAACAAGAACCTCTGCAACATGACGGCGAGGAGAACAACCAGGGGAACAATGGGGAGGAGAATGCTGGTGAAAAGCCAACCAACTCCTCGCCATCGCCTTGGGATCAGATTGGGCTCGATACGTGGCTTTACGAGATTGTCAGTCTTTGCTTTGCCACTATATGCTTCGCCGCAATGGTTTGTATCCTCCGTGTGTACGAGAACCAACCCTCACCAAACCTTCCCTATGGAGTCACACCGAATACCATCATCTCCATTCTTGCTACTGGATCAAAAAGCTCGCTCTTGTTTGTTGTTGGAGAATACATAGGTCAATTGAAATGGTTAGCTTTCCAAACCGTGAAACCTCTTTTCTTTCTTCAAGAATACGACAGTGCTAGCCGAGGTCCATGGGGCTCCCTTCTTGTTCTTCTGCGGAGAAAGCAGAGCCTTTTCATGAGAATTGGGGCTTTAATAATGGTCCTAGCCCTCACCTTTGATCCATTTGTGCAGCAAATCATAAAGTATCCGCTTCGCGAGGTAACGAGGCCTTCACATTCCGCTGCCATCAAGCAACCGTACCATCTGCCATTCATTGGCGGCCAGGGTTTTGTCGACGCTATGAATGTCGCTCTCTGGTCAGACGACTTTACCATTAACCCAGCTTGCCGACAGGGAACTGTACCTGGCCTTTGTATCGTTCGATGGAGTGGTGCAGCAAGTGTGAAAATGTTACCGCAAAAGCTACGTTGATCGGTTACGATGTTTCTTCTTTCAACACCAGTCTTAGAAAAAACACTTCCATACATGCAATGTTGCCCTGCCACAGGGCGAAGTGGCAGGAAATTCGATAAACATATCCCTCCACGACACTCCTGTAGGGGGTTGGTACAACATGTGGGGTGCCTGAGGATATAATTTGGATGGTCGATATGGTTCAGTGGTCGGGAGTCACTTCTGAGCTAAAATCCCTCAATAAGTCTTACCTAGGGGTTCAAAACCCATTATACGTTGTGGCACATGCTAGGCTAGCGCCAAATGGGGTTGACTCTTCCAAATGGCCCTCTGAAGTTGACGAGTCGTTTCTGATACAGGAAGCTACACAATGTATTATGTCGCCTTGTGCCAGGACATATGATGTTTCTGTGTCGGGGGGAGCTACGTCAGCTAGAATTATCGCAGACGCGAGAATTTATCATGGACGCAAGATGCTGGCAACAGTGGATCACAAAAGACCATCAAGATCGTCGATTCTGGCCTCGGCAATATGACCCAGAGACTAGCCGCCTCAGCATCCAAATTCTCACGAGAGAACACCCAAAAAATGGCCACTGGGTCGATCTCAACAGAGGAGCCCTTTGTATCAGTAAATTGGCCCTGGCTGACACTTCGAGTCTTTTACTTCTCATGGGTGGGGCTCTTTTGATTTCAACAGTTCTGGTCAATAAGCAGAAAAGATTTGGCCTCTGGAAGACCTCCATCCTCGCTGCGCTCTTCCACGGGCTGGGAAAGTGTTCTATCGGAGAGACCAAAGACTACAGAAATGCCAGCGAGATGGACCAGGTTGCAAAGCATATTCATCTGAAGTTAGAATCACCCGATTCACAAGGTAGGTTGAGGCTGAAGGCATGATCTAGAATACCGTGCAATTTGTGTACAGATAGTTTTGCTCTCTCTTCTCATTGCCATCATTCCTCAACTTCTTGCTTCATACACCTTATGGAGAAATTGAGTATAATTGTTCTAAAGCTCTGAATATAAGTTTTTCAAACGATCGAATTGATGGTATAGTGGGTGGTTAAAAGTGTACAGTAAAATGTGCGTACAAATTGGCTGGGCTATCTCACTAGATTGTTTTTCTCAGTCGGTGGTAAATTAGGTTAATCAATAGTGACAAGTACTGCTGCTAGACGGTAGCTTAAGTATTTTATCTTAGATCCCCGAGATCCAATCGTATCATGTGCAGCTCGATATTCTGGTTCACCAGGTAGGTGCAGCTCATACATTTCCTGAAACGTCAGTTCTGCGGCTAGCTGAAGACGGCGGTCTTGTAGATTTTCTCTTCCACTTGGGATTGCCGGATCGATTATTTTCTTCCTGTGTCACATTAAGCATCATCTATTCTCAGCCTGTATCTTGAGATTCTAGAACGAACAGTTGAGACGTCGAGATGTAGTCTCCAATTGTTTTTCAAGAAAACCCAATGGTACCGTACTGTCTCAAATACCTTCACATATAATGAGAATCTAGGATTCCGATTACATCGCTGGATAAGTGAGTATCTTGCCGAAAAATCAAGATATAAAAGGAGTCCTAGCCGGCATTCTCCTTCTCTACTTCACACCGTTGATATACCAATTATCAGAATCGAATCGTTTTATACAGTAGTTCTTATTCACTACTCTCGGTAGAGGGTTGGCCATTTAACTGGGCCTTGTGGGAGCCTACGGGAGCCCAGCCACACAGGAACGTACTATAACGCTGCCTGGCCAGACCCTAATAGAACCCGGTTCTCCTCCAGCAACAAGGCGCGCTCCGCACAGACCTTTACGCCGCGCGACTCAGTGTGTAAAGCCGATGTTTGCACACACTGTCTAGGTTCTGGCTAGCTTGCTACACCTCTCTGCGAAGCAGTAAAGAATAAAATCAATCTGAGACAGTATTTAGTGGCTCACTATCTGGCCAAACCATTTCAAATGAAACGAATGAACAAATATATAAACTTTGTTTTCGAATATTCAATTCTGCAGCTAACATGAAAATGCAAAATTGTCATCAGACAGTATTCTGTTGGCTCATCAATATCTCCATAATATACTGGAAACTCGAAATCGAGCCTACAGCAGAAGAATGTATATTCTTCCGCCAGAGCTATATATAAACCCATACTGAACCCGTGTCCAGAAACATTCCTTTCCCCATTCATATCAAGTATTACCGCTGGACCTTTCCCCTATCCGTAACAAAAAAAAATACTTGGTCTCCCGATTTTGTTCATGTCAGTTAAATCGTTGTCATCTGTGACAATGAAAGATACTGATACATTTATATTACAACTGAGTTGGTTATAGACCTGGGCAATGAGCGGCCCTGATCATGAGCGTGGGTGCTCATGAGCATGCCCAATCCGCTCAAAAGTGGATACCATTTTGCATTATTTAATGCCAGTAATTTTGATTGTACTGTAATTAAACTGTTAACTATGGCAAATTACCAAAATTACCATTTCTATTTTACTATCATATATATATATACAACTGTTGTATTATTTTTTTACTGTTGTTTTTCGTTAATAGTATAGCTAACAATACTGGCCAACAGTATAGCTAATAGCACTGGCTAACAATCTAGATTACAGATTTAGCAATAGATATAATTGTAATTTAATTTACTTGGTCTAATTCAATATAAATTCAATTCAATTACTACTACTGTCTATGATACCACTGCATTACTGCCAAGCTTTTGCATAATAATGCAATTTTGCCAAGATCTAGCTTCGCCCCACCTTTTGAGCGGTTTCCCGCTCATGAGCTAGCTCATGTGTCTGACAGGGCGGTCAGTACGCGTAATGCCTAGTAGGGGAATCGAACGATCGGCTCCTCTAATCATGAAAAGTCTTAATTTCTAACTACTCTAAGGTACATCCTTTTGTGTGGTAGATTACTAAGTACCCTTGAGTTACCGCTTTGCTTAGCTCATCAAGCTGGGAGTCCGACATCATGCTATGAGCAGGTGCCCAGTTGAGATTTCACTGCTTGATTATTCATTTTCGTTGCTGATTTTGATTATATTTTTGTGCAATAAATATGTCTATTGAGACCATTGCTGTTTGCTTTTTCTGAGTTGTCGGTTCGAGAAAAAAATGGCTTTGGTCCTGAAGCGTGGTGCCGTATCTTTGTAAGATCCAAGGAACTGATATTACAGTTACTTTCACCACATCCAATCTCACCCGTCGGCTGCGGGCTATTTTCCGTCGTAAGCTATCATATCTTCCCAGTAGAAACTAGGCCGGAGAGTCAAATCTTGTTTTGTATTATTCACCACAACCCGATTATTCAGTTTAGCTTTTCACTCGATCTGTTGATGAATACAACCAGGTGACTGTTCATCCCATGCATTGTCATAATTATATCTAATCAATGGATCAACTCCTACTTGTTCAGATCGATGTTGGCGCAAAGATGAACGCTGGTCAACCAAGTCCTCCCGATCCGGCGAGACGCAGATTACTGATGGCGTGTATTCGCGGCCCAGGTATCCGGGGGTAAGGATATAGGTTGGCGTCTGTTCAAGGCGGTGGGCTTCATGTTCGTTGTTTTAAAGAGTGTAAATCATCCTTCTAAGACAGAAGATGCCAAACAGGAGTCTGGAAACATCATTTTGTTGTCCGTTTCTATCAAACACGTGTCAAGTACATCAATCGAAGAAAGCTGGGGCTGACAAGCTGAATGTTGTGACCAACGTGGGATATATAGTCTGCAGGTAAGCACTCTAATGCCAGGCGCTAGTTATGCTACTAGATACTATGTGAGTCTCAAGACTGTCAGTGTGACCAAAGTGGCAGAGGAGGAGGTAGCGATTCAGCTTTCGCTCAAGGGTTTGGTTGGGTTGCTTGTGTTAACTAGGTGGAAGCTTCTAGTTGACGTTGGATCGTCAATACAGTAACAAAACCAAAACGACATATTCTAATTTGAGTATGATACGTATGATGTAGTATTGATAGAATATATGGGATGATCAATAATCCGAGGCTGTTCCTCATATAGACTAGCGTGCTTAGATAACGAGATCAAAAACAGTTTAAGAGTGAAAGTGGTGACACGAGTTTCGGGACGCACTGTACTGTGCAATGTGATGTCTGAGACATAATTATCTAGATTCAAGGGCATGCAGTGGTTACACTCCAGAACTTATATAACAAATCGTGTGAATTAGCCGCAGCTTTGCACCGCCACAGTTGAAGCAGATGTGGCTTCGGGTGCCGATTGCCAATATGCCTCTCCGGACTTTACTCGATGAGCAAAACCATTTAATGGCTTTATGAAAGACGTCATTTATATATCTTTGAACATTTGCCGGCAGCCCATTCTCACAGTCATTCCTGCTCCATGGTGCGGAAACCTTTTACACCTCTAGCACTGAACGTCAGTACTCGTGCTCTCGCAGCCCAGAATATGGCAGGAAGATGATGCGTCTGGAGTATTCCTGTCTCCCTGCCGGAGAAGCACACACGAAGTCCAGATTGCGGAGATTTCGTTCGATGGTGCATAACCTGATAAAAAGAAGGTTCGAGCCAAAATTTGTGGGCTGGAGTGTCATTGGTTCATAAGTGGTAGAGTGATTGACTGCGCCTCAATCAATCGCTCCACCTTGGCACGCGGCAGCAAGCACAACCCCATCACGTCCACATCTTATTGGATCGCCTCATCTTGGCGAGCCTGAAACTACATTCAAGTCTCTGAAAAGTCATGATGTGCGGCGTCTAGCAGAGACCAGACTAGAGCAAGCTGCAGACCGCACCAGCGCCTGAAGCTCGTCACCATGTGTTGAGTACTTAGATAGCTGGTCACTCCTACTTCGCCCTGCTCATGATTTCTTCTACTGGGAATGGACTTGCACTCGTCTCCCTAGCCATCCACTCTCTTACCTACTCCGTATTTCGTGGTACAGTGAACCGAGGCTGTATTTAGGTGGCTCAACGAATGTCGGTTAGGAACATCCTGGGTAAACCACCATATTGATCAGCAATAAAAGAGTACCTTCAGTCCTCTCCGCTGAATCTAGGCTTTGGATCAAACATTTCCCTCGCCCTGGCATCTTGTTTCTTTACCGAGTTGGCACACCTTGTACGACCATACGACACAGCAGGACTGAGCGGCTCTGGGCATACTAACACAACCCCCTTCCAGAGAGGATACAACTTGATCTCCTAGCCCCATTCTCTGGAACGGCTTTTCGCGCGAGAGCATACCTTCGTTGCACCTTTTTATACCCATCAACCCGTCAGTCAAACGGTGCGAATACGCACCTCATGGCTTCATAAAACCACTGTTCGTCTCAGTAGGACTCATTCTTAAGCCCGCCCATAGTAACGAATCCTTCGGGCACAGTGGTAATTTACATATACACATCTTGAGTGGCAAACTTGTACTAACGTCGTTCTTATAGAGTTCATTAACTATTTCATCCACTGCTGGATCCCCATGTCCTAGTCCGACAATTCAACTTCATTCCCCCACGATTTTCCCATCTCCTGTATCTCTAACATCTTCTTTCGCCGGATATGGCATGGAATCCAGATCATCCGGACCCAGCACGCTTGATGGTTCACAATTCATCGCATCAGCCTTCATCGTCGATTGACGGTGACACATTACGTCCTCGCTCGGAGTCATTTACATCTGCTGCACCTACGCTGAGCCCGAACCGATCAAGAACCAATTCGGAAGTTGATCCTTCATATATTAGCGAAGCAGTCTACGATGATGTGTCTTTGTCAGAAGCACTGACACCCGATCCCCGAAACAAGGCTGACTTCCTCATCGAGGATAATCGTTTCGCCTTCTCACCCGGTCAGCTGAATAAGATGCAGAACCCCAAATCTCTTGCTGCCTTTCATGCGCTAGGTGGCCTACAAGGATTGGAGCGGGGACTTCGAACAGACCTCAATGCGGGTCTATCTATCGACGAAGGAAGACTGGAAGGCACAGTTGATTTCCAACAAGTCACGCCATCATTATATAATAATCGCCCCTCAATAACCAAGCCGCCTCTCGGAGAAGGCCCTTCGACATATGTGCCAGTATCTGCTGGAAAAGGCTCACCATTCGAAGACCGCATTCGTGTTTTTAACCAAAACCGACTGCCAGCTCGGAAGTCCACTGGCTTCTTAAAGCTATTCTGGATTGCATACAATGATAAGATTATAATACTTTTGACTATTGCCGCGATAATATCATTGTCCCTGGGGATCTACGAGAGTATAGATGGAGGGAAAGGAGTAGAATGGGTGGAAGGTGTGGCTATCGTCGTGGCAATTCTCATAGTCACTATTGTTACAGCCGCCAACGACTGGCAAAAAGCAAGGCAATTTACCAAGCTTAATAGAAAAGTATGTGATAAAATAAGTAAATGCTTTCGTTAACTTCGCTAATGTTTCACAGAAAGACGACCGCGAGGTGAAGCTAATCCGGTCCGGCAAGTCCATGAAGCTATCAATACACGATATTATGGTTGGCGACGTGCTCCATCTGGAGCCAGGCGACTCCATTCCGGCCGATGGCATTCTGATCTCAGGACACGGCGTGAAATGCGACGAGTCATCGGCTACTGGTGAATCTGATCAGATGAAGAAGACCGACGGCTACAAGGTCTGGCAGCAAATCGTCGAAGGCTCTGTCACCAAGAAAAGCGACCCTTTCATGATCTCCGGAAGTAATGTCCTCGAAGGTGTCGGCACATACGTAGTCACCAGCGTTGGACGTTACTCTACTTATGGCCGGATCATGCTGTCGCTGCAGACAAATAATGATCCTACGCCGCTTCAAGTTAAACTTGGCCGTCTAGCAAACTGGATTGGATATCTGGGCTCGGGGTAGATTCTCAAGCCAACGTAAAAATACAAAAGAGTTTTAACTAAATATTACTCTAGTGCTGCTATCATCTTATTCCTTGTTCTTTTGTTCCGTTTCGTGGCTGACCTCCCGAATCATCCCAACGTCAGCTCTGCGGAGAAGGGCAAGGAGTTCGTTGACATCTTGATTGTTGCTGTCACCGTCATTGTTGTGGCTATTCCAGGTAAGTAAAACCCCGTCTCTACTCTTTTTTATCATTATACTAAATGGATTTGGCAAAGAGGGTCTCCCTCTGGCAGTAACCCTTGCCCTTGCTTTCGCAACTACTCGCATGGTGAAGGAGAATAACCTCGTCCGTGTCCTGCGTGCCTGTGAAACAATGGGAAATGCCACGGTGATTTGCTCCGACAAGACAGGTACCTTGACACAGAACAAAATGACTGTCGTTGCCGGTACCTGGGGAACTAGCCAGGAATTTAATTTGCCCACGGAACTTAAGACTGACGACTCTGCGAAATCTATGATAGAGTTCTCCAAGGGGTGCTCAGTGCCTGTGCGTGATCTTATCATCAAAAGCGTTGCTTTGAATTCAACCGCTTTTGAGGAGGAGCGAGAAGGACGAAAGCAGTTCATTGGTAGCAAGACTGAAGTTGCTCTTCTTCAAATGGCCAAGGACTATTTTGGTATGGACCTTATTTCTGAGCGTGGGTCCGCCGAGATCATCCAACTCGTCCCTTTCGACTCTGCGCGCAAGTGTATGGGTATTGTGTACCGCTATCCTGGCGTTGGATACCGACTCCTTGTTAAGGGTGCATCGGAGCTCATGGTAGACGCCTGCAATACACAGATCACAGCCCTTGACACCGGTGACAGGGGTTTGCAAACACAATTCTTGTCTGAGGGAGAGAGAAGGAGTATTCTGGGAACCATCGATCGGTATGCTAAGAGATCCCTTCGCACAATCGGTATTGTGTACAAAGACTTTACCTCTTGGCCCCCAAAAGAAGCCAAAAGACATGAAGATAATGCTTCTGCGGCAGACTTTGACGATTTCTTCCAAGATATGACTTGGGTTGGAGTCGTGGGAATTCAAGACCCTCTTCGTCCCGAAGTTCTCCCAGCGATTCGCAAGTGCCATTCTGCTGGAGTTCATGTAAAGATGGTTACTGGAGACAATGTTGCTACTGCTACTGTGATTGCCTCTTCTTGCGGCATCAAGTCTGAAGATGGGCTGGTAATGGAAGGTTCTAAGTTCCGACGGCTTTCAGATGAGGAGATGGATCGTGTGATACCCCGTCTACAGGTCCTGGCGCGTTCTTCCCCAGAAGACAAGCATATTTTGGTTAAGCACCTGAAGGGTCTTGGAGAGACTGTCGCTGTCACTGGCGATGGCACTAATGATGGCCCTGCTCTTCGTGCTGCAGATGTTGGCTTCTCTATGGGGATTGCTGGTACCGAGGTCGCGAAGGAGGCCAGCTCGATTATCTTGCTGGATGATAATTTCCGTTCTATCGTCACTGCTATTTCATGGGGACGAGCCGTTAATGACGCTGTTGCCAAATTCTTGCAATTTCAGATAACTGTTAATATCGCGGCCGTGATCTTGACATTCGTCTCCTCTGTCTCCAGCAGTTCGAACAGCAGTGTTCTTACTGCTGTGCAACTCCTCTGGGTGAATCTGATTATGGATACATTTGCCGCACTAGCTTTGTGAGCATCTAATGTTCGAATTTTGCCTCTACCCTCACTCATTTCATATAGGGCAACTGATGCTCCAACTAAGAAAATTCTCGACCGTAAACCCACTCCTAAGAGTGCCTCGCTATTCACACTGACAATGTGGAAAATGATTCTCGGTCAATCAGTGTACAAGCTCGCCATTATTTTTATGCTCTACTTTACCGGTGACAATTTGCTCGATGCTCACCTGGACAGTGTCGATATGGAGCATCGCTCAAAGCAGCTCTCCACAGTGGTCTTCAATACCTTTGTCTGGATGCAAATCTTCAACGAACTCAACAACCGCCGCCTCGACAACAAATTCAATGTTTTCGAAGGCGTGCTACGGAACTCCTGGTTCTTGGGCATCAATGCCGTCATGATAGGTGGCCAAATCATGATTATCTTCATTGGTGGCGCAGCTTTCAGCGTAACCCGGTTGTCGGGTATTCTCTGGGCAATTTGCATTATCTGCTCGCTAGGCTGTTTGCCTTGGGCAATTGTCTTGCGCATGATACCTGACCGACAATTCGGTATTGTGTTCAACACCGTTGTCGATGCAATGTCATTAATATTGCGACCCATCGCTAAAGGATTTAATATTTTTCGTCGTGGACTGAAGAAGCTTTTCCGACCAATGATGCGCTTTACTCATCGCAAATTCCTTAGCGATGTGAAGAAAGCCGAGGTGGCCGAACGCTCAATGAGATTGTCGAATATTCCTACTATAAATGAGATTCATGTTATGGATGAAGGATCTCCTGCTCCGACTCGACAGGAAAGTCCTGAGCATCCGCAGACGCCATCAGCTATTTCCGTGCCGCCAACTACGGTTACCGCATACCCTTGATTCCTTGATGCTCTTGTTTTCTTTTGTCCAGCCTTTGCTTTGTTCGATTTATGTCATGTAATGGATCATTCGGGTAGCCAATAGCGTTGGGTACATGACCCTTGTTTAAGCAAATAACGATTGCTTGAGCATCTTTTGCTCTAATACATCAAAATCAAGAGCTACATGATCATGCTCTTCTTTCGCCCACAGTATAACGTTATCAGATTCCTTTGATACACTCGTAGGTACCACTAACCTGGTAGTGTTTCCGACTGCATACATTTATATTTATTTATGCCTCAGACCCTTAACCCGAGAGCCAATTTGTTTCATTTGTTTCCAATTTTTGTTCTGCCCCTTCTTATACCGAATATAGTAGCTTCGTAACTCGGTTATTCAGCTTAGATTCCACTCGATCTGGTGATGAATACAACCAGATAACTGCTCATCCCATGCATTGTGCCATCATCATATCAAATCATGGGGGTCAACTCCTGCTTGCCCGGATCGATGTTGGCGCAAAGATGAACGCTGGTCAATTAAATCCTCCTGATCTGGCGAGGGGCAGATTACTGAAGGTGTGTATTCGCGGTCTAGGTTTCCGGGGTAGGGGTATAGGAGGGCGTCCGTTCAAGGCGGCAGGTTTCATGATCGTCGTTTCAAAGAGTGTAAACCATCCTTCTAAGACAGAAGATGCCAAAGAGGAGCCTGGAAACATCATTTTGCTGTCAATATCTATCAAACACGTGTCACGTACATTAATCGAAGAAAGCTGGGGATGACAAGGTCAATGTTGTGGTCAACGGGCGTATGTGTAGTCTGCATGTAAGCACTCGAACGTCAGGCGCTAGTTACGCTACTGGATACTATATGAGTTTACACTTATAAATATCCTTTTACCGCTGTATCTCTCGCCTACTTTCTTCGTTATCCGAATCGTTATACGCGACATGTTCTAGCAACTGACGTCCTCGAGCGATATATCGACCCGAACACACGCCGGCTCCGCTCCACTCGGCTCCACTTGAAGCAGACCAAAGTTTCTTATAGTATCCTTAAGCTGCTGTACAAAGGAAAGAGTGGGTCCGACCACTCCACGAAAAGTTATATATTGGAGACCAGTATCGTGGATTCTACAGAGGATTGGATAAGAACTGAGTCTCGCAATCTAGAATGGACCGGTATTTTGAGTGTCCTGGAGAGACAGTACTACCCGCGTCTTCGAATGCTCGAGGTCAGGAAAGAATTCCTTTTGATCCGAACAGCGAGCAAACCGTCGTCCATACCAATATCTCTCTGCACTCTAGCCTCGGAGAGGGCAAATTTCTCAGTGATAGGACTAATACCGACAGAGAAGAAGAGTGGTTCAAAAGAAGCTTCGTTTCCGTCTTATTCCCTATCTGTATTCAGCGAGCTATTGAATTGATCGCTGTCAAGCGGACTCGAGATACCGTCTCGAAAGGTATGAACCTCGTCGTTGAGCGGCTTCGAACTGGTGGAATTACATATGTACTGGAAGGTATACGACAGGATCGCAAGGCTGCCTTCTGAAAGGACCGTGAGGTCCCCCTGAAAGCGATTCGAGTCATTGGTCGATTGCCGGAAGGTGTTTCCTGTGGCCGGGAAAATAGCCGTGCTGATTGCTCGGTGATATCCTCGTGAGCGTATTGACGACGTCCTAAAACTAGTGGAATGCTATTGGTTGAGGAATCTCCTCTGATTCGGAAAATGATGGATCCCTTTCACTATTTGTGAATGAATATAGACTCAATTAATCACGTTGGGTACAAGCACTTGAAGAAATAAAAACCAGCCCTGAAGACTTGCAGGTGCCTCTCTCACCACGCTCTACTCGGGCGAACATTTGATGATATCAGGCTTCGAAGCGTATGGCCAAGAGAGCCAGGGGTTGACGGTCCTTTTTAACCGTCTAGAGACAATGAAACTGCATTTAGCTTCCTTTTTAGAGAAAGGAACACTCATATGATAGTGTCCATTCCAATATATGGCAAAGGATTTGTAACTATCAGAGAGAGAGCGACGGTGAGGAGTTGGCACGTATCGATTATAGACGGATGATCGATTATTGACTGTCAGACAAATTAGTAGTCCAGCAATGAAAGCCAACTATGAAAGAAAACATACAGTAGTTGTAGCGTTAGGTCTCCTCTGATCTTGGCTTTTAGTTCGATTTCTATATCCAAATTCAAGTCCAACCTCAGCCTCAATTGATTGTTGTTTGCCGACTGATGCTCTATTTCTGTAGCTTCTGCCACTTGCTCCACATCTCCAGCTGCTGGTCTCCGAACAAGTTCGCTGTTCCCTTGCATTTGGGTTCCGGCTTCCGGGGGGTGAAGCATGTGGCTTACTCGTCTTTCCTGCACCGTCCGTTGTTCTGAGCTTGTTTTGTCTCTGTCCCCGGACTCGATGCTTTGATTATCTGACTGTGTTGAAGGTCCACGGGGTCTGCGGCCGTGTCGAGCATGCTGGCTTTGGTATTCATGAACCTGAGATGCAGGCTGAGGTGAAGGATATTGTCGGTCATTCTGTCTTGGATCTGCGGAAATGCTACTTGAACTTGCAGACGGAGAGTTAGATTGGATAGATCCGGTGATTCCATTCATACGTTGTTCCTTGAACTCGCCCGTTTCCGAGTCCGACTTTGATATCTTTCGCAACTTGGGAGGTCGGAGTTTGGGGGGCTTCCTTTTCGGCGCGGAAGCACTCGCAGCGCCATTCGTGCTTGGATTATCATGATTATTCTGCATTGGCTGATGATACAATATAGTCAAGTATGGTGTTATAAAGGTAAAAGAAAACTTTTTGCTTTAGTTCTTGCTGTTGCAATCAGTTTTCTCCGCTCACGTCATGGTCGGTCCGATCAGGACACAAAAGGTGACAGGAATTAAGTCGGGTCTGGACTCCCCCAGGTAACAAAAAGCTCTCTTAAAGTTTACCATAGACACAGAAGCGATGTCAAAACTTGTTTCGAGCTAACTAATAAGTTCGTTTCAAGTTGCAATGCCGAGAGCTTCTATTCGAGGGCCAATGAAGTTGCCCGAGCCAAGGATCTTCAACGTCATGACAAATAGGACCCGTAAATTTGAATTCATGACTATGTGACCGATTTCTATTCCCTTGATTATATCCTTTTATCTAGCTTCTTTTATATTTCTTTAAAGTATCCTCGGCCAAGTAAAAAGATAAAAAGTGTTGAATGTCTTACCACAGCAAGGAGAGTTCGGACGACGAGATCAATACCGCTGAATCGTCGAACCTGCGTGTTCCTTAATTTACCTAGTGTTCAAGGGTAGTGGAGAGACGGGTTTATAGAAGCGCAGCATGCATGCATGCATCCATCATCGCATAGCAAATATGGCCCACATAGCTGCTCACACTTAGATCCCGCGAGGTAAAATATTATTCGCAGACCTCATCTCATTATTTCACGCTGATTCTGGCCCTTGCTGGGTATTGTCGGACTCCCAGCTTGATGAGCTAAGCAAAGCGGTAACTCAAGGGTACCCGCATTACTTAGTAATCTACCACACAAAAGTATGTATCTTAGAGTAGTTAGAAATTCAGACTTTTCATGATTAGAGGAGCCTACCGTTCTGTTTCCCCTACTAGGCATTACGCGTACTGACCGCCCTGTCAGATATATCTTTGTGACTGGGTTGTACGTCATTGACACACCTACCCGTGGCGAAAAAAGAATTCCTCTTCCTATATTCATTTAAAGAAATAAAGCACTCACTTCTGGTGCTGCATGATGTTTTCTCAGATTCACTAAAAATGAAAGCCGAGCGCAAAACGTCAAACCCAGAAGTAAGTCTTGGATCTTGTCACAGAACTCGAGCTTCGACGCTAACAGCACTCCCTGAAGCCACTATCTGAAAGTGAGAAATGCCACTTCAGTTTATACGAGAAGAAACCTCTAGGGTATTTGCTTGACAAGCGGTTCAAGGTTATTTATCCGAGCTAAACCGGTCCAATTTCTTGCTTACGGACTTGAAGGAACGAACATACTTTGATTCTGGTGACTTCGCTCTTTCGGCAGGCCAGCGTGCGATCGAAACCGGCGCCATTGATTCGGGCTGCAAGCATCCAAATCGTGATAATATCTCGCATCCTAACGCACCAGTTCCTAGTAATAGCAATGTTGACTATGGTGCCAACAGAACTACTGATCGAAAGAGCATAAGCCCTGAAAGGAAGAGTCTGCTCCACTATGAAACAGACACGACAGATTCGAAGTAGCATGGTGGCGATGGCAAAATCTTTACGACATCCGGACAAAAGTATGATTAAAATAGCAGATAAACATTATTTTACCAAAAGGTGAGAGCGGGTCTGAGACAGGATTAACTGCTGGTCAAGGGACATTCTGTACGTTGACCTGTGTTGAGGGTGTAGCTTCAGGTGCTTAGTCATCCCGAGCACACCACCATATAGCTAGGCTCTTAGTCTTAGTTTCTTCTCATACATCATCATCATCATCATCATCATCATCCAGAGGTGTTTCATCCACGTATGCACGTTCTTAGCAGGTTATGAGCCCTCTCTTGAGGGAAAACTGAGCCTTTTGAATGAAGCTATCCTCTATTTTGTTATTTAATTGATCACAAAACACGGCTAACTTCTCGAGCATCACTTATCCTGAGAGTATACGACTGAACTCGAGTTATCAGAACTCATAATCATGTCGTCAACAGGAAACAGTCAGGCCAGTCAGGCCAACCGAGAAGAGCAACAGGGTTATACACCCACACAAACCCATGAATTGACGATTGAAGAGGTCGACGCTCTCTGGAAGCTGGAGAAAACGGAACCTACAACTCCTCTTTATCAAGGCAGTGAACTGCTAGATGGGACCATCAAACTCCCAGTACTGGAGAACAAACTTACTGGCGAAGCCAACTGGCTGCAATGGCGTCATGAAGTGAAGGGTATCCTTACGACCAAGTCTCTTGTTGCCCTCATCAACGATGAACGCAATATGCGCAAGCCAGCGCCAACAGATCCCTCGGCGAAACAGTGGAAGAAGGCTTCACACACGGTGAAGGTTTGGCTGGTGCAAAGCCTTAGTGTGAAAATGAGAGCCGAAATAAACGGCAAGGAAGATGAACTCGAATACGCAGATGACATGTGGTATTATCTACAACAATACTGCCAAGGTTATGGTTTCTATGCGAAGAAACGAGCAGCAGTGAGATGGAGGGTTATTGTTGCAGAAGGCTATCTAAACGCGAGGGATCTTACAACTGCCTATTGTGTGCATTACAATTTGGCAAAGAAGGCTCTTCACCCTATCCTCCTTTACGCGGCTACATACTGACTTCATGAGGTTGCCAAATTCGATCAACAAGCGGCAGATGAAGGTTCAAAGTACATGGACAGCCTCGAAGGTGAAATCGAACCAGAAAACTTCACAAGTGAAATGTTCAACTAGGTCGTGAAGAAAGTCCAAATCCAGATAATGAATACCGAATATCAGAAGCCAAACAAGTCAATTCCCGAATCTTACAGCGGTGCTGCAGTTCAAAACAACAACGGCAAAGGCTCTCCATTGAAGAATGCGCCACCGAAGGGTGTAAGTGACGATGACCATGCTCAAAGTCAACGAAAAATAAGGAAAACCAAAGGATGTGCTCACTGCAACGGTTCGAAACACCTTACAAACTGGTGTCCTTATCTCAAGGTGGAAGCCAGATATACTGAGTGGAAACCGAATGGTTTCGACTGGGTTTACAAGAAAGGACAACAGTCAGGCAAAACCCTTGAGACCATGAAGAAAGAAACAGAAGCAAGAAAGAAAGCAAAGAAGGAAGAGAATGGTTCTAAACCACAAACTACCCCTTCCCCTAAAGCTGCTTCTGCCTCTGCCTCGGCCATGGCGTTCGAAATGGATGCAAACTACCAGTCATGGGCAGGCAGGGCTATCCTGGATGAAGATTTTCCCAATTTATTTGAGAGCCAACTTACTGAGGAGTGGAAGAACAATGCCGATTTGCTGATGATTGAAGGGAATCCAGAACAAGTATATCATCAGAATAGTGAAAGAAAAGGAAGAAGAGTTTGAGAACATTGAAACCTTTGAGGTTGAAGTCACTTCCTGCAATTCTTTGCGAAAACATGCAGGTTTTGATTACACTGAGCAAGATAGCGAATCTTCAGCAAAAGAAGTTGGTATGTTCTCATTTGCGTCAGCAAATCCACTGGAACTCGCTCAGTATCCAGAAGAGCCTCAATCCAAGGTGTCAAATGAAGACGAAAAGCTACAATAGCTAGCTGACACAGGCTCTGGCATCCATATTTGCATGAATGAACAGTTCTTTACTCAATATCAACCCTTTACCAACGTCAAAACCTTCTCCTGGTCGACAACATCCGGCCTAGAAGGAGTGGCAAAAGGTCAAGGAAGAGTGAAACTGAATCTGCTTCAGGATGACGGTTCATGCCGTGACATCGAGTTCCTCGCCTATCTTGCGCCTAAGGTACGATTCAATATTATCAGTGCGTGTCGACTGAGACGTGATCTTGGTATCTACTACAACGATCGTGATTTTGCTCTACATGACGTCAAAAAACTGATGCCAGATGCGGACGGTGTTTCTTTCATGTAGATATGCCATTTGCCTCACATACACGCAGCAATCAACTCGGTGACATCGCGGTGATGGCAACAGTGCCGTATGAAATAGTTCATAAGAGATTGGTGCACGCTGGAGAACCGAATATGAGAGCAAATATTGATGTGCTCAATACGGATACAGAGATGAGGCCCTCTGATTTTCACTGCGAAATCCAAGAAAATGATTTCACAAACTCCTCAAGCTAGAGCAGCTAAAGTAGGCGACTTCTTACACAATGATATTCAAACTGTGAACCCAACAGGTATTGGTGGAATCAATTACACCATGGTGATAGTCGATGACAAAACAGCTACCAGGTTTGCCATCAACTTGGAGAAAAGATCACAGGCATCATCTGCACTGAAGAGTTTCGCGGAATACGTTAATATACAACGCGGATCATACCCCAAGGAATGGAGGCTTGACGGTGCAAAGGATTTTCTCCCATTCATTATATGGGCCAAGGAGACAGGCGAAAGCTGTCAAGTATCAGCTCCTTACATGCATGAATAAAATGGTATGGGAACAAGGCGGATTTTATCTTGAGGAGACAGCAAGAGTGATGATTCTCGACGCGAATGCACCCAAAATTCTCTGGCCTGAAGCTGTTAAAACAGCGGCATACGTAACGAATCGGCTGAAGAGGCCTAAACAAGAAAGTCACCGATGCAACAATGGCAAGAAGATCTGACCTCACGAACCTATTCGACATCATTGGCTCATCTGAGGACATGGTATTGTCGTGCCTATATAAATATTCCACCTGAGGTGCGGATTCAGCAAGGCAAAGCAAATAAGATGGAACCACGAGCGTGGATGGGCTATCTTGTGGGCTATGAGGGTTGAGAATGGTCACCAATTTCGGTTCTACAATCCAAAAAGGAACGAATTTGTGATTAGCCGTGATGTCTCTTTCTGGGAAGGCAAGACTGACGCTCCAATCGAATCTGAATATCCAATTCCTGCCCCAGAGAGACTCAAAGAAACAGAGATCGAACTTGAAATTCCTCATGCGAATGCGAAAGATGTGAAGTATCGAGAGCATATTAACAAGGAATTTCAGAAGGTTGGCACCTACTTGAGAGCTGAAGCCGGAAATGTTGACGGAGTTGCGCGACGAGTTAGCAATATGGAGAGACGAATGAACAATGTCGAGCAACATATCGCAGAGATACCAACACAATCCGTGGAAGTTGATCCAATTACCCCTATCTCAATGAGACAGAGACATTTAGAAACGGAATTGACGCCAAATTGTCCCCTCAACGCCAAACAACCCCAAGAACGCCGGGAGCTTATCCTTCATCTGTGGAGCGATTGGCATCAAGCCAAGAGGAACCGCCTCTTCATTCAGAATCACCATTTGTTCAAGCCACACCCTCTCAGTTTGATATGGAAGCAGATCCAGTTGAAGAAAGTGAATCTGAGGAACAGGAAGTTCCTTCTCCTCCTCCACCAACCGTTTTGAGAAGATCAACACGTCAAGGAAGAGGTCAACGTGGAGTGAGGTTTGAAGATGAGATTTATGAAAGAGGCTACTTGACAGTACTGTATGGGTCAACCAACGGGTCTGCTTGGAAAGGGCCGTATGTGGATACTCGGCAAAGAGCAAAGAGACTGCGACATTGGGATCGAAGTACATGGCCAATCGGAAGTGGGCCTCTACGCGCCGTTGGTGACTGGGCCACGAGGTCGTCTGTCGGTCTTAAGCATGGAAATCGCGTCCTTGGTCCACAATAAACCTTCTGGCATGCTTTGAACATAACTCGCAAATGATCTCCCTTGTGTATGCCAAAATAGGGTTGTCGCAACCAGTATCTACCAAACCTTCATACCTTGTGGAAAGCTGAGCAGAAGTTGGATGCAGCCATACACAGCCCAGACCTGACTTTTCTTGCTGAGTCAACTCGGCTTAAAAGAAATGCTGCTCCAAAAAAAAAAGAAGTGATGAAGTGATGGCTACAGCCAGTGTTCTACCTGTAATACTCCCATCCAGACTGCACTTCCATTTTGGGACTAAACTGCATCACGTGCACCAGGACCCATCTCTTTCTGCCAATCACCACTATTCATCTCTTCTTCAAGCTTAGTATCAAGAGAATCTTAGAAACATACTCCAGTTTGAAGATGTTCATGGATCTGCGGTCAGCGCTGATACTGTTGGCCATAAAGACTTCTCACCTACATAAAGTGGGATATCAAGCATAATTCCTTATATTGATGTCCCTGAACACTAGGAAAGGAAATCTACCATTATGTTGAGTTATATACCCATGTATATGTTTTTGTAACAATGATCAGCTTTTCCAAGCACCACACACCGGGTGGAACCAAACGCCATACCAGCTGCTCCATAGTCAAACTAACAGGAGAACAATGAATACCATTAACACCAAGCAGGAGAGAAAGACCGCAAAAAACAGGAGCAGCCGCCGGACTTCCAGGTTAATGATTGCTTTGATTCGTGCGTTTACCTCCTGCTTATCATTGCCGGTAGGAAACGGATTCGCTGGCATGTCGTGGCCCAGAAACTTGCAAAGTGGATCCCATCCGTCTGCAACCTCATATTCAAGCAATTGCATTCCCCTCTCGGCAGCCATTTTTCGGACACGATCGTAGTGTGCCTGGTAAATCCTTTTCCCATTTTTCTCGAAACTGCCATCAAAGAAGTCAGACAAGGCGTACATCATGACTGGTCGCGTCCATCGGTTTCGGCTGCGGGTTATCGCAGCAAGAAAGGAGATGAAGGAAGCTCGTCGAGTAAAGGCATTAGCAATAAGTGTTTTTTGGACGGACCTGAATATGTCTTAGTTTATGGTCTAAAATATGTTTCTGCTGGACACTTACTCGAACCATGCGTCAGTGTCACGGTTTGTTAAGATGACCCTTGCGTCTGGGTATGCCGTCATCAATTCTTCCGCAAAGCATGCAGCAGGAACATCGCAGACAGCCTTCACACCCAGCTGTATCAATTATCAAGCCATACTTAGCAGGTGATTAAACGCTCACCTGGTAATTCCCGAGTAATTGATCCCAGTCTTCACGGACAAACGGCACTCCTGCGCCGTCATATTTCGCCCGCATAGCCCGGAGCCACATTTTGCAGTCACGAGGGTACTCTACAGCCGCTGCATAACCGTGGTATGTGTCATTATATCCCAATTGGACCAATGCTTTTCGAAGCGCTATGGAAATGTGTTCAGTCACGCGATTTCAAGTAGTGGTCAGAGTAAGAAACACATGGAAGGAAACGAGATTGCGTTATCAAAACTGAAACTCACATTCCGTTCCGGTTCGACTTAAACCCAACACGAGAACTCTCATTGGCACGTTACGATAGCATTTCTCCTGGTCTATGCCGTAAGGTGGTGGAAATTCCGAGGCAAACATGGTTCAAAAGTATGATGAGGAAATGAAGGAGCCAATACGAAATGTCCTGTTGCCGGGGATATATGTATCAAAGAGAGAAGGGGGAATAAGTTATTCTTATAGGTCCGAAGTCCTGGCATAATATTTATGCGCGAGCCGCGGTTTGTCGTCCAGGCTTGGGCACTTCGTCTGCGCCAATATAATTGGGGCTTAAATCAAGCAAAGCGGGACGCGTATTCAGTTCAGGGGGGGCAGTGCAGAATCTTTGTAGGCGCCAGTACGTAATACATTGGATTAGCTAACTATAAACGGCTCTTGCCCTCAAGAGAGACCCTCAAGTATGCTGAATGAAATTGTAACTTTGACAAAAACTTAAGTCTAGACCTATTCCGCTCGCGAATATTCAAAACAGCAGCTTGAAAATTTGACCTAAGATCGCTGTACCTTGCAAGAGTCAGTGAATTGAGACCATTTTGCCCACAGAATCATTTACCCATATTGTCAAGTGTGTCCAGTCTCGAGCAACCCCGAATTTGCGAGAGTGATAACGGAGGAGCCACAATTGGTATATACGTCTCCCAGAACAAGCCTTCGACAGAGCTTAAGTCCACATCCCATTCAAATTGCGTTTTTCGTGACTGTTTTTCGGGGCACAGAAGGTTAATATACCCATTATGCAAATACTTTCAAGCACTTTTTGTCTAGATGCAAGATTCTCTCAGGCGTTAGCCCTTTCTAAAAATATGATGAAGGGTTTAAAGGCTGACAGGCACCGCTCGCAGATATCCGCTCAAGTAGCCTCACTAGGGCATGAGGAAGCTTTACCTTCAACAGTCAGATATCGTGGGATGGGTATATTTGTTTCGAGAGGTTACCTGGACTTGGGACAAGAACGGACCAGGCTACTCAGGTTCTTTGGATTGTTTCAGGTGGTGGAATGCCTTGTTTCGACGCCATTCCGCTGCCTTACCACCTTATGGGGCCTCAATGTGATCGCCTGGGGAGCTATGGATTTCCTCTTAATATGCAATGCATCACCAGCAATGTGTCATCCGACTTGTGATGATCCAAATTCGTCTCGCCTTCAATGGATTGAGATAGATAGTCAAATTCTTGTGGCACTACTATGCATCCCCGCATTTGGATTTGCGCCCACGCGATACCGTGATCTGTACTGGTTGCTGAGGTATAGACTGACTCACAATAAAGGCTTGTTATATAAACTTGCGGGGTACAACAATGATTGGTTTCAGTGGGATGAGAAACCTAATGTGAACTTCAGTCTGGAAGAAATTGAAGCCACAAATGGAAGTGCGGAAGATAGCCAAGTTCGAAATTCACTCCCAGAAAATTCATCTAGACTGGCAGCTAAGGGACCCACGCCTTTATCAACGGAATTGTGGAAACTTGCCTTTGTTATCTGGTGCAAGGCGATGAATACGGCCTTCCAAGCCATTTTAGCTGGATTTATGTGGGGATACAATCGTTTTGATCGCCCTTCTTGGTCAACGAGATTTCTTATACCATGTGCCTTCGGTTGCATTGCAATGGCTAAAGTAACGATGGTCTTGGAAGGTAGGCGAGTTCGAAAATAGGAGACTGAATGGGAGATAGATGACTTTGATCCGATAAAGGAGACCCAAGAGATACGTTAGGTGATCAAACGAAGTACCTGAGATCTTACCGTGTCCGCTACGTACCTAAAAGTTGTATAACCTACCACGGTCCATTTCCCTGTGGTATCGCAAGGTTCCAATGAACGGCACTGATGTCCGTCAGAGTGACCGTTGGTATTTTGCCACCAAGGGGACTGGTTTTCCCTCGAGCAAACATTCATTTTTTTGATTTCGTATGATAAACGGGAGAGACTCGGGATACTTCACTAAGGGAGACTTGTAAGACCTGAAGATTGAATATCGTGGTCCTAGTTGGAACACACGTCAATGCACCTCAGTGGGCGCGCTCAATATAAATACATTTCAATGCCCGTCAATCCAACCGATAAACTCTAAGCAGGTTTGCCATGTAATAAGTCCTCAATTTAATACTGTGTTCTTATCATTGCTGCTAGTGCTTGTATAAACTTGCAGGCTGTATACATAATACTCTGGGAGTATTCGATAAAAATGTCTGGCTCGCATACGCAAATTTTCGAAATACTTACCCCTTGGTTGCAACTTTGTCGGAAAGTAGTTCCGTTGCTGTTATCGTTGCCTCTTGGGCGTACAAATTGTCGCTTAGCGCTGATATGCAAGCAGTCCTATTCCTTGACGGGCCTTGGTGGAGCGGCTCGGAAAGGGGTCGGGTTTTGTCGCTGTCGGCCGCTACCGCGGCCCTAATCTTGCCAAAGGGGTTAAGGGCAGTGATCTGTGGTGGGCAAAGCCTTACAGCCGTAGCGTCCTGCAGGGTGGAATCCTAAGAATAATCGAAGAGAATCAATTGGTGAAATTGAATTCGATCTATTTTATATCAATTCCCCAAGGGATGGGTAGGCGCCTCTATCCGCTAGAGCAACGGTAGGGTCTAATATTTGGAGAACCAATATTTGCCCGGAGAGGGTGGTGGCGTTGACCTGTCGAGAGACGACCGCAGGTTACACACAAACACGATTGCCGCAGCTCTACGCAGCCACACTGCAATCCGAGGATTAAAGTATTTTTATGCAACCGATGAGGGTCCCAGTCAAGCACAATAATATTTTATGAAAGGACCTGTTACAGAAATTAATTATTAACTCTCGGGTCGCGGTGGTGTACCCGTAGGTGGTGGCTGTGTGAGTGGCGTTCATCCTACGTTTTGCAGCTTCAGGATCTAAGTAAATGAAAGTTGGGAGATTATGCGGGTGAATATTGCATATCAAAGACCTAGCCGAAAAAGTTGAAGCCCGCACTTAAGACTTGCTTTGATCGAAAATAAACCTTGTAACTAAGGGGCGAAACCTGATTAAGCGATCCTGAGCGGCCCCACCAACGGTTGGCATTCGTAAGCTTCTGGTTCGAAGCGTCCATTTCGGCCCGAGCAAAACCGAACAACAGCGTCTCGGCGGTGTGGGTCCCAAGAAGTACACGGCTCGTTAGGTCCTACAGTGGCTGGTCCGTTGGGAGCATCTCTGGCGAACCCTGCTTCTTTGTTTCCGCTCCTAGCTCCAGTTGTCTTGCCACTATCAACTGCCGCAGACATTTTTGGCTACTTTCCCATACATCAAGTCCACCCCAGCAATGTACAGAAATTCGATATTACTTAGTATTCCTTTTTTGTAACGAGAGAGCTAGCGTAAACATTCCAAGTCCACCCTCCTTGAATAGCATGCCGGTTTATCTGAGAAAAGGTAGAGCAAATAGTTACGAGCTTACAAATTGACAATTTTTTGGCAAGCACGGTGGCTGAACCGCCACTGTTTATCAAGCCCATGGGAATATCGAATGCTTAATCTTCAGGTGGAAAGCATGAGTCTCATAGATGGATCACCCACATTTGGGCTATGGCAGTGTCGCAAGCAAGTCTGGACTAGCGGGTGTGATAAAATGTGACTTAAGATTTTCGAACCCAAATGTTTCGAGATGACTGACACAACTTAATTCCCGAATCCATCGTTTCTTTCATTCACTCGCGGCGTAGACGATCACTTGTGTACGATATTGTTGTCGTTTGCCCAAAGGCTACCTCATATTCAATATGTGAGCAAACTGAAATCATGCAACGGTTTGATTTTTCAATTTAACCATTCTTCCTGGCCCTCTTCAACATCTACCCAAGTGTTTACCAACCCAGTCTGCCGCACTACCGGCAGTATTCGTTTGGGCCGATTACTCTGTGAAATGCTCAGTGGTGTGTAAGTTCCTCCCATTCATTTCGTACGTGTTACTGCCTGATAACATGGTGAATTGAGCAGAATAATAAATGAGTGCTATCTCTAACGCTCCCGAAAGGATGTGTCTGAATATCAAGTCTCTGTCCATACCTTCCTGAGAGCACCTGGCATCTATTCTATTTTTCCCTTGATCATATCCATCATGATACTAATGGATTTACATACTCATTTGGTGTCGGGCACCAGATTGTGGCGCTTTAATCTCCGAGTTAGTTCTCGAGTGGCACGTCCCCGAGATCTTCTAACACAGAAAGGTATGCCATGTCTGAACCCTTCTTCTGTGTTGCCATAGAAAACCACAGAAATTACAGATGAGGCAGACACGGATGGGGATGAGCGACTACTGGTTAATAAGGAAGGAAGGAACTTGAGCCAGAAAGTACGCCGCCAGCCAGAAAACAAAGTGCCCTCTCGTGCGTTTCGCCTGCGCCAAAAAAGTACGTTAAAGTCCAAATGTACGACAGCTTCTCTCGCAATCAATTTGTTTACAATTTCCCCCACAGGGTATATAAGTACACTTAAGAGCGAGGTAGCTTCTTGACCCGCGAAGGAAACTTGAACCTCGTTGGAGGAAATACGCGCTTGATTATTCTTACACGCATGCTACTAGGTTCGCCACACTCAGCGTTCTTACTGAACGATGTGGTCGATGGCCGCAATCAACTTTCATCTGAAAAAGTGCCTCATACTTTAATGAGCAATGCAACATTGAGACATTGCCATCACATGAAGCGGGGTTTCGTGTCCAATAATTCAAGACGCACCAGTCCTCGCAAGCTGACGTCTTCCGTGACTCCAACCAGAGCATTCATGCCCGCGTAGTAGTGAATTACGACGATCGAAATTCTGGGATAGACGAATACTGTGATCATATTCCATCTTACACTATGTTGGACCTTCATGAAGATCCGCGACCGACATGCAGTTGTGAAATTGACAGTGGTGGTAGCAGAATATTAAGAGAAAGCATGTGGTACACCGGAAAACGTAAATCGAGAAAGATCCGAGAACTCCTCAAATATCCGGCTAAGGTCGTCGGGCGCGGCCGGGGGAGGTCCCCCTTCTTGGAATGTGTGCCCAGCATAGAGTTCCCACAACGAAAGCCTTGGTGATAGTGAATTTGGAAATGGAAACAATTCGCGGTAGCTTAAAATGTCATACCCTTCGCTAAAAAAGACCTTTTCTCGCGATTCAAAGGTGGTGGTCGTATTTTGGATTCGACCGCTGTTCCGTGAGGTTCGGAGTCTGTTGATTGCGTTCAATACCACTGTTGCCCCTGGGATTCTTGCTTGAAGCTGCTCTAAGGACGATACAAGGATGTCAAGCTCTTCTGAGCAGTAGCTATCGGGTTCTAGTGAGCACTCAGCGGCGTTGTATAGAAGCTGCGGTATCGCGGCCATCATTAAAAGCCAATTGTGTGTACCAAGAAGATGACTAAGGTCGTCCCTGCAGTCAATCTCATTATATAGACGGGCCATGCATGAAGAGGCGACCAAAGATATGATGTTTGGGGCAGATGTTATGTCGTGGTCGTTGAATAGGTGAAAATATGATATAATAGTGGCAAAATATACAAGGTGTAATTCAAAAACACCTTGTTGGTATGTTCGAAAACCATTCGCGTCAAAAATGCGAATAGTTGTTGGAAGATTGCGGATCCAGTTTTTTAAGGAATGGAGAATATCTATATGCTATTATGGCCGCAGAAGTAAGTAAATATAAAGGTTTTTTTAGCAATACTCTTATGCTGTATAACTTAAGGCGTACATACCTGTGTTTGCACATCTTTAGCATACCGCCACCGGAGGTCTAATATACTACCCAGAATGCCAACTATCTTGGCTAGCTCGATGAAAAGCAAGGACTGAATATCAGAAGACTCGAAATCTCCTTCTATCAGGGGTCGAACATTAAACTCATTTTTTTTGATACATGTAGGCCATCCAAATGCAGCCGATACACATATATCTTGAACCTTGATATTATTAGTAAGAGTAAAGCTATATTTCAGATGAGAGATACGTACGAAAAGGGACCATGCAATCCTGCGTGCAATTCCTGGATTAACAAAAGCAACACATATTTCCTCGCGGTGCAGACCCATTTGCTGTAACAGTCTTATTGCTATAACCAACCACTGCCACGGTGAATCGATGGTCAATAACACAGGGCCAGCGATATTGCGTGTTGAAAAAAGACACATAACCTTTAGTACTGTAATAGGGTCCTGCTCGTGATTAGTGTGGATAAGTGTTTTTGCATTGTAATAATATTTCTCATTCTCAGCCAGAATATCCGGTCCTTTAGGATGCCGCAGAATAGTTCCCACCATGCAGATCGCTTGTTGAAGAGCTACCGAAGGCCTGCTAGAAGATAAATCGGCGCGATCAACAACAGGCAATCGCTGGAAAACATGTTGGAAGTAAGTGTCGATATATGCATTTAATAAAATTGCCGGTGGTGGCGATGTGGGATCTATTATCGTCAAGATTTCTTGGTTCCTGCTCTTTGACGTGGCCGTGATCCGAAGATAGTTTGGGGGAATACTAGGAGCATTATGCAGCATGTAAGTCATTCCGCCAAGGTACTGTCTATGTAACGCTTCGGGTGCTGGAGCGCTAGGCCCTTGGTCTTGTTGGTCGCGAGAGTTTGATGTTTTTGGAGTCGTTGGCCTCTCTTGGCAATCTGCTCCGTTAAATCTTGGAGATCTCCCCGCTCGCCTTGTGTACCTCTCTTTAACAGTCATTCTTCGGTTGGGACGATGTCTTACAAATGGTCAGCAACCCCGTAGTCATATTACCGCCTCATGATTCTTACTGGCAGGCCAATCCATGTTTGTGACAGTTCGAACATGTGCCTTCTGCTTGAGTCTGTAGGTCACATTTGACTTTGCGTGCGTGACACTGGCAGCATACGATCCTTGCCCGATCACGAACACCTTGAAGAGATTGACTGGAACTTGCCATTGTGATCAAAGCTATGGCTTTATGCAAAAGGGGAAAGGGCATTTGGAATCCTTCATGTCTAAATATGAACGAAAAGTCAATCAAGAATGATGCAATACTGCGCTTTGACTGAAGTGCATTACCAATAGTCGGTGCCAAACTGCGGGGGTGATTATTTAGGTTTAGCGCCCACCTAATCCCCGCTCGCATACGGAAGTTTCAGCACCCCTCAAAACCCCTGTGCTACACTAGCGTATATGAGGGCTGCTAAAGATACGATATTCGCAAGAATCAGTAATATTGGATATCATTCCGGAAACTCAAAAACCGTACCGATGTTTATCGGTATTCGATGTGTATCTTGATAATTACAAATTGAAAATCTTTGAAATCCATCTTTAATTGAGATAGGACCTATTGTAGATACTCTCCTGGTCTAACATTAGAGGCTTCGAGAGGCCCTGTGCAATAGACGAATGTTTAGAATGCTCAAGGCTGGCATGGAGGTCTCTCATGATTACCGGAATGGCTACGATTTCATGCCACTTGCGGAAGCCTGATTCGTATTTCCTGTGATGACGACAAGACGGACTAGTAGTTGGCAAGATATTTTCTATTGTTTGCAGAGGAATCAGATCTAGGATTGCTGAAGAGTTAGTTACTGAGTTTGGAGACAACCTGAATTGATTACCTTGTTCTTCTCCTCCATCCCTGCTGATTGCTATCGTATCTCTTGCCTGATTGACAAGTTTCAACCCTAAACCTTGGTTTCTCTCTTACACTGTGTATAGTGATATTTGTTGAATACACGGCCGTTAGAGATAAAAAAGTGCGTTAGCATACATCCATAGCCATGATTTTCAGAAAAGAATACGTCAAAGTGCAAGGGGTTAAAATCACAGCCACTATTTCGATAAAATATTGCTGCCGCATATCTAATACCTGAGGTTGCCAGGGACGGCCCTAATTAGTCTTAGAGTATCCATATAAAGCGCCCAAGTAGTGGCATTTGTGAGCTAGTAAAGTGGCGCATTGTATTACATGTTGTAAGAATCTGTCCGATTCTTGACCGGAAGACTCGGCTGTAAAATACAGGTACTCTGGGCAAGATTGGGCGTTAATGGCGTCTTGATAGATAGGCCTGGCGAAACCAGTGTTGATTTCATTGGTGCATTCGGATTAATTCCCGTCCTCTTAACCCTCTTTCCGGCTGATTCGGTTCTATTCGGCTGTCATCGGCTGTCTCTCCAGTCTGAGTGCGAAGCTGGGCCGAGATAAAGGAAGTACCTTAAACAGGCCTACTTGCTTGGATCACTACTCCAGTTTTCAGCTCCCAAGGACTATCGAGGCAGACGAAGCCTCTCACCCTGGGTCTCTCAGTTTGCTCCTTAAGTATAGATCACGGGCCAGTCAAGCAGGACGACACCCCTTTGACAAGCCGGAGCCATTCTTCAGGGCATCAGTGCGAGTGAGGTGGTTAAATCCCGGCCCTTTGTACGTCGACACGCGCATCCGTCCTTTCGAGCTGTATAGGCAGTCTCTTGATAAACCCGGACCCTGTTTTAGTTGCTACCATTATACACAACGCCCCGCAAGAGTTTGCACCTATTTCGCGCTGCCTAGGTCGTCTCCCTCCACCAGGTCGACCGTGTTTTGCAGAGAGCCTTATCTACACCCCATCCAGTACAGTAGTATATGGCGGCCGCTTTCCACTAACCAAATTTGGTCCCCAGTGCCCTGAACAGGGCCGAGAGGTTGCCCGTGGCAAACCCTTAACGAGATCCATCGGTTGCCACCGGCGAACACTTTCCAGATTGCCTGTGTCTCCCAAAAGGATGCCTGTGTCTCACACCAAAACTGGCCCGTAGCTGAGCCTTAATGAGCTCGAGTCTTAACGAGGCTTCTGGCCATTGAACGAGGTCTGTTCGATATTATCTTGACAGTCTGCATCACCGGTTTACTACCGCCTCCCCGCATCTTGCACGGTCAGACCTTCCTATGGCCCATCCATGGACGGCCATTAGCACACAAATAGGATGGATAAATCGCTGATTCAGCGAGTTAAATGATACCGTTTATTTGTACACTTTACATTCCATACATGACTTGTGCTCTGAGATGAAGCATATTTTCCATGAAAAACCAGCTAATCTCGCTGTAAGTTTGTTAGATAGTCTTGTGTCAGCACAAGGAGTGGTAACTTACCCATCAGGACCCTTCGGAAGAGGCTTATTCATCGGTCTCCTCTATTCCTCTAGGTAACTATTCGTATGAGACCGGAAGTATGGTGTCATAACACGCCATCGCTCGATTATAAATCCCCTGAAATCGCTTAACCGATCTCAGGAATCAATCAATCCCTTCGATCCTAGATTGGTTCCGCTTAATCTTATTCGCCCTGAATGCATATACTAAATATTCCCTATATTGTCTTCTTATTTAGGCAACTGTGAAGCTATTCACAACCTTCCCCTAAGCCTTACAAGATTTTCGGTCTTACAATCAAGAAATAAATTCGTTTTCTTAGAGACCAGTTAGAATCCTCCACGTAATTGAAAATAATTATAAGAACAGCCTATCAAATAAACCCATCCATTAATATATTACACTTGTTCTATATTTATTATTATTACAACAACAAATCAGAAAGTAATATAAATAATAGTAATTTACGGTAGCTAAAATAGATATATCATTAGGCCGTGATTTACGTGACGTTTGGCATACTTTTTGTTGATCATCGACCGCACTCCTGGCAGAATTCCTGTCATCGTAGGATCATTGAAGGCTTATCGTTGGCGGCAGGAGGACCAATACCCGGAAGCAGTGCGGGTTTACTATACGGGACTGTTATCCGGTAAATATGTCCTAACCCGACTCCGGATAATGTAAATTAAAACAAAAATACATACAGTAGTTTTCGAAATCAGTTGGACCCCAAACTTTCCGGAGAATAATTCCGAAACATGCTAACCTGTTTAGTTTCACCGCTTTGTTAGTTGGGCAGAAAAGCGAGTGGTAATTGCTGTACCAAATTGTCAATGTATTGTAATAAAGTTATAATGTCTGGCCAGATCGTCTGCCCGCTCTCCGCTTGCCCAACAGTCCTAGTCTTGCAAAACTCTCACTTACGATTTGCATCTACAGTATGCGCCACTCTGGTCATGTTTGAGACGGAATAGTGATAATTATTCAGATTTTTACAACGAGCATTAAACATGGTATAGGACAAAGCAATTGATTTTGCTTTTCCAAATGCGAGTCAAAGCAAGCACCCCGTTCCCTATGGCACAGTAAGATATCCGTGCATGTATATACAAATAGATCTTAGAATCCTCTGTCAGAATTAGAATGTGGATCTCGGAAGGTGCTTATGTACAGGCACTTACAATTTAAGCCATGGTACAGTCAAGGTACTTCTCACCACGCTTGCAGGGAGACTCGGCAAGGACGTTGCAGCACTGCTTACCAGCCTTAGAGGCGCAATCCCCAGAGCCATTCTTGGAAACGGCCAGGACAACGTGACCATCGCTCAAGTTTTGACCAGCCTCGAAGGGAGAGGCGCCGCAGTAGTCACTGCCGTAGATGTAATCGGAAGCCATCCAGTTGCAGCCGTAGTTCTGGTAAGCACAGTCGTACCCGTCGGAGTGGATGATCTCGGCGGCAGCGGAGGATTCAGCGGCCATGATGGAGGACCGAGAGGCAGAGGGAATGGCGGAAATAGCGCTCTTCACGGAGGCGGTGGGAGGGATAGTGATAGAGGGCATTGGGGGGATAGAGGTCTTAGGAGTGAAAGTGGCGGAAGAAGAGCTGGCCGAGGCCACGCCGGCCAGGAGGAGAGAAATGGAGGCGATTGTGAACTGCATTGTGATGGGATTATTTTGGTATAGCGAAGTTGTAGAAGTGGAAGTGGAAATTGATTTCATATAAGGTCGCCTCTAGGGGGAATCAGCTCGAGCCATTCTCATACCCGGGCCTATATCACCTTCCAGAATTTGACCCGAGCAGGTGGCCAGGAACCTGTAGATCGATCGGCAGCTTGTTGATCAATGGATCTTTGGCTTTGATAGTTGAAGGGTCTGGTGGGTCTTGTTTTCCCGTGCTATGGAGCCATTACAGATGATAGTGGGTTAGAGATTAAATACGCCTATTCGATCGACTGCGATAGATTGACTCCACAGTCTGCCAATACTTCGGATATTCATGGTCAAACCGCAAACTATGCTTTGTTTTTATGGAGAGAACATACTAGCTGAGAATACCGTATAAAGAGAATACATCTCGACTCGTCTATCACTGAGAAAAATGGGGATCATGGTTCCCCGACCGCGACGAGAACTCAAGATCGGCACTTGTTGGGACTCAAAATGGGGAATTTTAATAACTGTACGGAGTACTCCGTACAGATAATGCAGATCTTTCCCACGAGCTGACGCCGGATCTGTTCGGTGGAAGTCATATCCCCGGAATGATCCTGAAAAAATCGATCCTCCTTATAAGAGGGGTTTGCCGTCTGCTATTCCTTCCCTGACATCTGAATTAAACATTTCATCCCCTCAAAATAACACAATATGCAGCTCAACTTCGCTCCTGCCATCGCTCTTCTGGCTGCTGTCAGCCCGGCCTTGGCCAGCAGCCCTCTTGTGCCTCAACTCCAGCAGCTTACTCAGGGCATCTCCAACACCCGTGAAATCTTCGATGATATGACGACTTACACCATCCTCGGAGAGGGACCGGTAAGCAACGAAACGATGCAGATGGGACGGCCAACCGATATACTAATGAATATATAGAAAGGAATAAAAACCTACAAAGAGGAGATCATTAAAGCCAAGATTGGCGACATTGAGAATACCCCTTCGATGGTTGAGGAAGCAGACCAGGCTTCCGTTTGCGAGAACTTTGTCAATGTAAGTCATTGCTGACCAAAAAGAATTCTGGACCGAAACTGATAGTTCGTTTTTTTTAGTTTGTCACTGTCTCGCAGGATCTCATGTATACTCTTATTGAGAAGAGGGCTTTGTTGAACGCGACTCCTTACATTTTCCCTGTCACTGTTCTCCTGCGTAAGGACGAGTATTATACTAATGTATGCTATTCGAGACCCCTCTCAAAACCCCCTTTGGATACATTCGACTAACAATAATCACCAGACATTGATCTACAACATTGAAGGTCTGGTGCCGAGCTGCGCAAGCCAAATCGCTGATTCAAAGAAGAAGCTCTTGGAGGCCTTCGAGTTGGCCACGGAGAAGTACGACGATTAAATACAAAAAACCCTTTAATGTCATGTTTGGGATACTTTGGCCAGCTTTACCAGTTGTATGAGAAATATCAACATCGAATTGAAGCATCACATTCTGAAATTTATCTCAAACTCCGTTTCATACCAGGACTAGTGGTATCAGTAGAATTGGGTCGTGGTTGGCTACAAATCATGAATAATAGACACCACTGCAGTCTTGGGTAGTAGTTATCCATTATACTGCGTGGTTACCCTTTCGCTACGCTGTAAAAGCAGCGTAATATTCAACTATTTGATCATCCACGCCGCAAGAAAAAAGGGTTGTGTTCAGAGCCAATAATTGATGAACACCCCGGGGAAAAATAATTGAGACAGGATCAGAAGGGATTTCAAGCATCAAAAAAAATTCTATGTTCAAGCCCGCATATCGAAAATAACCTCTGGCGCTCTCTTCTTTCGCACCGACCACATTAATACACCATTCAAGAAATATATAAAATCTCGCTCCGGGTCTTTCTCGTAGTAATCCCAGTGACGCTTGATGAATCACTTGAGCTCTGCAAAAAACTCTCCAATCGGATTCAGGTCTGGCGAATACGGTGGCAAATAGACCAGCTTCACCCCTGCGTCCGAGCATATTTGTTCAAGGCCTTCAGACCGGTGAAATAACGCGTTGTCCATGACTAAAACAGATTTAGGCTCTGGCCGTCGTCCGCAATATTGGAGCAGTTGAGCTATAAAGTCTTCAAATATGGCGGCATCCGTAGAACCACGGAAGACACGCGACAGAACGATTCCATCCTGTGCATACGCGGGTAATATATGGTATCTCTGATCACGATAGAACGGCGTTACTTGCAAAAGGGACGTACCACGCGGTGCCCAGCCTGTCCATCTGAACCCAACACGTTTATCATATCCAGATTCATCAATATAGACTAGGTGGTACAATTTAAAATCCGAGAGATTATACAGATAATAGTCTCGCAAATCGGCATTTTGTTCTTTAGCACGTCTCCGTACAGTCTTTTTAGACCAACCCTTTGCGACAAGGGCTCTTCTGATACTGGACGTTGTAACCATGGTCTGAAACTCATCCTTTAGAAACACAACTATCTCCTCGATGTAGAGACCGGGTTTCTTATGTAGGTGATCACAAAGAGCTTCACTCATCAGGGGCGTCACAGTCCGTTTTCGTCCAACTCGGGTTTGTGGTGCGTATAAGCTTCCAAATTGTCGCAAGTTGTTGCGGATGCTGATGATGGTCTGCTTGCTGCATTCAGCCTGGTCAGCCATTTCCTATATTGTGAAAGATTCGCTCTCTATCATATCACGGACGAGAACAAGTTTCGAAAGCGAGAGTCTTGCAGCTATATCGCCTGTACTAATAACGGTAAGCAGAGAGCCGTTCTGTAGGAAGATGTAGCTGGTCACGAAAAGAAGAGAGTGGGAGGAGGTACTGGGTGTCTGGTAATTTCATGTACAATTCAACTCTTATGGTAACTAAGACGTATTGTAAAATACATGGATTATTGTAGAAAGCGGTCTCGATCAATGTGCTTAAAATAACATCCAATCAGAGCTCGCATATTTTGGACTTAGTTTCCGGGGATTAAGTCCAAAGAGTGTGGGGTCAAACTGAGTTCGAAAACTACTGTAGACAAAGGACTTAACCCAGAAAGTTCGTATCGGGGGATGAACTCGGTTAAATACGGCGAAGAAATCCAAGAGGTTTGGCCGCACACTCTATACATGTAACGGGTAGATCCTACTATTTGGGTTTGTAAGATTACCACTCGGCCAAAAAGACTACAATATCGAAGCGAGAGCTTCGATATTCCTAAACTACATATATAAGGAAGGTAGGTAACGCACGATTATGTTTGTAAGGCACCACTACTAGGATACCGTTACAATGCAGACCGGAGAATTTGTTCTATCCATTCGTTATCCATTCGTCGTAACATACGATTCTGGACGAGCTAAATTCCACATCTACGTAAAGGAGGCATTGGTATTTGTTTTGCTATCTCATTGGATATATAAAGGGAATTGTTGTGACCCCCCCAACCAACCCTTTACGCTAACCACATCCACTACCCAAAATTGAGGACAATGATTTTTCCGCCGAAACAACTATGCCTACGTTTTACGCTGTTAACTTCTGTCTTCCTTCAGAATTCTAGTTTGCTTTGTGAACCTGCAAGTTTTTAGTGGGATGATCACTCTCTTTCCGTACACTAAGCGTTATGTTTTCAAAGATATATGTGGCCAGGGTAGAACGCCTTTAGGTCAGGTAGCGAACTAAAGTTTAACAGAAAAGAATGATACTGAACCCTGCAATCAGCTAAGAAATGAAAATGTGCAGAGGTAAACCAAGCCATAGTTGATGCTTTAAAAGCCGCAGCCTACGAGAGCCCTAGATCTGACAGATCCACAAAAGCAAAAAGAATGTTTTCACAATGAGCTTGGAAGCCAAAGGAAAGGATCTGATGGGTCGAAACCTGAGTAATACAAGGAATTACGCCGAGATATACTCTGCGTGGAGGGTTAAGTAGAGGAAAGCGAGAAAGAACGTGTACTCTCAAGCAATATCCGTGCTCAATCTCAAACGAGAAAGCTGCATAAATAACAACTTTTGAACTAGCAATATATTTTAACTCATACACATACATGTAAGCTATTCACATCTGGTAGGTTTCTTCTCCCGAGGGTATGTGGCTATGGTGATAAAATGGCTCCATCGCTGCGCCTCGATGAACCAGTGGAACCCCAAAGTGAGGAATCGTCTTCCCAATCTTGCTTAGATCATTCCACTACCACGTCACTGGTCTCCATGGATGAGCTGAATCTGCATTCGTTATGGAAAATTCTATGTACGAAGACTCGGGTAATGCCAGCACTGCCACACTCGGCTACCTAAAAATTGGATGCAATAAACTGCTTCCATCTATACATGGGAAAGAGACTGGGTAATAGACGAATATAAAATGGTATACTCTTCTCCAGTATCATTGGGTACCATCAATCTCAGTCTCCGAAATTAATCCCTTGGCATCATAAATCATCTTCATTTATATCAAAATCAACCATCTTTTCAACCTTCTCTCAAAATAGTTACAATGAAAGTCACTCTCACTAGCTCCGTGATCTTCTTGGCCACCGCAGCCCTGGCCTGTCCCGGCGGACAACCCATCGCCAATGCCATGGAAACCGGTAGCGCTGCAGCCGTGTCAACCATTACCAGCAAGGCATTCTCCGCCAGCTCTAGCGTAACCAGCAAACTTTCCACACGGACCAATGGCCAGGTCACCCTTACTGGCACTATCGGTCGAGCCACCGCAACCCAGTCCATCAGCTTGATTAGTACGACCTCAACCGGTAACTCTGCCAGCGCTTCTACTGAGACAGCTTTCAAAACTTCTACCTCCGCTACTAACGGTGGGCTTGCCCGTCCTACCATTTTTCGGCGCACTGTTGCTGGTATTGTCGGCGCTTTTGGAATTATGGTTAATCTGTAACGGATTAATACACGATACGTGTACCTAGTTTGATATGAGCCCTTCCTCATGGAGCAATATGCAAAGTAAAAAAACTATATGTATCCTTTCATGTACATGTTGGGCGTCCCAGTTCCTGAAAATTGATTTACAAATTTGTCAACGCCTGTTACAACCTAATGTGTGCTTTTTCTATTATGCCGCTTTCTTAAACGCGAACTAAGGTCTCGAAGGCATCCCGTGAGGTCCAATGCAGCATCTGCCGTGCTTATCCGTATGGCGTTGTCTGTCTTACCTCTGTACTCCATGTACAGAATCCTCATAATCTCAACACGCCGTTGGCTATCAACCTTCTTCCACAATTCCTTTCCAAATATGTTGTAGTCTCTGGCAGATCACTAGGACATTGACTACTCTGTGACGACCAGCATGTACATATTTATCACTGTCGCTGAGGCCATAGACTTTGGCGTAGGGTGATAACCAGCTATGGTTCATGCTAGGCTTGGTCCCTTCGGCGATGGAGCTCACGGCACGGCTTGTGAGTAGACCTCGTATAACACAGCCTTCAGTAAAATGCTTAATACCCTAAATAAAACACTAAGCCTAGGGTATACCATTAATATACCTACTATTTTGTCAGATAATCGCAGTGCTAAAAATGTAAAGATTTCTGGATGTGACTAGGCAAGGATTGGATGGGAGAAGCAGGGATGAATCGATTGTAGCTAACAAAGAGTACCAAGACTGATTCTTGAAGAAGCCAAGTGGCAGAGGCTTCTTTACTCAGGGATTAATCACCTAAAGTTCACGTGGAATACTAGGACAGATCAGGCTAGGTAGTACAGCCTGTTCTCTAAGGTCTTTGTTGCTTTTTCTGTTATAAAAAAGCTAGCTGAAAACCCTGAATTCCACAAAAGATCAAAACATATTGACATTATATATCGTTATACTAGATATGCTATACAAAATTATGTGATAAAGCTAGTCCTATCCTTACAAAGGATAATATAGCTGATATTTTAACAAAAAAACACTAGCAAAGATTTGTTTAATATACCATCTGAAAAAGTATCTAATATCTAGCTATATTTATAAGCTACATCTATACCTATATCTATATCTTTATATTCGAATTTATTACAATGTAGATCATATCACAAGAACATTGAATAACCGACCCCTTACGGCAATTTATGAAAGGGACCGGCTAACACGGCACATCGGTGCCAATTTTTCCTCGTCGGCTTATCTCGGCCCGAAAATACAGAACACGGCAGTCGGCTATGCCTTTGGCAGCACACTTGTTTCGCCGCCATCCTGTTCAGAAAGCTGAACAACAGCCTTCGGAAGTTGATGTCGGCGATAGGGCCAAATTAACGCCATCGGTGAAACCAGCATCCCACTCCGGACTTTCTAAATGGATATTAGACTATCATATGGGGATCATGAAACGCAGAGCATCCCAGTAATAGTGTTTCTGCCAACTTGAGACGAGTTAAAATACCGCTATTTCACATTCAACATGCGTTATTCAGCCCTGCACATTTTCATAGCAATTGTATAGTACCCGGGCTATATCGGGAGAACTGCATCTATCATGCAGGATAGAACCCCACGATCACCTTTTAATGGGATGGCAGGATACACGCTCATTCAATCAATCTTTCATGTCATTGGATCAATGGAGCCGTCCTCGATAACTAATTTCACAGCTATCTACATTACACATTAGGAAATGCCTTCCGTTAGGCAGGTTGAGGCGAATAGGATCTAGCCTTTGAAGAAGTGGATATGGTTTTGTATTTGGCGTATCTAAACTAATGGACACAACGATATGCATTATTTCCCACTTACGTCAACGTCAGAATCATGTCCCACAAAAAGTTAAACATCGTGCCGAAGAACCTTTGGCTGCAGTTGAGGTTGAGGGTGAAAGAAAAGTCTACATCACTGTAAACCACATTTGCCAAAGCCCTGGTATTTTTCTTGTCGGGTGTATTGACTTATCGAAGTTGAAAATGGCGTCTAATTACACGACCCCGGAATCCCTCACGGCGCTCTGCAAAATTGATGCCGAAATTGAACTCCTTCTTTCAACTAGCCCGCCGTCACCAATGACGAATATATCTACGCGGAGAATGAACGCTTTCCATGCCACGAATATGCTATCGATCATTGGGAATGTGGAGCAAAGCCAAGTTCGAAGAATTCCCATGCGGGATGGCTACGAGAATGAGATACGTACATATGGACCAAAAACCGGGAAATCATTCGAAACAGTTCCATTGTTTATCTTAATTTGTGGTGGCGCCTTTGTCAACGCAGACAATAAACAGCTGAATCCATATGCTTGCGCTATTTCTTCTATTTACGGCGCGACAGTGGTATTGATTTCATATCGCTGTGCGCCGAAGTTCCAATTTCCCTTTGCCGCAAACGACACTTGGGATTCTTTGGAATGGATAGCAAGGCACGCATCTACCCTCGGAGCAAACCCAATGGCAGGTTTTGTCCTTGGAGGGGTATCGGCGGGCGCAAATCTGGCGGCTGTTACCTGCCAAAAATCAGTATCCGAGAAATTTTCACCCCCTCTGACAGGTTTATGGCTTGGCCTGCCATTTATCCTCGATGAGGATATTGTGCCACATGAATACAAATCCTTATTTCTTTCACGCCAGGATAATCAGGATGCACCACTCTTGAACAGTGCCATGATCCGCGATGCATACGATCAGGCTGGTTTCGACATATATTCTTCCAAATTTTCACCATTCAATGCCACAAACCCGCATATTGGAATGCCGCCTACCTATATCCAAGTATGTGGCCTCGATCCCCTAAGAGATGATGGTTTGATATATGAAAGGGCCTTGCGCGAAAACGGTGTTTCCACCAGGATGAGTGTTTACTCAGGTGTTCCTCACGGGCATTATTCTGCCTGGCCCCATGCTACGACATCTCGTAAATGGGAGTTTGATGTTGTCAGCTCAGCTGGGTGGCTGTTGGGCACACCCGCGGATCCAGCTTGCATTATTTTAGCTTTGGATGGGCGGTACGGATGCTAACATTGACGCAAGTGAAATCATCACTTCAGGGGATATTACTATCTCATTTGCACTCTTCCTGCAAATATTTGTATATAATGTTTGACTATTTCCATTTTCTTGATGAGCCACCTGTGCTATTCCCTCGTATCCTGGGTTATTTGCACATGTTGAAGGCACATATCCATTGCTTCACTTCAACTATGGCGGAAAAGGCTCCACAGCTCGAGCACATAAACTATTATGTTCGGCATAATCTAGTATTACCACGTAGTGATATAACGAGCTCCTCTCATGCTGCCCCACGATTCAAGACCTGTTTTCTCCTTTTGAAGCTGACTTGGGGGGTAACGGGCCTGTTTGTACTCTCAACATGTGATTATGGTCCCGGTACTATAAATTGTTGATTGTTTTATGTAACGACAACTTTACCAATGCCAAGAAGGCCTTAATTCGAAAACCATTTAGAACATTATATGGCTGCGGGGATTAGAAATTTTGGTATGAAAAAGGGCGCCAGTTACGAGATGGTAAAAGTCCACTTTTTGATAATCTCAGCGAATGACGTTACGGAAATGTGGCACTTCCAAATTATAACCTGCGAAATAGCAGACCTGGCTGATTATCCTGATAAAATACGATGCGCAGCAATTCTTGGAAACCTGATGATAATTTGGAATGCACAATCAATTGATTCCTACAGCGAAATAAGTTTTGGGGAAATGAGCCACTGGAAATTCAACCGAAGAACAGTGATCGACACCCTGCGGAATTGTAATAATCTCAAGGGCTAACGGCGAGAGCTACGGGATAGTTGACGAGACATCTAATAGCGTGTCCAGTTTGTTTGGAGACTCTCAAGAAGGGCGTGGAGGTAAAGTAGACAACGCCTCGCTAGCTAGGACGGAATTCACCGTCTTGGATCTTAGGAGGCGTCACAACGATTTCGAGGTTCCACGCTACGTCGGCATCTTGACAACGCAAGCGGTAATTGGGCAAGGAAGGCATCGGAGAGGCTCTAAGTTCGTTTCGACTTGTGGAAGCTCTGTATACACACACTTGGATCGAATTGCCTGTCCGGCGACAGGCCACGCTCCCTGCGGAGTGATAGGAGTCGACAAATGTGCCACTTCGAAAAGCTTTCCCAGCATGTTAAGTAGCGAAATCGGGAAATAGGCCCCAGGAGCTGGATAATCTGGCTTCCTGGGTTTTCGTAGCCTCACGACTTTCGCACTTCTCCATTGGTTCGGGTGATATTCTAGCTCAATAGACGCAGTGATGACCCAGGTAATCAGCATTCCTAGATGCTCCAAGAGGTATTTTCATACGAGTATCGAAAGCCATCCGCTCCTAGTGCTGTCGTAGCTCTCCCTGCTTTGCGAGATTGTTGGAATTTACTTCCGTGATAGGCGGCCGCGAGAGTCCCAAAGGGCCTGGGACCGAGGGGCCCTCATGAAGTTCGGCCATTTCGGGGAAGAAAGTGCTCATAATGACCATATTCCACAGTCGGGACATAGCCCGACGTCTCTCGTAGTTTCATGTAAGTCACGGATTTCTACAAATTCCCTTCTCTGACTTCGCCAGGAAATCGTTCCCAATAAGCTGGCTTGGCTTTCTCATTCATCGGAGCCAATATTCTTCATTTCTCGTGGATCTCTTGGGAGACGGTCCTCGAGAGCACATCATATAGTTCGAGTTCTGCACAGCTCTGCTACCGCTTATTGTGCAGTTGATTTACCTTAAGTTCATGGACCTTGATATACGGGTCCAACCATCATTTGGGGTACAGCTGTGGTCGGAGTTCTGGAAATGTACCCGTTGATTGCAGCCGTAGTTCCTCATCTGATTTCCTTAAAAAAGTCGTCCAGACTTGCCTCGTTTTTAGTTCCTTCCACGGCTCCATCTGTTGTAGCCAATCCCCCCAAACTTTCGCAGTCATCGCGCGGTCTTCTCGCTGTGGACACTAGCTTGTGGATCGTTCTAAAGCCCCATTCCAAGTATCATCCCCAATAGCCTGAGCCTTTTTCGTGATAGAGATGGCATTCGACGAGCCGGTCCGTCATGGTCTGGCCGATGGTGGAGGTCCTTTCCGGGCAAATCGGGAACCAAATTATCGCTCTGCCCTGAGGACAGCCGTGAATATTGCGAGTCTGGAAGAAATTTATGAAACGTGGCTGAATGTGGCTGCCATCCTATGTAGGTTGGTACGGATTCTAGTGTCCCAACGGTAGAATATTTATGTGTGTTCGATCGTCCTAGAGTGTCTCTTGGATGGTGTTTTGAATGGCTGTCAGCGCTGCCTCCATTGACACCTCGTCGGGCCTTGGCAACCGCACAGATACTATGTGGAATGAGAAAAGAAAGGACAGTCTGCGAGGCGGTCGACCAAACTTTGTCACAGTGATGTCTGGATCGTCACAAGGGATTTGGACGGGAAGAAGTTGGAAGCTTGCGTTTAACATAAATCTGGCTCAGGACGAACTGCCTCGTTTTCAGTAGTTGGCCAGTACTGCTCCAGGCCCCCTGGTTGATGCATGTCCAATAGGGGGTTGATAGAGGGACCCTGGGCTAGGAGGAAATCCGGGTTACAAGCGTCAACCTTCATCTAATTGGCCCTGACCGTGCATATTGTTAGCGAAAATAACCATTATGACATAATAGTAGCATTGATTGTAATTGAGATAGTCTAAACCCCATCGATGAGAAATACAGAGTGTAAAACATCAGGCGAAAAAGCCATAGAGAACCTATGGGGTTTCTGGCATCATGGTCGGCCAATTCTCATACAATATTTTCATAATCACTCCAACGCATCCCGGATTTGGATCGTGTTCCATGAGGTACTTGAGTTTCTTCTTTTTAATTCAACATAGCTTCTGCCCGAATACTGATTGTTAAATAATGTAAACTACAATGCGGAAAGAAGAGAAGTCATCTGAGTGTAAGTTGAAGGATTGTTGCTACCCTACGAGAGTAAGCCTCAGATTTCGGACAGCAATTCAAGATAATCCCCGAGGTGTCAATTGTGCTGCCTCGCTATAATAGAGGTTGTGGTACATCAGAAAATGCAAATTGAGATGAAAGATCCGAGAACTCTTCAAAAATCCAGCTAAAATCGTCGGGAACGCGTGGGGGAGTTCCCAGGCTCTGAAATATGTTCGAAGAATCATGTTCTAACAACGCAAGCCGTGGTGACAGTGAAGTGGGAAATGGAAACAAGTCACGAAAATCCGAGATATCATACGCCTCGCCGAAAGAAACTTTTTCTCGAGAAACACGAGCTCTCGTTGAATTTTGGTCTCGAATCCCGTTGTGTGCTGTTCGCAGTCTGTTGACTGTGTTTAGAATCATCATCGCCCCAGGAATTTTCGCTTGGAGTTGTTCGAGGGATGACACAAGAATGTCAAGTTCTTCGGAACAGTGGCATTTTAATTCTGTTGAGCATTCAACAGTGTTGTACAGAAGCTGTGGCATCGCAGCTACTGTAAAACACCATATGTGTATTCCAAGAAGATGACTGAGGTCATCCCTGCAATCCATTTCATTGTATAAGCGTGCCATGCATGAAGAGGCGACCAAAGACACAATATTCAGGGGAGATTTTATGTCTTGGTCGTTGAATAGATTGAAATATGATATAATTATGGCAAAATACAATATATGTATTTCAAAAATATCTTGCCGGTATATTCGAAAACCATTTATGTCAAAAATGCGAATATTTGTCGGAAGATTGCGGATCCAATCTTTTAGCGAAGTGAGGATTCCAGTATGTTGCTATAGTATAATATATTAGCAAAGAAGATTTTTAAGCGATTATACTATGCTGTATGAGCAGGATACACATACCTCGTTTCGAAGGTACTCACTAGAACGCCACCGAAGATCTGTTATATGACCTAGGATGCTAGCTAATTTAGCTAGTTCAATAAAAAGCAAAGATTGAATGCCTGGAGACTCAAAATCTCCCTCCACCAAGGACCGAACATTAAACTCATTTTCGTTGATACAAGTTGGCCGTCCAAGTCCAGCTGCGAAAAGTTTATCTTGAACCTAGAAGCTGTGAATAAGAGAAAAATAAGGTTTAAAAGGGCACTCACAAAAAGACACCACGCAATCCTTCGCACAACTCCTGAATTAACAAAACCAACACATATTTCCTCACGATGTAGACCCATTTCTTGTAACAATCTTATTGCGATACCTAGCCAGTGCCATCCAGAATCAATGGTCAACATCACAGGTCCTGCGATATTACGCGTCGATAGAAGACACATAACCTTTAGGACCGTAATAGGGTCCTGCTCATAATTTGTGTGGATGAGCGTCTTAGCATTATAATAAAATATCTCATTCTCAGCCAGAATACCAGGTCTTTTGGGATACCGAAGCATTGTTCCCATCATGCAAATGGCTTGCTGGAGAACTGCTGAAGGGTTACTGGAAGAGAAATCTGCACGATCGACAACTGGGAATCGATGAAAAACATGTTGAAAATACGCGTCGATATACGCATCCAACAAAATTGCCGGAGGTGGGGATGTTGCTCCCGTCACTGTTAAGATCTCTTGGTTTCTGCTATTTGAAAGCGCTGTGATTTCGACGTAGTTTTGGGGAACGGTGGGAGCGTCATTTGATAATATGTTGCTCAATTCGCCGCTGAGGTACTGGGGATGTATCTTGGAAGATACTGGAGCTGACTCCTGGTCCTGTTGTGTGTAACGGGTGGGCCTCTTTGGAGCCACTGTTTCTTCAGACCCCTCAAGAGCTGCTCTTCTGGGTCTAGGAGATCCGGGTGCTTGTCTCGTGGAATACTTCCCTTTGACAGTCAGTCTTCGGTTGGGACGAAGCCTAAGAATATTAGTAATCAACTAGTCATCCCATAAGCTCATGATTCTTACTGGCAGGCGAGTCCATATTTATAACAGTTCGAACATGGGCTTTCCAATCGCGTCTGCAGATCACACTTAACCTTGCGTGCGTGACAGTGGCAGCATACGATTCTCGCCCGTTCAGGGACGCTCTGGGGAGATTGACTGGAGGTTGCCATTGCGGTAAGAGGTCTGGTTCCAGATAAAAGAGAAGCGGAGCTGCTCTTCGCAGTGTATGGCAAAGAAAGCGGAGAATGCTGACGTAATACAATACCTTTTGGCGGAAATTTGGTTTCCGGTAATTCGGTGGGTTGAACTGACCAATGAGCATCGCAATTAACATTTTATGTGAAAATGTCTTGGAAAATGCACAGTACTATGTATAGGATAGTCGCGTCGTACTCCACGCTCGGGTCCCATCTACACCAGCTCAACCTCAGAGACAAAATTCGATTTCCTTTTTCTTCGCGTATTTTCCAGCTCTGCACTCATACAGTTTGCTAGAATTTGTGTCAATTTCAAAAGTTGTTAGCTAGCTTGCCATCTTGGCACATGGTTCCATCTTTGCGGCATTTGGAATAACCTGCTTTCACATATACACTTGGCAGCTGACGATCCTCAGGTTCTTAAGTGTCGGATGGAACAGGCTGGTCGTAATTCAATTACCGGAATATCTATGTACTGTGCCGGGAAATGCCAAGGAAATGAGTTGCGGATTAATAGTCATTTATGCTTTGAATCAATGACTTTGTGGCCGGCTGGAACAGATGTCAATGGCATGGCTGGGCCGAATCCAACGGTCGCCAAAATTTGCATGGCGACGACTTCTAAAGTCGCTCGACAATGGTGAAGCGTGTGGCCAGTGGTCCCATCTAAGCTCTTAAGCTCTTCGGCTTGTTTGACCGATTCTTCCCATACCAAGTCCGTTGTGTGTTCATGGAAAGCCGACGCAGTAATTTTCCGATGTCGTTGTCAATCGGGGCCATTGGTTGAGAACAGATTATGTCCATACAACGCGAACAGTTGGGATTGTGACCCGGGGAGAACCCACTTCTTGTGGTGATTGAATACGCGATTGATCCCTGCAGGATGATTGGGAGACCGAATTGTCTTGCATGATGTTAATTTCGCAAGAGCTTCCAGGTCCGCCGGCAAAGGAAAAGCACCAGCGGGTGAGAGAAGTAGCCAAGTTTGCATGCCGAGATGGAGGATTATTTTCCACGGACATGAAATGGAAACAGTCTCGTCTCGGATTGCACTTTTGCTTCGTATTTAACCGCTGTTCCTCCCTTAGGCGCCCCATCGGCTACTCACGGCGAAATTAACCTCGAGGCCCAGAAACACGTAAGCGGCTGCTACCTCGTAGGTACTCCATTCAACGGCTGTAAATTCCAAGGCTTCCCTAAAATATATATCAGGACCACCATCCATGATTACATGAATATGGACCACAGGCTGCCAGCACTCGCATGCGATGAGCGTAGATGACCTGCAAATGTCTCAATCCTGCTATTACTCTATCTCTTCTTCTTCCAATCCTGGTGAGTAATTCATCCTGCTGGAATATGACCGTGCCCGCCGATCCTGTCGCTGTATCCCCCCTGGAGATTGTTCTTCGTATCTTCGAGTTCTCCTCCATCTCGACTCTCGCCGCCCGCACCGTTGCCTGGAAGGCCTAGCACCCTTCACCTTGGTATGGAATTCATTGACCTCACCCGCCAAGAAGCCATCTACACCTCCGAATCCAAGACCCACCAGCCGCCGGGATGTGTGTGAACCGTCATTCCTATCCGATGTCCTCACTTTCTCCCGCTTGTTCGAAGGAACACCATTATGGAAAGATTTCCGCAAACTCCAGACCCTCCTGGCCCGCAATTGGGCTGATCCTCGTCCGCTGAGCCAGGAGTCAGTCTTGCAAATCGGTAATGTTCCCATCTGTAAGTTTCGCCCTAACTTCAAAAGACGTTTTTCGTCTCTTCTTCTCATGCCGGGGGAGAGGGGGGGGGGGGGGGGGAATTTCACCCAAATGTATATTGG
>Ga0102593_1000612_pt1 | contig 54469 bp, 24 predicted proteins | sample AraplaCol_mMS_r2_2_FD_76862 | JGI IMG/M metagenome (GOLD analysis project Ga0102593, IMG submission 76862) | Arabidopsis root microbial communities from North Carolina, USA - plate scrape MF_Col_mMS_r2 (SPADES assembly) (version 2) | ecosystem: Host-associated > Plants > Roots > Endosphere... | reverse complement strand
CTTCTTTGTTTACCCAGGTCCTCTTCCTCTTTACAGATGCCTGCAAATTGTTTACTACTAACATAAAACTCTCAAGTTTTGTGTATAGTTTTTTCAGGACGGGTCAGCAAAACGGGGAATTGTCTAAAGGATTTTAGGGGAAGAATGGCTCCTTGCAAACGGCAAGGTACCGAAAAGGACTGAATAACTAATCTGGCTCGAAATTTGGTCCTGATTATGTATAAGGCTAATTTTTTATAACGCTAAGCAAGAAATTCCGAATCATTTATTTACATTTACGCAAAATTTATAATAACCTTTCCTGTAAAAACTAAATGCTACATGATGAAAAAGACCTTTTCTATCATTACCGGTATGTTGCTGATCCTGTGTATGACCAGCAATTTATCTCACGCACAGCTTAATCCCCTTAAACGATTCAGTATTGGTCCCTTTGTAGAAGCAGGCATCCCTATTGGTGACCTGAGCGATACGCACAATACAGGCTTTGGCGCTGGTTTAGGGGCTGACGTTAAGCTGATTGGCGGCCTGGCCGTGACCGGCTCTGTAAGCTACATGCGTTTCGGGGGTAAAGAGATAGATATAGCAGGTGTAGGCACAACAAAAATTGATGCCCTGCAGGCCGTACCTGTACGTGTTGGTTTGAGATACAAATTCCCCATTCCCCTGTTATATGTGAAAGTAGAAAGCGGCGCCGCTAACTATGTAGGAGATGGCCCGGATGGTTCTGCTGTTATCTTCTCTCCCGGTATTGGTATCCGCATCCTGGGATTTGATTTCCAGGCTAAATACGAAGGCTGGTATAAAAGCGAGCAGAACGTTAAGTTCTGGGGGCTGAAAGCGGGATGGAATTTCTAAGATAGCTGTTGGCTTTTAGCAATTAGCTTTTAGCTGCTCGTATATCAATAAAAAGTCCATAGTTCACGAGTGGAATCGCATGATCTCCATCGTAGACTATGGACTTTTCTTTGCTAAAAGCTAATAGCCAACAGCTAAATGCTTTTCTTCGACTTCACCCCGCATCCCACTGCTTTTGTCAATGAAGGCTCCGGCTGTTTTCCCGCCATCAATGCATTCACCGCATTCTGCACATAATTGATCCTGGCCGCGTTATCATTATCAGGATCATTGTCTATTGCGCCGATATAAGATACTACGACGCCTTTATTGTTCTTTTGTAATACGAACACATGCGGGGTGCGTAGCGCGCCGAAACGGCGGGTTACTACCTGTCCCGGGTCTTCCAGGTAAGGGAAGGTCAGGCTGCTTTTCTTATAATGTTGCTGCATATCTTCAAAAGCTTCCCCTTGTTGTGCTTCCGGATCATTGGGATTGATCATGATCACAGGATAACCTTTGGCCGCGAACTGCTGCTGCAGCGCTACCATCCTGTTCTCATAGCCGCGTGATACCGGGCAGGTATTACAGCCGAATATCACAATATAGCCTTTGGCATTGGGAAAGCTGGCCAGTGAAACATTCTTGTTATCAACATTCTTCAGATTAAAATCGGTTACCACATCGCCTACCTGGTAACCTGTTACCTGTGCACGGGCAATAAGCCCCAGCATGAGCAAAGAGAGCATGAGTAAGCTTCGCATAACGGTACTATTTTAATGATCTGTAAATTGTTACCAATTGGTCATAGGTGAATTCTTTTTCCTGCAAACGGCGTAGCTGTTTTCCTTTGTTTATAAAGAGTGTGGCCGGCAAACTGCCTGACCAGTCCGGGCTGATACGGTCTATATATTCCTGCTGGTTTGTTTCGTTCAACAGCAGCACTTCATTGTGCAGCTGTACTTTCTGAATGAAGGGGATCACATTTGTGCGCAGTTTAGACCGTGCATCCACGCTCACCAATAATATCTTCACGGCTTCGTCTTTATATGCCTCGCCAAATTTTTCGAAATGCGGCAGCTCGTCAACACAGGGGCTGCACCAGGTGGCCCAGAAGTTAACGATGTAGGTGGTATCGCTGCCTTCTGCAAAACGATGCTCCAGCTGATCTACCGTGGCCAGTTCTACCTGTTGCGCCATGGCATGCAGAAGCAGGGTGTTCAATAAAGCGGTATATAAGCCCAGTTTTAACAACATATACGATGCCTGTATATAAGTTACAAAGAAGCAGGCAAACGGGCTATTTAAATTGATGAATGGCATGGATCATATCAGCATATCATTGCGTATTCTTTGTAATACTGCAGCGGTGTTTTACCCGTGAGCTCCTTGAATTTGCGGTTAAAGTTTGCCACATTGTTAAACCCGCTGGAATAGCATACCTGCGCCATGCTCATCCCGTTCTCCAGTATCAGCTTGCAGGCATAGCCTATACGTAGTTCTGCCAGGAATTCAAAATAGGTTTTCGAGGTCCTGGTTTTGAAGTAACGGCAAAAGGAATGCGGACTGATATGCACGGCTTTCGCTACTTCCTCAATACTAATGGGATTGGTGAAATTGTTAAAGGTATAATGGTAGATCTCGTTGATCTTATCCGTACGTTGCAGGTTATACTCCTGCACAAATCCGAGGCTGCTGAGCGGGCTCTTTTCTGCAGTAGCTGCGATAGCCGTCAGCAGGTTGATCAGGATCGTGATGCGTTGTGTGCCGCTGGCCAGCAGCATTTCTTCCATTTGCCGGGATAGCTGTTCACGGGCTGCTCCGCTGATGCGGATGCCCCTGCGGGCCTGCTTTAGCAGCAGCCTGATTGGCTCCATCTCGGGGAGCTGTAAGAACGCATCACCCCAGAAATGCTCGTGAAAATGAATGGCCACCGCTTCAATGTGCAGATCGCTGTCTGCCTTGAAATAATCGGCATCGTTGCGCCACATGTGCGGAAGGTTAGGCCCGAGTAGTATCAGGTCGCCATCCGCGAAGCGCTCCATATGATCGCCTACCAGGCGGGTGCCTCTGCCTTTGCGGATCAGGGTCAATTCCGCTTCCGGATGGTAATGCCAGTGATTGTAGAGATAGGGGAGAATGTCCTCCCGCACGCTGAATGATTGTCCCCCATGTACGGATACCTTTTTAAGTATCGGTTTCATTGCTCGTGGAATTTTATCAAATAAAAACAGTTATTAACCTACCAGATGGATACAATTGCCAATATAGTACAATTTTTGGCTTGTTATTGATAACACTTTGGCAAAAAAAACATTCATATTGCAGTAGTTAAGATTCCACGTTTTTACATATCTCCTCTTATGAAGCAACGCATTATTGCTGTACTGTGGCGGTGGATGGCTGTACTGTTCTCCTTGCAGGTGTACGGTCAGCCTTCCACCAAATTAATTCCGGCGCAGAAGCCGCTGGACCGCCAATGGTACAATAGCCTTTACCATGATACGATTCCAGCCACTTACCGCGGTGCAGCCCTGACCACTATAGGGATGCCGGTGGGCGGTATTGCCGCCGGACAGCTCTACATTCGCGGCGACGGTTCCCTGGCCGGCTGGTGGATTGCCAATAACGCCTATAATACGGGGCCCGGCCATGAGAACATGAATACTTTCAACACGCCCCTGGGACAATGGAAGGTGGTGTACCAAACTTTTACCCCGCCGTCTTTCATCAGCCAGGGTTTCAGGATAAAGGTCAGCAGCGGGAGTAAAACATCTACCCGCTTGCTGAATAAGGAAGGCTGTAACAACATCTCCTTTAGGGGCGAATACCCTGTAGCCACTGTTCAATACGATGATACCCGCGAAAAGTTGCCTGTCTCTGTTCGTATGCAGGCTTTTTCTCCTTTTATCCCTCTCAATGCCCGGGAATCTGCCACGCCCGGTACCTACCTTGTTTTTACCCTCCGGAACACCAGCAAACAAAAAGCAGTGATCGCGCTGAATGGCTGGCTGCAAAACCCCGTATGCCTTGAGCTGAAGGATCAGGTATCCGCTTTCAGCCGTAACCGTGCTCATTATGCCAAAGGCCTGCGTTCGCTGATCATGGATGCGGTAGCTACGGCAGACAGCAGCGGGTTAAACCGGCATCCATATTACGGTAATATGGCGCTGAGCGCGTTGAGCGATCGGGCCACTGTGATTACAGACCAGGCTTCCAATACGCAGGAAGAAAGCCGCGTAGCCCTGGGTAAAGCGCTGACCGGTGAGGTGAGCGTACCACTGGAATTGCTGCCCGGCCAGGAAAAAGAAGTGGTCTTCCTGCTTAGCTGGTATTTCCCTAACCGTCCGCTGGATTATGGGGATGGCGGCAACTGGAACAAGCCTATTGCCCCCAATGAGCCGGCCATCGGTAATAATTACGCCAACTGGTTCAGCGATGCGGAAGATGTTGCCAGCTGGCTGAAAGCGCACCGGCCCAGGCTAACCGCCACTACACAGCGTTTTGTGGAGGCTTATTATCGTTCCACGCTGCCTTACTGGCTGAAACACCGGCTCATGATGCCCGTTTCCACCCTGGCCACTGAAACCTGCCAATGGTGGGCCAATGGTAAGTTCTATGCCTGGGAAGGCGTAGGTTCCTGTACGGGCACCTGCACCCATGTATGGAATTATGAACAGGCGATGGCGTACCTCTTCCCGGAACTGGACCGCAACCTGCGGGAACAGACGGACTTCGCCAATTCTTTCCGTGCAGACGGCGCGATCATGACCCGCAACGGTACGGATGACGTGAAGATAGACGGTCATGCAGGCGGTATCCTGAAATCCTATCGCGAGCATCTCTCAAGTGGGAATGACCTTTTCCTTTCACGCAACTGGAAGCATATCCGCAAAGCCATCAGCTATCTTTTCAGTGAAGACAGGAAAGATGGAACGCTGGATGGCTTGCTCTCTGCCCAGCAAGCTAACACCTATGATATTTCTTTTTATGGCGCCAATACCTATGTAGGAGGATTATACCTGGCGGCGCTGAAAGCAGGCAGGGAAATGGCCTTGCTGATGCAGGATCCTGTGATGGCCGACAGCTGTGAGCAGCTCTTTCGTTCAGGTGCAGATCTTAGTGTGCAGCGCCTTTGGAATGGCCGATATTTCATCCAGGAAGTAGATCTGCAGCAACATCCGAAATTTCAATATGCCGATGGCTGCCTGAGTGACCAGCTGTTCGGGCAAACCTGGGCGCATCAGCTGCAGCTGGGATATTTGTATCCGCCGGATAAAGTGAAGCAGGCGCTGAGATCCATCTGGGAATATAATTTTACCACAGACGCGGGGGCGTATAACGCGGTATATCCGCCGGAACGTTACTATGCCCGCGGCGCGGAACCTGGACTGCTCATTTGTACCTGGCCGCTGAGCAAACATATGGGGGAGAACGGCGTACGCTACCGCGATGAGATCTGGACGGGTATTGAATACCAGGTAGCAGCGAATATGATTGCGGAAGGCATGCTGGATGAGGGACTTTCTCTCGTGAAAGCCGTGCATCAGCGGTACACGCCGGAGAAACACAATCCCTGGAATGAAGTGGAGTGCGGTGATCATTACGCCCGTGCATTGGCCTCCTGGGGCGTATTGCTGGCACTGGAGGATTATCATTATGATGGTCCGAAGGGTAAATTAGCATTTGCGCCGAAGCTGCAGCCGGAACAATTCAAAGGCTTCTTTACGGCGGCCAATGGCTGGGGCAATTTGCTGCAGCAAAGGAGCTCACAAAGGCAGGTGAATGAAATTGTGCTGGGGTATGGTAGTTTGCACTTGCAGGAGTTGGGGCTGACACTGCCGGAGAACGTACAGGCGTCAAAGGTAGTGGTGATGTTGAATGGGGAGAAGCTGCCGGTGAAATGGAAGAGTGAAGGTAATGTGGTAACGCTGACGGGCTTGGATGCACAGTTGTATGCGGATGACAGGTTGAAAACGGAGATAGCTTTTTAACAATTAATTACTATCTTAAGACAACGTATGAAAAACACCTTCACTATACTCACCCTATTTTCCATGCTCTCCGCCTGTAACACCGGCAACAAACCTCCCGCGTCCACCGGAAAAGATACCGCCTCTTTTGACCAGGACCTTAACTTCCTGCACCATCACCTGGCTAATATGGTATTGCTGAAAAGCCCTGAAGACAGCAGCATGGTTGTGGTGGCCGGAGATTACCAGGCCCGCGTAATGACCAGCTCTGCCCGCGGCCTGAACGGTAAAAGCTATGGATGGATCAACTATGCCCTGATAGACTCCGGTACTTATAACCCGCATATCAATGCCTTTGGAGGAGAAGAGCGTTTCTGGCTGGGGCCTGAAGGCGGACAATACGCCCTGTTCTTTCCACCTGGCAAAGCTTTTGAATTCCAATACTGGCAAACGCCAGGTTTGATAGATACCGCTTATTTTGAAGAAGCCTACCGCAATGACCAGGAAGTGGTCTACACCAAACAAGGCGCCTTACAGAACTATGCCGGTACTAGGTTCCAGGTAGGTATCCGCCGCAGGATCAGTTTACTGAGAAAGGCGGAGATCGTATCACGGCTGGGTGTAGACCTGCCTGCAGGTCTTGCCAGTGTAGCCTATCAAACAGAGAACACGGTGACCAATACCGGCAGCAATGCCTGGAATAAGGAATCTGGCCTCTTATCCATCTGGCTGCTGGGTATGTTCACACCATCCGATAAAACAGTGATCGTAGTACCCTTCAAGCCATTGCCTGCGGCGCGCGACTATATCACTGATGATTATTTCGGCAAGATCCCGCCGGAGTACCTGCAGATACGTGACAGCCTGCTGCTGATGAAGGCCGATGGCCGCCGCCGCGGAAAGATAGGTCTGGCCCCTGAAATAGCCTTGCCGCTGTCAGGCAGCATAGATACAGAAAGCGGGGCTATCACGCTCATTCTTTTTACCATCGATCCTTCGGGCGCTTATGTAAATTCGAAATGGGAACAACAGCAGGAGCCCTACAAAGGCGACGTAGCGAATTGTTATAACGATGGCCCCCTGGAAGATGGTAAACAGATGGGGCCTTTCTATGAGCTGGAATCTTCTTCCGCCGCACGGCCTTTATCACCCGGCGATTCTATGGTATACCGCCAGACCACCGTTCACCTGGAAGGCGACCGTGCCGCCCTGGACGCCCTGGCCCAACGTTTATGGCACCTATCCATCACAGACATTGCAAGCGCTTTTGATAAAAAATAACAGCACTATGGAACATATTCGTTTGTATAAGACAAGTACCGGCATTTTTGCGTACTACCAGGACCGTTACTATAAAATGGAACAGGACTGGGATATCCTGGTAAACAGCCCTTCGTTGTTCAACAGCCTTCGTACAACCATTGCATCGCTGAAGCCTGCTGACAACGCCGAAGCGGCTATCCAAACAGGCCTGCTGCCGCCTATTGGCACACAGGAGATCTGGGCGGCGGGCGTTACCTATTTCCGCAGCAAGGTAGCCCGTATGGAAGAATCAGAAGTGGCCGGCGGCGCTACCTTCTACGATATGGTGTATGAGGCCGAGCGGCCGGAATTGTTCTTTAAAGCCATCGCCCAACGCACTTCCGGCCACGGACAGGCCGTGTATATCCGTAAAGACTCTACCTGGAATGTGCCCGAACCGGAACTGACCCTGTTCATGAACAGTACAGGCGCCATCCAGGGGTATACTGTGGGTAACGATATGAGTTCCCGCAGTATAGAAGGAGAGAACCCTTTGTACCTGCCCCAGGCCAAGGTATATGAAAAAAGCGCGGCTATCGGTCCTTGTTTGCTGGTGCCTGAAGCGCCCCTTCCGCCTACTACCGCAATAACGATGCAGATCCTTCGGGATGGCCAGGCGCAGTATAATGATGCGGTGCCTATCAGCCAGATGAAACGCGGCCACACAGAGCTGGCGGGCTATCTTTTCCGTGAATGCGATTTCCCCCAGGGCTGTTACCTGATGACGGGGACCTGCCTGGTACCCGACAGCAGTTTTACCCTGCAGGAAAACGATGTGGTGGAGATCAGCATCGACCCCATTGGTAAATTGATCAACACGATAGCAATTAAAAAATAAAAGCCTTGAACAATTAAAAGAAGTTATTACATTTATACCAGGAAACGGCTTAACCCTGTTTGGTTAAGCCGTTTCTATTTGGGGGCCTTAATCTTAACGTATCGGTAATAGAGCATTTCACATAGTTAAAATACTATTATATTATTTTTGAGCCATCGTTTAACTTTATATAAAAGCAGCATTAAAGGGATGGGGAACAATGTAAATTATACACGTTATTACTAATCATTGAACTAGAACCAATCAAATCGAAGAATGCAGCAGATCAACCAGTAGAAGATAAGTCGTGAAATGTGCACCAAGCTGCAATTTTTTTTGGCCGGATCGCTAAATCGTTTTATTACCATTTATTCATCAGCTATGCAAAACAGCTACTCATGGAAGCTTTGCTTCTTATTTGCCATGCTTTGTCTGTCAACAGGCACCCTGTTGGCTCAACGCGCCATTACTGGTAAGGTGACCAGTACCGCAGACAGCACAGGTTTGCCCGGTGTGACCATCACCTACCAGGGAGCGCCCGGCGGCGGCGTTACAGATGCTGCCGGCCGTTTCTCCTTACAGGTGCCTGCCGGTGTCAGGGCCCTGAGCTTTTCTTATGTAGGCTATCGCCAGCAGACCTTTACCATCGGAGACCAATCCAACATCAACATCACGCTTGAAGTGGCCAGTAAAGGCCTGAATGAAGTGCTGGTGGTAGGTTATGGTACCCAGACCCGCCGCGATGTTACCGGTACGATCTCCTCTATCAAGGGCGCCGATATCAAGAACCTGCCCGTGAGCGACGCCGCCCAGGCCCTCCAGGGACGCGCCAGCGGTGTAGATATCGTACGTTCCGACGGATCGCCCGGTACTACGCCCAGCATCCGTATCCGCGGTACGGGCACCATTAATAATGCAGAACCGCTCGTTGTAATAGACGGAGTGCCTGCCGGAGGCATCAACGATGTAAACCCGAACGATATCGCCTCCATAGAAGTGCTGAAGGACGCATCTTCTTCCGCCATCTATGGTACCCGCGCTGCCAACGGTGTGATCATCATCACCACCAAAAAAGGTAACTACGGTGAGAAATTACGTGCTTCCGCCAATGTGTACCACGGCTTTACCAATGTTATCCGCACTATCCCCCTGCTTACAGCGCCCGAACTGGTGACCCTGAAACAGGAACGCTATACCAACGATGGGGTGGCCGTAGACCCGCTCTGGCAGGATCCGTACTATGCTACCCAGCGTACAGACTGGCAGGATGCAGTGCTGCGCTCCGGTAAGATCACCAACGCCGATGTAAGTCTGCGTGGTGGTAACCAAAGTTCTACCTATATGTTCAGCGGCGGTTACTATGATGAAAAAGGTATTGTTGAGAACAGCTATTTCAAAAGATTTACCGTTCGCATCAATTCTGAGCATAAACTGGGCAAACGCCTGAAGGTAGGAGAGAACCTGCAGCTCACTTACAAAGAGAACTGGGGCTTTGATACCTATTCTTCACAAACAGGCCTGCTTTTCAGCACCCTGCGTTTTAACCCGGCTATTCCCGTGCGCAACGACGACGGCAGCTATGGCTCTTCCAAAGCCAGCAACGAACTGGGAGATATCAACAATCCGGTTTATACACTGGAAACAAGCGACGGCTGGAATAAGAACTACCGCCTCCTGGGTAATGTATATGCTGAACTGGAGATCCTGGACGGTCTTACTCTGCGCGGCAGCTACGGTTACGATGGCAGCATCTATAATCAATACAGCTTTGTGCCCAAGGTGCTGGATCAAACCCGTACCCGCGATCACGCCGAGCTCTGGAACCGCAGTGAAAGCAATAATTCCGAGCTGGGTGAGGTATTCCTTACCTATAATAAACTGCTGGCGCAAAATCACCGTGTAACCGTAACAGGTGGTTATTCCGTACAGACGCAGAAAGGTTATTTCTTCAGGGCTGAAGGCTGGGGCCTGAACGATGAAGATCCCTCTCAGCGCGTGCTGGATAACGTGAATGAATACCATGCCATCAATGGTAACTTCAATCCGCAGAGTGCACTGGCCTCCGGCTTTGTAAGGGGCTTTTACGGATATAAGGACAGATACCTGGTGACGGCCACCTTCCGTGCGGATGGTTCCTCCCGCTTCCCGAAGGATAAGCGTTGGGGTTATTTCCCGGCCTTTTCACTGGGCTGGCGTTTGTCTGATGAGAGCTGGTTCAAAGGTAATGTCTCTCCCAAGGCTGTCAGCAGCGTGAAGATCACCGGTGGCTGGGGCCAGCTGGGTAACCAGAACGTGGCCGACTTCCAGTACCTGGCGCCTATCAACCGCGACAGGCGTTACTCCTTCGGCGGTAATCCGCTCACCGGTATCTGGGCTTCCCGCCTGGCTAACCCGGACATCACCTGGGAAAAGGCAGAGATGACCAACATCAGCCTGGAAGCAGGTTTCCTGGACAATAAACTGAACGCGGTAATTACCTGGTTCAATAAGAACACCCGCGACATGCTGGTGCCTGCGCCCGCATTGGATGTGCATGGTACCTCCAATATACCTGACCGTAACATCGGTGAAATGAACAACAAAGGTTGGGAAATAGAGCTGAACTACCAGGGCGGCACTAAAGATTTCAGCTATAATATAGGCGCTAACGCTTCTTTTATCAAGAACAGGGTGACCAAGCTGTATGAGCAGGGTACGTTTATCGGCTCTACCCTCTACGGCCGCCAGGGCGCAGAGATCTCCCGCACGTATGAAGGCCAGCCTATCGCTTCCTTCTATGGCTGGAAAACAGGTGGTGTTTACCAGACACAGGATCAGATCAATAAAGATCCCAACATCACAAATGATACACGTAAAGCCAGCATCAAACCCGGCGACATGATCTTCCTGGATCAGAACGGTGATGGTATGGTGAATGAGCAGGACCGTGTATATCTTGGCAGTCCAAACCCGGATGTAACCTATGGCATACAGGCAGGCGCCAGCTATAAAGGTTTTGACCTGAGCCTCTCTTTTGCAGGCGTAGCCGGCGTTAAGCTGTATAATGCCGACAGGATGCAGGGTACTGATCCGGCTTACCCGTATAATATGTACGCAGAGATGATGGGCCGCTGGCATGGTGAAGGCACCAGCAATGATATTCCCCGCGTTACACTGAATAGCGCCAACCAGAACAACCGCGTGTCTGACCGCTTTATAGAAAGCGGCGCCTATTTTTCACTGCGCAATATCTCGCTGGGTTATACCATCCCTGCTGCTTTGTGGGGCCGTACCGGCATTTCTGATATGCGCGTGTACGTAGCCGCACAGAACCTGTTTATTATCACCGACTATACAGGCCTCACGCCGATATTAGGTTATACCAGCGGTTCAAACAGCTATGACAGCAAAACGAATGATGGGAACCGCCAGAGAGGTGTTGACGTAGCTGCTTATCCGCAGGCGAGGACCATCACTTTTGGTGCAACGCTTAATTTTTAATCTGCTAAACCATGATGAAGACTATGAAACGCAAGAGATATATACCCGTAATACTGGGCAGCGCACTACTGCTGTTCTCGGCCGGCTGTCATGTGCTGGATGTAGAGCCCAAGGGTAGCTACACCACTGGCAACTACTGGCGTAACCAGAATGATGCGCAGGATGGTATCACCGGCATCTACGAGGTGCTGCTGCAGGAAGATTATACGGGCTTCAACGAATTTGTGTTTGATAACTGTTCTGACGACCAGGTAAGAGGTGGTGACCACGACTACGACCAGGTAATAGAAGAGTTTACTTATGACGCTTCCACTTACACTGTAAGAGTGGGATGGAGATGGAAATATGAAGAGATCAACCGCGCCACCAATGCATTGATTTACATTCCCAATATCACAGATATTGATGCAGCCGTGAAGAACCGCTGCCTGGGCGAAGCGCATTTTCTGAGAGCCTACGCTTACTGGCGCCTGATGTTAATCTATGGGGAAGTGCCTATTGTTAAAGAAGAAAATGTAAAGAGCGGCGATTATAATGTAGCTAAATCCAGCGTGGAAGAAGTGCGCCAGTATATTGAGCAAGACCTGCTGGCCGCTGCAGACCTGCTGCCTGAAACCTATGCTTCCGGGGATAAAGGCCGTGTAAGCAAAGGAACCGCATGGGGCCTGCTCTGCAAGCTGTACATGTATTGGGAAAAGCTGGACAAGGCTATTGAATATGGTACCAAAGTAACTACCAATGCCAATTACGCGCTGGCTACCAACTACGTAGACAACTTCAACGCAGCTACGGGCAACAATTCCGAAATGCTGTTTGCAGTACAGTCTGAGAACGGCTGGGGCTATACGGACTTTGTTACTTACCACGTACCACGCGCCTGGGGCGGCTGGAGCTTCTTCTTCCCGGTGAAGAACCTGGTGGATGAGTATGAAACAGGAGATACCCGTAAAAATGTATCCATCATGAAACAGGGCGACCAGATAGACATTGGAACCGAGGTGGTTGCTTATGACCCCAGCCTGTCCAGCACCGGTTTTCACTACCGTAAGTTCTGCCGCTGGCTCAGCACTGGTGGTCTTGACTACTCCATGAAAACGCCTTTGCTGCGCTCTGCAGATATTTACCTGCTGGTAGCTGAAGCCAAGATCCGCACCAGCGGTCCGGGCGCCGGCGATGCAGAGATCAATGCCGTGCGTAAACGTGCAGGCCTGCCTAATATAACAGGCGCTAATTTTGCCGCACTGATGCACGAGCGCCGCATGGAGCTGGCTGGCGAGAATGAGCGCCACCAGGACCTGATGCGCTGGGATAAAGTGAAGCTGGTGGATATCGTCAGCATCTATAACAAACAAAAGTTATCGTATAACGGTACACAGGTGGCTGTAGGCGGAGCGCCGCGCACCTTTATACGTCCGAAGCACTATTATTTCCCTATACCGCAAACGGAGATAGATAAAAGCAAAGGAGTACTGGTTCAGAATCCAAATTACTAAAGAGCGGTGTTGATAAAAGGTGCCCTGTCCTCTCAACTTGTTTGGGAGGCAGGGCTTTTTTATGTGCTGTTAAATTATTATAATTCTTAATTAATTTAAATTACTAATATGATTAATATTCCTATCTTGTGGTCCGAACGAACATAAGATGGCAGTTTTGAGAGCGCAGCGGGGACAAATTGGCTTACAGTATGGATGAGAGCTTACTTCCATTGTAAAACCTTGTTTATTTGAATAGAACTTTACTAAAGCACATTGTATGTTTTTTACCCTGTGTTTGTGTGGCCCTATCCGCATACGCGCAGCGTTTGGACGCAATTGGCACAGAACAGCCGCTCAAAGTAACCGGAGGTATCAGCCTGGAACAGGTAGCTTATTTCTCTTCGGGCCTGGCGGAGGGCCGCCGCGATCCCTATAACTTTTTCCTGAGTGGTAACCTGAATATGGATATCTACGGATGGTCAGTGCCCTTCAGCTTCAACTACTCCAACCAAAGCAGGGTAGCTTTTCAGCAGCCTTTTAATCAATATGGCCTTACACCTGCTTATAAGTGGATCACCGGGCACCTGGGTTATTCCAGCATGAATTTTTCCAGCTATACCCTGGCGGGGCACCTGTTTAATGGCGTGGGGGTAGACCTGGCGCCTCCCGGTAATTTCAGGTTCAGCGCCATGTATGGCCGCCTGCAGAAAGCGGTGGAGGCAGATACCGTTCACCGGGATATAGAACCTGCCTATAAGCGGATGGGCTATGGTTTCAAGGCTTCCTGGTCAAAACAACGGGATAATATAGACCTGGTATTGTTCCGCGCAAAGGACGATGCGGGTTCTATTGCGCCCTTACCGGAGGGATATACCCTGACCCCGCAGGAAAATATAGCCTTTGGTGTTAATGTCAGCAAGCAATTGTTCAGCCGTTTACTGATCAATGCAGAAATTGCCTGGAGCCTGCTTACGCGTGATACCCGCGCGTTGTCTGACAGTACATCACATAGCATTCCCACCCTGGGCCTCATCGGCAGCAACAGCTCCACCGCTCAGTATCACGCCTATAAGACCAGCATTGCATACGGTGGTAAATGGTATACCCTCGGCCTGGGATATGAATGGGTGGCGCCGGAATATAAAACACTGGGCGCTTACTATTTTAATAATGATTTTGAGAACATTACCGGCAACCTGCAGCTGCGCATGTTAAAAGACCGGCTGACCACTGCTGTGAATGCAGGCGTGCAGCGCAATAACCTGGAGAATGATAAGCTCAGCACCATGCGCCGTTGGGTGGGTGCACTGAACATGAGCTATGCCGCCAGTAAAAAACTCAACCTCAACTTTTCCTTTTCCAATTTTCAGTCTTTTGTAAATATCCGTTCCAGCTTTGATTACATTAATCAGCTGACGCCTTATGATAACCTGGATACCCTGAACTACACGCAGATAGCCACCAATGCAACCCTGGGCGTCAACTACCGGCTTTCGCAAAGCAAGGAGCGGATGCAGTTCCTGATGTGCAATGTATCGTACATGCGCTCTGCGGATAAGCAGGGAGGGGTAACACAAGCCAGTGGGGTTACTTTTTACAATTTGAATAGCGCTTACAGCCTGCAGCTGGTGCCAAAAGATATGTCGGTCAGCCTTGGGATCAATGCCAATACCAACCAATCCGAGAGCGTGCATACCGTGACGCTGGGCCCCACCCTGGGCCTGAACAAATCGCTGCTGCAGAAAAAGCTGCGCACAGCCGGCACCATATCCTGGAATGGCAGCTACGCTAACGGGGAATCTGTTTCCCGGGTGCTTACTGCCAGGATCTCCGGCGCCTATACCATTAAGAAAGCACACAGTTTTAACCTCAGCCTCGTGGGACTAAACCGCAGCTCGCAGCGATCTGCCACCATGTCTGAGCTGACCACCACCCTGGGTTACAACTATAATTTTTAAAGCAAACAGCTATAACGTTGTTGTACATACGCATAAAACATATTGCCCTCCTGCTTTGTTGCTGCCTTTGCCTGGCAACAACGGGATTGCAGGCGCAGGTCAATTACCCGGTAATGGCCACCGTGCAGCTGAACCCGCCTTACAGCCTGTATCTTTCAGACTATGCGGCGCCGGATGTGCAGCGCATGCAGGTGACCCTGCTGATGAAAGACCTGTCGGAGACCAATTATAAATGCCGGCTGCGCCTGAAAATAGAAGGATTTGGCTCTACGCTGCAAAGCAAGGCTGCCTTTTATACCGCGCCCATTTTGCTGAACGGGGGTGAGATGCTAACACTCAGCGGTCCGGACCTGGCTCCCTACCTGGATCCGAAGAACCTGCTGATACAGGGGCTGGATAATAGCCAGCTTACAAAAAACGGCGCCAAGCTGCCGGAAGGCATTTACAAGTTTACGGTGGAGGTGCTGGATTATACGCGCAATAACGTTATATCCAACGCTGCCACGGCCATTATTTCCACTTTCCTCAGCTATCCGCCTATTATCAACCTGCCGATGGCAGATACAAAGGTAGATGCGCTGAACCCGCAGAATGTGGTGTTCCAGTGGATGCCCCGGCATACCGCTTCTTTCAATGCCGCCTTTAACGTAGTATATAAATTCCGCCTCGTGCAGCTGATACCGGCTGATCGTAATCCCAATGATGCATTACGTACCACCCGTCCGCTGCTGGAGACCATCCTCCCGCAAACCATGCTGGTATATGGCCCCGGAGAACCAGCGCTTACGCCCGGTGCACGCTATGCGGTACAGGTACAGGCTATTGAGGTGGATGGAAAGGATATGTTCATCAACGATGGCTACAGCGAAGCAGTGGCCTTTACTTATGGCGAAAAATGCCAGGTGCCGCTGGATGTGATAGCTGCTGTGGCAGGGGCGAACAGCCTGAAGCTTAGCTGGACCGGTACGCCATCGCAGCAGGCTTTTTCCGTGCGCTACCGCGAAGCTGGTGATAATCCCTCTCAATGGTATGAAGAGGATGCTTATGTGCCGCAGTTGACCATTACCGGCTTAAAGCCGGGTAAAAAATATGAATACCAGGTGAACGGGCAATGTGTATGGGGCTACGGTGATTATACGTCGCTGCAATCTTTCACTATGCCGGATGCTGAAATGCAGAAAGGCGACTTTGTTTGCGGCAGCGGGTCTGGTGCCACGGCTATTACTAACCGCGAAAGTATTGCCCAGCTGCAGGCTGGAGACACGGTTATAGCCGGCGATTTTAAAGTGGTGATCAGCAAGGTAAGCGGCGGACAAGGCACTTTTAGCGGCACCGGAGAAGTGCTGGTGCCTTTCCTGAACTATTTGTCCTTAACCGTTACTTTCAACAATATCAGGGTGAACACCGGCCGTCAGATGTATGAAGGCATGATGCAGATCCTGCAGGATGATCCGGGCCGTGTATCTGCTACGCTGCAGAAAACGCTGACAGACCTGCTGGATAAAATTGACAATACTTTACAAAATGGGGACCTGGCCAGCCTGCAGCAACTGGATGCCGCTGGTTTGATGCAACAGATAGATAAAATGAAGGATTGGAGCGAGCTATCGCCCGAAACCAAGGAAGATCTGGGTAAGCTGCAAAGCCAGCTGCAACAGGTGCAGCAGCTGCAGCAGGATAATGGCATGACGCCGGATGAGAAAGCAACGCTGGCGCAAAAAGTAGGGAAGGATATTAAGGATACGGTGAGCAAGATGAAAGAAGATCTGAAGACAATGAGCGCCATCCTGAAAGAGCTGTTGGGCATATTCAGGAAAGCGGTGAACGGTTTGAAAGAGGATTATAATGAGGCCCGTATGCAGCAGCTGCAAAAGAATTATGAACAGAAAAAAACAGTAGCGGATCAGCTGATCGCTGACAATAACAAGGCCCTGGGTATTTCCAGAGATAGTACAAAGCAGGTTGAGACGGTGGCAGACATAGAAGAGCTGGAAGGAGATCAGGGCATTAGCATACCGGAGGAAATTAAGGCTTACAGGGATGCAGCGGATAGTTTACAACAGGGCCAGATCGTGCAGATACTGGCTGCCAATAAGGATGCACAGCAGGATGAAGAGATCGTGAAACAGCTGCAGGTGAACCAGCAGCAGTTCCAGGCATTCCTGAAACAACAGCAACAGGCGAAGAAAGAAGAAACAGACACGATAAAGCAGGTAAAAGGGTCCATCCTGGATTGGATCAGGTCTATAATTGAAAAAATGTGATAGCATGCGTAAAAGAGTATTACTATCAATCATTGCATGGTGCTGTCATTTTACCTTGTCTTATGCAGGTACAGCGCCCGCATATGACGACTACCGTGAAAAGATCGTGCAGGAAGGCGTGGCAGCGCTGAATCGTCTTATCAGGGAGAACCGCCTGCATACGCAAAATGGCGAGTCATATAAGAATAAGTATGTGCTGGTGCTGGAAGGGAATGCCAAGTACATAGAGCAACAGAACGTGGTGGTAGGAAAGCTGAGGTATAATCCGCTGCTGGACGACACACAGGAGGCATCTATCAATCAGCGTTTGCAGCTCATTAATGCAAAGAAGGATTTTGGCGTTTATGTGCTGGTATTCAACAGCTGGGTAATAGACCTGAAAAAAGAGATCCCGGCTAATGCGTCCCTTAAGGATGTAATGGCCCTGAAACCTTATACCAATGAGGATATAAAAACAAAGGTATGGAAAGATGTGGAGCGTTTGGGCCAGGAGATCATGCTGAAATCAGAAATGGCTTCGTTCTCTGCCCAGATCGGTATCGTGTATGGCCGTGAGATCTGTTACCTGGGTAAAGGCATACATAAGGTATATGCCACTACCGAGGCCTATGCCAGCGGATTGGGGGAAGGAGTGCTGGCCAGTATCAATAATTCGCTGAAGGGTAAGCTGCCACCGATATCCAAAACCTTTGATTACCTGAACACCTTTCCCCAGGAGCTGTACAATGCTTATCTAAAGCGGAAGGACATTAAGGTTAATATAAAATTACAGTATAAGTTCGCTCCCAAGCCAGGTAGCTACTTTGACAATTTCCAGAAAAAGCTGGGGGCTAATAAGAAGGACGGGGCTACTGATCCTGCGCCCAATGCTCCTAATGAACTGGTATTTGACTATACCAGTACCTTAAGCCCGGAAGAAAAGGCTGAACTCTACTCCAAGCTTGGATTCATTTCGAGGGAAAGCAAGCTGTATAAAACAAAGCTTTATCTCACGGATTACCAAAATCCGCCCCAGATACTCACCACCGTAAAGGAATACATAGACAATCCTGACAGCAAGGATATTATCCTGTGGGTACACATTAATGAGAAACGGGAGATGGAGCTGATGACTGCCTATGGTAAAGATGTGCCGAACCAGGGCGATGCCAATTCGTTTGTAAGATTTCTGGCCAGCATACTTCCCGATGTGCCACCGCTGGAATTCAATCCGTTCACCGCTATGCTGGATGGCCTGGCTACCATGATCAACGCCCTGGAAATACCGGAAAGGTTCTATAATCCGAAGCATCTGGATATGACAACCGGAAAGCCGGACTACAATCCGCTGTTCTACAGAGTGTACCAGGTTTCAAGTGTGATCTCGCTAAACCCGGTGATGCTGGCCAGCTTTCAGAAAGTGGGCGAGTTTACGCCCCCGCAGCTGGAGTTTGCGGCGGTATGTGGTTTCTGGAATGGTTTGGTGCGGATGGTCAGCTCATTGCCCACATTTGTGAGCTGGGGCACAAAAATGATCCTGAATGAAAATAATGCACGGCAGGATTTTATGGATGCCATGTCGTCCATGTATAATAAATGTGCGCAGGATCACTTTGAAATAATGATCCATTTACCCGGCTTCCAGGAAGTTGGGGCGGCGAAATGCGCCTGGGATCTGATCAGCAATCATTTCACGGAAGGGAATGCCTGTGTGATCGCTGCAAAAGCAGGGAGTGCCATATTCGATGTATTGAGCCTGGTTATCGCTATAGGTGATGTTGCGAAGTTTGGAAAGATCGCTGAGATCGTGAATCTCCTGGATCCCATCTACCTCCTGATGAAGGGCACCGGTGTGTTCATCAGGTCTGTGGTGCTGCCGGCTGGTAAGATCGCGTATATATGTGGCAAAGGAGCCATCTCGTTCGTATTGAAAGGAACCAGGTATTCGATAGAGTTGATGGAGAAAGTGGGAGAGAGTTACCGGATCATCAGTGATATAGACTGGAGCAGGGTGATCAGCTGGGCGGAAGTGGTTGACCAATACGGGAACAAGTATAGGGTAGGCCTTTTAATGAGTGCGGATGAGCTGACAAATGCGGGGCTGAAGATCAAGAAGGTGCTTGCGGATGCTAAAGGAAAGGAGTTCACCGATGATCTGGGACGTAAATTGGCTGTAGTAGGTAAGGAGGGAGACGAAGGTTCCAATATGCTGGCGGTAGTGGACGATGGAGCGAACGCCTTAGAAAATCTCATTAAAAGGTTATCCGGGCGCTTAAAGAATAAAAGTCTTTCATCTGCATTGGAGGCTGAACTGAGATCGGATGCCGCCTTTAGAAAGCTGCTTGAAGAGAATGAGGAATTTATTGAAGCATGGGAAATCCTTTCAGGAACACCTTACAGAAAAGGCGAAAAGTATTTACGCTACGTAGATAACCTGTCTAAAGAGGCCAAATTAGGCAGGGCAACCTCTTTTGATTACAGGGATAACTTTTTCAAAGAGTTCCCGGAACTGGTGGCATCAGACTATGTTGTGCATCACGCGATAGAGCGGCAGGTACTGAAGAACTACCCAAATCTCTTTACAGAGGCAGAATTACATTCTCTGGAGAACCTCAGAGGTATTCCAAAGACAATAAATTCGGATGTACATTTGAGCAAGATCAGGGTAGAGTGGAACAAGTTTTACTCCTCTACGCCAAATCCAACAAGACAACAATTCTTGCAGAAAGCAAAAGAGATTGACGATATGTTTGGATCTCAATTTTATCCACCCATAAGATAAAGCAATGAAATTTTATTATTTAACAGCAGAAGTGCCAGGTAATACAGCAGATAGCATTTTTATTGACCGGTTTTCGCGTCCGCAAAAAATTGAAAGCCTGAAATATGAGTTCGAAGGTTGGCTGGGAGATGATATTATTGAAAGTATCGGCACTTACCTGGTAACATCACCACTTAAAGCGGCAATGGAAGAAGCAAAGCTGACAGGCGCTACCTTTGATGTAGCAGAAATTGTAAGATCGGAACAGTTTATAGAATTATACGGAGATAAACAATTGCCACCCTTCCATTGGGTAAAGGTAGACGGTCGTCCTTTTACGGATGATCTGGCCATATCAGATGCTTGTACCCTGCTTATATCAGAAAAGGCGCTGTCTGTTTTGAAACAGTTTCACATAGAGAATGCGGAGATCACAGAGGCGACAATGTCATAAATAGAATCCTACGAAATATCCTATGCATAAATCCCTATACCGCTGGGTACTCCTTTTACTCCTGTGCCTGCCCGTTCTGAGCGCCTCTGCCCAGGTAACGGAAACGCCTTTGGAGCAGCACATCCGTGCAGTATACAAACTGCTGCAGGAGCGAAGGGCCAACCGCAACCTGCAGGGACAGGACCTGTATGATCAGCTGAAAGATACCTCCGGCTTTAAGCTGCCGGTAGGCATTGGCGGTGAGAACAGCGGCCAGCCGCCGGTGATCATCGATAGTATCCGTTTCTTACCGGACCATGCAGAAGTAACGGCTTACCTGGTAGTACAGCTGCCGGGTACGGAACGCGAACTGATGTTTGCCGCCAGCAGCATTCCTATCAGCCGTAAAGGCGGACTGGTAGGCAGCGCCCGCCTGGAGCTGGTAAATGATCAGTCCCTGAACCTCTTTGGAGATAGCACTTCCGTGATCATCAGGAGCGGGAAAACCTTCGCAGAATTTGACTGTAACGGTTTCAAACGCCTGGGCCTGGGAGCCGATATTGCTTTAAGTCCCAAGCTGGTAAAGGAGAACCCAGACGGTACGCAAAACCTGCTGGAAAGGGTACGCGGGCATTTTGAAGCACAGGGTAGCGATCTGAATGACATTATTGCCACCGTAAGCATAGACCCCTTCCAGGTGAGAGGGGTGAAGGGCGTTACGTTCAGTGTACAGGATGCCGTTATAGACCTCAGCGATCTGCATAACAGCGCCGGTATGGTGTTCCCCACAGAGTATGGTCAGATGTACGGGCAGGAAGACCTGGCCCTGTGGCGTGGATTTTATATCAAGAGCTTCACGGTAACACTACCACCTGAAATAAAGGATCGTACGGAAAAAGGCCGCCGCAAATCATTTGCGGTACGCAATGCGCTGATTGATGAAAAAGGTTTCAGCGGCGCCATCACCGCACCTTCCCTGATACCCCTGGAAGCCGGCGATATGAGCGGCTGGGCTTTTTCTATTGACGAGCTGACTTTAGGCTTTGTAGCCAACCAGCTGAAATCCGGTTCCCTGGCCGGGCGCATTAATGTGCCTATTACGGGAGATACCACTGCCTTTGCTTATTCAGCCATCTTCCATCCGGGACAGGAATATGTGTTTACCGTAAAGCCGGGCAAGGAAGTAAACTTTAACATCTTCCAGGCAGCGCATGTGCAGCTGGCATCTTCTTCCTTCCTGGAAGTAGCCGTAAGGGACAGCAAGTTTGTGGTAGCGGCTAATCTTACCGGTAAATTATCTATAGACGGCGGCTTTAAAGGCGAAGACCAGAAGAGCGATAAATCAAGCAAGTTAGCCATACCAGAGCTGGAGTTTGAACAGCTGGTACTGTCTACAGAAGCCCCTTATATCCACTCCGGCACTTTTGCACTCAGCGGCGGCGGCCTGCCCAAACTGGGCGGTTACGGCCTTTCCATAGATCATATCCGTTTTGTAAAAGATGGTGATGACAGGGGTATCGGCTTTGATGTGCAGCTGAACCTCATGGGTGAGAACAATGCTTTTGCCGCCAGCGCAGGCCTGGCAGTATTGGGCAAGATCACCCAGGATGATAATGGCCGTCATCATTACCGTTACAGCCGTACAAAAATAACCAGCATCACTATTGATGTAGACCAGGGGCCTTTTGCATTGCATGGCAGCCTGATCTTCTTCAACGGGCATGAAATATATGGCGATGGTTTCCGCGGCGATATAGAAGCTAAACTGAAGGTAAGCCGCGGCAGCGGCGGTTTCCGTATAGCAGCTACCGCTTTGTTCGGCAACGTAAGCGGCAACCGTTACTGGTATGCGGATGTGCTGGTGGAGTTCCCCGGAGCGATACCCATTTTCCCGCCGGTAGTAGCGAAAGGTTTCGGCGGCGGCTTGTATTACGGCGTTAAACAGATCGGCGCAACAGAAAGCGCCGCAGGCTATGAGCTGGGCACCACACCCACCGGGGTGGTATATAAACCGGATATCAATGCAGGCCTGGGCATCAAAGCCTCTATCAGCTTTGCGCTGGCCAATGAAAAGGTGATGAATGGCAATATCGGTTTTGAAATGGCCTTTAACCGCAGCGGCGGTTTGGCGCGCATCACCTTCCGCGGACAGTGTAACGTGATCACCGCGCCGATGCCTGGTGTGCTGGAAAAAATAAAAGCACAGTATCCCGCGCTGATCAAGAACAGTGCGGCGGCTGATAAAGTGCCCGGACTGGGTGGCGGCGATGCAGACGCCAGCGGACAGATCTCTGTGAACGTGCTCATAGATGCCGATTTTGAGAACAGTACGCTATACTCTAACATCAAAGCCTATATTAATGTAATTGGCGGTGCCCTGAAAGGTGGCGGTCCCAACGGACTGGCCGGGGAGGGGGTGATGTATGCAGGACCAGATGGCTGGTACCTGCATATCGGTACGCCGGACAATCCTATCAGCATTAATATATTGGGACTGGCAAAAGCGCATTCTTACTTCATGGTTGGTAAGGACCTGCCGGGAAGCCCGCCGCCACCGCCGCAGGTGTCTGAAATACTGGGCGGTATGGACCTGGACTATATGCGCGATATGAATGCGCTGGGTAAAGGTTCCGGCTTTGCATTTGGCGCCGGACTGGATTTTGACACCGGCGACATGACCTTCCTCATGTTCTATGCCCGCCTCTCTGCAGGCCTCGGCTTTGATATCATGTTAAAGAACTATGGTACACAGATCCGTTGTGAAGGCAGCAATGGTCCGGTAGGCGTGAACGGTTGGTATGCCAATGGCCAGGTATATGCCTACTTCCAGGGTAAAATAGGCATTAAAGTGAAGCTGCCTTTCAGAGGCAAAGTAAAGGTCAATATCCTGGAGCTGGGCGCAGCGGTAGTTCTGCAGGCCAAATTGCCCAATCCTACCTGGATGCGTGGTGTAGTAGGAGGCAAGTTCAGTGTATTAGGCGGTATGGTGAAGGGTAACTGCCGTTTTGAAGTGACCCTGGGTAAAGAGTGTAAGCTGGTAGATCAGAACGTTTTTGCAGAAGCAGGCGTACAGGTAATTGCAGATGCTACCCCCGGCTCCGGCGAAGGGGATGTAGACATCTTCAATACACCGCAGGTAGTGTTCAACATGCCTGTAGGCAAGATCTTTACGATTACAGATGATGCGAATAAGGTATACACTTTCCGCGCTAAGCTGGAATACTTTAAGGTAACAGACAAAGGACAGAACGTGCCCGGCAATATGGAGTGGAACGACGACAATACTGTAGTGGCTATGATGACGCCGGATGTGCTTACCCCCAACACTACTTTCCACCTGGCTGCCAGGATCTCTTTTGAACAGAATGAAAACGGCGGCTGGACACCCTATATGGTGGACGGTAAGCCATATGCGGAAGAAGTGGATCATGAATTTACCACTGGCAAGGGACCGGACGTAATACCGGATTCCAGGGTGTCTTATACTTATCCCATCCGTAAACAATTGAATTACTATCAGCAGGAGAGCCGGCAGGGTTATATCTGGCTCACGCAGGGCATGCCGTATATGTTCACGCCTGCCGAAGGTTACAAACAGGTAGCCCGTATTACACCGGAGGGTGGTACGCCGGTGAACTTTGATTTTACCTACAACAGCGGCCGTATCCAGTTCAATATGCCGCAGGGGCTGTTGAATGATAAGCCCTATGCGCTGCAGCTGGTGAACGTGCCATTGTCTGACGACAACAGTATTGACCGCAACGTACAAACGCAGCAAACCAGCGTATCCAGCGGAGATGCAGGTGATATCAGCGTACAGACGAAGGAGGCGAACGGCAGCATCAGTACCGTAGTAGAAAAAGTATTCTACACGGTCGCTTTCCGCAATAGCCGCTATAATACCTTCAATGAAAAGATAGACAAGCTGGGACTGAACTATGCCTTTAGCTGGCCATTGGCCAATGGCATCAGCGAGCTGGGATATGTGATCACCAATACAGAGCTGTTTGATGCACAGGAAGTAGATGCACAGGGTAATAGCCAGGTACTGCAGTTTGAGGCCCTGCTGGATGATAACAATTGGTATCAGCAAAATATTTATCCCTATGTATATAAAGGATACCCCGTATCCCCCTATATACAGATAGACTGGCGTAATGTCAGCACCATGGGTGTACCGCCGGCAAAAGCCATTTACATACGGCAGCAACCTAAGGGGCTGACGCTGGAAGCAAACGGTGTGAGTCAGTTTGCGGGCAGAAGCACCTTTGTATACAACCTGCCGTATTACATGGCCTGGGATTTTATGAACGTTCAGAACAAAGTGGTGAACAGCATATTACCGCCTTTACAGCTGCGTTTGACCGATGAGCAGAAGGCCATTATTACCAGGCCTTTTACCCCCATTACAACAGGGGCTTACCGGTTCAATATCAAGTATGTACTGCCAGGTTCCAATGTGGTGACATCCGTTAAAACAATTACAATAGAAAATACGCCGGGCATGTAGCCTGTGATAAAGCACGGTACTATACCTATGAATAACAGGAAAAAGATTCGGTTCGCACTATACAGCTGGTTCATGACCGGCGCATTGGTGCTGTTGTATACAGGCCTGCATGCACAGCAGCGGGAATCTGCGAAGGTGATGGTCATAGCACGGCCGCTGAAGGATTCCATTTTGCTGCGTTGGGCGCCTGCTAGTCCTTTACTATGGAAGATGGCTAACCAGTATGGTTATACTATACGGCGATACACCCTTTTACGCAAGGGACAGCTGCTGGCAGTGCCGGAAGAAACGCTGATTACCAGACAGCCAGTAAAGCCTTTGCCGGTGATGGCCTGGGAACCATTGACAAAAAAATATGAACAGTTTGGGACTATCGAAGCCCAGGCTTTATATGGTGAAGGATTTGAAGTAAGTGCAGAGAAGGGACCGCATAAAGGAAAGGACATTATGTCCATCTATCACCAGTCGCAGGAGCTGGAGTCCAGGCACAGCTTTGCGCTGCTGGCGGCAGATCAGTCTTTTGAAGTGGCCCGTGCTGCAGGTCTGGGATACGTAGATAAGCAGGTGCAGCCGGATGAAAAGTATCTGTACCGCGTATATATTGCCGCCGCCATGCCCGGTGTAAAAGCAGATACCGGTTTTATATTTACCGGTTATGCCGATCATCAGCCAGTGCCTGCGCCGCACGGCCTGGAGGCGACGGCCATGAAAGGGGCTGTAGTATTGAGCTGGGATAAAACCATGTACGAGCATATTTTTACTTCCTATGTAATAGAACGCTCAGATAATGCAGGCGTCAATTTTCACTCTATTACTGAAGATCCGATCATTAATACCAGCTCCGGAGCTGATACCGCTAAACAGCAACGCTTTTTCCGCATAGACACTGTGCAGGCAGATAAACCACTGGTATACCGCATCAGAGGTGTTACGCCTTTTGGGGAACTAAGTCCTGCCTCAGATACCGTACAGGTAACGGTGGTGGAAATACTGGAGGCACGGCCCTCTATTATCAGCGCCGCTGTGCTGGACAGTACAGTACATATACAATGGGTTATGCCGCCCGGCGCAGCCCGCGTATCAGGTTTCCAGGTAGAGCGGGCTGCCGCGGTGAATAAGCCTTATCAGTCTGTCAGTAAACGGCTGTTGTCAGCTACGGATACCGCTTTTACAGATAGCAGACCCCGGCCTTCCAACTATTATCGTATAAAAGCCTTTACCAGAGATGGGCAGGTAGCTTATTCGCTGCCATATTTTGTACAGCTGGAAGACAGTTTGCCGCCTGCGCCGCCTGCAGGTGTAAAGGGGATGGTGAATGATAGCGGCATTGCACACATCACATGGCAGCCGAATACGGAAGAGGATATTTATGCCTATCGCGTTTTTCGCGCGAATGATTCAATTGCAGAATTTATACAGGTTACCAAAGCGCCGCTGCCAGCAACTGTATTTACAGATACGATCGAGATCAAAACCCTGACCCGGGAGGTATACTATAAAGTGGTAGCGCTGGACGGGCATTACAACCCTTCTGCTTTTTCACAAACCCTGACCTTAAAACGGCCGGATGTGGTACCGCCGGTGCCGCCTTCGTTTACAGACCAGCAGGCAGATGCAGCAGGGATTTACCTGCAATGGCAGCCCAGCAGCAGTAAGGATGTGGCCCGGTATGAGCTGTTGCGTAGTGCAGATACCAGCTGGCAGCTATTGCTGACCGTGGCGGCAACAGATACCCTGCATGCCTATACGGATACCAGTGCTGTACCGGGTGTAGCTTATCGCTATGCCGTAGTGGCCATAGACAGCAGCCGGCTGCGGGCTTCCTCCCAGCCGCTCACTGCCAGTCGCATTAACATGGGGACGCCCTCCGGCAGGAAATTGTTGAGAGCAGCGATTGACCGCGAAAATAAAAGCATTGTGCTGCGCTGGCAGCCCACTGCAAACATGGCAAAATGCTGGTTGTATAAAGCCGCAGCGGGTCAGCCTTTCCGGCTGTATAAAACATTGGAGGCCGGTACAAAGGAGTTTGTGGATACGGAACTATTCATTAACACGGCGTACCAGTATAAAATGAAAGTGTTTAAAGGAAGCGGTGGGGACAGCTTTTTTACAGAAGCAATTATTGTAAACTATTAAAATAGCCGCTATGTACCATCTTGTGGCAAAAAAAGGGATTGGGATACTGTTTGTATTGTTGCTGTGCGCATGGGGAGCATCCGCCCAAACTACTTTTTACAGAATTTATTACCGCGCGGTATTCGCCATACCGGGTACCGGCTGCTCGTCTACTAATTTTACCTTAACGGCGTCGATCAGCGGGGCCGGAGGGGGATCTATTACAAAGACCAGTAACCTTTCGGGCCCGCCTCCAACTTCACCTTTTGTGATAGTGGATAACGTTTACGTGCCCTGGCGGCCTTCTACATTCAGAGTAAACCCCTGGAGCTTTTCGAATTATTCCTACGTTTACCAGGGAGTGATAGGGGACGCTGAAGCCTATGCGGCTACCTATACCAGTCCTTCGCCCGGGCCCAACTGCCAGCCTTATCTGCGCCAGCTGTTTCCCTGGTACTATCAGTATGAATGTGTGATCACCAATACCAATCCACAGATCAGTTATTGCGGAGATGAAACGGTTACGCTGACGGTACCGCAATATCCAACCACCGGCACCTGGGAAATATCCAGTGATGGCGTGAATTATCTGCCTTTTAAAACTACCGGTGGCAATGTGAGTTTTAACTATTACGATGTGCTGAACAGTGGTGTGAGCAATCCTGATGGGCCGCTCAATTTCCGTGCTACTATAGATTACGGGAATAATACCATTATGCACCCTGCGGTAGTTAGCGGCATTGTGTTTACCAAGCCGGTTCCCAGCCCTGGCAGCATGGTGGCCGCTCCGCCTTCCTGTGCCGGGGATAATGGAACGATTACTTTGTCTGGTTTCAAATACGCGGATGGCTCTTCCTATAGTGGCGCTATTTCCCTGGTAGCCAAATTCCAGGACGTGAATACCGGTGATGTATATACGTCTCCTCAATTTAGCACCGCTTCTTACAGTATGGCGCTGCCGACCGGTACTTACCAGGTAAAGATCACCTCGCCCAGCTCCTCCTGTGTAAAGGATATGGGGAATGCACCTGCTATCGGCGCAGCGCCGCCGGCACTGGTCCTGGCGGAACCCGGCCCTTCCTGTAACGGTGGAACACCGGCATTTAGTTTGTCTGCCAGCGGGGGCACTGCGCCTTATACTTTTAGTATAGACGGTGTCAGCAACCCGGACGGAGATAATATTTTTACCGGCCTGGCGGCTGCTACCTCCTATACATTAAGGGTGGCCGATTCCCATCAGTGTAAAACTTCCCTGACAAGATCTACACAGGCAACGGTGAGCGCAAGCTTATCATCCAAAAGCGATCCTACTGCACCCAATGCTGCGGATGGCAGCATTACAGTTACGGCAGGAGGCGGGGCAGGAGCGCCCTTTACCTACAGCCTGGATAATATCAACTGGCAAAGCGGGAATGTATTCAGTGGTTTAACAAAAGGCAGCTATAGTATCCGGGTAAAGGATAAATATGGTTGTACAAACGCCACTGCTTTGCCTGTTACCCTGCAGGATCCGCAGCCGGTAGTTGTAACGCCTGCAGTCACGCAGATCTCCTGTTATGGAGCCGCGGATGGCAGTGTAACTGTAAACGCCACCGGCGGTACGCCTCCCTTTACGTATTCGATAGACGGGGTTAATTTTTTAAGCATTAAAACCTTTGATAACCTGGCGGCAGGTGGCCATACTGCATGGGCTAAAGATAGCAAGGGCAGTACGTCCAGTGCGAATTTCACTGTTACGATGCCGGCGGCCCTGAATATCAGTGTCAGCAGCCAACAGGACGTGCCATGTAAAGGCATGAGCAACGGAAAAATTACTGTTAGCGCGAGCGGCGGTACCGGTGTTTTACAATATGCATTAAATACAGATCCTTTCCAGGCACAGACCAGCTTCACGGTGCCAGCAGGCCAGTATACGGTGACTGTAATGGATGATAATGGTTGTAGCAAAGGAACTCCGCAGATCAACATAACAGAACCTGCACAGGCTGTGACGGTAAATGCAAGCACTACAGCGGTGAACTGTTACGGAGAGGCCAGCGGTAGTATATCTGCTGTCGCCGCCAACGGTGCAAGTCCTTACCAGTACCAGCTGAACAGCGGCGCCTGGCAAAGTGCCGGTGCATTTAACAACCTGCCCATTGGAACCTATACCGTAAATGTGCAGGATAATAATGGTTGTCCGGCCAGCCAATCTAACATCAATATCACGCAGCCCGCTGCACTCAGCATTGCGCAGGATGCCTTAACAGACGCCAGCTGTTTCAACGCAACGGATGGCAGTATAAAGGTGTCCGCAGCCGGAGGAACCGGCATCGTGCAGTACTACATCAGCACAGCGCCCACTGTACCGAATAGCAGCGGTGTTTTCAATGGCCTGGAAGCAGGGAGCTACAGCATTACCGCGAAGGATGAGCATAATTGCTCCGCTACCCTGAATGCGCAGGTGGGACAGCCTGTGCTTTTACAGCTGAATGCTACCGCAACAGATGCCACCTGCTATGGTAATGCGAATGGCTCGGTAAGCCTGCAGGCAGCCGGTGGCACCGCTTCTTATCTGTATTCGGCAGATGGCGTTAGCTTCAATAACAGCAAAGTATTCAATAACCTGCCTGCAGGTAATTATACTTATTATGTAAAAGATAGTCATGGTTGCAGCGCCAGTAAGCCTGTTACTGTCAGCCAGCCAACAGCCCTTACCTTTACATCCACAGTCAGCGATGCTTTGTGTAAGGGTTCCGCTACCGGTACTATTACTGTAAGCGCTGCCGGCGGCACTGGTGCTTATCAATATAACATAGACGGCAATCCTTTCCAGTCCGCTAATGTATTGAACAATATCGCCGCGGGTACCCGCCTGGTAGGTGTAATGGATGCCAATAGCTGTGTAAAGACCAGCAATGTGTTTGTAGGCGAGCCTGCAGCGTTGACATTGCAGGTGGTGAACCAGCAGTCTGTCAGCTGTTTTGGCGGCAGCAATGGCGCTCTCACTTTGCAGGCAGGAGGAGGAGCGGGCAGCTATCAGTATGCCCTGAACGGCGGCGCTTATCAGGTATCAGCCACCTTTAGCGGATTAAGCGCAGGCGCTTATTCTGTTATGGTAAAAGATGCCAATGGCTGTACATTTAGTATACCCGCTTCCGTTACACAATCTGCGCAGTTGTCATTACAGCTGTTGAATAAAACAGATATCCTTTGTGCGGGCGCTGCTACCGGTAATATGCAGTTGCAGGGCAGCGGCGGTGTCAGTCCTTACCTGTATAGTATAAATGGCGCGGCTTTTCAAACCAATGCCTATTATGGCCAGCTACCTGCCGGCAGTTATGCCATTACCCTAAAAGACAGCAAGGGCTGTACCAGCAGTCTTACGGTGTCCCTGGTGGATCAGTACCCGCCGTTGAGCGCTTCATTGACTACTGTGGCTCCGGCCACCTGCAACGATAAAGGTTCGATCACGGTCACGAACATACAGGGAGGATTATCCCCCTATGCTTATAGCCTGGATAATACCAATTACACTGCCAGCCCGGTATTCAATAACCTGTACAGTGGAAACTATACAGTATACATCAAAGATGCCAATGCCTGCGCCCTTAGCCGCAGCACTTCGTTGCAGGGTCCTGCGGGACTGCAGGGGAGCTTACAGGTGCAACCGGCACTGTGTAAGAACGGAAGCAACGGTAGTATAAAAGTAAGCGGGATGAGTGGCGGTAATAACGTATATGAATACTCGCTGGATGGCGTCAATTATCAGTCGGCCGCTCAATTCACGAACCTGAAGGCCGGCCAGTACCAGGTGTATGTACGGGATGTGCCCTACAGCTGCCAGCTGGTGTTAAGCGGGGAAGTGAAGGAACCATCTGCGCTTACACTTCAGCTCACGAATAATACGCCGGTAAGCTGTTTTAATGGCAGCAATGGCGCTTTGACAGTGCAGGCCAGTGGCGGAACGGGTGCTTATACATTTTCACTGAATGCCGGCAGCTTTGGTGCTTCGTCGAGCTTCGGCGGACTAAGCGCTGGTAGCTATACCATCACCGTAAAGGATGCCAATGGCTGTAGCAGCCAGTTGTCTGCAACAGTTGCTCAGCCGGTGCAGCTAACTGCTACCATCAGTGCCCGCAGGGACGTATCCTGTTCCGGTAAAAGCGACGGGGAGCTTACGATCAGCGCAAACGGCGGTAGTGCTCCTTACAGCTATTCCATCGAAGGATTGAACTACCAGAGCAGCCCTGTATTTGGTGGCTTACAAAAAGGAAACTATCTCATTCGCGTAAAAGATAATAATGCCTGTGTGTTACAGATCAGCGGTGCTGTGGCCGAACCGGCCGCCCTGCAATTACAGGTATTGCAGACCAGCGGTATTGATTGCTTTGGTAACGCCAGCGGTAAGATCTCCATTGCCGGTGCAGGCGGTAGCGGTGCATATACTTATACCCTGAATAATCTGCCGGGCCGGCCCAGCGGCGTCTTTGACAACCTGACTGCAGGTACTTACCTGTTGTCCGTCAGCGATGCAAATGCCTGTACCGCGCGGCAATCCATTACCTTGCAACAGCCTGCCTTGCTGCAATTGTCTAAACAGGTGCAGCAGCCGGGTTGCAGCAATGCGTCAAACGGCAGTATTGCATTGACCCTTAGCGGAGGCGTAACGCCTTACACCTATAGCTGGAGCAATGGAGCAGGCAGCAGTACGCTCAGTAAGCTGGGCGGAGGCCTGTATAAAGTGACCGTAACAGATGCCAATGGCTGCTGGCTGAAGGATAGTACGCAGCTGGATCAGCCGGCACCTGTGCAAACCGGTATCGGTTTTACGGATACCGTGCTTTGTGTAGGACAATCGCTGATACTGGATGCGGGTAATCCGGGCGCTGCTTATTCCTGGGTATCAGACGCAGGTTTCAGCAGCAGGGAACGGATCGTGCAGCTGAAGCAGGACGGCCATTATAAGCTGACCGTTACAAGCAGCACGGGTTGTGCAGCAACAGACTCTTTTGTATTGCAGACGTCAGTAGCAGCATTGAAGGCCGATTTCCTCTTATCGTCTTACGGCACGGTGAACGATACGGTGATCGTCGTGGATGTGTCCAAACCTGCGCCGCTCAGCCATGAATGGACCCTGCCCGCCGGGGCAAGAGAGGCGGGAAGCGCAGGCGCAGGCGGTATCCGGCAGCTGATATTTGATCAGCCCGGGGATTATACTATTAAGATGCTGGTAACGCTGGGCGAGTGTGCGGATGTAATCAGTAAAAGTATTACCATCCTGCCTGCAGGACAGCAGGAGGAAGCCGACAGCCTGCTGGGCTATCGCGAAAGACTGATCAAAGAAGTGACGGCATATCCCAATCCCAATGACGGTCCTTTCAAGGTACGCGTAAAATTGTCTAAGGCGGCAGATATACAGCTGAAGCTGATCAGCTTTAACAGCGGTAATGTTGTAGCCATACAAAAAGCCGGTGGCACCGATTACTATGAAATACCTTTCGACGCGTCTCAGCTGCCACAGGGGGTGTATCTCGTAGCGGTAGAAGTGGAGAAGGAATACCAGGTAATCCGGGTGCTGAAAATGTAAATAACAGGCTTAAAACGCTGTTCATAAAAGAAGCCCTGCTTTCCATCTTACGGAGGGCAGGGCTTCCTGCTTTATGCGGCGTTTATTTAAGTGTCATTTGTACAACAATATGAATAGTTGTATATTGAACGTCCCATCCGCCTTTGGCCCGGATGGATCACAGACTAATTCCACAATTGACTATGTATATAAAGCACTTTCTGCTGGCCGCTCTTGTTTCAGGCGGTCTTACTGCATCCGCCCAGGCGCCGCAACGCCTCTCCATACAGGTAAATAAACCGGGAGCAATGGTATCGCCCAATATGTGGGGCGTCTTCTTCGAGGATATCAACTTTGCTGCAGACGGTGGCTTGTATGCGGAGCTGGTAAAGAATCGTTCCTTTGAATTCAACGATCCGCTCATGGGATGGGATGAAGTAAAAAAGGACAGCGGAAAAGGCACGATACTGATCGTGAACCGCAGAACGGAGAATGAAAATAATCCCCGTTACGCCCGCATCACGGTAAATGCCGCCACAGGCGCCTATGGTCTCAGCAATGAAGGCTTCAGGGGCATCGGTATAGAAAAAGGCAAGGTCTATAACTTTTCCATGTGGGCCAATGCACCGGAGGGCGCCGGCCTGCAGGGCCAGCTCCTGCTGCTGGATGAAAAAGGTCAGCAGATAGGAACAGCTTCGCTGAGCGGCTTCGGCGGGGGCTGGCGGCAATATAAGGCTGCTGTCACGGCTACCGCTACAGCGGCAAAAGCCCAGCTGCAGGTGCTGTTCTCCGGTAAGGGCGCGATAGATGTGGATATGGTATCTCTCTTCCCGGCTGCTACCTGGAAACAACGGCCCAATGGTCTGAGGGCCGACCTGGTACAGATGCTGGCCGATCTGAAGCCGGGTTTTGTACGCTTTCCCGGCGGCTGTATCGTAGAGGGCCGCGACCTGGCCAACCGTTACCAATGGAAGAAGACCGTAGGGAAGCCGGAAGAACGGAAGCTGATCATCAACCGCTGGAATACTGAATTTGCGCATAAGTCTGCCCCGGACTATTTCCAGAGTTTCGGTCTGGGCTTTTTTGAATATTTCCAGCTGGCAGAAGATATAGGCGCCGCGCCGCTGCCCATCCTGAACTGCGGCATGGCCTGCCAGTTCAACACCCGCGAAGTGGTAGCCATGAACGAACTGGATCCTTACCTCCAGGACGCCCTTGATCTGATAGAGTTTGCCAATGGTGATGCCGGTACCAAATGGGGCGGGTTAAGAGCAAGCATGGGACATCCTGCGCCCTTTAACCTGACCATGATAGGGATAGGCAACGAGCAATGGGACGAACAATACATAGAACGCTACCGGGTGTTTGAAGCTACCCTGAAAGCAAAGCATCCGGAGATCAGGCTGGTATCCAGCGCAGGCCCTTTTTCCAAAGGCCCCCTGTTCGATTATCTCTGGAAAGAGCTGAAAACCAGCAAGGCTGATTTTATAGACGAACATTATTATATGCCTCCTGAATGGTTCCTGGCCAATGCCTCCCGTTATGACAATTACGACAGGAGCCAGGGCCCTAAGATATTTGCCGGCGAGTATGCCGCCCATACCAAAGAAGCCAAGGAAGCGGAAAGCCGTAATACCTGGGGCAGCGCACTGGCAGAGGCGGCCTTCATGACCGGACTCGAACGTAACGCAGATATTGTAAGAATGGCCTCTTATGCGCCGCTTTTTGCCCATGTGGAAGCCTGGCAATGGCGTCCGGACCTCATCTGGTTTGATAACCTGCGCACCGTAGGTACCCCCAACTACTACGTACAGAAATTATTCTCTACCAATAAAGGCAGCCAGGTGGTGCCCATTTTACAGAACGGCGCCGTACTGGCCGGTAAAGACAGCCTGTATGCCAGTGCAGTGATAGACCTGCCTTCCAAAAAACTGTTGCTGAAGATCGTGAATACCTCTTCTGCTCCTGTACAGCTGGAAGTACAGCTCGAAGGGGCTGTTGCGACAAAGGGCCCGGCTGTACAACAGATTCTTTCCGCCCCCGCCCGTGGAGATTTTAATACCCTGGAATCGCCTGACAGGGTAGTACCCACTGAAAAGCAGCTGTCTGCTGCAGGTAAGCAGCTGCGTATTACCGCGGGCCCGGCATCATTGAATGTAGTGGCTATTCCGTATAGGTAAAGTCGTTAGTCCGCAATCGTAAGTCGTTAGCGGACAGTCGTTAGTCGTTAGTGATCAAAGCGAAGATTACATCTGCCGCATTTACTAACGACTAACGACTGTCCACTAACGACTTTTTTCGTATTTTGTGTTATGGAACCATTCAACCTGGACTTTGACCTGCATGGGAGGAACTACGTTGTACCAGTTTCCCTGCATCATGAACAAGGGGGAACTTTCTACCGTGCCGCTGTTGATGATGACCACGCCATTGACTATTACCGGCAGGAGAACGGAGCGCTGAAACCGGAAGTTGCCAATGTGGTGGATCCCTCACTGATCAATGCCATCGCTACAAGAATACTTGAACATCTGCACCGTCCAAAATAGCTGCAGGTGCCTATCATATATGGTATCACTTTTACGTTAACTATCCGGCTATAGGAAACCATGTTTTAACATTTTATTTTTGTCCGAATTAGTAAACTATCAATCATTTACATCTGATTAACAATTAACCGGTGTAAATTGCAGAACTTGCGCAGGGGCTTGTATTCATATGAAGTAGAGAGTTTCATATGCATCAACTTGTAACCCGCCCTTTTCGCCCTTTTAACCAATACATATGTGGTGAAACAATGATGGAGAATAACGAATTGAAAAACTACCTCTTCTTACTGGAGCTTGTGCGGGAAGAGGATATCGATACACTGGAATACTTATACCGCGGTGTACAGGAGCGTTATGAACAAGAGACAGAAAACACAGCAGGAGATTTTGAAAAATATCTGCGGTACTATCCGGTAAGGTTAAAGAACGCACAGCAACTGGCCACTTTATGGTTGGCGCGTTACCCGCAATCCTATGCTGCACACATCATCCTGGCGGCATGTTTACTATTTGACGCCTATGCAAAGAGAGGATCCCTGCCGGTTTCAGAAGCATCCGTATACAGCCTTAAAAGTCTGAAAGATGGAATGGACCGTGCAGCTGCACTGCTGGATGCTTCCATGACACTTTCACTCAGGCCTTTTCATGCATGGCTCTACCTGGGATACATGTACGCCGTAGACAGCCGCTATGGCGATTCTGCAGCGCTTTCCCTGGAAGACTTTGGCGTGGCCCACCGTATGCCCCTGTGGTACAAAAAGGCAGAGCAGCTCGAGCCCGGATCTGTTAGCTTGCGTATAGCCATGATGGATGCCCTCCGGCAGGCGCAAGCCGCCAACTGGAGCGATAGCATGCAGGCCTATGCCTACCTGCTGTACAGCGGTCTTCCAGCCGATGCCCGCAATGAGATCCGCGCTGCTTACCGCGGGCACTATGCCAGGTACTGCCTCTATCACAGGCAGGCGCCGGCCGATGCCCTGCAGCATTTCGAGATCATGTACCGCCTTTGCCCGCGCCTTGGCGCAGCCGGCCTTGCCGCTTATTACAGGCATATTAATGAGCCGGGGAAAGCAAAGGACTACTACCGTGAAGCATTGAGCTGGCAGCCGGAGAATGCCGCTTTGCTCTACGAATATGCCGGTTCCCTGGCCGCTGCAGATCCACTGGACCCTAAGATACTGGTTTGCTACCGCAAGGCCGCCAGGTATGGCTACCCTGAAGCCTGGCTGCGCCTGGGCGATATATACCGCAAAGGCCTGTACGGACAGGATAAACATGCCGGTAAGGCGCTGAACTATTATCATATGGCCCTGCGGGAAGGAAACCTGGAAGCAGGAGAACAGCTGGTCCACCTCTACTGGCAGGGAGATACTGCTTTCCCTTCAGTGAAGAACCGTGATAGAGCCATCCGCATCATGAAAGAGATTGCCCAGGAAGGCAGCGGATGGGCATGCGCCCGCCTGGCCGAACTGGAGCTGGAGGCACGTACGCGTGACCATGACTATAGCATGGCCACGCATTATATCAACCTGGGTATACACTATGGCAGTATGCACTGCTACTACCTGGTGGGGAAACGGATCTACGAAGGCCGCTTGTTATGGAGAAGCGTCCATATCGTGCCCGGGCATTTCTTCAAGCCTAACCGCGACGACAGGAAGATGGCCCTGGACTATCTGCTGAAAAGCGCTTCCCTGGGTTATGTAAAGGCCATGGCCTGCCTGGCCCGCTATTTTGATAAAGGGTATGAGGAAGACAAGGACCCCAAAGCTGCTGCCGAATGGTATTGCAGAACCGCTGACCTGGACCTGCAGGATGAAGAAGGCTGCTGCTACGCCGCTTTTAAAGCTGTTTTCTATGGGGAATATAAAGGCCGCAGCCTGAAAGCTGCCGCCCGCTACCTGCATCAGGGCGCGGATGTAAATGGTTCCGAATGCCAGTACCGTCTCGCTTATGAATTACTGAAAGGCACTTTTGCCTATAACAAGGCCGGGCAATTACTGCCTCACCTGGGTGGCGCCACGGAGTATAATATTCGTATAGCCCTGGACCTATACGAAAAGGCTGCCGCCGCCGGCCACGTGGAAGCCATGTACTACCTGGCCGAATTCTACGAAAAGAACGCCGCTAGCAAAGCGGATCACCTCAAGGCATTTCTTTATTTCCTGCTGGCCGCGGAGGCAGGTAAGACCATTGCGCAAAAAGAAGTAGGCTGCTATTATCTCAATGGCCTGGCTGTAGAAAAAAATGAAACCTATGCGCGCTTCTGGCTGAGTATGGCCGCTGACAGCGGAGAGCCGGCCGCCAGGGCCCTCCTGGAAAAAGTGGCCGGTAGCGCAGAAAAATAATCCGGAAATCCGGCTGCCGGAACCTGTTAATCTCCCAAAGACTGCACTATAATTACAGCAATCCTGCCGTAATAGCGATCTGTAGCGCCATGAGCTGCCTTTATTGGTCAATTTTAGCTATATTTTCCCAAACAAAAATTTCTTCCTATGGCACTCATTCAACGCTCAGTGAGCACTCCGGAACTCTATTGCCCTTTCTCAACTAACTTGAACCCTCAGGTAACCCTCGCAGACGAACACACTGCAGAATGGGTGAAGAAATTTGACCTTGTCCGGTCAGATGAGGTATTTCAACATTACCGGGAACAGAAATTCACGTGGATGGTTGCACGAATGTTCCCTTCGGCAGACTTCGAGGCGCTGTGCATAGCGGCAGACCTCAACACGCTTTTATTCGTGCTGGACGACCAGTACGATGAAGCCGGCGCCGACACCGAGGACGTGCGGAAAAAAGAGAACTTCGAAATGTTCCTGGAACAGGTGCGCAGCATCCTGCAGGATCATGAAAGGAAAACCCTTTCGCAGCATGGTCCGGCCCTGGCGGCCATCAGTGATTTCTGGGAACGGATCTGCCGCCGCAGCAGTCCCGCCTGGCAGCTGCGCTTCGCAGAGAGTATGAAAAGGGCCTTTGTGGCCAACCTCTGGCGGATAGAGCTGGTAAAGCAAAACCGCCTGCCCGCAGTAGCCGAGTACATGCAGTTCAGGCAGCAGTTTGGCGGCGCTAACTTTTTTGCAGACCTGGTAGAGGTGATGGAGCATATCAGCCTGCCCGATGAAGTGATCTGGCACAGCACGATTCAAACCATGATCACCCTCTGCTCAGACACGATCTGTTATGCAAACGACTTGTTCTCCTTCAAAAAGGAACTGCTTCAGGGCGACGAAATGAACCTCGTGATGTTATTGAAACGACATGAAGGCCTGAGCCTGGAAGATGCTGTTTTCAAGGCTACGGAGATCCACGATGACAAAGTGAAACAATTTGTTCAGCTGGCCGGGCAATTGCCGTCCTTTTCAAAGGAAACTGATGCTGAACTGCGGCGTTTTGTGAACGCCCTGGCGGTAATGATGCGCGGTAACATCGACTGGAGCCGTATGGATACAGCCCGTTATCAGATGGCCTGAGCCGGTGGCTGGATGGTTTTGTTACCGGTATTGATAGCAATGGGGGAAGAAAGGTATTTGCGCATGATCTCGCTCAGCGTCTTGAATTCGACAGGTTTGAGCAGGTATTCATTAGCGCCGGCCATGAGCAGTTCTTCATCTTCTCCCATATAGCTATCCCCGGAGATCACTATGATGGGCAGATGTTGCAGCCGGGGATGCTGTCGTATGTATTCGATGGTGGCTTTGCCGCTCATTTCAGGCATGTGTGAATCCAGGATCACCAGGTCCAGCGGTTCTTTCTGTGCGATCACTACGCCGGCGGCGCCATTGTCTGCCAGGAAGGTGGTGCAGCCGGTGCGTTCCAGGAACTTGGCGAGGTATACCTGGCTCATCTGGTTGTCTTCGCAGATCAGTACCCGTTTGCCGCTGAAGTCGGCTGCTGCCGGTTTGTGTTGTGCAGCGGCGGCTTCTTCCTGCCCGGTCTTTAAGGGTATGTGTATTGTAAAGGTGGAGCCTTCTTTCTGTGAGCTTTGTACGGAGATCTGTCCGCCCAGCAGCTCAGTAAAATGGCGGGTGATGAAAAGTCCCAGACCGGTTCCTTCAATCAGGTTATTCTTTTCGGTTTCAAAAGGATCAAAAAGGGTTTTCAGCTTTTCGTCTTTGATACCCTTACCCTGATCTTTTACGGCGATATACAGGAGATCATCCTTTGCATAAGCCCGCAGGGTAACCCGGCTTTTGGGAACGGTGAATTTGATGGCGTTTACCAGCAGGTTGCCCACCACTTTGGTGAGTTTGGCTTTATCGCTCAGGATGATTTGCGGCAGCTTGTCATGGAATTCCGTTACGATGCTCACCTGCTTGCGGTTAGCCGTGTACTGGTGTACTTTGGAGAGATTGATCAGGAACTGTTTAATATTGAAAGATTCGTTGTCGATATCATTGATCTTGCCGGCTTCTATGCGCGACATATCCAGCACGTTGGTCACTTCCTGCATGGCGGTGTGGCTGGCGGTGTAGAGGTCTTCTGCCAGCGGTCGCAACGATGCGTTTTCTTCTACATCGTCGTTCAGCAGCAGGGTCTGGCTGATCTCATGTATAGCATTCAGGGGACCTTTCAGCTCATGATTGGTGACCCTGATAAAAAAGTTTTTAGAGATATTGGCCGCTTCCAGCTCTGCTGCCTGGCGTCTGAGGTCATTCAGCAGGTCTTCGTTCTTTTGCTTGTAGAGCCAGATCACGAGGATGTCCAGTATAATGAGCCCCGGGCGTGCGCCAAAGCGCAGCAGATCCTGCTCTGCGTCGGTTCTCAGCAGGGCGGGGATAAAAGGGTGTGTATCATTAAGCTGGCATATCAGGACGGTCAAGAGGGTAATAGCGATCCCCGCAATACGGTGTTTATCTTTATTAAAGAACAGGAGGGAGGCGCCGAACAGGAAGATGGATGCCAGCCACACTTCGATGATAGCGGCCAGTATGCCGCTGTAGTAGATAAGAGAAGCATTGATGGTAAGAATAACGCCGTACGCTGCAGCAATATGTTGTTTCCGTTTGTTCAGCCGTATCATGCATAAGAAGGAAACGGCTTCCAGTGCAGCAGCGATCAGTACCTGCAGCTCACCGGTGAGGAAATAAAATATGAGGCCGAATATGCTAACCAGGTTAAGGGCAACAAAGCTGAATGAGTTAACGGCAATGATGGATTTTTCAGAAGCCTGGTCTTCGTTTTCCGCTCCGGTCCGTAAGATCTTATTAATTGAAGTCATCATAAGGGGTAGTGTTAGTAATTACTGTGTAACCAGTCAAGGGCGTTCATAAATATGGTTATTATATATATGGTTATTGAGTGCCGATGTATTTGATTGCTAAACAGTTATCGTCCTTTCCGCTCCCAGAAATACCGCACTTTAGCCCCGTCAAAATAAGCATTTTTTAACAATTTGCAAAATGATCATGGTCAGGTTTTCCCCGCGCCAGTGGCAGGTATGATGCTTGCGGAAGAAGGTGAAAGGCGATTTATTATTTGTTTAACCTGTAAAACACGTTTTTATGTCACATCAACAGTATCAGCAATGTATTGAAGCCTGCCAGGCATGCGCTACGGAATGCCACCATTGTGCTATGGCCTGCCTGCATGAGGAGCAGGTAGAAACGCTGCGGGCCTGTATCCAGCTGGATCTCGAATGTGCTGCCATCTGTAGTGCATCAGCGCAGGTAATGAGTATGGGAGGGCGCTTCAGTGAGCAGCTCTGCCGTGTTTGCGCGGATATTTGCCATGCATGTGCAGAAGAGTGTGAAAAGCACGCTGCCATGGGCATGGAACACTGTAGAAAATGTGCCGACATGTGTAGGAAATGTGCAACTGCATGTGAGGAAATGGCTGCTGTAGGACATTAAGCCTTCCGGACGGGAATGCATGTTTTAAGATCTTACATCCGGGCGGGAATTTTTCCCGCCTTTCCTTTACTGATTCTCGTCAGTAACACAAAAGTTATGCTGTTGTAACGGGCCTCCGAATAAAAAGCACTTTATCTTTGCATACCATAAGGAAGGAATACACCTAAACCCTCAGAGAGTCATGAATCATTAGTAGCAATCAGATTTAGCAGACATATCCTAACTAGACAAAGGCGAAATTTAATTCGAGTACAACTTTTGTTCGGGCTAAACCTACATTTGTTTTTCTCATCGATCAACATGTCGTGATACGCCCTATTTTCAGCGCTAGCAGCAGGTCAGCGGCTAGGCATGCCATATATCTATGAAACCGGGTCACATAGTAAAGCGGTTACTAACTGCCATCTTAGTGTTTTGTTCATGCACGGTATCCGGCCAGATGCCAACTAGTCCCTGCGGTCCGAGCGGGGGCAAGCGGGCCGACGTATTGGGTGTGGACGTCAAATACAGTGCACCTAACAGCAGTGCGCCCGTTTTCAGTATTCCAGCAGGCACCAAGTCCATTTCAATATATATATCATCCGAGACAGGGATCACTTCCGGAGGAAGCGATTATGCCCAGGGAGATGAAGACTTCATCACCATCAATGCCATCATCGATATAGCCTCCGGAACCTCGTCCGGTTATGTGAATTATGCCAAGAATACCAACACAGATGGCTCAGGTACGAATGTTTATGGATGGCAGAACGTGCCGCTGGGTGCTTTTATTCCGGTTGCCAGCAAACAGGGCGATGCCACACCTGACCTGAACAATGTAAATTTTTCCATCTCCGGTTCCAGCCTGACCATTACACAAGGCGCCAGCGGCATACATTCTTCTTACTACGTACAATACCTTTCACCTTACAATAACTCACTGAACCTGCTGGATCCGCAGGTAAAAACCTTGTTGCATGGCACTGGTACTTCCAATACAGATCTCCTGGTGCCCATTCCTTCGGGCGCTGATGTGATCTTTCTTTCAGGGAAAGGCACCAACTCCAGTTATGCAGACCTGAATACTTCCGATGGTACAGAGGAAGGATACGCTAATCTGCGCTTCACGATTGACCTCAACAGCGGTTATACCAATGGCTTTGTGACGCTGGCCAACGGTGGCTCCACCAGCCGGCGGTCCACTTATGTGGTACGTAACATGAATAGTGCATCCACCAGCCAGCTGACAAGCTCAGGTGTTATCAGCGGTGATTACAGCAGTAAATCTTCCAGCCAGGGTGCTGTTGGTCTTTATAACCCGCGTATATATGTATCTGGCTCTAACCTGGTCATTAGACGTGATGCCAGTTACGCCCGGGATTTTGATGACGCTTATGTAGTGGAGTTCTATAAACGTACGGGGCAGGGGATGAGCGCCGAGTTTGTCAGTTCAGATATTAAAACGATTCCCAAGGGTCTGAGCTCCTACACAGGGGTTACGCGTACTTTTACTATACCGCCGGGCACTAACGCTATTTATTTCAATGAAACCGGTAATGCGGTGAATGTAACCCGCGAAAGCAATGAAAACTCCCTCGAAGCATATGCTTACATCGATCTGACCACAGAGACAGCCACCGGATATTTTTACCAGCAGGTGGGTCTGTCTGATGATACGCGGAGGGATGATAACTATGCTTTTAAAGGAGTGCCCCTGAATAACAGCAGTACCCGTTCTCACGCCAATACGGTAGGGTTTAAAGGACCGTATAACTATGACATTTCATTTTCCCTCTCAGCAGATAAAAGCCAGCTGACGGTCACCAATAAAACAGGTCTGGCTAATCCGGATTACCAGATATTGTTGTCCGCAGATTACTATGGCTCCAAGCCGGATATTGCTTTCAATCCGTCCGGCATTACTTTCACCAAGGTATCCTCCCATGTAGTTAAAGCAAACCTTGCCGTCTGCAATCCCGGATCCGGGAACAGTAATGGGGGGATGCCTGTTTCTTTCTATCACGGTGATCCCACGGTTGATCCGGCTGCGAAACTCCTTTATGTGAGCACCTTCCCGGAAGACATCGAGGCAGGGGAGTGTAAGAACTTCAGCTTTGATGTGGACCTGAGCGGTTTCAGCAACCTGAATATCGACCTGAGTATCGTTATTAATGATGATGGCAGTTTTGTATCCGGGGGTGTTGGTCATACCATTGGTACACCGTTCACTTTAACTGCGCTGGCCACCCAGCATAGCACTTACCAGGAATGTTATTACGGGAACAATCTTATCACTAAATCCATTGCTGTAAATAATGCTCCTGTTGGCACGGGAGATGCTAAGAGCACTCCGGAGGATACGCCTGTCAGCAGCGCTGTAACGGGTACTGATGCGGATGGTGATGCGCTTTCATTTACCAGGACCAGCGATCCGGTTCATGGAGCTGCGGTAGTAAATGCCAACGGAACTTATACGTATACGCCGCAGGCGAATTATAATGGTCCGGATAACTTTACGGTGACGATTGCTGATGGCAAGGGTGAGCAGGTGACCGTAACGGTGAACATCCAGGTAACGCCGGTGAATGATCCGCCTACGGGTACTGGAGATACTAAAACGACGCCGGAGGAGACGCCGGTGAGCGGGATGGTAACAGGAGTGGATGGGGATGGTGACCAGGTGACGTTTGCCAAAGCGACTGATCCGGTGCATGGAGGTGTTGCTGTGAATGGCAATGGGAGTTATACTTATACACCGGCTGCGAAATACCATGGTGCGGATAATTTTACGATCAGTATTTCTGACGGCAACGGAGGATCAACTACGGTTACAGTAGATATTACGGTAACGCCTGTGAATGAGATACCTGTTGGCACTGGTGATTCCCAAACCACTCCTGAGAATACTGCTGTAAGTGGAACTGTAACTGGCGTAGACGGTGATGGTGATCAGCTGGTTTTCGCTAAGGCTACTGATCCGGCTCATGGTTCTGTTACTGTAAGCAGCGATGGTAGTTACACTTACACGCCCAATAACAAGTACAATGGCTTGGATAATTTTACCATTAGCATAGCAGATGGAAATGGTGGTTCAACTACGGTTACAGTAGACATTACGGTAACGCCTGTGAATGAGGTACCTGTTGGAACGGGTGATTCCCAAACCACTCCTGAGAATACTGCTGTAAGTGGAACTGTAACTGGCGTAGACGGTGATGGTGATCAGCTGGTTTTCGCTAAGGCTACTGATCCGGCTCATGGTGATGTTACAGTTGGCAGTGATGGCAGTTACACTTACACGCCTAATAATAAGTATAACGGTACGGATAACTTTACGATTAGTATTGCTGATGGTAACGGAGGTTCAACTACGGTTACGGTAGATATTACTGTAACGCCTGTGAATGAGGTGCCTGTGGGTACTGGTGATTCCCAAACCACTCCTGAGAATACTGCTGTAAGTGGGATTGTAACAGGTACAGATGGCGATGGAGATCAACTGACTTTTGTTAAGGCTACTGATCCGGCCCATGGTGTAGTTACAGTAAGTAGTAATGGTAGTTATACTTATACTCCCAACAACAAGTACAACGGCTTAGATAATTTTACCATTAGCATCGCAGATGGTAACGGAGGATCAACTACGGTTACAGTAGATATTACGGTAACGCCTGTGAATGAGATACCTGTTGGCACTGGTGATTCCCAAACCACTCCTGAGAATACTGCTGTAAGTGGAACTGTAACAGGTACAGATGGAGATGGTGATCAACTGACTTTTGTTAAGGCTACTGATCCGGCCCATGGTGTAGTTACAGTAAGTAGTAATGGTAGTTATACTTATACTCCCAACAACAAGTACAACGGCTTAGATAATTTTACCATTAGCATCGCAGATGGTAACGGAGGTTCAACTACGGTTACAGTAGATATTACGGTAACGACTGTGAATGAGGCACCTGTTGGAACGGGTGATTCCAGAACCACTCCAGAGAATACTGCTGTAAGTGGGACTGTAACTGGCGTAGATGGTGACGGTGATCAGCTGGTTTTCGCTAAGGCTACTGATCCGGCTCATGGTATAGTTACAGTTGGTAGTAATGGTAATTATACTTATACGCCCAATAACAAGTACAATGGCTTGGATAATTTTACCATTAGCATCGCCGATGGTAACGGTGGATTAACTACAGTTACAGTAGATATTACGGTAACGCCTGTGAATGAGGCACCTGTGGGTACTGGTGATTCCCAAACCACTCCTGAGAATACTGCTGTAAGTGGGACTGTAACAGGAACGGACGGGGATGGCGATCAACTGACTTTCTCTAAAGCGACTGATCCGGCTCACGGCAACGTTATAGTAAATGGTAATGGTAATTATACTTATACGCCCAACAACAAGTACAATGGCTTGGATAATTTTACCATTACCATCGCAGATGGTAACGGTGGTTCAACTACGGTTACAGTAGATATTACGGTGATACCTGTAAATGAGGCGCCTGTTGGTACTGGTGATGCCAGAACCACTCCAGAGAATACTCCGGTGAGTGGTTGGGTAACTGGCACAGATGGAGATAATGATCAGCTGACTTTTAATAAAGCAACAGATCCGGTTCATGGTAGTGTTACCGTAGTGAGTGACGGTAGTTATACCTATACGCCGGATAACAAGTACAATGGCTTGGATAATTTCACCATTAGCATCGCCGATGGCAACGGTGGTTCAACTGCGGTCACGGTAGATATTACGGTAACGCCCGTGAATGAGGCACCCGTTGGAACGGGTGATTCCCAAACCACTCCTGAGAATACTGCAGTAAGTGGAACTGTAACAGGTACGGATGGGGATGGCGATCAACTGACTTTTGCTAAGGCTACTGATCCGGCTCATGGTATAGTTACAGTAAGTAGTAATGGTGGTTATACTTACACGCCCAATAACAAGTACAACGGCTTAGATAATTTTACCATCAGCATCGCAGATGGTAATGGCGGTTTAACCACGGTAACCGTAGACATTACGGTAACGCCAGTAAATGAAGCTCCTACGGGTACTGGTGATTCCCAAACCACTCCCGAGAACACTGCTGTAGGTGGGACTGTAACAGGTACAGATGGGGATGGTGATCAATTGACTTTCTCTAAAGCCACCGATCCAACTCACGGTTCTGTTACAGTAAGTAGTAATGGCAATTATACTTATACACCCAATAACAAGTACAATGGCTTGGATAATTTTACCATTACCATTGCAGATGGTAATGGTGGATCAACTACGGTTACAGTAGATATTACGGTAACGCCTGTGAATGAGGTGCCTGTTGGAACTGGTGATTCCCAAACCACTCCTGAGAATATTGCAGTAAGTGGGACTGTAACAGGCACAGATGGGGATGGTGATCAACTGACTTTCTCTAAAGCTACCGATCCGGCTCATGGTGATGTTACAGTAGGCAGCAATGGTAGTTACACTTACACTCCGAATAACAAGTATAACGGCAGGGACAACTTTACGATTGGCATTTCTGATGGTAACGGAGGTTCAATTACTGTTGTTGTAGATATTATTGTAACTCCTGTAAATGAACCGCCTACCGGTAATGACGATTTTGAAACAATTCCTGAAAATACCTCCGTAAGCGGAGCTATAACAGGTGTCGATGGAAACGGCGACGCGCTGACTTTTACGAAGATTACCGATCCTGCTCACGGCACTGCTGTTGTAGCTGCTAATGGCACATATACATACACACCAGCGGCCAATTATAATGGCCCCGATTACTTTACTGTTGATATTAGCGATGGCAATGGCGGCAGCGTCCTGGTAAAAGTTACTATAACGGTGACCCCTGTAAATGAAGCGCCTACGGGTACTGGTGATTCTAAAACTACTCCTGAGAACATTCCAGTAAATGGAACAGTAACAGGCACAGACAGTGATGGTGATCAACTGACTTTTGCTAAAGCTACCGATCCTGCTCATGGTACTGTCACTGTAGGTATCGATGGTAGCTATATCTATACGCCTAATAATAAATATAATGGCCACGATAACTTTACCATCACCATTACTGATGGTAACGGAGGTTCAACCACAGTAACCGTAAACATTATTGTAACACCTGTAAATGAACAGCCTACCGGTAACGACGATTTTAAAACAATTCCTGAAAACAGCTCCGTAAGCGGAGCTATAACCGGTGTCGATGGAGACGGCGACGCGCTGACTTTTACGAAGATTACCGATCCTGCTCACGGCACTGCTGTTGTAGCTGCTAATGGCACATATACATACACACCAGCGGCCAATTATAATGGCCCCGATTACTTTACTATTGATATTAGCGATGGCAATGGCGGCAGCGTCCTGGTAAAAGTTACTATAACGGTAACCTCTGTAAATGAAGCTCCTACGGGTACTGGTGATTCTAAAACTACTCCTGAGAACATTCCGGTAAATGGAACAGTAACAGGCACAGACGGTGATGGTGATCAACTGACTTTTTCTAAAGCTACCGATCCTGCTCATGGAACTGTCATTGTAGGTATCGATGGTAGCTATACCTATACGCCCAACAATAAATATAATGGCCACGATAACTTTACCATCACCATTACTGACGGTAACGGAAGTTCAATCACAGTAACCGTAGACATTACCGTAACTCCTGTCAATCAACCACCAACCGGTACCGGCGATGCCAAATCTACTAATGAGAATATCCCTGTAAGCGGTACAGTGAGCGGCACCGACCCGGATGGCGATAAACTGTCCTTCACCCAGGCTACCAGCCCTGCACATGGCACTGCTACCGTAAACAGCGACGGCTCTTATATCTACACGCCCAATGCCAATTATAGTGGCTCAGATAATTTTACGATCTCCGTCAGCGATGGCAATGGCGGAACCACCACCGTCAACGTAACTATCACCGTTATGCCCCTCAGTCTTAGCGCCGGCATTGCCCTGGTAAAGACTGGTATCCTGCGTTCAGATTATATAAGCATCACCTATGCTTTTACAGTTACTAATACCGGCCAGGCTACTTTATACAACGTAACCGTAACAGATCCCATGCTGGGGCTCAAGAAGACACTGCCTGCTGAACTCAGGCCTGGTGCATCCGCCAACATGACCGCTGTATACAAACTCACGCCGGCTGACCGCGAGAAGAGCATCGTTACCAACACAGCCACTGTAACAGGTCAAACCATCAAAAATATCGAAGTATCCGATATTTCTGGTACTGCCCTGGACAATGATAACCCGACTAAAAACCTGGTGCCCAGGTCTCCGGAAGCATTTGACGATGAAGCAGCTACCAAAGCAAGCATTCCTGTAACCGTTGCTGTGCTGATTAATGATAATCCGGCCCATTCCTCCTTCAATACTGCCAGCGTTACGGTTATGCGGCAACCATTGCACGGAAAAGTGGATATTAACAGCGATGGTACAGTTACCTATATGCCCGATAACAACTTCGGCGGAGATGACAGCTTTACCTACCAGGTGCAGGACAAAGACGGCTATACCACCAACATTGCCACAGTAGTGCTGCACATACAGCCAGGTGATCTTAAAATACCCACCCTGTTCACGCCTAATGGCGACGGCAAGAACGACGCATTCGAAATACGCGGACTGCAACAGTACGCTGAGAATGAACTGGTGATCATCAACCGTTGGGGTAACGAAGTATATCGTCAAAAGAACTATCAGAATAACTGGAAAGGAGACGGATTGAACGAAGGAACATACTATTACTTATTACGAATCAGGAAAGCCAATGGATCCAACTGGGAAGTATTGAAAGGTTATACTACCCTGATCCGCGCATTTAAACAATAACACTATTATAATATCAGACATGAAAAGAGGGATCGTTTTAATGGGGATACTGCTGCTATCGGGTAAACTGCTGTTTGCCCAACAGGATGCACAGTACAGTCAGTACATGTTCAATGGTATTTACATCAACCCTGCCTATGCAGGATATAAAGAAATACTGAATGTGCACGCCTACTACCGTGCGCAGTGGACAGGCATCGAAGGCGCCCCCCGCAGCTTCTCCGTTGCGGTAGACGATATCGCCGCTGAAGGCAATGTGGGATGGGGAGTGCAGCTGGCCAGCGACAAACTGGGCGCGCAAAGCACGCAATCACTTTACGCCAGCTATGCCTACCGTATACGTATGAACGAGGAAGGTACTGCCCGTTTGTCTTTTGGTCTCAGCGGCGGATTAGTACAGCTGGGCATTAACGGCGCACTGCTGGAAACGCTGGACCCTGAGCTGGATATGCCGGGTGGCAACCAGAGCACCATCGTGCCTGATGCCAGGGCAGGCGTTTATTATGCAGATGAGCGTTTCTATGCCGGTTTTTCGGTAGACAACCTCCTTGCTCCGCATATCAATAAATCACGTTACATATACATTCCCCGGCCTAAACCGCATTATTATTTCACAGCAGGCATGCTGCTGCCAGTGGCAGAAAATATTCAGCTGAAACCATCTTTCCTCCTGAAAGACGACCGTGGTGGGCCCACCAGCCTGGACCTGACGGCTTTCCTGCTTTTTTCAGAAAAGATCTGGATAGGAGGATCTTATCGTACCGGCGTACGGCTGTATCAAAAAGAGAACCTGCAGAAATCTCTCAAGAACCGCAATGCGGCTGTCGCTGCAGTGCAGATATTCCCCCTGGAGAACGTACGTATCGGATACGCCTATGATTTTTCCGTCGGCCAGTTTGAAACCTATGGCCATGGATCACATGAACTGTCTGTCGGTATTTCCTTTCCATCTTCCAAACGGAATTACCAGGTATCCTGCCCGAAATTTTTCTAAACTAATAGTATTTTCCCTCCTTACATCTATAGCCACCGCCCTTTTGCGAAGAAAGGGTGGTGGCTTTTCTACTGTACCCAATCCCCCTGTACATTGCCTGATTTAAATGTTTAAAATATATAATATTAATAAAAACCATATATTTGTACTGTAATTGACCAGGCGTGAACTTGTAGTGTTTTTACTTTCCTGGGGCCCCACCTCAACGGATGATTTTTGGGGTTTTCATTGTTGCTATTAAGAAAAGAGCTGCCCCCGTAGGCGCCATCCTATATCTATGAAAGTCAGTTTTGTGAAATGTGCGTTAAGCATTTGCTTAATCGTCATTCCCTTTTTAGTATTTGGCCAGATGCCTTCCAGTCCCTGTAGCCCAAGTGGAGGAAAAAGGGCCGATCTCTTAGGCGTGGAGGCAAAATATAAAGCGCCGGGAGCCAGTGCACCCACCTTTAATATTCCCGCAGGTACCCGGTCAATTACGGTATTTATTTCATCAGAAACGGGAATAGCGTCCGGAAGTGACAACCCGCAGGGCGATGAGGATTTTATCACGGTAAATGCCATTATAGACCTTAGCACCAGTACTTCTTCCGGCTATGTGAATTATGCGAAGAATACCAATACAGATGGTTCAGGCACAAATGTTTATGGTTGGCAGAAAGTGCCCCTGGGCGCATTCATTCCTGTTGCCAGCAAGATCGGTGACGCAACGCCCGATCTGAATAATGTTAATTTCTCTGTTTCCGGTACTACTTTAACAATCACGGAAAGCGCAACAGGTCTGCATTCTTCCTATTACGTTGAATACGCCTCTCCATATAATAACTCGCTGAATCCCCTCGATCCCCAGGTAAAGGCCCTGCTCCATGGCGTTACTACCGCTAATACGGATCTGGTGGTCCCTATTCCTGCGGGCGCCAATATCGTTTGTATTTCGGGGAAGGGAACGAATTCCAGCTCTGCGGATCTTAACACCAGCGCTGGAACTGAGGAAGGATATTCCAACCTGCGTGTTACCATCGACCTGGACGCCGGCTTAACGGACGGATTGGTAACCCTGGCAAACGGAGGCTCGGTTGACAGGCGTTCTACTTATGTGATCAATAATCTGAGCAGCGCATCTGTCAGCAACTTTGTTTCCTCTGCCGCCATTTCGGGCGACTATACCAGCAAATTGACAAATACCGGAGCAGTGGGTTTATTCAACCCACAGATCTATGTATCAGGCACTAACCTCGTTATTAAACGCGACGCCAGTTATGCACGGGATTTTGATGACGCCTATGTAGTGGAATTCTATAAACGCACAGGACAGGGGATGAGCGCTGAATTCATCAATTCCGACATCAGCGCTATTCCCAAAGGTCAGAGTTCCACAACCGGCGTTACAAGAACCTTCATTATTCCTCCTGGTACCAATGCCATCTATTTGAATGAGACGGGTAATGCAGTGAATACCAACAACGAAAGTAATGAGAACTCACTGGCTGCCTATGCTTATATAGACCTCACTACAGAAACGGCTACCGGCTATTTCTACCAGCAGGTGGGCTTGTCAGGTGCGCAAAGGAGGGATGACAACTATGCTTTTAAAGGCGTTCCGCTGAATAACAGCAGTACGCGTTCGCACGCAAATACGGTGGGATTCAAAGGCCCGAATGGTTATGATATCACGTTTGCATTATCAGCAGATAAAAGCCAGCTGACTGTCACTAATAAAACAGGTCTCGCAAATCCTGACTACCAATTCCTGTTGTCTGCAGACTACTACGGCGCCCGGCCCGACATCGCGTTTGACGCATCCAGTATAAATTTCAGTAAGGTCAGTTCCTGTAAAATGGTCAGGGCCAGCGTAACGGTATGCAACCCGGGAGCTGGCAATAGTAATGGCGGAATGCCGGTTTCTTTCTATCATGGAGATCCCACAACAGATCCGGCGGCAGTTCTTTTACACACCGGTACCTTTAACCAGGATATTCATGAAGGAGATTGTAAAGCATTCACTTACGATATTGATCTGAGCAATTTTAACAACCTTGATATAGACCTCACCATTATCATCAATGATAATGGCAGTTTTGTGCCCGGCGGTGTGGGTCATACAGTAGGCACTCCCTTTACTTTGGCCTCTCTTGCTACCCAGGGTTCTACCTATAAAGAATGCTATTACGATAACAACCTTATTACCAAGACAATAAACGTCAATAACTGTCCGCTTGTTAACCTTGATCCTGATAACAGCTCAGGTGCTACGGGCGCCAACAATTACCTGAATTACTATAATGCCGGCAGTGCAACAGGGGCAGGCATTGCAGATGCCGATCTTGCCATTGTAGACCCGGATGCCTCCGATCTCCATTCGGCAACAATTACACTGACAAACATCCTGGATGCAGGCAGCGAAGGTCTTTTCCTGAATGGGACCCTTCCCGCAGGTATCACGATCGCTGGTAATGGCACCGGCATTGTAACATTGTCAGGTAAGGGGTCACAAGCAGATTATATCACTGCCCTGAAGCTGATCGAATACCGGAACAGCAATGGTTCTCCCAATACAGCCAACCGTATTATTACAACTATATTAAATGACGGCATCGAGACAGGTCCTGCTTCTACTACTACCATTGTGATCCTGACAAACCCGCGTATCAACGTAACCGGTAATGGCACCACCATTGCAGACAACAGTACAGTTGTTGCTGCAATAGACGGCACTGATTTCGGCATCATGACCGCCGGTACAATAGATCATACATTCCTGGTTCACAATGTCGGCACGGGTACCATTAATCTTACAGCATCACCTGCAATAAGCATTGCGGGCGATGCTGGCTTCACGGTCTTCTCGCAACCGGCCGTCAATTCAATAAATATCGGAGGAAGCACTGGTTTTGTGATAAGGTTTAATCCTGCATCTCATTCAGTAGGTACCTATACGGCCATTGTTCGTATATTAAATAATGACGCCGACGCAGGCCGGGCCGATTACACTTTTACCGTTTCTGCCACAGTAAATAATTTACCGGTCATCACCAACAGTAGTATATCCGGTACGGAAGACAATACGCTCGTTTTCAGTGCAGCAAACTTCACGGCTAACTATAATGATGCAGATGGTACCTCATTAAATAAGATAAGGGTAACAAATCTTCCGTTAAACGGCAGCTTCAGGTTAAATGGTACTGTCATAAGCGTTGGACAGGAAATTCCGTTCTCACAGCTTGGTAACATCACATTTATCCCTACAGCCGACTGGAGCGGTACTACCGGTTTCGACTGGAGCGCTTCTGATGGTACATCTTATTCATCCGCTACAGCGCGCATGACCATTAATATTACTCCTGTAAATGACGGACCGCATATTACCCTGCCACCAAGCCTGGCCGTTACCGAGGATATTCCTGCCTCTCTTAAAGACGTTTCTTTTACGGATATTGATGCCGGTTTAGGGAATGTTACCGCCACTTTTTCAGTTCCAGGCGGAACACTGAATGCAGTTTCCGGCGCCGGCGTAACAGTTGGCGGCACTCCTTCCGCACTTACACTAACTGGTACACTGACAGATATCAACGCTTTCCTGGTGGCAAATAAGCTTACCTATTCCTCCACCCAGCATCCGCCTGCTTCATTGATACTGACGGTAAATATTTCAGATAATGGCAACACCGGAGCAGGCGGCGCATTGCAGGAGACGAAAACATTGATCCTTGGGATAACGGCAATAAATGATTTCCCTACGGGCACTGGTGATACAAGAACAACTAATGAAGATACACCGGTAAGTGGCGCTGTAACTGGTAGTGATGTTGATGGCGATCCGCTTACGTTCACTAAAGCAACCAACCCTGCACACGGCACAGTTGTAGTAAATCCCGATGGCACTTATACTTACACTCCGGATGCAGATTATCATGGTCCCGACAGCTTTACTATTGACATCAGCGATGGTAATGGGGGTACAGTGACAGTAACGGTTACTATAACTGTTACCGCGGTAAATGATCTTCCCACCGGCACCGGTGATACGAGAACCACCAATGAGGATACACCTGTAAGTGGTACAGTAACTGGTAATGATGTTGATGGAGATCCGCTTACATTTACCAAAGCCACTGATCATGCTCACGGCACAGCTGTAGTAAACCCGGATGGAACTTATACTTATACCCCTGATGCAGATTATCATGGTCCCGACAGCTTTACTATTGACATCAGCGATGGTAATGGCGGCACAGTGACTGTAACGGTTACTATAGCTGTCACTGCGGTAAATGATCTCCCCACCGGCACAGGTGATACAAGAACTACCAATGAGGATACGCCGGTAAGTGGCACTGTAACTGGTAGTGATGTTGATGGCGATCCGCTTACATTTACCAAAGCGACCAATCCTGCACACGGTAGCGCTGTTGTAAACCCGGATGGAACTTATGCCTATACTCCTGATGCAGATTATCATGGTCCCGACAGCTTTACTATTGACATCAGCGATGGTAACGGCGGCACAGTGACAGTAACGGTTACTATAACTGTTACCGCGGTAAATGATCTCCCTACGGGCACTGGTGATACAAGAACCACCAATGAGGATACACCGGTAAGTGGTACAGTAACTGGTAATGATGTTGATGGAGATCCGCTTACATTTACCAAAGCCACCAATCCTGCCCATGGCACAGCTGTAGTAAACTCAGATGGAACTTATACCTACACTCCTGATGCAGATTATCATGGTCCCGACAGCTTTACTATTGACATCAGCGATGGTAATGGCGGCACAGTGACAGTAAC